>PVBE010733323.1_pt1 | contig 15483 bp, 9 predicted proteins | sample 1631181 | NCBI WGS metagenome assembly PVBE01 (sample SAMN08397723, study PRJNA350692) | Marine metagenome, whole genome shotgun sequencing project. | isolation source: water | place: Pacific Ocean | collected 2012-04 | reverse complement strand
TGCGATGCTCTGAGGCCAGTTTCTTGGCACCTCTACCGAAAACCTCCCTGCTCATATGGGCAATGCGGGTGTACAAGTTCGGATGGGAATCGTGTCCCACCGAAAAACTCAGTCCACGCTGGAATCTGGGGCTGTGTGCAGGGCGACGGTGATGGCGATCACCGGCTGGTATCTCACCGAAGAGGTTCTCTGACCACCAGCCGGGAACTGGTGCTCTGACAACCCTTGCGACCCCAGTGGGAGCCGCTCATTAGGTTCGCAAGGGTTGACGGAAATCCGTACCATGTCAACGCCCAGGAGCCCCTCTACGGCCCTGGGAAGCGGTCTTCGAGTCTGCGACTATCGCAAGGCTCATGACTTCGGGAAAGTACTTCCCGCTCTGCCTTGTTGCCGTCCCCGAAGCCCGGAAAGCCTGGAATTCAGGGCTTTCCGCTGGCTCGCGATCCTCCACCGCCAAACGCCAATCCCCACGGAGAGCCCACCTGACACCGCTGGCCCCACGAAGCTCGTTGCCGCTCCCGTCCTCAGAGGACTCCACCACAGATACCATCGGATTGTCGCTTCATCAGCCGAGACGAAGCCCAACGCCAGCACCACCCCGGCGAGGCCTATCCATGCGCGCCGACGAACCGTCCGGTGCCGCCGCCCGGCCATCCGGCGCCCAGATCGGCCTCTGGCGACTCGGATGGGATACGTCGAAGGGACAGTGGGCGAGCCGATGGACGAAGATAGCGCGACGCCATCGCGCCGCGCTGTGGGGATGTGGCGCTGAAGGGTGGAGGCAGGATGCCTCGGGGGCTCAACTTCTTAACGCGTACCACGCGACGGACTACGGGACAGGCGAACGGATGAGCAGAACCGCTCTGGTCGTGCTGACTGGTCTGGTTGTGGCAGTGTCCGCCACCTCAGCGGCGGAGCCGACGCTCGGCGAGTGGTACTGCGTCGGTGCCCTCAAGGGCACGCTCCGCGGCCTTCACCTCAGCTCATTTGCGCGCGTCGGAAACTCGAACATCGGCTTCCCGGGGTTCATTGACCAGGTTCGGACCAATGGAGAGCCGACAATGCCCCTACCCACGAAGAACGAAGCCGCCCGGCGCGATGTGCACCCAAAGACCACTCTTGCATCTGGCGGCGAGGCGGCGGCCGTCATCGTCTACCCCAACGCGCGAGCCGACTATGCGGAAATGGCGGAGAGGGTCAGCGCCGCCGTCAAGGACGCAACGGGCGTGGCACTCGACGCGAAGCCGGATACGGCGGTGACGGAGGAACGGCATCCGGTGCTGCTCGACGAGTATCGAGACCGCAACCTGGTACTGCTGGGGCGCGTCGGCATCAACCGGGCGATCTGGGGTGTTTACAACCGCTTCCTCTGCGCCGTCGACGGCTACTACCCCGGGGGCGACGGGTATGTGTTACGGACGGCGTCAAACGTCTACTCCAACGGGGCGAACAGCATCATCGTCGGCGGCTCGTCGGACGCGGGTACGGCGCGCGCGGTGGAGAAGTTCATTGCACTGGTCGAAACGCAGCCGCTCGAACAGGGGGGACTCGGTGTTCCCTGGCTGCTCGAAGTCGAGCTGGACGGAACATGCAGAGAAGTGTTTGACGCGGACGAATCGCATCAGATGGGCAGACCATTCGTGGAGTCGGGTCACGCCGGGGGGCCGGCGAGGCGATTCTACGAGAACACCATGAGCTACTACTGGTCAGGAAGGAAGTCGTACCTCGAACTTGGTCTGAGGCATCTGGACCGCACGTTGAGGGAGGCCGAGACCGGCGGGACCGCCACGAACATCCCTGTTTTTGGTCATTACGGGGATGAGTTCTTCGTGCGGGCCTATGACATGATTGATGACACCGGCATTCTCGATGCCGATACAATCCAGAAGGTGGACTCAGTTCTGCTGGACCTCTTTGCGGTCAACTACGAGCAGAAGGAGGCCAGTTACAGGGACCGCATCGAGACGCTTTCCGCGGGTCTCTCGATAAGCGATCACGATAGCGCCATGTGGTCGGCCGACAGGGTTCTGTGCGATTTCATCCTGCGGAAGATGGACATCCCTGCGGCCTTCAGGTCTCGGGGAGAGTACCGCCGCAAGCTGGTAGTGGACGCCTTCGACATGCTCATCGGGAGCCGGTGGCAGGGGTGCTCGCTCGGACAGCCGTATACCGATGTGCCCACGACAGCGATGTTCCGGCACGCTCTGGAGATGGAACGTTACGAGACGTTCTTTGAGAGCGGGAACGCCAGGCGGGCCGCTCTTTACCATCTGATCCGGGCAGAGAACACCGGCGGGCGCGACATCGGCACGCAATGGGGCGCCACATCCGGGCTCTCACACTTCAAGCTCTATCTGTCCATGTGCGCGGGGTACTACGGTGACGGCGAGCTCAAGTGGTTAGTGGAGAACATGGCCGGAGGCTGGTCGACGCCCCACTACGGGCGCTATGTCAACCGCGCGCACCTCTACTTCCCGGGAGAAGAGGTCCCGAGCTCGGCGCCTTCGGGCGACCTAACGGGAGCGGTCTCCCTTCCGCTCCAGCGTGTGACGTACGAGAGATTGATCGCGAGCGGGGCTTCCGGGCTGTTCGGCGCGAGCACCGTCGAGTATCCGGACACGTTCGATTTCGCGGCCATCCGCAGCGACTACACATCCGCAGGCGACCACATCCTGCTCGGCGGCGCCGCCAGGGACGGTCTTCCCTACAGCAATGCGATCTTGAGGCTGACTTCGCGCGGGAAGCACCTCCTCGGGCACAGCACGTCGAGCCTCTACTACTTCCAGAACGGGCTCGACATACAGGACACGTCAGAGTGGAAGACCGACGCTGTCCTGCCGCGAATGGCCACGCTCTCCGGGATATCATCGACGAAGAGGACGGCGTTCATCCATTCCACGGTCGAAGACTACTCTGGAATGAACTGGACCAGGAATGTTGTATGGCTGGGGCCGGGCAGGTTTGCCGTGATAGACCAAGTGGAAGCGGTGGAGGACGGCGAGTTTGTGGTGACCGCCAACTGGCACGCCCTCCAGGACGCTGCCATTCGGGGGCCCGACTGGGAAGTGGGCGGGGGGGCTCTCGTCGTGGCGAACGCAGGGGGCGTGGAGTTGCAGCAAGAGGACCGCAGGTCCCTCAGGCAGCGAGCCGTCTTCCGTCTGCGCCGCGGGGAATCCGGCTCCATCGCCAACTTCCTCTACGTCAAAGACGGATCCGAGGAATGGGGATATCAGGTTAGGAAGGTGGGAACGGCCTCGTTGATGGCCGTCTCAGAAGAAGGCAAGCACTGCTACATCGGCGCTCCCGACATCGACTGGCTTGAAACGGACGGCAGGATGGTGGCGCTCTCGGGAGATTCCCTGGCAGTGTCGGGCGCGAAACACCTGACGATGTTCGGGGAGGAAATGGTGTCCGCCGAGGCGCCGATGGGAGTCCGGATCCAATTCGGCACCGGCGAGATGGTGCTCAGCCCAGCTGACAGACAGAACGGGGGCATGGTCAGGATTCAGGACGGAACAAGCACGCCGGTGACCAAGCCGGACGCCCTGTTCCGACTCGATCCCGGACAGACCTCACGGATTTCGGACAGAGTCTCAGCGTTCTTGCGGGCCCAATGGGCCGAGTTGCCGACATCCGCGGTCGCGGCTATCGGAGAACGGGCGGAACAGACGGGGCCAACGCTTGAGCGCGTGTGGGCTTCAGATGCCGTGGTACGTCCGGGGTTAGTGAGGGGTGTCACCAAGCTCGACGCGTTGACGCACGATTTCGGCAGAGCGATCGACCTGGCGGAGGTGAGGAGCTGTCTGGGGAGGCTGCCAAAGGGGATCTACTACAGCACGGGCCGCCCATCCCCCGGCGAAGGTGTAGCCGGTATGGATGCGCTGCGCGGAGCACGCGTCCCGTGGGACATTCCCGTGATGAGGAACTACGGGGAGGTGGAGCTCAAGGAGGGGACAGGCGGACGCGTGGCGCCGGACAGGCCCGTTAAGGCGCGGTACGTGCGAACCGACACGGAGGCGACCCTCCAATTCTACGATGCGGGAGCGCCGGAACCCCGGGAGCGAGTCCGCCTGGAACTGATGGACTTGGACAGCAAAGGCACTCCCGGGGTGTTCATCAGGACTGACATCTGGCCCGGGCACATGAGCCTTGCCAGTTCCGAACACGACGTCTGGGTTCTCAACGAGGACGGGAGTCTGCGGTTCAACCTGCCGGTGCCCTGGAGGATGCTCAATGCGCAGGCGCTCCGATGGGACGGCTCGGGCAGGCACCACGTGTTCATCAGCTCTCTGGACGGACACGTCCATGTCTACGACCCTGAAGGGAAGCTCGTCAAGACGTTCACGCTGGCCGGCACGGAAGATCTTCTGGCTTATCCGACCCCTTCGGTGATAGGCCTGTGGCAGCCTGATGAAGCGGGAAGGAGAAGAGTGGTTGTGGGCAGGTACCATTGGAGCGGCTTCTTCGACAGAGACCTCGAGTTCATGGGGCACGCCTACAGCATGGGCTTCTGGACCGTGAACGCTCTGTCGAAGGGTGTGGACTTCGTCGGAGACGGGGTCGAGGACACGATCGTCATGACGCGCTACATGCTTCGGTTCATACACGGCGAACGGACCGACAGGATCGAGACTGGGGCCAATGTCTACACCCCTATGCGGATGCAGCATGCCGTGCAGTTCCTTGCCCTGCCAGCCGGCGCGGAAAGCCCGATGCGGCGCTACAAGTCAAGCCTCGGCGGCGCCAGGACCTTTGTCTTTGACATGATTGACGAAGGCCTGCCCGGCCCCGAACGACGCTTCATCGTGGTGCGCGAAAACATGGTGGGCATCGCCGGTCCGGGGACGAAGAGCTGGGTGTTTACGTGGGTGCCCCTCGCCCCCATCACCGCGGCGGCACACTGGCACGGAGAACCACATCTCACGGGGCGCGACACGCGGCTGGTCGTGACGACGGCCGACGGGCTGCTTCGCACCTTTGATTTCGGCGCCGGAGGGGAGCTGCCGGAGTATCATGCGCAACGCGTGCCTTCGTTCGCGGAGAAGATCGCCGCTGGCAGGAAAGCGTTCGTGCTGGCCATGGACTCGGGCCTGTACTCGTACGACAGCGAGGGCAGATTGGAGCTTCTCCACGCGGGGGACTACACGGATGTTGTCCCGATCAGGAACAGAGCCGGTGGGGAGGACATTATCGCGATTCGCGGCGACGGCATTGTCGAGCGGCTGAGGTGGCGCTGAATGGGCTGCCCGGCCTACGGGCGCAGGAGTCCACCGCCGCCTCGCCGAAGACCGCTCCACACGCCACTGCCCACTATAGAGGCAACGATGCCGGATCTCCCCTCGATCGCAGCACTCGAGCCATAGGATGCCCAGGGCCACCAGTTCGTCATCTACCGCGACTGCTGATCGGGCGTTGCCGGCCACCCACGCGAGGCGAGCTTCGCGGCCGTCAATGAGGTGATCCGCAGCCTGAGGCCCAACCGGAGTTCATCTGCTTCATCGGGGATCACATCGCTGGGATGACGACCGACTACCAGGATCTGCGGCGCCAGTGGCGGTTGTACCTCCGATAGACTCCATCCACGTTCGAATCTGGGGCTTTCTCAGGCCCGGAGACTTGTTATCGGACTTGACGGGAGTTCTCCGAGATGACTGACACGATGGATATGGGTGATCGCTGCCATGGCGATGAATGAGCTACCCAAAGACCCCCAGACGATCCGCGCCCGGCTGCGACGGTACGAAAGGAAGCTCCGGGAAGAGAAGCGCACACACGGTTTGCATGGGGACGGCGCGGGGAAACGCTACTTCGTCGGGCCACTCTACCTACTGCTGGGGGACGTCGACGGCGCCCTCGAGTCCTTCCGCTGGTTCGAGACAGAGTTCCCTGATGACGCCGGCGAGCCAGGCCAGTACCTGTGTTGGACACTGACTCTGCACCGTTCCGGAGATCTGGAGGCCGCGGCCAGGAAGCTGCGGGAGACGATGCTGCAGAACCTGTATCTCATCCCTCGCCTGCTCGCCCTGGAAGTGAGCGAGCTGGACATCTGGCATGGTTCGAGCGACGAGTGGTCATCCTATCTTGACTACATCCCGAAGGAGTACTTCGCGCTCTGGGACGAGAAAGAGTTCGACTGGGCCTCCCGCCTGCATCACGGTCCTGAGTTCCAGAGCGTCCTTGCGCGCTATGTGGAGATACAGGGCGAGCTGAACCACTTGCCGCCCGGCCCCAGGCGGAGTCGATTGGTCCATGAGGCCCACGGTCTGAAACGGTAACTGTCCGAGAGACGCCTGTACGGAATGTGTGCGAGTGATAGCCAGAGCGCGATAGTCGGGCGTTCCGGGCGTGTCCCTACCCGACACCACCAGGGCACCCGTATGGAGAGGCCGCACTGGCCCGCTCTACTCGCCAGGCACCAAGGGAGGACCCATCATGACCAGACGGACGGCCCGGGTCGTTTCGTTGACCACCATCTGCCTGCTGGTGCTCTGCGCGTCGGCCGCACCTCAGCCTGCTCACTATGTCGCGTCGCAGGGCGATGACGCAGGGCCAGGCACGCGCGAGGAGCCGTTCCGGACAGTGCAGCGAGCACTGGAGCCTGTGGCCGAGCTCGGCGGCACGATCTCAATCGGGCCTGGGATCTTCGACCTCGAAGGCCTCAGCATTGCCCTGGAGCGGCCTACGACAATCGAGGGTGCAGGTAGAGCCCGAACCAAGCTCAGGAACCCGGCGACAATCACCTTCACCAGCAGCCTGACCGTTAGAGACCTCACGTTCACCGGCGGCCGCGGCATCACCCTGAAGCCATTCGCTCTCGAGGGCGGCAGGCTGGATGGGGTCCTGATCGAGCGTTGCGTCTTCCAGGACTCACAGACCGGAGACCGCGGCGTCATCGGCACGTCCAAGGATGCGAAGGGCACAATCACCAACTTCGCTGTGCGGGACTGCAAGTTCGCGCGGGTGAACGCTGGGATCGTGTTTATGCGGGGCCTGATCTCGCATGTAAGAGTAGTGGATAACACGTTCACGGCCATCACGTCCGAGAGCGAGGGCGCGTCGGCTGTCATCATCGGCAGCAACGCCACGATGGAGACAACCCGGGACGTGCTGATCCGCGGCAACGTAATGGAGACCATCACTGGACCGACCGAAGTGGTCGATGGGGCCGGACACGAGGTCCATGGAGTGCTTGCGTACGGGACGAACATCAGCATTATCGGCAACACGATCCGGGACCTGAACGCCGGGCGAGATCATGAAGCCATCTACACCAAGGCTCGGCACTCAGTCATCGCAGGGAACACCGTCGAGCGATGTGGCTCAGGGGGTGGCGGAGCCGACATCGCCAACAAGGGCGGCGAGTTCTCCGTTGGCAATGTCATTCAGGGGAACACGGTCGTCAGCGATCTGCCGGGCACAGGCATCTTCATCGCCGGCGGATGCGTGGTTATGGGTAACCGCGTGCAGAAGACGAACGGCGCCAACGGCATCGATGTCTATCCGCTGGGACACACAGCAGTGGTTGCCGACAACACCTCGGAGACGCGGCATGGTGCGGCCATCTACGTAAACGGCGGCGACCACACGGGCCGGCCCTTCGACTGGCCGGACGAGGGCCAAGTCATAGTTGCAGGCAATGTGGCGACCTCGCATGAGGGGCACCCGGTGAAGGTCACCAACGCGCTCCGCCCCGTGGTCAGTGGCAACGATATCCGCGATGCAGGTGACTGATCTCTCGGGCGTACCGTGACCAGGGCTTTACGCTGACTTGCGACCCTCCACCACTGGCCTGGATGCACAGCCCCTTCGGCCGGAACCACCCCGTCTATCTCGCTAGCCTCGCAAGGTCGGGCGGCTCCTATGCCACCACGGGGCAGGTCGCGTGGCGTCATTCGGCCAACCCGAGACTACCCATGGGCGTGGCTATCTACGCCATCGGGGGACTGCGATGCCGAGAACGACCCCATTCGCGCCGGCGCCGCTCGTTGGCCTTCTGTTGCTGCTCGCCACTGCGGCCGACACGCCCTCGCAGGTGAGAAGCATGGATGAATCGCGCGACGAATCGCTCCGTGCCGATGGTGCAGACGCGGCGGGCGCCTTCGCGAGGCCGCTTGCCCAGGACTACACGATTGCGGCCCAAGTGCCGAAAGCAGAGCGCTTCTTCATCCACGACCCGGGCATGACCCGACTGCCCAGCGGGCGCTTCCTGGCGGTGTCGCCGTGTTGGGAGCGAGGGGGCGGGCCGTCACACCTCATCATGTCTCGCAGCGACGACGGAGGACGCGCGTGGGAGCGCCTGCCCGACCTGCCGCACGCGGAGGGGACGCCCTTCGTGGTCAACGGGACGCTCTACATGTTCACGCAGCCCCGCAATCACGATGGCGTCTACTTCACCCGCAGTGACGACGAGGGTCAGACGTGGACTGCTCCCGTCAGAGTGATCGACGGGCCGTACTGGAACTGCCAGACTGGGATGGCAGTGAGAGATGGTCACCTGTACTGGGCCCTTGACGCCGCGCACCAGGAGATTGTGGCGGTGGCGGCCGACCTGTCACAGGACCTGCTGACCCCGGCTGCATGGCGAGTCTCCAATCGAGTGCGAAGGCCCGAGATTCCGCCCGAGCTTACGCGCCGGATGTACCCGCCCAGGGACCGCATATGGTCGGCCCAGTGGGGCGGTGACGTGTGGCTCGAGCCGAACGTGGTGAGTGTTGCAGGTGACCTTCGGGTGCTCCTGCGCGTGGTCGGCGATGAGTACTCGACGGCCGGGCTCGCCGGGGTCTGCGACCTGGAAGATGACGGCACAGAGCTGAAGCTCTCGTTCGCTCAGTTTCATCCGCTACCGGGCGGGCAGAACAAGTTCTGCATCCTGTACGATGAGAAGTCCCGACTCTTCTGGATGGCCTCGAACTTGCCGTCCGACGCGCAGGACTCCCAGGGGAACCGCGAGCGCCTGAAGGGAATGGGCTACCACGGCGGGCCGGGGAACGAACGCCGTTTCCTGATGCTGTGGTACGGGATCGATGCGCTCAACTGGTTCCCGGCCGGTTGCATCGCGATGTGGCCGAGTCCGGTCCAGTCCTTCATGTATCCGTCGATGGTGTTCGATGGCGACGACCTCTGCGTGCTCTCTCGTACGTCGAGGGACTCAGGGAACCAGCACGATGCCGACCTCGCCACCTTCCACCGCGTGCGGAGCTTCAGGGAGCTGGCGATGGATCTGTGGCCGAGGTTCAATGACGTGGGCCACGGGACGCAACCTCCCGGCGTTCATCGCCGATGAGACCCTCGCATAGACTCCATGCGGCCCGTTGGCGTTGACTCCCTGAGCTTGCGGTGGTAGTCCTCGTTGTCCTTGGGATCATGTGTCGTCTGCTCTCGTTGCTCTTCTTCGGCCGTCGGGACGCAACTGACCTCGTGCTTGAGAACCTCGCTCTCCGTCAGCAGCTCGCCGCTCTTCGGCGTTCGGTCAAGCGTCCCCACCTTCGTCGCCGGAATCGCGCCTTCTGGGTAGCGCTATCTCGAGTCTGGGACAACTGGCGGTCAGCAGTGGCCAGCTTCCGACCCGACACCGTTGTCCGTTGGCATCGCAGGGGCTTCAAGCTCTACTGGTGATGGGAGCCCAGGAAACGCGGTCCAGGTCGCCCGCCGGTCATCCCTGAGATCCTATCACTCATCCGCCAGATGGCTGAAGCAAACCCACCGTGGGGAGCGCCTCACATCCATGGTGAGTTGCTGAAGCTCGGACTTCCTACTGCAATCCTCGACTGTATTCGAGGAGGTTATTCAGCAGCATGCGCACGGTATAGTGTCGAAGTTCTCCGAAGAGCTCATAGCCTGCCCCGGTGCCCATGTTCCCGCCGCCTACTACCAACAAGCCCTTCTCATACGGACGGACCATCAGGCCGGGAATCATCGTGCCGTCAGGTGCGCGTATCGTGAACAGAACCGTCCACTTCTCCGGTTGATCCGGGGTATAGCCCCAGATCGGCGGGGCGCACCTCTTGAGTTGCCTGAGGAGATCATCGGGGGCGCTACGCCAGGTCCCCTCCGCTATGTAGTCCAGTTTGCTCTCATGCCGCCAGCCGGAGGCGGCAATTCTGCATGAGGGATCGCCCAAGTACCGGTCTACCGCCAGATCACTGTAGCCGCTGAAGATCACCACTTTCCCGCTTCTCAGCAGTTCTCTCGTAACCTCTCCGACTTGCTCCTGGTCCAGGGGACCGCCTCCCGGTTCGCAGAAACAGACAACGTCGTAGGAGCTCAGGTCTTCCATCAAGATCTGGGGATCGATGGTGATTGTGTAGTCCCAGTTCTCTCGGGTGAGTTCCTGCATCAGGTTGCTGGCCCGGTCAATCTGCGCTTGGCTGGTCAGACACAGAAGGAACCTCTTGTTGACCTCGCTTCTGCCGGTGAAGTAGAGATTGGCGAACGAATCAAGCTCCCTACCGGCCGCCGCGGGGTAGCTGTCAACGCCCCCCGGCGTGGCCAGGGAACGTCTGACGGAGAACAACCACATCTCGCCGTTCTCGGGTCTGGGGAACGCGCTACTGAAAGGTATCGAGAGCTCGACCGTCCAGTTGTCGGGGTGGACTCTTGTTCTTACGCTCAGTTCCGGCGTCCAGGTCGGTACGGATTCGGTCGAGATGGGAACCACGACGCTGCGGTGGGTTCCATCGGGGTTGATGGTGACTTGCCGGTAGCGGCCCTGGTAATCGTGGATGCACTTGATGCGCAGTTCTACCGAGTCCCCCGGCTGCCGACCTGCGCCAGGGAGCTCCTTGCAGAGCGCCGTGAGGTTCAGCCCGGCGTCGCGCCAGCTCATACCGATCTCAGTTCGCGTGATACCGGATACCGGAGCTGTCACCGCGAACGCCCCAGCGTCATCCCGGGCCTTGGGTAGATTGACGGTATTCAGCAGGGGGGCCATTCTGGTGTAGTAGGCCTCTATCCACTGCTCAGCAAGGGTTTCCTCCCAAGCAAGATTGCGGGCAGCGCGTTGGCGCTCCTCTTCGTCGTCGATGGTGGGGAGTTTGGCCCGGGCGGCGGCGAGTAGTTCAGATATCCTCGCCATCTTCTCCTGAGTCAGCACCTTTCTGACGACCGATTCAGGCGCCAACTGCTTGTCCGTGATGTGCGCGTCGGCGTTGTCCCACATGTCCATCGACTCGTCCTGAACCACGCGCATGTCATCGGCGAGCTGCCCGAAGGCGAGTCGGTTCCATCTTCTTAGCAACGTGTCCAGGGACTGGTCTGGGTCCCACATCAGTTGAGCGTAGATGTACAGACCGAGTCGATTCTGCTTGCTGGCGTCGCGGTCCCCCTCTGCGTTGCGCACCGGGACTTCCGGAATCACCAAGGGCAGATCAAGCTCCCTGAACTTCCTCACCTCATCGGCGATCCGGGAGTAGATGGGCAGACAGAGGGTCTCACCGGAGTGCATCCTTATGATGTCGAACTGGTAGCCGTACACACCGACGGGTACTCCCGTCGTTTGCCAGGCGGCGATGGATTCGAGGGACCTGTCGTTCAGCTCGCACTTCGCGCCGTACTTGTGGACGTAGCAGTGGTCCTGTTGGCAGTACTCCACGAAGGCCATCCAGCTAAGGTCGGTCTCAGGTAGTTCCTTGGAGCCCAGATAGGCCAGAGATGAGAATTCCAGGCGGGGATGGTCGGACTTGACGGCGACGCAGACCTTTCTGATGAAACCGAACCATCCGGTTCCGCTACTGACGGTGGCGCATTCGGGGCATTGACAGTAGAACGGGTTATCGGCCGCCATGAGGCTGATGATCTCGACCTCGGGATTGGCCTGCACCCATTCCTTGATCATCTGGGCGATTATCCGCTCCACTGCGGGATTGGAGTAGCAGAGCTGCTCATGGCGGCGTTGCCCATCTATCAGAGCGAAGTACTCCGGGTTCTCGCGGAACGCATCAATGGGCAGGATTACATTGTGGCTGGAGAACATGATATGCAGCCCCTTCCGGCGACGCTCAGAAAGGACGCTGCCATGCGACGGCTCACTGCGCATCAGGTTGACGAAGTTGCGGGTCATCCATGTCTCGAACGCATCGTTGACGTGCTGATAGCAGAGATGGAAGCCGCGGTATTCGAACCCGGGAGTCTTGTTGATCGCCAAGTCGGGCAGCTCGAAGCTCGCGTACTTCGGGATGAACTCACCATCGGGGCCGGGCCACAGCCACTGCACCTGCATGACATCCTGCAGGAAGGTGTAGACCGCGTAGAGCACCGCGCGAGGCGAATTGCCCGCCAGGTACAGGCTGTCGTCCATCGTGTAGACGGCGACTGTCTGCGCGGAAGCTCCAGACAACCCCAAGTCGCCTGCCTTCTCTTTGACCGTCACGCTGCTTTCAGGCGTCCCAAGAATGACCAAGTGTGTATTCTGGGATCCGCTGCCCCGCAAGACCGGTAGGGAGATCCCCGACATCCTCTGGATTGTCGTTCTCAGTTCGTCAGCAGCGTGCTCTTCCGTTGGGTGTGGCGAAGGAGGCAACGCGATCTTCCAGTCGCTCTTGTTGCCGACCAGTGATGCTCTCGCATTCAGGGCGCAGGCCAGGATTAGAGTCGTCCCGCAGAGAGTGGATGCAAGGGCTCTGAGCGTGCTCATGTTTGGTTGCCTTTCACGGTCTGGGGCCACTGACCTACATCGGTCAGCGGCACCCGTCGCTCGCGCAAACTCCATCCGGCCTGTTCACATTGACTTCCGGAGCTTGCGGTAGTAGTCCTCGTTGTCATGGGAATCCTGCGGTATCTGCTAGCGTTGATCTCCCTCGGCCGTCGGGACGAAACTGACCTCGTGCTCGAGATCCTTGCTCTCAGACAGCAAGTGCTGGTCCTCCAATGCCAACTGGGCAGTCGACTTCTTCACCGTCACGACGATCAACTTCGCCACGGTCTACGCGTTCCTGGTCTTCGAGCACGGTCGTCGGCGAGTCGTCCATCTGGCTACCACACAGCACCCGAGCATGGAGTGGGTGATCCAGCAGCTTCGGAACGCCATGCCATTCGGAGAGCAGCCCAAATACCTCTTCCGCGACAACGATGGGATCTACGGGCACGGGGTCGCAGCGTTCCTGGAGGGTTCTGGTATCGATGAAGTAAGGACAGCACCCCAGAGCCCCTGGTAGTCTCCGTACGTCGAACGGTTCATCGGCACGCGCAGGCGGGAGTTGCTGAACCACGTTGACCTCCCCCCGATAGCGGTACCACTCACAGTCTCGTAGATTCGTTGAGTTCAGCCATGTCCGGAAGGCGAGGTGTAACCGAGCCTGGAGGGCATGGCTGGATCGCCTCGGGAGCCGGCGGCCGGTAGCCCAACGAGCTGTGCGGCCGGATCGTGTTGTAGTGCGTTCTCCATCGCTCCGTGAGCACCTGTGCCTCCAAGAGCGTATCGAACAGCTCGACGTTCAGCAACTCGTCTCTGAGCTTGCCGTTGAATGACTCGACGTATCCGTTCTCCCAGGGCGAGCCGGGCTCTATGAAGAGCGTCTTCACGCCCAGGTCTCTCAGCCATTTGCGGACCCGCTTCGCCGTGAACTCCGGACCGTTGTCAGACCGGATGTGGTCGGGCACGCCGCGCGTCACGAACAGCTGCGTCAGCTCTTCCAGCACATCCTCGCTCGTCAGGTTGCGCTTCACCACGACCGCCAGGCACTCTCGCGTATACTCGTCGATGATCGTCAGCATCCGAATCGGTCGTCCTTCGCTGGTTCGATCCTGCACGAAGTCGTAGCTCCACACATGGTCTCGATAGGCCGGTCGGAGCCGAATGCACGACCCATCGTTCAGCCACAGCCGGCGACGTTCAGGCTGCCGCTTGGGCACTTTCAGCCCTTCTCTGCGCCAGAGTCGCTCGATCCGCTTGTGATTGGCTCGGAAGCCCTCGTCACGGAGAAACGCGCCGACCCGAGGGTAACCGTAGCGCCCGTACTGGCAGGCCAGTTCGATCATCCGCTTCACCAAAGGCGGCTCATCACTGGGCACGTGTTTCTCCCGTCGTTGAGTCGATCGAGCCTGCCCCAACACCCGACAAGCCCTTCGCTCCGATACACGCTCGCGACCGAGAGCATCGCGCACATACTCCACGGCTGACCGGCGCTTCGCCGGGCTCAGTAGTTTCCCGAAGCCGCTTCCCTCAGTATGTCGTTGTCCAGAGCCTGCTCAGCCACCAGCTTCTTCAGACGGGCATTCTCTCGCTCCAGCTCCTTCAGGCGCTTCGCCTGATCGAGGCGCAAACCACCGTACTCAGCCCGCCAACGGTAGTAGGTGTGCTCTGTCACCTCGATCTTCTTCGCAGCCTGCGCAACCGTCGACCCTTGCGCGATCTCAACCTCCGCACGCCTCAGCTTCTGGATGATCTGCTCTGGCGTATGGCGTTTCTGACCCATCGATCTTGCCCCTTTCTGTCGGCCCGGATCCTGTTCTGCTCCCCGAATCTCGGTCCACCTGGGATGTTAGGATCGAGCTGTTATACTGACGACCCAGGAGGGCGGTTTTCATGAAGCGGAAGCGGTACACGGAGCAGCAGATTGTGTTTGCGTTGCAGCAGGCTGAGGCGGGCACATCGGTGGCTGAGATCTGTCGGAAGATGGGTGTTGCGGAGCAGACGTTCTACCGGTGGAAGAAACGCTACGGCGACCTTGGCGTCTCGGAGATTCGTCGACTGAAGCAGCTCGAGGATGAGAACCGCCGGTTGAAACGAGTCGTCGCCGACCTGACGCTGGACAAGGCGATGCTGCAGGACGTGCTGAAGGGAAAGCCCTGACGTCTGTCCGCAAGCGCGAGCTGGCTCTGTACCTGCAGGTGGGTTACGAGGTCAGCGAGCGCCGCGCGTGCCGAGTGCTGGCTCAGGGGCGATCGAGCCAACGATACCAAAGCGTTGCGGACAGGCGAAACGAACTGCGGATTCGATTGCGGGACATGGCGACTGCCCGGCTGAGCTGGGGTTACCGCCGGCTGCACGTGTTGCTGAGGCGCGAGGGGTGGCAGGTGAACCACAAGCTGGTCTACCGGCTCTATCGGGAAGAGGGGCTCGGGTTACGTCGAAGACGCCCCAGACGGCGCGTGAGCGCCGCTAGACGCCGGAAGCTGCCTGTGCCGGCGCGCTGCAATGAGAGTTGGAGCATGGATTTTATGAGCGATCAGTTGGTTTTGGGCCGCCGGATCCGGGTCTTCACGTTAGTCGATAACTTTAGTCGTGAGAGTCTGGCGCTGAAGGTGGGTTTTCGCCTCGGCAGCGAAGACGTGGTCGAGGTGCTGAACGGGGTGATCGCCGAACGTGGTCGACCCCACAGCATCCGGTGTGACAACGGGACGGAATTCACGTCCCAGGTAATGGACCAATGGGCTTACTGGAACCGGGTGGTGCTCGACTTCATCCCACCCGGTAGGCCAATGGAGAATGGGATCATCGAGGGCTTCAACAGCCGTTTCCGGCAGGAATGCCTGAACGAGTATTGG
>PVBE011046206.1_pt1 | contig 15484 bp, 5 predicted proteins | sample 1631181 | NCBI WGS metagenome assembly PVBE01 (sample SAMN08397723, study PRJNA350692) | Marine metagenome, whole genome shotgun sequencing project. | isolation source: water | place: Pacific Ocean | collected 2012-04 | reverse complement strand
TGTCAGTTGTCCCGAAATCGCAGCTTTGTATTCATTGGTGCTGTAGCAGTGTCGGTGAACACCATACTGCCAGAGCATGGCAGTCACAAATCTGCATTGGGCAATGAAGAAATTGGAAAAGGACGGTAGCACGGAGGGGACGCGTACCGCCTCCTCCCAGCATAAGGTCCATTGTATTCCGGCAAGCGTGTCTTCGGATAAGTGTCGAGGCTTCTTAAACCTTCGGAGTTGACCTTGTGGCAAGCATTCGGCGGTATCCGCGAGGCTATAGCGGTGTTGCAGACAGGCTCCCGACATGACGTCCGTGGGCTCTGTGCGCGAACAGCTGGCTGGGACGTCCCCAGGCGAGAAGGCGGCAAGACGAGACCACTGGACAAGCTGCGGGCAGAGCTCCGGCAGAGCATTCTATCCGCGACACGGCGTCACCTCGAAGCGAGGGGCACCGTCATGGAAATCGTTGCGTCTCCTGGAGAGACGCATCGCGTCGCACGCAGCGACGATTCACATCCTGCTGCTGCCTCGTGCGCAGACGCAGAACCCTCTAGTACTTCTTCGGCGGCGCAGCCCACCAGTGCGAAGCGGCCTCGCGTCGCACGCAGCGACGATTCACATCTTGCTGCTGCCTCGCGCGCAGACGCAGGACCCTCTAGTACTTCTTCGGCGGCGCAGCGCACCAGTGCGAAGCGGCCTTTGCGCATCGCGCCAGAGACGCATCGCGTCGCACGCAGCGACGATTCACATCGTGCTGCAGATGTAGATAGCTTGTACAAACGTGTCCGCGGCGCGATCCAGGATTTAGCTTCTCCAGGTCAGGCGCCGGAGTCGAGTGGGGCACATGCTTCTACCGCGAAAAGAAAAGGAGGTGCCGGTGCACACCGCGCCTTGCCCAACACTGCTGCATCTCGAAGCCGGACCAAAGGCCGCAAGATAACCGACAAAGAGCTGACCGAGTATCACCAAGCCACCGAGTTGGCGGACCGTCTTGCTGATCGGCGGCAAGTCTTGGAGATGCGTTTGAAGTCGACAAACCTCGATCCGGAAAAGGCAGCCGAGTACCGCTTCCTGCAGCAAGTCGTTGGCGAGCTTCAAGCCAAGGCCCCACGTTCCATGCTGGACGCTTTCGCAAAGAAGTGCGGTTTCAAGGCAAGACACCACGACGAACGCATAGCTGACACGAGGGAGAGGCTCCTCAAGGCATGGGAGGAAGCCGTGGATTCAGGCCTCCCTGTGCGAGATGGGCATCTGCTGTCCGTTCGCGAGATGCACGCAAGAAGAGCGCGGATGCCTGCGCATGCGCCAGCGGCATTGTTGAGAGCGGCTGACTTCTTGGCAGCAGTCAAGACCCGCGCAGTCTACCGAGCAGAGTTGCCGCGGCAAGGATTGCCGGCTTGGGGCAAGAGAGCTGGCGTTGTATTCCAACCGTCGATGCCTGCTTGGTGCGCTGCGGGAGGACTGGAGCACAGCGATTCGACGGCGCGAGCACGAATGCCAGAGGCCGCTCTTCATTACGATTTGACTTGCCTTTGGCTGCGTGAGGTGGATGCTTGGACGGGCGGTGGTTCACACCCTGCCGACACAGCTCAGCCCATGTCAGCGCAGGTCGGCGACGCTGCCGGTGCAGCAGCCGCGCAGCGTAGGCTTTACAGTGACTTTTTCGCTTCTGGTGGCTGCCCAAAGCGGCGTCTTCTGGAGCCGTTTCCCGCTCTCGAGAGCCAACAGTGTCGTTCCGAACGTTTCGTGCCTCACCAGTGTCTGCGTCAACTGGCGTTGATCGAAATGCCGAATTCAGATTACATTGATTTGCCCCTAGACCATGCAGCTTTGCTGTGCGCAATCCAGGACACCAGAGCAAATGAAGAGCATCACTGCCAGGTGCTCAGCGAAATGTATGAAGCGGCGGTGCAGCGTCTCGTCGACTACAGTCGCAACATCGACAGGGTCTGTGCCAACGCGCGGTTTTTAAAACTTCAGGAGCCCGTGAAGGAAGACGGCGCGTCCAAGTTCAGACCTTGTCGGACCGAGGCCTCTGCACAAGCAGCGGTGCGGCGAATGGTTGACACGCTTGTTCGCGCATTTGACAAAACAGGCATTGATATGACCGTTTTCAAGCCCAACCACTTCGCCACACTGTGTGTATATTATTCAATGTTTCTGCGCAAGAGCAACATGAGACCGCGAAACGGACTTGCGCGTTGGTGCTCCGGGATCAAGGCTTACATTCCCGGGGACAAGATCGAGCCTGAGGAAATCCGGCATGAGAATTTAGCTTCGCAGTGCCTGCCTGCCCATTACGACCCCAGCGGCGTTCCACAACTTGCTGGACTCAACAAATCTGGCCAAGCGATCGCTTCTGCTCCTGTCACATGTGAGCTGTGCCACGTCGGACTTGCAGGCTTTGACGCGTTGCGGAGGCATTGTGCTCAGAAACATTGCGGCTTGGCAGAATACAGAAAACGTATTTTCTTCAAAGCTAGGGCGGCAGGTCTCTGTCCGTTGCTTCCATGGGTCAAACGGAGCATGGTGCAAAGTTTCCACTTCTTTCGTTTGCATTCGGTCCCTGGATCCTGCAACGACTGGACGACGAAAGCCACGCAACACGCAGAGCTCAGACGGGAAGAGGCATGCGCCGTGTGCGCGGTGAAGGACTGGTTGGAAAATCGTTATCGCGTGTACCTTTTCCAGGAATCAAAGAGCACGACCACATGGTGGCGGTATTTCCGTTTCGCTGCTGAGACGGAAGCTCTGCACGAAGACGACGAAGACGGTGGATCAGTTGTGGCGACCAGCGGCGGTCAACACTCTGCTGGAGGGACTTTGCTCGTGCATGATGATGGCGCGTTCTGCTTCGGTCCACGAGACAAGGTCGATAATCTGTTGAACGTGGCACGCTATGCGGCACAATGGCCCCTCATACCCTTAGCAGAACTGCACGCGTCCAGTGTGCAACACCCCCATGACCTCAGCATGCGCTGGCTCTTGCACACTCGCCGAGTCAAGTGCATTCCCGCCAGCGGTGTTGCACAACCTGCTGAGCAAGATGCGCTTCCGAAGAGCGCTGGGGTTGGAGATCGTGACGCTACTGTTTGGTGTTGCAAGCTTTGCGTGGACAATTTGTGCAAAGAACGTCCGAGCATGCCTCCCCTGGCGCTGGCCAATGCATTCTTTGGAGGTCGGCATCATCCTCTTTTCAGGGGAGCGACTTTGGCCACACGCATGTTGGCGAGCTCCGCGAGGTTAATCATGCGGCAGCTCTTTCTTGGAAAAGGTGCCGGCGAGGAAGTACATAAGGGCATGACTGGCAACACCATGCTGATCGCGCAGCCTTCTCCGAGCTACGAGCAAGTGCTGCCAAATATGTCAGCAGTCAGCGAGGGCCTGGTCGTTCTGTTCTGCAAATCGGTCGATGACGTGAGCAAAGCGCAGATGCTGGTTGTGAATCGCGAAGAGTATCGGGAGATGGTGCGGTACAGACGGAAAGTGTGCCCGACTTTTGCGCACACTAAGATCGATGAGGCCGCAATCGACAAGCTCCCAGATGCTGCAGTCCCGGATCACATAAAAGAAAGCGCGCAGGCCATGCCAGAGGCAGCCGACGTACGCACTGTTCTGCAAGGGCCTGCGAATCGTATTCCAATGTTTTCTCGGCAGGAAGCGGAGGAAGACCAGGACAGCGCAGGCGATATAAGCTCGGAAGAGCAAGCAGACGGCGCCGATTTACATCGTGCCGTAGGCGGCGAGCAGCAGCAGGGAAGAGCAAGCAGCAAGGAAGAGCACGCCGACGGTGATTGTGAGCATACTCCCTTGCCGGCCGAGCCGCTAAACGAACACGAAACCGTCATCGGAGTAGATGAAGAAAGTTGCCCTCGGCCACTCAGACTCTTCGAGGCGTGGAATGTAAGCATGGCCAAGCTCGATGCAGCGGCGGCGAAGCATGCGCAGGCCGAGATGCAACAGCGCAGCGGCGAGGACACTGCAAGCGCAGTGGCGAAACAGGTTGCTTCAAATGAATTCGTGCGAGCGACCATTGCCGTGGATCTGCGCGACATCGCGTCACGTATGTGCAGGTCCAGCACGGCTCGCGCTGAGGCAGAGAGCTTGTTCACTGCCCAGGCGGAGAACGAGAGAGTGCCGGCCCAACAGGCATTGGCAGTGCCGACTGGGAAGCCTCTGTCGATTTTCGATCCGCAAGCGCTGCCCGCCGCATACACGGAATTCCTGTTTGGCGATTGTGTGCCCTTTCTCAAACGGGATACGAAGGTGACTGTCCAGCAGATCTTCGATGCGCTGCCAAACCGGGAGGAGCTTCAGTACGATTTGGAAGGTGACGAACAGCCGTATCGCGCCAGCGAGCGCTCACGCTGGGATACACCAGAATTCTATGCTCTCTTCATGTCTAACTTGCGCAGCTTGAAGTTGTTGCAGTCCGTGAAAGCCGCCATGGAGCGACCGGGCTTCGAGAAAGACTTCCGAATCATTGCTGCGGCGACTTCGCAAGACTTCGTGGACGCGGCGCTCCACCCTTCCCTGCCGCGTTCGGATGAGGATCTCATCCGTGCCGCTGGAAATGAGAAAGTGCGCACGGCGTTGCGGCATCTGCGCTTTTCCACCGCCACGGTGCCGTTCACCGACGGGCACAAGATGCGGCTGCACCATTTCGGTTGTGGTATGGACGACATTTTCGGGCCTCTGGCAGTGTTTCATACGCACAACTATGCGGACAACTACAGCCCCGAGATCTTGACGCTGCAGAGCTCGGAGCCACCTCTGCTCGGTTACGTTCAGAACACCCCGATGCCAACGCTGCAAGAAATGCATCAGAGAACCGCCGCATCGCCACGCTCGACTGCCAAGCTTTTCTTGCTTCTGGAGGAATTGTCTTACCGGCACTTGTATCGAGTCGACCACGCACAGCTCGGCAACTTCAAAATCCGATCAGCGAGTGGCGCGCTGCTCAAGGAGGATGACTTTGCGTCGAATGGCTTGAGAGGTTTGGCGGACTTCGTTGCGTCGCTCTTCAAGTGCATGGAAGCTCAGGCGCGCGGCTTTGCACATGGCCACGGCAAAGTGCACAGCATTCCAGACGGAACTCGCGACTTGCTGCAGTGCTTAGATGACGTCGTGCAGGAGATCGAAGCGCTTCAGGCGGTCGGCGGCGGTTCACACCCTGCTGACGAGATTGTGGAAGGCATCGTCAAGACGAACGTCGATTCTTACAACCAGAGATTGGTCGCGAGCGCCAGCACTCGGCAGTATGAGTCCGCGACGTTGCCAGCCAAGCAGCTTGGCAATGTGTTGCCTGACGCGCCGTTTAGCGAGAAGCAACAGCGCCAAAGTCGATATGACGGTGGGGTCGAAGAAGACGGCGTAACAGTGCGACCTTTAGTGCCGCTGCAGCCAGCTGAACCGCTGATGCACGCAGCGAGGGAGCGCCGCAGACGTGATTTTGAACGTCGGGAGCCGTGCAACGAGTACAAAGAAGTGCCGCTGACTGGGTGCCAATTATGTATTCGGCCGCATTACTTGCTGCCGCACAGCTTTGGCCAGAAATGCGTTCTCGGACCTGAAGGCGAGGTCGACGCTGGCGATGTTTCGCAACTTGCCGGCTTGCCGTGGGTCTTCGACACTGCGACTGGAGAATTGAAACACTTTCTGGTAGACATGTCCGGCACACTTGCGGTCGAAGGAGATTTTCATGCAGACGCGATTGTGTTCGAAACATGTTTCGGTCTCGACGTCCGCTTTCTACACAACCACAATCACGACCACGAGTGTGCAGGTACTTGCGTGAAGAACGTCAAGAAGAAGACAGCGCAGGAGCTTGTCAAACTGCTCCGGTCGAACCGTGCACCCCCATGCCGTTTCCTTATCTACCACATAGTCGAATTGGTGTTGGAAAACAAAAACGTGAAGATCCGAAGGCGGGGCAAAGAGATTGTCGACGCACCGCAGATCCTGAGCACTACAGTTCGGAATGAAGTCGGATCTGTCGCGCTCGAGCGACCGCAACCGTTCAAATCTGCGTCGAGCGATTGCTCGCTCGCTGTCCTCCGTTGCAACAATGACTTCAGATACATGCCCAAGGGTTTTCCCGACCCGAGCGCCTTGAGCCGCTCCTTTCGCTGCGACGTTTCACATCTTGCGGCTTGCTTTCGGGCGGCGAAGGCGACGATCCAGAGTCATGCTTCTGTGCAACGTATGGCCATGACAGTTGTAGCGCTGCACGTCGCAGCCAAAATCATCGATTACTACATCACGAAGTACGCTGCCAAGCCCATGGAGCAATTGCAGAATTTGGTCACGCAATATGCCCTGGGTTTGCGACGCCTCGAGCAAGAAGATGAAGAAGCTGCGGAAGCCTCCGCAGCCAAGCGTGGCGATGGTGCTCACCTTGCCAGTGGGCCAGCAGACGTGAAGGCGCGCAGCCGGCGCGTCCTGCTTCGCTTGCAGCATTCTGCGAACCGCTCTAAATGGGTTTCTTCTACCGAATGCGCCTTGTATGTGCACACGGAACAGCAGCATTGGACCAGCCACAGCGAAGTACCTATGTTCACGAGCCGCGCATTGTACTTGATCTCAGAATGCCAGCGCATGCTGTCCGGCGACAAAACACTTATTACAAAAGCCGCTGCCCCTGCAGACTTTGCGGTGGTGAGTTATCAATGCGGGGGACCGCTTCGCGATGCGTCGCCCGCTACCGGCGCACAGCGCTGCGCTACGTCGGGCGACGGTTCTCACCTTGCCGGGGTCGGTTCTGGCTCGAATGCGCCGACGATGTTGCACAACATCGGCAACACATGCTTCATGAATGCTCTGCTGCAATGTTGCCGGCAAGTGCTCTCTCGGCTTCCATCACACCTTTTGCCCAAGTCTCAACGCTGTCCCTTGGCTGTGCCGCTGCGGCAGCAAACCTTCACAGAAGAAGAAATCGCGCAGTGGGCGTGTTGGAACTACCTACCGGTCGGTCCTCAACGCGATGCGTGCCATATACTCGAGATGTGTTTCGACAACGCAGGGCCCATGCACAGCTCTTGCACGGCCGCAGATTGCTATGGTGCTCTCTTCCGCAGCCTGACATCGTTCGAGCTGGTGCGGGAGTGCCTCTGCGAGAGTTGTCCCCACTCCACCCAGGAATCGCAGTGGCAGTGCATCTTGCGAGTGGAGCCTGATTCAAACACCGAGAGCTCCATCACGAATTCTTTGAGCGTGGCCCATGTCCAAGATTACAATTGCGAATCTTGTCGTGGACGGAAAGCGCGACATCAGACTCGTCTCGACGATCTGCCTACATTCCTGGTAGTCCACATCAACAAGTATGCTGCTTCCGATGGTCCGACAACGGATGTTGACGTGCGCCTGTCCGGCGCCACTATGCAGCGCGTCGCCGTCACGCACCATGCGGGGCACACTCCAGAGTCTGGTCATTACACAGCCACCGTGGCCACACCAGAAGGCATGACTTATTATTGCGACGATGATCGGATTTCTCGCCATCCGAATCTGAAGGCGAACCCGTGGCGCAACGGCTACCTGGTGTTCTTACACAAGGCGAACGACCGTGGCGATCCACATCCTGCGGTAGAGAGCAATGCGGACGTCGCAGCGGGCGCCGCTCTTGCGGTAGACACCCAGGCGGACGACCGTGGCGACTCACATCCTGCGGCACACGACAAGGCCAACAGCAGTGGCGATCCTCATCCTGCAGCTACTGCAGATGCCCTTGCGTCTTCAAGTGCTGCTTCCGACGATGCAGACTATGGAGAGGATGCATACGGCGCAGACGATGGAGAGGATGCAGACGATGCAGAGGACGCAGACGAGTGCGGCGAGCATACGAACGACGGAGATGAGGATGCAGACGCACCGGACGATGGAGAGGATGCAGACGAAGTGGACGAGGATGTCTGTGAAGCTGAATACCCTGTGCAAGCAGCCGAGTGCCGCACCACTTGCAGCCGTCATGACGACTGGCTGCACCGTGGTCCTTTTCTTGCAGATCTGCCCTGGCGTGTATACATGATGCGGGTACGGAGGTCGCGGAAACCCCTTGCTGCCGATGCAAGCTACTCCGAATTATTTTTCTTCGATGAGCACTATGCGCTTTCTGCGCTGTATTGCCAGGAGGTAGGGTATTCCTTCACTACGGCCATCCCTCACATTGTGGGATCAGTTTGCCCACAACAGGAAGAAGACCGTGGGGAAGCACATGCTGCCTACAAGCTTATGCTCTTCTCTCGTGCTCGCTGTCCTGGTCCGAACCACTGCGCCGACCCATTCGCCTTCCGCAGTCTTCTGATGCCCAGCAACAAGCCGGACGACCACAACTCCATCACAGAGAAGCCACGATTCGCTCCTTGCTGGCGAGCCTGCAGATGCGAGATGGAGCTCAAGGCGGCTGCGGCTGCGGCGAAGGAGAGGCGCGCTCGAAAGATCGCCGTCCTTGCTGATACCACGCTCATGAAAGACGTGCATGGCAACAAAAGCAATAACGACCCCAGTGGCGTTCTACAACCTGCTGGGCAACGGCCCTTTCGCCTTAGGCCACTCCTACTGCAGATTCTCGCAAGGCAGTTCGACAAACACACGGAACAAATGCCGCACGGTATCGTTGAGTTGGTGGACCGCATCTCCTTATTTCTTTGCGGATGCTCGCTTTACCACGACGAGCAGTTGCACCTTGTCGAGTTTGCAGCACTAGAAATTAAGAAGCTCAACGATGCCATGGACATGGACCTCTTAGTGCGCAAGAAGCCGTTTCGCGAAGACAACCAAGGCGGCTTTGTGAACGATGTGGATTCAGACGATGAAGTAAGCAAGGGACGCACTCTCATCACTTCAGAATTTCTCGGTGGTGCGGGTGAAGACGAGGATGATGACGATGTCGTGGACGACGCCGAGGGCGATGTCAACGTCAGGCGTCGGGCCCTCTTCCACTTGACCTTGGACGAGTGCAAAGCCTTGCTAAGCCGAGACCGAGAACGTGAGCGAGCTAGCAAGCCTGGTCGCCACAAAGAAGCTGACGTGCAAATGCAAGGCTATGTGCAGGTCTTCGGGAGTGTCTTGCGCTTGGGCTTGGCACGCAGCGACGGTTCACATCTTGCTACGTCACTACCGCTCGCTGCCGCCGCCACCTTCCAGCGAGCTGTGGCCAAGGAGATGAGGATGCAGCAGCAAGGCGCCGGGGCTTCGGAAGAAAACGTAACAGAGTCGAGCATCCAAGACATTCAGGGATTGCAGTGGCGCAACCGAGCAAAAGACGAGGAGGCGTGCCTGTCTGTGCCCTTGGCCGATGCGTTGAAAGGCCCGGGACATGTCGCTTGGAAACTCATTCAAGAGATCAACGGCGACACATCTAACGATTTCGCTTTCAACGACGAACAGATTCTTGTCATTGCTCTTCAGATCTGGCCTTTGGAGCAGGCTTGGCGCGTGCATCTGCACAAGAAGCAAAGCGCGAGTGCGACGGTAGACACCTTGCACAAATTGCCTAATGATCTCGGCTTGCCCCGCGTCGCGATCATTGGCGGTGGCGGTTGCGGCAAAACAACCGTGATGCAACGAGTGATCGTGCCCACGCTCCGGACCTTCTTCTCGCGCGTCGTCTTGACTGCACCGTCCAATCGAGCCGCTCGCGGCTTCGATCCAAGTGCAAAAACGCTGCATGCGGTTACTGGCATGACTCCGCAAGATTCCATGCGCACTTCCAGCTTGCACATCAAAAGCGACCACATGCGGAAGCGATTGGACGCCAACCAGACTCATGCTGGAGCATGGATTCACGACGAGGCCCTGCAGACTTCCGCGCCGCTGCTTCACGCAGCTGCGCTGAGGACCACGTACGCGAGGCAGCACCACTACAATTTGGACACCGCGCGTTACGCACGCCCGAACGAAATCATGGGCAAGATGTCCTTCCTTGCACTTTGCGGTGACCATCTGCAGCTGCCACCAGTACCGAAAAGCTCTGGGCTCCTGGCTCCCCTCGAGCACACCAGCGACGAGCACAAGGCCGGCGCATCCATCTTCAATAACCTCCACTACCTTTTCGAAATGGAGACCATGAAGCGCTTCCAGGACCCAATGCTCGTTGCCATCTTGCATAAGATGCGGCGCACCAACGGCACCAAACTCTCAGACCGAGAGTGGCAGGCATTACTGGACACAGAGCTCGACGTTTCACAACTTGAGCTCGATCCAGAGGCCTTTCTCAAAGACACCGCTGGGTGGTTTGAATCTTCCTACTTATGGAGTATTGTGACGATGGCATGCTACTCCCGCGCCATGGCATCGGCGCGGCAGCACCAAAAGACGCTCTTCTATTGCCAGGCCGTCGATTTCAGCGAACAGGTTCGCCAGCGTGACGTGGACGTGTACCAACGCATCCTCGCAGTGCCCAGCGTCGCTCACACCGGCAGGTTGCCCGGGATGGTTTTGCTCCACATTGGCATGCGGGTGCGCCTCACTACGCAAGTTCTGCCGCCGTGGGCTGTCCAAGACGCGACGGGCACCGTCATGGAGATTGATGCGTCTCCTCTAGACAAGCAACGCTTCGCACGCAGCGACGATTCACATCTTGCTGCCGAAATGCGATTCGAAGAGTTGCCACCCGGCGTTTATGTCAAATTAGACAATTGCGAGCGAGAATTTCTACCACCGATCCCATGCCACCAGCACCGACAAGCTGGGTTCTCGACCGCGTGCGCAGAATGCCGCGCATTCGAGGGTTGGGTCCTTGTCGAGCCAATGCGCAGGAGTTGGAAGTTCGCGGATCCAGTTACCGGAGCTACTCTGACAGTCTCGCGCTCGCAGTTGCCGCTTATGCCAGCTTCTGCGTGCCCCCTTTATTCTTTGCAGGGAATGACGTGCGATCCAGGTCTTATCGCCCATTTTGCGATGCCGAGGCGTGCAGATGATGACATTAAGTGGCTCATCGTCTACGTCCTCCTGTCTCGGGTCCGGAGCCTTGCTTGCCTGCGCAGCGTCGGCCTCACGCCGAAAATTCGTAAGATTATCGAAGGTGGCCCACCGGCCATGCTCGTCGACAACTTCGAGAAGCTCTTTCGAGACAAGATTATGCTGACGAAGCAAGCGGCGTCATCAGCCAAAGCTGCCTTGCGTTGGCACTGACTGCCGCAAGCGCCGGAGTCGGCGTCGGTTCACACCGTGCCGACACGTTGATGTAGATGCCGTCAAAATGACGCTTTCAAGTTGTCAGTTCGGGAAGGCGCACAAATGGTGACAGCAGGAGCGCTTCGAAACGCACTTTGAGCATAACAAAACACTAGCAGCGGCGATTCACATTCTGCTGCTTGGTTGCGGTTGCAGGCGCTAGCTGCGGCGGCTGACACTCTTCTCGCTACAAGCGACGAGGCACATCTTGCTTCTACAGCGGTAGCTTGCGATCGAATTGTTTTCACGGCGACGGCTTTGTGGACGCACATGTTGGCTTACCGCGACGCTGTACAGCTTGCGGTCGAATCGTTTTTGAAACGGTCGCTTTTTGGATGCCAATTTCGGCTCACCGCGTGTCTGTGCAGCTTGCGGTCGAATCGCGTGCGCCTGAACAGTTGCCGCAGTAGCAGTAGCCCCCGCCATGGCGTTTGATGGGCCGGCGCTGGATATTGTTCATGAACGGCGCGGCGACGTTGCTCATCAGATGCACTGGCATGGCTGCGCTGGACGATATATTTATTTTACTATTGGCGGCGAGCATGCGCCGCGCTCCTCGGGTGGATCTGGACGGGGGAAAACCCTACGAGGAGCGGTCCCTCATCCGAGAGGACCACGCTGCAACCGTAGCCTAATTGGCTACTCCCGTTTGCTGGCACCCGTTCTACGTGCCAGGAACGCGGGGGGTCGATTGCCCTCGCGTTTCAACGTGGTGATTCGCTGACGTCGAATTTCGAGAACCTCAATTTCCTGGACACTTTTGCTGCTATCCATCTACGTATACACGCAGTTGCCGACGCGGCAGCCCGCACGTATACATCTACGACTGCTACCTATAGAAAGAGCAATAAGTACAAGCAATGTGACACGCATGTCGGTCAAGGCTTGCCGGCAGACTTGTCGTCGTGGTTGGCGCCGCTGTCGCCCTCGTGTGCGTGGCGCAAACTGTCGAAAATGCCCATAAGTTTGTCCACATTTTTGAAACTCATGTTCTGGTACTGCGTCTTCCACTATAAATTGTCACCGACTTCTTCTTCGAAAAGTTCGATTTGAAATAGTTCGCGTCCTGAAAATTCCAATTCATGGATCGAAGGTGGCCCACCGGCCATGCTCGCCGACAACTTCGAGAAGCAACCGTCGGAGTCGGCTATTGCTGGCGGTCTTTGGGTGGTTGCTGACGGTCCCGCATGTTTTGGCCGTCGGTCTGTAGGTTTTGTTGTTTTCGTTATGCGGCAAGTCGGAGCGGTTTTCCAGCAATGACCCGTAGTGCTAGTATCCGTCTGTCGTCGTAACAAAAAATACCTTGTGCGCTTACTCGCTTCCGTAGGATTTGCAGCTTCCCTTCAGTCAGAACCAGCGCTAATTTCTGTCTCACACCGATTCCTATTATTTGATCTGAGGTGTCTGAGCTTACGATCCAAGCCTGTTCTCTAATGCGGTCTCAGCTAGCTCAAATCGTGTCGTTGCAGTTTGTGATACTATCCATCGTGTCAGCTAGCTCAAATCGGGTCTCAGCTAGCTCAAATCGTGTCGTTGCAGTTCCATTGCAGATGGCGACAGCCGAGCCGGAAGAAAAGAGCAGTGGCGCTGCACAGCCTACTGCAAAACCACAAAGCTTGGCACTCCTCAACACGCGGAGCGCGAAGATTGGAATGTGGGAATTGTACGTTTCCAACCCGCAGGTGAGCACTTACGAATGGACAGATAAGAAGTCACAGGAGGTCAAGAGCAATCAGGTCTTTCGCTGTCTCTTGGTAGATCGGAATGACCCTGCGAACTATTGCGTCGGAGAATGCAAGAAGAAACCAACAGAAGGTCCTCAACCTTTGGAGGCAATGACCAAGAAGATGAAGGACGGTCTTGGCTTTCGATTCTCCAAAGTCGCCTTGGCTGAAACGAAGCAGGAGTTTATCTCCTCGCCGAAGAAAGTTGTAATCAATCTGGCCGCCTCGAAGCTCGACCCGATTCTGGCCACAGGCGGCTCGACCCCTAAGCCGGTGCCTGCGATGACCGTTGCTGAAGTCCTTGGTTTCAATGCGAACCAACGCTTCGATATGACAGCCTTGGTCGACCGTGTTTCGGAGACGCCGCGCCAGGCTGGCGCTGCACGCCAAGTCTTTGACGTGTTTCTGGTGGACGATTCGAAGTCCGGTGACAAGACGTTGGATTTGAAGGTGTCGCTCTTTGCGGCCGAAGAATCTGTCGCAGCTCTACGCGCACACATGAAGGGGTTCGAGAAGTCGTCTACTGCAATTACGTTTTTCGGTCTTCAAGCAAAGAAAAACGACAAAGGCTATTCCGTGCAAAGCAGCAAAGACTTTTTCTCGGCCCAGGCGTCGGGAGACAGAGCCGCAGTCTTGAAGGAAGCAGCGGCGACGCTGCACAGCTTGCCGCCGGAATCCCGCGAGATCATCCAAGCAAGTTTCGAGGGCCAAAGAGACTACACCTGCATCCAGGGCACGGAGACCTTTGCGTGCCTGCTGGATTCCATGTCCGGGACAACAGGCATCGCCGCAATCGACCGCGAGGCCACCGTGTGGCAAGCGAATTGGGCCGAGGTCTCGTGGCCCACTGGCAAGGACATCTGCACTTCAGATGGTGCACGGATCTGGTTCCAGACCCTCGTGAGCGACGTCACCGGATCCGTATCAGCGTGGTGCAATGAAAGCACAGCCCTTGCGCTCAGCCAACTTCGCACCAAAGAAGCGTTCGTTGCTGCGCACGCTGCCGGGGATTCCCTTTTTCCGTCTTTGTCAAGCGTCAAGCTCGTCCGCAAACCCGGCGATGCTCCACAGCTTGCCGGGGCTGGTTCTGCGAGTCAGCTGCAGCTAGTCGAGGGCATGGATCAATCGTTCAAGATAGCCCCTGCTAAATCCACTTTTGATTTGTTGCCACTCGCTCGCGCCTGCAGCAACCATTCTTGTGGTATTCGCCCTGCGTGTCTTAGAAACATCCGACAATCCGCCCAATATGCGTTGGCGGTCGAGGAAGATGACTCAACCGGAGGAACTGTTTTGGTGCCGTGTCAAAAGGTCGTTGCTTTGGTTCGTTCGTGCCACAAGTCGAAGCTCGAGAAGCTGGGCAATGGCTTCAACTTAGTTACGAACGGCGTGCAAGACGTGATCCCTGCTGGCGCTGAGGCTGCAACGCCAGATCAAGAGTTTACCTTGACCACAATGTGCACAGCCGAGAACTTGACGCAGTACAAATTGGATCCGCCGCGCGGCCAGAAGCAGCATGCGCTGGTGACAATTACTGATGTGGCAGCAGGGCTGTTTGTCGTAGAGACAGTTCAGCTTGTGTCCTCAGAGGACGCGAACGACTTGACGACTTCGATGACCACCTGGGCTCGATTGGCAAAGGAACTGGTATTGGGCGACAGTGGTAAACGAAGCCTTCCTTGGACCGACGTGTCTTCCCCAGCCAGTGCTAAGAAGTGCCGCACGTTGGGGCGATGCCCAACGGATCCTGTTTGAGATCCATCCTGGCACGCTGTGACGCTATACAGCTTGCGGCCGCCGTGACGCTTTACAGCTTGCGGCTGTGCAGTAGACGCAATGGTTGGATGGCCAAAGGGATACGCGACGATTCACATCTTGCCTTCGTGAACAAGCCTTTCGTGCTAGAAACGACGTCAAGCACGCGCAGTAGTTGCAGCGACAATTGAACCGCATGACATCGACTTCGAAGTGGCCGCACTGGACGCTGAACTGGACGAGCTAACCAGGCAGCATGGTTATGGCAAATTGCACGCAATTGAGGGATATCTGTCAGCATGCACCCTCTTCGACCATGCGCCATGGCCACCAGGCCCTTCGCATGGCATCCCTCAAGAACCTATTGGGTAGTGAGTTGGCTTGCGGGAGGCCGATGAAGCAAAGCGCGAGTGCGACGGTACACACCTTGCACGCAGCGCGAGTGCGAGTGAGTGCAGCGCGAGCGCGAGTGATTTTTGTATTGTATTGCCAGAATACCTCTGGATCAATCCGTTCGGGTTTGTGTGGATTGATGTCGTAAGATCGAAACAAGTATTATCGCTTTGATCGCAACGCTAGCAGTTGCAGCAGCAGTCGCAGTGGCACGAGCAGTGTGTGTGTATGTGTGCATGTGTGTGTGTGTGTGCATCTCTGTGTGTGTGTGTGTGCGTGTGCATCTGTGTGTGTGTGTGTGCATGTGTAGGTGTGTGTGTGCATATGTAGGTGTGTGTGTGTGTGTGTGTGAGAGTGTGAGTGTGAGTGTGAGTGTGAGTGTGAGTGTGAGTGTGAGTGTGAGTGTGAGTGTGAGTGTGAGTGTGAGTGTGAGTGTGTCGTGCGTTGTG
>PVBE011529526.1_pt1 | contig 15485 bp, 10 predicted proteins | sample 1631181 | NCBI WGS metagenome assembly PVBE01 (sample SAMN08397723, study PRJNA350692) | Marine metagenome, whole genome shotgun sequencing project. | isolation source: water | place: Pacific Ocean | collected 2012-04 | reverse complement strand
GCGCAACGCTATCTAACTGTTCATCATCTAAACCAACACATATTTTTCCGGAGACAATTGCAATCGTAGCGGGTATCACCCCAAAAGACCGCACCAACTTCACGTTCAAGTTCCTTTGCAATAAATAATTCTCCCGACAAATCTGAAGCAGTAAGCTCACCACGAAGCATGTCTTTTGCATCTTCAACCAACTCTTCCTTCAAACGCTCTGCTGCATCATCAATCATGTCTTGAGTAACAACGGAAACAAAGCTCATACCCCCACTCATTGAATCATCACTTCTAGCATAAACAAGTTCTTGCTTTGCAATCGAAAGACCTGGAATAGTAAACGAAGTCGCACCAATATCAGAACCTGCTCCTTCTTGATCTGCGTAAACCTCTGCTGTGACAGTTCCATTTGCTGGAACAGTTACTGCATTCTCTAATCTAAAAAGTACATTCTCAGGAGAAAGCAATCTGGTTGTTGCAACAAGAGGCTGCGAGCTGGACATATCGTTTACAAGAGTGACAACTCCTTTCGCAACACCGACAACTTCTTTTTTTCCATCATCACCAGATTCAAATGTTCGAGTTTTTCCAAGTGTTCCAACAACTACATCTCCAGGCACTGACGACTCTCCCATAGCACCAGGTGCAGCAAGTAAAATTGTTGAAGAAGAAATATTAGTAGCAACGGGCTCAACTTTGATAACTGCTTTCACAGTTGAAAGGTACAAAACAAGCGCTAAAACAAGCGCAACAATAATCACAAACGTGATCGCAATTCGTCGATACATCACAACAGAAACTTGAAATTTTGACACATCTTCTGTTGGTTTTTTGGTTGTTGGTTTTTTTACAGCAACGCGTTTGCGTTTTACCGTGTTCTTTTTTGGACTCATACCCTCACATTATACCCTATTGTACGGAAACATTCTGCCTCCCAACAAGTTGAGCGATCGCACCCACAACTTCATCGGTTGCAAACACACGATAATCTGTCTGAATCGTACGCATCTGACCACCAGATTCAACAAGCAAACAAACAGACTTTGGACCAGGAGACGAAGTAAGAATAGAACGAAGTTGATCAACCATTTCTGGAGTTGGTTTTCCTTTTAGGGCTATGGTAAGCGAACCTTTATGAAGTATTTTGGTTTCTTCTTCTTGCTTCTGCTTCACAGGAACGGCCCCACCTTTTTCGTGTGCAAGCCAATGATCTTTCTCTAGCATAACCCCCAGAGAATCAAGATCTTCCTTATCGATAAACATAAAAGAATTTGCAAGAAGCTTTGCGTCACCGTCACGTTTTGAAACCTTTGCGCTCACAAGCACAATTTTATCTTCCTCAAGAACACTGGCAACCGTTGCGTATACACGAGGAAAAACAACGACCTCCATCTGACCACTCAAATCATCAAGCGTGATGAATGCCATTGGATCTCCTTTTTTTGTAACAATATCTTTAAAGCTTGAAACAATACCACCACATTTCACAAAATCACCCTCCTTCATTTCTTGAACAGATTCGATATCTACAAGATGACTAGAAAGTTTCTCGCGAATCTTTTCATAAGGATGAGACGAAACGTACAAACCAAGAAGTTCTTTTTCCCACGTAAGTATCTCGTCCTCACTCGCAGGCTCAGTCTCCCTAAGAGTAATACGTTTTTCCATAATCGTTGGTGACATGGAAAACAAGCTTTGTTGTTGCTGAGCAAGTTCTTTCTGAATGTGTTTATTGAACTCTAAAATACGATCCAAATTTTCAAGAAGTTGTCTTCTCTCTCCAAATCGATCCAGTGCACCAACCTTAATCAATGCCTCAAGCGATTTTCGATTAAAAGCCCTGTGAGAAACACGACTGGCAAAATCCGCCAAATCCTTAAACTCACCGTTTTCTTTTCTTTCACGAATAATCGATTGAATAACCTCTTCACCCAAATTTTTGATCACCAAAAGACCAAAACGAATCTGCTCGTCAGTAATGTATGTAAAGTTTTTTAATGACTCATTAATATCTGGTGGAAGAACCTCAATACCCATTCGCTCACACTCCTTCACAGCATGTGCGATTTTTTCAAGATCACCAGATTCGGCCGTCATAAGAGACGTTATGTACTCAGCGGGAAAGTTCGCTTTCATGTACGCCGTTTGATACGCAACCATTCCATAACTAGCCGCATGAGCCTTGTTAAACCCATAAGCCGCGAACGGTTCAATAAGCTTCCAAAGCTTCTGCGCGAGCTTCTCAGACATCCCGTGTTCCACAAACCCATCAAGGAGCTTTATCTTCTGCTTTGCCATTTCCTCGGGAATCTTCTTTCCCATAGCTTTTCGAAGCTTATCAGCCTCAAGCCATGAATATCCAGCAAGATGAATCGCAATAAGCATCACGTCATCCTGATAAACAATAACCCCATACGACTTATCCAAAATAGTCTCAAGTCGCTTATCGAGAAACGAAACCCGTGAAGAATCGAACTTTCGTTTGATATATTCAGGAATAGACTCAATCGGACCAGGACGATACAGCGCAACCATAGCCATAATGTCCTCAACACGTTCTGGTTGCAACTCTGTTAAGTACTTCGTCATTCCGTCTCCAGAAAGCTGAAAAACTCCCATCGTGTGCCCTGCCGCGAGAAGAGAAAATGTTTTCTTATCATCAACAGGAATCTCCTCCAGGACAATATCGACATTCTTTGTATGCTTCACAATCTCAACAGCATCTCCCAAAATTGATAGATTTCGAATACCAAGAAAGTCCATCTTCACGAGTCCGGCAGACTCAACTGATTTCATTTCATATTGAGAAACAATCTTTCCTTCTTTGGTATCAATCTGAAGTGGGGTGAAATCTGTAAGTTCTGTTGGAGAAATAACGGTTCCAGCCGCGTGAATAGAAACATGACGCGAACACCCCTCGATCTGCATCGCAAGATCAATGACACGTCGCACGTTCGCATCCGAATTATATTTCGTCTTCAGATCAGGAGACTCTTCAATCGCACGCTCCAAGGTCATTGGAAACCCCTGCGACCCCATTGGAACAAGTTTTGCGATCTCATCCACCATCGCATAAGGAAAACCAAGACCTCGACCAACATCACGAATTGAACCTCTGGCAAGCATGGTTCCAAACGTACAAATCTGCGCTACTTTTTCGTGACCATATTTCTCACGTACGTAATCCAAAACTTCATCACGTCTGTTATCGGCAAAGTCAGCATCAACATCAGGAGCAGATGGTCTTTCAGGATTCAAAAAACGCTCAAACGGAAGCTTGTAATGAAGTGGATCAATAGTGGAGATTCCAATCGAATACCCAACAAGCGAACCAGCCGCACTTCCTCGAGTTGTAGTCACAATACCCTGAGAACGGGCCCAAGAAATAAAATCTGACACAATCAAAAAGTAAGGACAAAAACCCTTCTGATCAATAATCTCAATCTCATACTCAAGACGATCTTTCATCTCTTGCGTGAGAGCACCGGCTTTCTCTTCGAGTTTGGAATACGCCTGCTCAGTAAGCTCTTGTCGGAAATTTTTTCCAGCTGGAATTTCAAATTTAGGAAAATTCCACTTTCCAAGCTCCAGCTCGACATGACAACGATCAGCGATCTCTCTGGTATTCTCAATCGCTTCTGGAACATCTTCGAATTGCTTCTCCATGTATTCACCACTCACCATCGAAGCATCGAATTCAAACTGATTCACTCGCTCAAATTGTTCGAGAGTTTTTCCTCCTTTAATACAATTCAAAACTTTCCACGCCTCAACATCTTGCGGCTTAAGATAAGAAGTGTTCTTTGTAGCAACAAGAGGCACACCCATCGATTTTCCAATTTCAATCAATTGAGCATTTACACTCTCCTGCTCTGCAATCTCAGGACGATCAACAAGCTCTAAAAAGAAATTTCCCTCTCCAAACAAATCTACATACCAAGCAATAAGCTCCTTGGCTTCATCGATCTTCTCAAAACGAAGAAGCTCATCAATTTCACCAAGATGTCCACCAGACAAAGCAATCAGACCCTTCGTATGACCTTCAAGAATTTCTTTATCAATGCGAGGCTTGTAATAAAAACCTTCAAGAAATCCTATAGAAGATAGCTTGATCAAATTTTGATACCCTTCATTGTTTTCCGCGAGACAAACAAGACGATGTGGCTTCGTATCAATTCTGGCTCGTTTTTGATGACGACCATGTTTTGCTACATAAAAATCTACACCAATAATCGGTTTGATTCCTGCATCTAGTGCCTTCTGATAAAACTCGATCACCCCATACATGGTCCCGTTATCTGTAACGGCAACTGCGTCCATTTCCATGTCTTTTACATGCTTAATAAGTGGCTTTACTTTTGGCAAAGCCTCGAGAAGCGAGTAATGCGAATGGGTATGAAGGTGAACAAATTTACTCATATCAGGCCGAGCTTAACAAAAAAACCGTTGAATGAAAAATAGGTGATCAAATTCCAAGCGAAATCAAAAAACCACCAAGTTTTTAACTCCTTGGTGGTTATTTATAATCAAACAAATCTATTCAACATCAATAAAATCCTCTTCTTTTTTCGACTTCTTTCGATTACCAGAAACCTTCTTCTCAACTACGTATTCAACAACATTCGCAAGAGAATTCACAACAACACCGAGTGTAGAACTTGTACTTTCAAACTTTGCACGAATTCCAGTTAGTGCTGCTTCAATTTTATTCATCGTCTCCTTTGCTTCATCAAGAACGTCGTTCACATTCTTCAGAATAGTTGCAATCTGCCAAACGAGCCAAAATATAACTGCAGTCAACCAAAGCGCGCAGAAGGCAAGAACGATATACAAAATATCAATCGGTGCAAACATACAAAAACATCAAGTGATTATGACCTTATTGTAGCAGAAAATTCTTTGTCCAGCACGGAAACTATGGACTCCATTTGCGAATCAATCTCAACAGCATCCAATGTTCTATCATCAGACCTGAAAGAAAGATGCATTGCCATAGACTTCTTTCCCTCTTCAACTCCTTTGCCTTGATATACATCAAACAAATCCACGTCACGCAAAAGCTCACTCGCTACGCGCACAACTGTTTCCACATCACCAAATTCAACTCTCTCATCCAAAACAAAAGCAATGTCTCTTTTCACTTCAGGAAACTGAGCAATAGGAACGAAAGATTTCACTATATTAAAGTCACCAAGAAGCCCGTCTACATCAACCTCAACAAGAACAGCTCCAACATCAAGCCCAAATGAAGATGCCACGCGCCTACTAACCTGACCAATCACTCCAACTGATTTTCCTTCTACAAGAATTCGCGCACTTCTTCCCGCATGCCAAAAACGCTCATCTGTATTTCTATCAAAGGACCATTCACGCACACCAGACTCTCTAAGCATTCGCTCAAGAGAACCCTTTGCCTCAAAAAATAATGCCTGAGGATCTTTTCCATACAAACCAAGAACCAATCTATACGGCTCATCTGGTTTATCGTCTTTTTTAGGAATATATACAGGAGCAATTTCGAATAAACGAGCTTCTGTAAAACGCTTCTGATTTTCTTCTATAGAAGTAAGCATGCTTGGAACAAGCGAAGGTCGCATATACTCCTGATCCATCGAAAGCGGATTTTTAAGTTTGATCGCGTCGTTTGATTCAATCAAATACCCATCAAGCTGTTGCTTAGAAAGAAATGCAAATGAATAAGCTTCAGTGAATCCTGCTCCTGCGAGAAAGCTTTTTATCTTACGCTCCCAAACCAAACCAGGATCTTGCTTAACAAGCGACAACTCCCCACCTGGCAGCTGCGCAGGAAACTTATCGTATCCATAAATACGAGCAATCTCTTCTACAAAATCAACAGATGCTTCAATGTCATGGTCTCTCCAATAAGGAACGTTTACAGAATCCTTTTTAACAGTGAATCCAAGACGTTCCAAAATACCCTTCATCTCTTTGAAAGAAAGCTCAATTCCCATCAAACGATTTGCAGCATCGGGATCAAACGGGAATGAAAGCGCCTCATAGTCTGAAGTCTCATGCTTAAAAATCTCTGTCGTAACTTTTCCACCCGCAAGCTCCTCGATAAGCTCTACAGCTCTTGCAAGTGCAGGAAGCGTAGATTCAGTTGAAAGACCCTTTTCAAACAAGAGCTGAGAATCGGAATATAAATTCAACGCGCGAGATGTTCTACGAACAGAAACAGGGTCGAATGTTGCACATTCAATAAACACACGGGTCGTTTCTTCTGTAGTACCAGTTTCCTCACCACCCATAACACCCGCAACAGCAACAACGCGTTTTTCATCCGCGATCACGAGCTGTTCTTTTGAAAGCTCGTATTCATTTCCGTCAAGCGCAAGAAATTTTTCTCCTTGTTTTGCTTTTCGAACAACGACTTTCTGTCCTGCAAGTTTATCTGCGTCAAATGTATGAAGCGGCTGACCATACTCATGAAGAATATAGTTTGTAATATCTACCAAGTTATTAATTGGCTTAAATCCAGAAAGAAGCAATTTCTTTTGAAGCCACCACGGAGAAGCTTTCACCTGAACATTCTCAAGCAAAATACCTAAATACTTTGAACACAACCTCTCGTCTTTTACTTCAAGTGAAAACCCTTCTGTTCCCTTCTTCTCAGATATCTTAGAAGACTTCCAAGTAAAAGGACTCTCAAGAACCGCACCACCTTCGCGCGCTTGTCCAATAATACTTTTGCAGTCAGGTCTGTTTGTTGTTACTTCAATATCAAAAATAACATCATCAAGATCAAGTGCCTTTGCAAGTCCTGTTCCAGGAGCTGAATCCGTGAGATCAGAGATATTCCAAATTTCTTTTTCACCTTGTTCAAGTTTTTCAAAACCAATCTCCTCAGCCGCACAAATCATTCCTTCACTCTTTACACCCCGAATCTTAGTGTCTTTAAGCTCAACAAGGTCCCCCTCACCGTGCCATTTCACCTTTGCGCCAGATAAAGCAACGGCAACGAGCATACCTTCCTCAAGATTCACTCCACCGCAAACAATCTGGGCAACAGAAGAACCAACATCAGTACTAACCACCTTTAATAAGTCAGCGTCTGGATGCGATTTAATTTCTTTTACAAGACCAACGACCATTCGATCGAATTTCTTTGCAAGATAATCTGAAGTTTCGACTGAGTTTCCAGCAGCAGTCGTCAGCTCAGCAAATTTTTCTGGAGATAAATCGGTATCAAGGTATTCCTTAATCCAATTGTATGAAGCAAGAATATTCATATCACTAAAACTGATTCACAAATCTCAAATCGTTCTTATAAAGAAGTCTAATATCATCAACATTCATACCACTTCGCATCATCATGGTTCGCTCGACACCAAAAGCAAAAGCAAGTGCGGTATATTTTTCTGGATCAAGTCCACCTGCCTTAATAACGTTCGGATGTGTCATTCCAGCTCCCGCGAGCTCGAGCCAACCTTCCTTACACATGCGGCAAGTCTTTCCATCAACCTCACCTGCTCCACTACAAAGATCACAACTGATATCTACCTCAAAGCTAGGTTCTGTGAATCTGAAGTGATGCGGTCGAAGTCTAATATTTCGATCTGGCCCAAAATAAGAATGCACAAAATGCTCAATAACACCCTTCAAGTGCGTGAAGTTCACACCCTCATCAATAAGCAAAACTTCAAACTGATGGAACATCGGTGAATGAGAAGTATCGCTCTGCCTTCTGTAAGATCGTCCAATATACAAAATCCTAAATGGTGCTTTTAATTGTTCCATCGCTCGTACCTGCACGTTTGATATATGAGGCACCGCAACAAGCTCTCCTTTCTTACCTTCTGGTGCATCAACGAAAAAAGTTTCCCAATCATCTCGTGCTGGATGATCTTTTGGAAAATTAAGAGCTTCAAATGTGTAATAGTCCCAATCAACTTCTGGAACAGGAAAACGCGTAAAACCAATACGAGCAAAAATATCTTCAATCTCATGAATAGCTTTTGTAACAGGATGAAGATGTCCTTCGGCTGGAAAAGAACCAGGTTGAGTAATATCAGCCCATTCGCTCTGTGCTAACTCTGACTCTTCTCTTGCATTGATCTCTTCTTCCTTACTTTTATAGGCAGTCTCAATAACATCCTTCACCTCGTTTGCAAAAGCACCAATCGCTTTTCGTTCTTCATCAGCAAGACTCGCCATGTCACGCATTAAGCCTTTCAATTTTCCTTTGCGACCCAAAAATTCGTTCTTCAAAAGAGAAAGTGCATCTTTGTCTGAAATTTTCTCAACAAGCTTGGCAAAATCTTTTTGAAGCTGTTCTAAATCTTGCTTCATACTATCCAGAAATTATTTTAGATAATCCTCCAAGGATTCTGTCACCAAACGTAACAAAATCTCGATAAGTTACAAGCACAACAAGAAGCATCAAGAGCAGAAAGCCCATATTATGGACAAATATCTCAATTTTCTCATTTACTGCCCCACCTTTAATCTTTTCAATTGCTAAAAACAATATTCGACCTCCATCAAGCGCCGGAAATGGTAAAACATTGATAATAGCCAAGTTGATTGAAAGAAGTGCTGTAAATTGTAGTAAATGAATAAATCCAAGTGCAGCCACTTCTCCAGTAATAACGGCAATACCAACAGGACCCGAAAGCTCGACGCCGGGACCCTTTCCAGAAACAAGATTCACAATAATGTCTACAAACGCGAAAAAGATATCTCGTGTTAGCTGGAGAGTAAATGCTGTTCCTTGTACAACAGAATCAACAAGACCGTAAGAAACTAGCCCCGAAGTCACAAACGCGACACCAAGACCTTTTTTATCATATCCTTCAAGCTCTCCAACAGAAAGTTCATGCGAAACCAACTCGTCAGATGCATTTTTTACAACAAGAGAAAATTTATCATTATTATGTTCATCTATAAAAGTACGTACCCCTTGATCTTGATCAAACTTCTCGCCGTTTATAGAAATGAATTCGTCGCCAGCAACTAAACCAACTGCAGCAGCAGGAGAACCCTCAAGAACATGCGTGATGTAAATATGCTGATCTTCTACATGTGCGCTACCGGGAAGCGTATCATCAATAACACTCGGCATTCCCACCATGAATCCAACAGACATAAGAACAAGCGCAAGCAGAATGTTCATTGTCACCCCGGCAATAAGAACCAAAAAACGCTGCCAGGCCTTTTTAGATGCAAAACTATCTTTGTCTCCTTTATGTTCTCCAGATTCGCCCTTTATTCTGACAAAGCCTCCAAGCGGAATCCAGTTAACAGAATAAATAGTATCGGAGCCTTTTGGCCTATAACCCTTCATGCGCGGAGGGAATCCAAAACCAAATTCCTCGACCTTCATTCCCATTTTTCGTGCCATCAAAAAATGGCCCAACTCATGGACAAATACAAGAAGCGAGAGAATGATGAGAAAAGTCAAAATGGTTGTAAACATATTTCCGTCAAATCATACCGTTTGAAGCGCCCTTTCGCAACCATTGTGTGTGCGTTTTGAATGCAGTAATATTTGATTACTATGCGCATCAACACCGAAAAAGAAACTCTGGGAATATTTCAAGAAAAAGAGGAACAAAAAGAAAAAAAGTTCTCAAGAGTAGAACAACGTAAAATTGAATCTTGGCGACAACGCCTCGAATCGCTCGCAAGAACGGTCGCAGAAGACAAGACGCTAAAAATATCTGTTGGAAAATCAGGTGGCGGATGGGCGTATGCGCTTGATGGTTCGCGCGAAGTTTTTTTTGATCCACAAGAGGCCCTTGATCGTGAAGGTGAGCAGGAAGGAGTTCTTCTTGGAAGCATCGCTCATGAAGCTGGGCATGCTCTCATTTCAGACTGGTCATTTATCCCAGATTCAATCAGGCGTGAAATTGGTTTTGACAGTACTCTTCGAGCGGTAGAAGAAAGACCGACTGATCAAATTGCAAGAGAACGCCTAGGAGAAGCAAGTCATTGGGTAGATGAAATGAGAAGTGCTTTAACACGAGAATCTGGACCAAGAGGACTAGCCCTCGAAAGATTAGGATATGTACCTCAATTTGTGGAGGTAGACAATCTAATTGTGTTCGATCCTGTCTACACAGATGAGCAACGAGAAGAAATACCCGAGCGTGCACGTGAAGCATACGAAGCAATTCGAGGAGAAGTTGAAAGAATGGAACACACCTATCCAGAAAAAGGTGCATCAAAAAAAGAAAAGCTGCGTCTAGCAAAAGAACGCTACAAGACAACCTACAAAACCATCTGGTCAGAAATTAAAGACCTTGCGCTGGAAGATCGTGAAAATGCCATTGTTAGACAAACGGCACTTTATCTACTTGAACAAAATGCGCATTGGGATGAAGAAAAAATGGGTGGACCCTCACCGCTTTCAGAGCTCTCACCAGAAGAACAGTCTGAGCTCGTAGAAACAATCCTGCCTCCCTGGAAAAAACGAGTGACAGAGCTCGTGAGCGAACATGCTGAAGGAATGGAAGGAGCGCTCCCAAACGTAAAAGACACAGACACGCTTGAAAGAAAATTAGAAGCACTGGACGCAATGACTGCGAATGATTTTGGATACAAGAGCATGCCAGTGCCAATGGACAAATTAAGTGACGAGCTAAAAAAACGTCTAAAAGAAATATACGAATCACTTGAAAAACAAGCGCAAGAGATGCTTAAAAATCTATCAGAAGAAGATTTGAAAAAACTTGAAGAAATGATTGGGAAAATGCTTCAAGGAATGATGGTAGAAAATGGAATCCCCGCACCCCCGCCACAAAACCCTGAAAGCCCCCCACCTAGTGGGAAACCTGGCTCAGGCGAAGATAAGAAAAAAGAACAAGAAAGAATTCAAGAACTAGAAAGAGAAATTAAAGAGCGTCAAGAAGCACTTGTTCAAAAAACAGTCTACGACGAATACTACAATGAAGTTCAGCCAATAGAAGAAAAGTTATATGCCGATCTTTATGATTTGTTCTATCCTAGAAAATCAAAAAAAACTCGCCTAAAATCCAGTGGATCAAAAGTAAATGCAAGAGCACTTTTCAACTTTATTTCAGCACGAAAAGCGGGAGCAAAAGATGTTCCAGCCAACATTTGGGAAACAAAAGAACGACCAACGGTAAACGACTTTAAGTTCAAAATCTGCGTCGACTTGTCAGGATCAATGCTTGGAACCGATGGTGACAGAATTAAAGAAACACTAAAAGCAATCATTGCTATAACCGAGGCTTTAGAACGTCTTGGTGTTAAAATAGAAATCGAAGGATTTGGCAAACTCACAGAAAAACCATGGAACGAACTTTCCCGCGAACAGCAAAATGAATCCTATAATGAACCTGACAAGTTAATAATGCTTAAACCGTTTGATGAAAAACTTTCAGACGATCATCGGCAAAACCTAACGACTATCTTAAACGTTGATGGTTCCACCCCAACCTCAATGGCACTACAAAAAGCACGCGAACAGTTATCAGAAGACGACACAAAACATACTCATATCATTGTACTAACTGACGGAAGACCTAACTCACGAATAAGAACCGAAAAAGAAATTGACATGCTACAAAAAGCAGGAATCCCACCGATTGGACTAGGGATTGGAAACGGAACAAGCATGGTGAGTGATCTGTTCCCTCACGGAGAAGGAGATATTTCAATTGAAAAGCTGCCAGAAGTACTCACTAAACTTATTTACAATCTAATTGCAAATCCAAACTTAGTAACTTATTAATTCTATGAACGTTGACCAGCACGACAAACTTCTCGACTACGTCGATACACTCACACAAATGCGATCTTCGCAGTTTGCAATGGGGGCAATTCGAATCGATGCGCGAGAACAAAAACACGCACAAGACCTTCTCTCCCAAAGAGGTATCGGTTCTATTGAAACTGCGCACCTAACTCCTGGAGAAATTCTTCAAGATTTATTTCTAAAACTTGGATCACAAAAAGCAATTTCGTTAGAAATAAACTCAGACTTTCCAACTGAGCTTGCATCCATCGTAATGAACATTTCTCAAGGAGTGTTCAGTGCAAACCTTCCTGGTCAAAACGAACTTGCCGTAATCAATCCAATCAAATCTCCAGCAATGCTAATTCTGACATTCATTGATTGCGAGCCCTCAGACGTATCTCTCGACCAGGCTACTAACTCACTTTCACGAATCTAATATGCCAACTGGAAACCAACCTGGAGCTGGAGAAACAGGAGAGTTCATGCGCATTCCTGATGAAAATACAGCAGAACGCCGTGAAAGCGAGGACATGATCCAAACATTCTTTGTTCCTTTTTTGTTAAAAGATGTTTCGTTTACCGCAAAAGAAAGGCGTAAAGGACCAAAAGAATGGAGAATCGACGGAACAGATGATCACAAAATTATCATTCTAGACTCATCGCAAGACATTGAACCAGAAGAAGGTAAAAACTATACCGTTGAAATCATGTTAGACACGAGACCTGGAGAACGTAAAGGAAAGCTTATAGGCCGCATAATCGCAGAGGATGGAGTACCAATGGAGGTAAAGATCAAGCGTGAGTTCCCTCTCCCTATTGAAATTGATCGAAAAGAAGGTGTTGTATACGTTCTTGACAACGAAATACCTTTCAATGCAGAAGGCGGGCCGCTTGTACCAGAGATGCGAAAATTCGAACATTTCACATTAGACGAACACACGCTTAAAATTCTCAAAAAAGTTGCAACAGCAATTGAATTGAACAAGCCACTACTTCTTGAGGGTGAAACAGCCGCAACCAAAACAAGTGCGATTGAATACATGGCGTCTGTAACAAATAACGAAGTGGTACGTATCAACATGAGTGGTCACACAGACACATCGGAGCTCATCGGAAAATTTGTACCAAACGACGGTGAAGTTCAGCTCGAATTTGAAAAACTACTCCAACACGTAGATTCTCTTAGTCCAAAAACACAAAAAATTGTACAAGCGGCAAGAAAAGAAGCTAGACCGCTTTCCAAAACAGAAGCTCAAATGATTGCTTCTGAGGAAGGTATTCAGGTTGCAGAGTGGAGATGGCAAGATGGGGCGGTTCCTCGAGCAATGAAAACTGGAGCGTGGCTTATTATCGACGAGCTCACACTTGCAGACCCGTCAGTCCGTGAACGTCTTAACTCTGTTCTAGAACGCGACCCCTCACTTCTCATGTCAGAAAACGGTGGACTCACTATTGGTACGGGCGGAGACTTTGAAGTACATCCAAATTTCAGACGATTCGCAACTACAAACCCAGCCGAGTATGGCGGACGTATTCCACTTACACCCGCAGAAAAAAGAAGATGGACAGGATTTATGTCAGTACCAATTCCTGGCGAAGATAGCTTCAAAGCAATGCTTAACTTCATTACGTATGGTGAGGCGCCTATGGTTGAAATTGATGGCGAAATCTACCAAGGTGATGACGTGACACCTAAATACAAAAAACTCAAGCGCGTACCAAATTTTCGAGAAACAATTACGAGACTCACTCAATTCCATGTGAAACTCGAACAGATGGCAAGAGACAAAACAATCGGAAAAGACAGAAAGAGCAAATATGTTTTTACCCGTGATAACTTGCTCACACTCTTAGATTTCCTTGAAAACAAAACCCTGCACATCAGACGAGAAGGAAAACGAATTGGTATTGAACATGACCCAGACAAAATTCTAAGACGTGCACTACAAGAAACATATACAGATTTTCTTGTTGGAGATAAAGACAAACAACTTGTTATAGATCAACTGACGGTCGCAGGATTGCCTATGTAAAATAGAACACCGCCCATCTAGTTAAGATAGGCGGCGAGCTGGTCGGGATATCACCCCTAGGTATGGGAACCTGGGGGTTTTATTCTTTTACTCGCACCCAGGCATTTCTGCCTTAAGTACGGTGACCGTCCGCGGCGCGGTGGAGTGGGTACCAATTCGCATCGCGACTCGTCAGCAGGACTGACGAGACCCCCACCGTCGTTGGGTTAAAGCCGTGACGGGATGACGGCTGCGGGCAAGAACGCCCGACTGCTATCTACATAAACGAAATGGCGTGACCATGACGCACCTCCTGTTGTTCATTGGTTTCTTGTCGTCACACTTCTTTACATCTTTCACTCAAGAAAGCCGCTTAAGACTATCAAAAAAACATCACTTTGTCAAGAGTTACTGACAAATAAAAGCCCCCACACCGTGTAAGTGTAGGGGTATGTAGTAGGTGGAATGATTGCTCCACGAGAGGACGACGTGGGTAGCCGTGACCTCTCGCGGTGCGCACACCCACCGATTGAACATGCGTGATGCACATTCAATCAAGTAGTATTTTGCTGATTTTTCGTCTCACATGGGAATAAGACGATTGAACCAGACAGGAAAATCGATTGCACCAAGCTTGTACTTGGATACGATCAATCTACCTATTTCCCTGCAAAACAGGGCTGGCGGGCAGTACCAAGGCTCTGCACCCGCAATTGGTCGCACCAAGGTTCGGCAGCAACCAAATCACAATATCAGATTTACTCTTTTTTGTGTTTTTCTTTTTTATGTTCTTTTTGCTTTTTTGACCAATCGTGCTGCAGTGGAATGGGTACCAATCCGGAGCCGATATTCGGACTTTTTGCTCATTAAATATACTTGAAAAAACCTATTTTGTCAAGAGAAATAAACGAAAAACAAAACCAAGTAAGTAAAAACCCCCCATCGGTGAAGATGGGGGGGAAGTAGTTGACCAGGAGGTCCGTGCGAGGGCATGGGTAGCCGGTTCGCTCAGTCCCCTTTTCCTTTCCGCTGGACGCGGAATCGTGGTCTAGTCGCAGCCCTTTGTGGGGGTACTGCTTAGGTCCTTTTGGACAGCGTTTGGGTCAAGTCGCAACATTGCAACCATCCCCGAGCAAATCACTCTAGACGAGTTTTTCGCTCACAGAGCAGATCCTTAGATCGCTCGGCCATATATGCCACTTGGCAGTGATACAGCACCTCTTCCATCTGGTGCACGAAGCACCTCCATGGGAAACGATTTGCGGTACAATTCGTTCCCAGAAGCAATGAGTCCTTACGAACCCTCCTTCTCTGCAGTCGCAGAACTAGGTGAACCGGTAGATAATCCCTTTTTCAAGGAAAAACCTGTCTTTGATGACATAAGTTCCGTTACAGAACAAGTCATCGCTTTGCAAAACCAGCGTGAACTGGCTCATCTCAAATGCGGAACGGACTTTCTGTATTTGGAATGGGTACCATTTACATACAGTCTCCGCGGCTCGTCTCCTTGCGCCCCGAGCACGACGCTCCCGTTTCCAGGAATTTGCCCTAATTAAAGGACTGTTTGGTTAGATGACTAATGTCATCCGTAATCACACCTTTTAAAGCTGTAATAACGGACAACCTCAACTCATCCTTACAAAAACTATAATAGCACATTTTTACACTTTTGTCAAGAGTCATTGACACATTTAGTTTTTCTCATTGACAAACCATCTTTTGCTTGATTAAATTAAATTAACTTCAATATGAAAGAAGGT
>PVBE010100376.1_pt1 | contig 15485 bp, 9 predicted proteins | sample 1631181 | NCBI WGS metagenome assembly PVBE01 (sample SAMN08397723, study PRJNA350692) | Marine metagenome, whole genome shotgun sequencing project. | isolation source: water | place: Pacific Ocean | collected 2012-04 | reverse complement strand
GGGTACATTGAAACCGCCCACAACTTTTTTGACCTGGAAGGAGCTACCAAGTTGTGGTCGGCGCTGCAACGCTTTGAGGGAGGGCGGGTGGCCGTACTGGTTTCGGCAATGCCTTTCAAGTGTCCGGCCGCCCCTTACGAGGCAGCCATGCTAATTGAGGATGTCCTACGTCGCCGGGGAATACGCGACCGGTGCCAGGTGCGGGTTTTTACCCCGGAACCGCAACCGATGCTCGTGGCTGGGCCTGATATGGGAGTGTCCGTGGTAGGGATGATGGCCGCTAAAAACATAGGCTTTCACCCAAATCTACCGCTGGATTACATTGACTCGGCCGGAAAGACTTTGATTTTCAAAAATGGCCGACAAGAGTCTTTTGACTTCCTGGCAGCTGTACCGCCCCACCGCCCACCCTCTGTGGTTAAGGAATCGTCGCTGGCCAATGAAGCGGGCTGGGTGACGGTAGATAAGCATACTCTCCAGACCCGCTTCGAGAACGTCTACGCCATCGGCGACGTAACAGCCATTATTTTGAGCAACGGCTTGCCGCTGCCTAAGGCCGGCACCTTTGCTCACGCGGAGGCCGAAGCTGTAGCTGAACGCATTGCTGCCGAAATCGGCGGTGGTGTACCTCAAGCCGAGTTTGATGGGATAGGCTACTGCTGGATTGAAGCAGGAAGCGGTTCGGCGGGTTTTGCCAGCGGCCAGTTTTACGCCGAGCCTAATCCGGTGGTAGGTCAGCCACGCTCCGGGCGATTTTGGCATTGGGGTAAGGTAATGTTCGAAACTTACTGGATGGACAAAGGTTTTCGGCGTTATTTAGCCAAGTCAGGGCTGAATCTGGGGAGCAGAATCTTTGGCATTCCGGCCTCGCTCTAGCTTAGTTTTTCTGGCCCCTCAATCGGGTTAGATTATAAGGAGTTGTATGAAATTCTGTACGGTAATCAATTGCATGGATGGCAGAACCCAACTACCTGTAATTAATTATCTGCAAAAACGTTTCAAGGTAGAGAATGTTGATACTATTACAGAAGCTGGTCCAAATTTGATCCTGTCGGAACAAAAAAATCAAAATGGGATTGAGTTGATATTTGAGAAATTAGAGATATCGATTAGCAAACATCAATCTGTAGGTATTGCTATCGTTGGTCATCATGATTGTGCAGGTAATCCAGCTCCGAAGAAAGAACAAGTTGGTCATTTGCATAAATCAATTCAATTAATCCAAAAAGAATTCAAAAACATTGAAATAATTGGCTTATGGCTGGATGAACATTGGAATATTCTTGAACTTAAGATTTAATTGAAAAAGCAAACAAAAGTATATAGCGGATCGCTATCACCACCGTTGATGCCCGACGTTAGATAATATAGTTTATGTCTTTAAGGCAAAGTGAGCTGAATCTGCAACAGATGAGGAATACCGAGGCCGTGGGACGCCACTTCAAAGCCGTAACCGACTGAAATGATCCGGGCCCGAAATGTGACACCACCAGCGTAAGAAGTCACTTTTTCCCCAATTCTTACACCACCTGTCAAAGTAAAATCTTTCACTCCTGTTTCACCACCTATACGAATGACTGATCCATAGGCATCTGAAGACTCAACGGTAAGTGCAGCAATAGTTGAAATCAGCGATCCGTTCAAAATTGGTTTGAAGACAAGGCCTACAGAGGCAGTAGTTGGCAATGATGGAGCCATTTCTTTGAAAGCCAGCATCTGACCACTGTTTCGGAGTGAAGCACCAGCTGTGAGCCGCCCGTTTAAAAGAGAAGCGATGGCGCCCACGTCGAATGCCACACCGGAAGACGCGTATATGTAAGACTCCATCTGGAGCCACCGAAAAGTGCCGCCTAAACGGATTTTGTCATTCCCCTTTCCCCACGCTGCTTCCACTGCCGTTCCGGAAGTAGTAAAGCTTGCGAGAGGATCATCGGTGGGCCTGGCTGTTCTCAGTTCCAGATCACTGATAGTGAGTGAACGGAGTCCCAGGCCAAGTGTACCCCCCATAAAAGGCTGAACAGCAACGACGGAATGACCCCGGGCATCTGCCAACCAGGCATTATATCCGAAAAAAACTTCCGTAGCAGGGACTTCCTGAACCACTAACGCAGGATTAAGCCTAAAAAGTGAAGGATCGCCCCACAGGGCCGTCCCAGCACCTCCCAATGCCAATTGACGAGGTGTAAAGGGAACGTTAAGAAACGAAGTTCCGATGCCATAAAGAGGCATGGTGAACAAGGCAACGCTGATAACAGCCTGCCGGAGAAAAACAGTTTTCATTAGAAAGTCAGGACGTAGGTAAAGACGTGGGTCAGCCCTTCTCCCCGGCGACCGAGGATGAAAGCGTAGTCCACGTATGCATCGTCCCGCTGGAGAAGTGTATAGTTGAGACCCAGACCCACCGTGGGTGAAAAGTTGTTAATCCCGGCACGGACTGCCACCCGCTCAATAGGTCTGTATTCACCGCCAGCACGAAGACGATGGGCCGAAACGTGCTCTCCCATACGGAAGTAGGTATAATCACCAATCATATCAATGAATCCCGGCCGGTAGGCAAAACCGGCGCGTACTTGCAGCGGAAACTGATCTTGATAAGTACTTCCCTTCTCTTCAAATACATCTCCCGTGTTCCAAGCATAGGCAGCGTTCCAGTCCTGGACCACCAATCCCATTTCAAAATTTTTGGATTGCCTGTACAATAGCCCCGCATCAACACCTATCCCCTTACCATTTACTGTCCCTTCCATAGGAAGTATCTGATAGAACATTTTAACATTTACACCGAGACTAAGCCCCGATAGCAGTTCATTAGCAAAACTGACGTAGACAGCGTACTCCTCAGTTGATAAAGTTCCGGTCTTATGGCCTGCAGCATCCCGGCCGTCGATCTTATCCACACCAGCATTGACGATACCGATTCCAAGGCCAGCTGTTGGAGGCAATTTAGTTGACAAGGAAGCGGAGACGAGGTAACGATCCAGCGGCAAAAAATGATGAAGAACGGAACCACTTCTTTTATCCATAAAAGCGATAGCGGCAGGGTTGTGATAACCGGGAAATCCGGGATCGATGGCCGCTGTGAAGCCGCCACCCATGGCCATGGAGTAGGCAGTGGTCCCAAACCGGAGAAAGCTGCCGGCATAACCGCCGATTCCTTTGGCTGAGATAGTTTGGAGCGTTAGCATTATGAAAATGATAACTGTTAAACGTCTTTTCATTTCACAACCACCACCTTCACCCAATGTGAAGTATCATCGTAGAACAGATTGCAAAAATATGTGCCATTTGCCACCAGGTTCCCCGCTTCATCCCGACCGTCCCATTTAAGAGCTCCCTGCCCTTCGCCACGAGTAAAATCAATAGCCCGAACTTCTTCCATGGCAAAGCTGAGAACGATCAGTTTGATAAGGTTTGATTTTTTCACCTTGTAATAAAACCTCACATAACCGTCACCATCCAGCTGGTTGTGGAGCGTTGGTGAGAAGGGATTGGGATAAGCATAAGGTGTATTTGAGGAAACATTGGACCTGTAGATCTGCCAGATAGATTCGTTGGAGCTAGGTGTATGTGACCGTGCCAGACCGTCCCCGGTCCCAATCCACAAAGCATCATCATAAAAGGAACGTTTATCATGCAAAACAGCATAGACATCGTTATCAATAATCTCATCACTTCGCGCCTTGTCTATAGCCGGTCTGTAAAGGGCAAAACTTTTACCGTCCTGGGTTCGCCAGAGACCGTTACGTGTGGCGATATAAACCAGACTGTCTACAGTGAAAATGTTATAACCGTATTCACCCTTCAAAAGAGATACCGTTTGCCATGTTTCACCATCATTCTGGGTAAAGCTGATCCCATTCTCTTCACCAGCCTGATCGGCGGCCCGAGTTACAGCCCAGATGGTGCGCTGACCTTTCCACTCCTGTTTCTCAATAGCAATAACCCAGTTCCCGGATATTGAGGATACAGGAAAGGAGTAGTGCTTCCAGTCTAAACATCCGGAATCGTCCAGAATACCGCGATTGATTCCATTTGCGGTACCTACCCAGACAGTATCGCCGTAAGTCATAACGGAAAATGCTTTGTGGTTATGGTTACCCTGAGGCGGATCCCGAGGATTGAGCTGGTACCCATCATACTGCTGACCACAAAGAAAATCGGTCCTGTTGTCATCCGGAAGAGGAACACGCTTCCACCCATTTAAAACATCGCTTTTATTTAATCTCCTCAATCCGCCGGCCCAGCTGGCAGCCCAGTAATACCGTTTTCCGATCGCAATATCGTAGGTAACATTATTCTGTGGTACTGTTACGGGGAGAGCCGTAAGAGTAACGCCTCCCCAACTTAGAGTGCTGTCACCACTGCTATCTTTAGGCTGGTCAAAATAACTCCAAGTAGTAGTCGTTGGGTCTCTTGAATTAATACTCAGTGCAAGTCCGCCACCGGCTATTTCCTCATCGATGGTAGTTGCTACAGATACCAGTAATGTATCTTTACCAGCAACACCCACTGCCGAGATACCACCCTCAGGCAGGACCTGTCCCGTCTCACCTGCTGTTATATTTTTCGAGGTTTGAAAAGTCCTCGCAGAATTGCGGTTGTCCAGGGAATCTTTCTGAACCGATAGTCCCTTTCCCGTACCCAACCAGATTAAGCTGTCACCCTGGGCACGGATCTCAACAACTACATTACTTTGTAGCCCTGGTAATGTACTATCTTCTTCCGCGCGAGCCAGAAAGGTTCCGGGTACCACCTGTGCAGAAAGGGATCCTAGAAAGAGAGAGAATAAAAAAGCCTTTTGGATCATTTTTTTACTAAAACGACCGTGGAGGAATCACTGAATCCACCACCTAAATCTTGGACACGAAACCGCCATTCAAGCTGGCCGGTAGATGCATTATAAGGGAATGACACCAGGGTGGAAAATATACCGTCATTCTTGGTGACATCACCGTAAGTGGTATCTCCTGTGTCAACCATGAAAATATAATTGCCCTGGTTAAGCATGATCCCGTCAGAAAGCCGTTTGGAAGTAAACCCCACCCAGTGGATATTTTTAAGGCCATTAGCGTCTTCCGCCTGAGCACGGACTTGAATCAACTGAGCAAAACCCGAATCTGGCAGAGTGAGTGTATCCGGAGCGTCAATCATGAGGAAACGGGGGAAAATATTTCCTAGGCTGAAAGAGGCGGAGTCAGTGTGACTTTCGGCATCTTCATAATGGGTAACCACTTTGAGATAAACTTCTCCAGTGTCGGATAATGAGATAGGGTTTAACGAAAATGAGGAGGAGGTTTTGCTGATAGCATAAAGGTTGTCCCTTTTCAGGATATCACCAAAATCCCCATTATCTCCAAGGATGATTGAGTCCGGCGATCCAGCAGTGAAATTTTTTGTACCGTGCCAGGCCGCGGTCACATACCTGATATTTGCTCCGTTAAAAGGGTTCTTTACCAGGGCACCTATATATATCTTTCTTTCCTCCTGTAAATATGAAAAATCGATGCGTTCGATGGGATCTGTCTGGTCCGGCACTTGCACCGGCGTAGTACATGAGAGCCACCATAACGTGGTCAAGAGAGCTGCTTTTTTCACAGACAATTTCATAAACCGGGTAATATAGAGGTGTCACTAGAGTCTTTCAATTATTTCTTCTTATAAATGTGATGAAGCAGTAGAGTCCCTACAGTAGCAAGGCTACCGGGGCTACACTTGTCAGGTGTATCTTCCACAGTATGCCAATAGTTGACTTTTCCGGTTCCATATCTGAAATCAATGATGTCCACGGATGGGATACCTCCCTCCTCGTAAAGAACAACATGGTCATCCTCAACAAAATAGTCAATGTCCCGCCTGAATTCCTGCAGGTCAAGTATCTCCGCTTCTGTCCAAAGTTGATCCACCAGCTCCGGTGCCTGCTCCGCTGATTTCCCTTCCACCGGAAGCTGAAGATCTTTGTCGCCAATCATATCAACAAGAATACAGTACTCTGGCATAGGTGAGGGGATATTCCTGGCAAGGTAACGAGATCCATTAAAAAAATGTTCAAGATCACCAGCCTTTCCCATATCCTCACCATCCAGAAAAACCAGGTCAACACCTATACTCGGCGACTGTTTTGAAAGGTGGTGAGCCAGTTCCATAAGCACGGCAACACCGCTGGCCCCATCGTTGGCACCCAAAACAGGTTTGGAGCGGTTCTTAGGATTTCTATCCTGATCGGCCCAGGGACGGGAATCCCAATGAGCGGCGATCCAGATGCGGTTTTTCTCAGTTGGTCGAAACCGGGCCAGTACATTGGTCAGTTTGAACAGCTTTCCCGAGTAGACATCCGAGTGGGAAAAAGACTGCTGGATTACCGTATCGGCCAGAGGAGTCACTGTTTGCACTATGTGGCGTAACCCTTTCCTGTGACCGGATGTTCCCGGCACACGAGGACCAAAATCACACTGTGCCTTAAGAAAACCATAAGCACGCCCGCCATCAAACTGAGGTACCTCTTCAGCAAAAATCAAGCTAGAAAGAAATACAGTAATTGTGATAAAGCTCTTCATTATCCTCTGATCGGTACGTTCACATCAAACCCAAAATCTCTGTCCACTTTTCGTCCCACAATCTTAGAATGACTTTCCCTGTACTCATACCAAATGCCTCCAGTCACATTCTTTCCGAATGTATAGGAGATGCGTGGTGAAATTTTCCACGATTCGCGTCGGTCAGTTGTGGATAAATCATACTTCAGGTCGTTACGTTCCTTGGTGGTGGATTGAGAGAAATCAAATGTGAGTGTGAAGTTAACTGTATTCTGGAAGTTAAAATCACGGAAAAATGGGAGCGGAATATTGAGCCCTCCTCGGTGAGCATAGTTTGTGCTGGCAGTCCATGTGTTGTCCGCCTTAACCCGGGTACTGTTTATGCCGCCAAACCGGTTGTCCACCGATGTGACAACAGCGTAACGGCTGGAAATTGTCATCCCTCTTTTGGATGACATGGATAGGCCCACCAGTGGCGCATAGGATGATGTATACTTTGAAGTTTGAAGATCACTGTTCTGCCAAGCCCTTGTCTCTTTTCCGGTGAAAGCGTGTTCCAGTGAAGCTGATCTGGCAACTTTATTGATGAGTGGCCATTTTTCTACACCAGTCCATCGAACACTCCATCCTGCCAGCGGCATTCCTTCATTACCCATAACCCCCATGGGCAAAAAGTCTCTCGTTTGAGTTGTGGTTTTCACCTGGTTACCGTCAATACTCCATGCCTTGTTCTTTGCAAAGTTAAATGAGGTTGTAATCTGCCGTGTCAGTGCCAAGCCTGACCGAACAGAAATATCTCTCTGCCGCTGTCTTGAACCTGTATTAACACCCACCTCTTCACTATAATCGAGGCCGTGTTCTGTATCAAGACCGAGACGATAGGGTATTGTTGCGGCACCCAAAACGCCGAAGGCATTTTCAGACCGATTCTGGCCGTATGTGACGTTAATGGGATTAATCTTGCTTGCACCTGTATGGAGAAGTTTCAACACTTTTTCAATCTGAGGATTCACGGGCTTTTTTTCCTTCTTCTCTTCCGGTTTATCCTGCTGTGTTCTGGACCGGCCCCTTCCTCTGCCACTTCCGCCTTGGGTAGCGGGTGCCGGATTGTAAAAAATCTCCACCAATGCTTTCGGGACCAAGTTAAGCGATGTGGAAAGACGGCCCTGGGACGTGATGGTGGCACCTTCCTGGGTACTCTCCAGCGGCTTAGCCCATCGATAGTTCGAGGTGAAGTTAATGTTTGGCTTAAGCCAATCGGCTATTGCCGGTGAAAAAGTGGCTGTTGAACTCTCATTGATATTCGTTACAGTACCAGGATTCATATCTTTAACAGCTTCAAGATAACGATTCCTGAAATGATCCATATCACTCTGGATAACCTTTGTGTAGTTAGTGGTAAGATTTTCCAGGATCTTGTAGCCGAGACGGAAATTTCGATTAAGACCTAGATTGTATATAGTTTTGGGGTCGCCCACCCGTGGAGTGGTTTCATTCACTGTTTCACTCACCTTTCCCGTCATTTCAAACGATGAGGGGGTATAATAGAATCTCGTTTCGGAAAGCTTCTTTCCTAACAAAGGCATTTTCTCCAGCCGTCGGAAGGGTGTGAAATAATTGTTTCTACCAAAGCTAAAAGTATAGCTAGCTCCTCCGGCACTGTTCCTGTTCAGTCGTTGGGCGATCTGAACGTCAGAATTAAGATTCTTTCCGGCTGAATAGTTGAATTTCAGATTGTCCAGGGTATAGCGCGTTAACAGGTTGTCAGATTTGGATCCCTTTGAAAAGGAAGTATTGTAAGAAAATTGCCGCCCCTTCGTCAGCACACTGTCCGGTGGCGTCTCATTGATCATTCTGATGTCCGTCCCCGGTAAGTATTTAGGCGTGGTAGTATTTTCAGAAAAACTGACATTGAAAGGAATTTTCAGCCCCCACCTCTGTGGTAAGAATTTACTGACCTGAAGACGAGTGTCGGCCCGGAATTGCTCGCTAGTATTCCCCGAACCGAGCCTTTCCTGGAGAACGTGAAAATCGGCATTCCGGCGATTGTAAGAGACAGTGGCGTTACCCACGTCGGCCACGGCAAGCTGGGACTGAAACCGGACAGCGCTGCCAGCATCTTTCCTCACTCTCGAAAGCCGTAACTCATCAATCCAAACTTCACCAGATACCGGTTTCAGCCTGTTTCTGTTCTTTACCCCTACCACAAAATACTGAATGCGTGAAAGAGCCGGATCGCCGTGAATGGAATACTGGCGGAGGGTGTCTTGTCCGAAATTGGCTGTAGCAGCATAAATTCTAGTGGAATCGGTGATTTCGAAACGGTCATTGTCATCAAATTTTCGGTAGCCTTCCTCTTTGCGCTTTAATCCTGTAAGAAAGTCCAGATCAACCTCAAGATAATTTCGCTTATGTTGCTTGTCCCAACCTTCATAAACGGGATATTGAACTTCATAATAATCGTTGGCTCTCCCAAATCGAATGAAAAAATCTACATCTGTATTTTCAGCACCAATATCGTCACTGTTACCATAAATGAACATTCTCATTTTTTTATACATGAGATAGCTCTGTGCACGAGCACCTTTGAGCTCCATGATATTTTTCTGTGCCGCTCCTTCGTAGCCCGGCTTCAACTCATTGAATTTGAGAACCAGTGACTGCTCTTTAAGTCGTATTTCATTCAGCCTATCGTATTCCCCCTGCACCCCGATTTCCTCCACGCTTCTTGCATAGTCGGTGTTGTCTTCCGTGTTGATGACAGTCACGGCAAATACACTATCATCCTCCGCATATGTTGACAAACTGGGGCCACGGACACCCAACTCTTGCCACTCATTTCCCACAATCTCTACCTTTGCTACCTGAATCATATCTTTTTCGTTGATCCCGGATAGGGTGATGCGGAGGAATTTTATGGTGTCCCAGGTAATGTTCCCATTTTCACGTAACATCTTGAACTCATTAAGAGGAATTCGATAAAGTCGCCACTTCCCCATGCGTGTTTGATTGTAGCCACCCTGGTACCGCTCCCAGTCCTCACTGAAAGGACTCAGGTCGAAAGAGGCGGTAAAGTAATCATCTTTAGCATCGAAATTCCCGTCTCGATTGATATCTTCTGTGTCTGGATAGCGAGCCCCCTCCAGCGGCCTGTCAGAGGTACCGTTACCCTCAGTACCGTTGATATCACGGTATTTTTCCGGACCTTCTGAATCTTCTTCTTTGAATTTCCAGTTATCATTATTGGGATCAAGAGTGTCCCGATCAGTGCCGACATAGACAAGTTCAGACATTTCGGGATCTCCCAGTGCTTGGGCGTAAGTAATACTATCTGGTAAACAACCGCCGTAACCATCTTCAAAAGGATCCGTGCAGCCGTCCAAACCGATATCTTCATCGTCCTCAAGTAACGTGTTACCTATTAGAAGACCTGCTTCAGGTCTATCTTCCGTATTAAAAATTCCATTGTCGTTCTGGTCCTCGCTGATAAATCCAAGATCAACTGTCATAGTTGCATCTGTGTTATCCGAACTGAGAAGCCAAATCTCGAAAAACTTGCTCTGCGACTGGTTAAAATCGCTTGAGTAAAGACTTGCAGTAACGCTTGCCCAGTTGGAATCGGGATCAACTGTTTGCCGATGAAGATCGCGGCGCATGTAATTAAGAACAAGAACATCTGTAAGCTGGTTTTGGGCACGAATGCTCGTTTGCTGGTTTGGCCAAATGTCCTGAGTCAACACCTGCGTCCAGGGGTTGTACCAGAACATTTCCGAGCGGTGTTTTGGATTTCTGCCAAGAGGTATGGAAGATCTGGACCAGAAACGCCGACGCACGCCCAGATTAGTCGTCCTTTTCGACCCTTCGAAATCATCAATGAATGCGATCCCTTGGCGATCCCCCAAGGCGGGATTATCAACGGGGTTGGGGTTTGGCAGCACCTTCGCAAACTCACCTTCAAAATTGAATAATGATGGCTTGTCAGTTGTGATGAGTGGAAGTTTATCTATGGCTCGCGTCAGACCGTCCAGTTCCATAGAATGCCGGCCGTTCAGGTCCCAAATGAAGTTGCGAGTCGGTTCGTATCCGACCTCGATCTTTTCATTAATCACTGATTGATCGTAAAAAAGCGCCGTGGCACCGATGAAGGACCGTTCCCCAAAATCCATCTGTGCCCGCGCGCCGACAATACTCTTTTTGTCAAATGAGACAAGTTCGTGCTTGTCAAACATGACTTCCAGTTCGGCTCCGGGCTCATTGTATGCTTCTGTCAATAGCGTTAGACTACCGGTAAAATAGTCAATGATATAATCCTTATCCTTCACCAGCGGGACCTTGTTGAGATAAACTTCCTCACTCCCCTCTACCAGCATGAAGCCACCCAGATTGATGGTAGCACTTTTGTTCTGGTAGGCCACCTTAATGTCAAATTGTGACTGGTTTCTGATAAGTTGATCACTGAGACTTCTATAGAGAGCCGCAGAGTCAGGCAGTATATCCGATAACTCCTCACTTCGGTTACTTTCTCCAAAAAAATCTTCGGTACCAGCTGCCTGGTCCATTTCAAAAGGGTAAAGCATGGGGAAAAACAGTTCACCGCTACCCAGGTTCACAATATTCGGATTCATCTTGTCAATAAGGTCATCAGGCGTAAAGTTGGCGCTGGCATCAAGACTGTCCAGACCGAATAGGTTGATAAATGTTTTTCCGCTCACTTCGTCCCGTTCATTATCACCCAGGCTTCCATTCTTGTAAGTGATCTGAATGTCAAACCCTTCCGGCATAATGTTGGATGCACCGAGGTAATAGACATTCTTGAATTCCAATGGCCAGGTAGGGTGACCAGGATTCGGGGTAAGTGGTTTAATCAACTTCAAATGAATGGTATCCCCCTCCACCACTGTTGTGCTCAATTCACCAATTGTTCGAATTATATTCTGATTACCTCGCTCAACAAGGGAAAAGGAGACGGCGAGGATTTCATTCTGTGTCGGCGATGTTAGACGGATATAGCCGAGATCTTCACTAACGATATAATCCTGATTCCGAATGAGACGGGTAAAGAAACTTCCCTCCGTATCACCTGAGTACTGGGGCTTTGCCTCACTCCATTTGTTGTTTACTTCATTGTAATCCGGCTCAACATATGCCAGACCATAGATTGTCCCCGAACCGGCAGCCGCCCCCACCGATTTGTAAATCTCTATTTCATTGATGAGCACATTTCCGATCCGGTGTTTTCCATCTTTCAAAGGATAAAAACTCGGCAGAGCGAGAATACCCGTTTGCCCCGCAACAGGCGCACCATTATCATCCAGAATAAGACCACCATCCCTAAACAACCGATCAACGAAAAAATACTGGTTCTTCTTGTATTGGTAATCAGGTACAGCTTGCCCTTGCGACTCCGCCCCGGAGGTGATCTTCTGTTTTTCTTTCTTTGTTCTTTCTATTGAAGCTATGGAGGTGATATCCACCGGGCCCAGTTTCATAAGTGATTTGATTCCAAAAAGGCCTTGGCTCTGCCCGGAAAAAGTGACAAACTGAGTAGAAGGGAGGGAGAGTGAAATGTTTCCTGCTTCAATCTTTTGAACAATTTCATCTTCTGGTCCGCTGTAATTAATACGGATGTTGTTCTCAAAGTCAAAATCTCTCTCACTGTTGTAATTGAGATCAACACTTACCCGGTCACCAACCTTTCCTTGCACTACGATCTGCTGAGTTTCGTCAAATTCAAAGTGAGTCGTTTGAGCTTCCCGGAAATTTGATCTGGTCAATTCCTGATCCTGAAACAACAGTTTACCCGTCAAGTTAACATTTCCATTCACTGTAAGCGTAGCTCGGCCAAGACTCGTTTCTACTGCCACCAATTCCACCCCTTCTGCTCCTCTCGTTAGCCCGGCCTCTTGACCCGGTTTTCTCACTGTTACGAAGTTCTTGATTCTCCGACGTCGTAGCTGCTCATTAACGTACCACTCCAAAGGTGCCTGGAAAGGAAGACGAAAATATCTGTCGTAGACTGACTCATAGAGTAAAATTGTCTGACCGTCCGAGGAGAATTCCGTCCATCTGTCAGCATGCTCGAACCTGACTTTAAGCACACCACGCAACGATGAGACAGAATCCATGGAAAAGAGTGATCTGTATGGTAAATCTTCGAACGGACTCACCATCCACGGCGATTGAACCTCAGGAGTGAGAGGTTGGTCAAAATAGAGAGAGTCCTCCTGCTGCGCATAGATTGCGGTGAATGCAATCATACACAGAAGCAAACAGACTGTCCCTGCTTTCCCGGCTGATCGCCGGAGAACTAGATTCATCTCTTCTCCGATACGTATCGTTCCACTCCCGAAACAACGACATCACTGCTGTTCAGGAGTCAAGCAGGTAGCTATATGACTATAAGGGTGTTCTCCTAGATTGTCAGGAAGGATTGTCCGCGATTAATCCATTTTCATGGAGTTTCTCAATGAGACTCCTAATGGCCTTACCTCTATGACTGACTCGGTTTTTCTCCTCGTCAGCAAGTTGTGCATAAGTCTTTTTCATATCCCACACGGAAAATACGGGATCATAACCGAAACCACCAAATCCTTCTGCTTTTTCGGTAATTACCCCTTCAACGACCCCTTCAGCGGAGAGTTCCGTCTCTTTATGGACATAAACAGCAACTGTTTTGAAGCGAGCCGTTCGTCGGTCATCAGCTACATCAGACAGCTCTCTGAGGAGTTTTTTCACATTATCCTCATAGGTACAGTTCTCTCCCGAATACCGTGCTGAAAAGATTCCGGGGGCGCCTCCTAAAGCATCGACCTCCAGGCCGGTGTCATCGGCGACGGAAGGCAAACCGGTCGCTTTGGCAATGGCATGTGCCTTCAGGAGAGCATTCTCCTTGAAAGTTGTCCCAGTCTCCTCCACTTCAGGGATTTTACCATCAGGATCAATTTCATCAAGTCGGACAGCATCATATCCGACTCCATGGAGAAGAGTTTGCAATTCCACAGCCTTGTGCCTGTTACGTGTTGCAATGACGATCTTCATAATTCATCCGAAAAAGCGCGTGAACATAGAGCCTCCATGAGGGTCGAGCAAGCCATTTAGCAAGATTATGCGGTTGCTTTTCGACGACTAAGGGAACTAATTTTGCCGGGCAAATCAAGGCTCGGTAGCTCAGTCGGTAGAGCAGTGGACTGAAAATCCATGTGTCGCTGGTTCGATTCCGGCCCGAGCCACAAAATCCTCGTCGACAAACGGGGATTTTGTCTTTTTCCCCAAATCACTCATTTGGTACAAATTGGTACTGTTTTTGCGTATCATATGCGTATCAGGCAAGCCGGATTCAATTATTTCTGCCAGGTTTTCGTAATTGCTTGGCAAAAGCTCAGCATAGTGTTTTTCAGTAACCCTTACACTACTGTGTCCCAGGAATGCACTCACCCTATAAATATCAACTCCCTTTTGTACCAGCCTGGATCCAGCGGTCTTTCGGAGTGAGTGTATGTTTGCCCCTTTGATCCCCGCATCTTTATAAGCCTTCATTACAATTCTTCTGTAAACAGCGGGATACTTGTAAGGAAACGGAGCTAGAAGTTCCTTTCGTGATTCAAGGATCTCAATCATCTCTTGGGTCAAGCCAACGTGGCGAACCTTGTCTCGTTTTGTAAGCAACCGAATTTTTTCCTCATATACATTTGACCAGGTGAAACGTGGTGGAAGAAGCTCAGCAGCCCTGGCACCTGTACATATGTAAAACTTGACCAGGTCTTTCATTTCCAGGTCACTTTCAAGAACCTGGTAGAGTCTTACCAGCTCATCTTCAGTCAAGAACCTGATTGGCTTATCCTGGCTCTCAAATCTTTCATTTACCATGGGTGACTCTAGTAGGTACCTCATACGCTTGCACCAGTTAAAAAAGGCTCTTAGGTGCCTTAAATCAATGTATAGAGACTCCTTAGAAACTTCAGATTCACGCTTTGACCTGAAATTGTTTATATCACGAACTGTTATGTCTCTTACTTGGGACGATCGTAAACCATTCTTAATAAAGGCACTGAAACTGTATTGATATCGGATGATGGTAGAATCCTTTTTCCCATCACTCCTTAGCCAGTTGCAGTACTCATCAAAAGCATCAACCAGTCTTCTTTCAGCTTCCGGCGCTGGCCTTTCCTTGGCCAAAATCTCACCAACAACTACCTGGATTTGCTGAAGCCGCTTTTCAGCGGAAGACCTCTTCCCCTCAAAAATCTCACTACGCCATCTATTCAAATGATCCTTATAGCGGATAAGGTATTTGTTCTTTTCAGGCTCCTGCGACCGGATCCGACCATCTGGGCTTTTAGGATCCCGGACTAGGGCATAAAAAGGGCGAACTGTTCCAGCCATGGATTACCTCCTTTCAGTGGCTCTGAAGAGATTTTATTTCAGTTTACCCTGAGAACGTAAATAGAAGTCTATTGCCTTTAAAACAATGGAATGAAGCGAAGTATAGTTTTCCTTAGCTTCCACTTTTAAGAGGTCAAATAGGTTCTCAGGTAGTCTAACTGAAGTAACTAATCGTCCCTTGTTATCTTTCCTTACCATGTAGTTAAATGTAGTTGTATTAACTAATAAACATCAAGCCTTTTCCTTCACTAAATCATGAGCACTTTTACGAACTTCAACCAAATCATAAAGCGCACTTTCCGGGATCCTCACCGATTTGCCTATCTTAGCATATGTGATTTGATGTAGCCTTATACGCTTCCTGAAAAACTCCTGGCTAAGATCAAGAATCTTAGCACAGTGCTCAATGGAGTAATACCTCTCTTTTTTTGAATGTCTCATAAGATACGGTTCATGTTTTTAATGATCTACCCAAGCGAACAAGCCAGCACCCTGATCACTGATGCCGGCTAACATTCGCTGATGGGGTGTCTAGATTCCGTTTAGAACGGTAAGTCCGAAACGGAAAAT
>PVBE011429450.1_pt1 | contig 15487 bp, 10 predicted proteins | sample 1631181 | NCBI WGS metagenome assembly PVBE01 (sample SAMN08397723, study PRJNA350692) | Marine metagenome, whole genome shotgun sequencing project. | isolation source: water | place: Pacific Ocean | collected 2012-04 | reverse complement strand
CCTTGATGTTGCCCGAACGGAAGTCGCGGATCACTGCGGTGTTCCCGCTCGAGTCCGTGCCATTCAGCTCCGGCACGTTGTCCTCAGCGAACTCGAGAACCTTGGTGACCGGACCGACAGTGGGGAGCGCGATGCGCAGGTTCGCGGTCCTGTTGTCGCTACTCGACGGCAGCCCGTCAGTGTTCCGACCGCCGTTCGCTTCGCCACCGATGAGCGACGTGTCGAGAATGAGGCTGTCGCCGTTGGAGAGAATGCGGATGGGAACCGGACGGAATGACAGCTGCCCGTTCACCGGCGTGATGAACTCGAGCACCTGGATCGCATTCGGGTTGGCGACGAAGAAGCCCGACGAGACGCCCAGGTCACGGTCAAAGTTCAAGCAGATCGCAGCGTTCCGGGGGATGACCGGAATCGGACGCTTGACCGTGTTCTGATCCTTGAACGAACCCGGCACGAACGGCAGACCCTCCGAGGCCTTCGCCAGGGCTTCCTCGAAGCGCGCCTTCTCCGGCGGGATCTGATCGTCCCAGAGGATGAGCAGCTCTTCGTGCCCGACTTCGACATCGAACGGCAGGAATCGGTAGTTCGCGTCGAGTCGCGCGTTGCCGGACGCATCGAACAGGTTGCTCGACTCGATGTCCGGACGGATGACGACTTGCTTCACGATCAGCACCGGTTCGCGGTTCGTCACGTCGCGCCGATCGGCGCGGGTCGCGGCGATGCGCCGGTAGGCGTAGATGTCTACGAGCCTGCCGTAGTTCATCGAGCGCAGGACGGCGCCACCGGAATTCGGCACACCTTCTTGGTTGCCTGGTCCGCCGCCACAACCGCTCAGTATGAAACCGGTGGTCGCGAGCAGCGCGAAACCGCAGAAGGTAGAAAGGTAGAAGGTCGAATTGCGGGTCATGTGAGCTCTCAGTTCAGGTAGTTCAGCTCGCGAATGAGTCTGGGCGAATCACAGGGAAGAAACGAGCCGACGGGCCCCGTTGGGAAGACGCCTGCGTGCGATCAGGTTGCTAGGTCTCCGGGCGCGGGGTCGTGTTGATACCGGGTATTGAAGAGTATGGCGTACATTACAGGGCGAAAGCCCCAGTTGCGAAGCTCCTCGGGTGTCTCCGCTGCACGTGGCATGAAAAGAATACCCTCCCGAAGGGCAGGAGAGCGGCTGGAGAACCCGGATCGCCCGACTAGTTCGGGTCGATCAGGCCGAAGTCCACGATGCCGTGGGCGATCGAGCGATTTCGCTCGATCCACCGCCTCGCAATCCCTTGCCGCCCCACCGCCCCGGGCGGGTGTCCGGGGCTTCGAAACTCCCGGAGATAAGGTCGAGTTGGCGTGCATCGGAGGCGCTACGGACAGAGTGGCTGGGGCGCGCCGGAGGTCGGCGCCGGGACTATCCAATCGGTGCCCAGCCGGTAACAACCCCGGCAAGCGATCGCTCAGAATCGACGCGGTCTGTTCGCTTCCGCCCACTATCTTGGGTGATGACATGCCGCGATTCACAACCAGGTTCTTCGTCCCGTTGGGTCTCTCGTGCGTGCCATTGTGGTTGGCGCCGTCCGCCGTGGCACAGTCCCCCACCGGTCAGGAAACCGCGCGACAGGCGACGAGCGGATACAGCAACGGCTTCTTCATGCGAAGCGCGGACGGTCGCAACCAACTCGCGATCGAAGGGTTGATGCAGACGAACGGGCGCTTCTTCGAAGCGGGGCTGCCGGATCGCGACAGCGAGTTCTTCCTGCGCCGCTTCCGCCTCGAGTTGGTCGGGAAGCTGCACCGCGTATACCGGTTCAAGATGGAGCCGAACTTCACCGAGGACGGCGTGCACCTCGACGAGGCCTGGATCGGGCTCCAGCCGGGCGACGGTGACTTCAAGGTGATCCTCGGTCGCATGAAGGAGCCGTTCAGCCTCGAAGAGATGTCGTCGCTGCGGCGCATGGAGTTCGTCGAGAAGTCGATTCTCAACCAGTTCATCCCGGCGGAAGACCACGGCATCACGCTGCTCGGGCGCGCGCTCGATCGGCAACTCGAGTGGGGTCTCGCGTACTACAACGGCACCGGCGGCAACGACCTCAACAGCGACAAGGACGGCGCCGCGCGGTTGGTGTGGCACCCGTGCGGCTGCTTCCAGGTGGGCGTCGCGGCGACGTATGGTCGGGCCGACCAGGACATCAGCGGCAAGGAACTGCGCACGGAGACGCGGGTACCGTTCGCGGAGTTCCAAAAGGGCAGCCGGCGCGACGGCGACCTGATGCGGCTCGGCGCTGAGGCAGCGTGGTTCTGCGGGCCGGCCAGCGTCAAGGGCGAGTACATCCACATCGAGCAGGACATGAACACAATAGCGTCGGGAACCGTGTCTCTGAGCGGCTACTACATCTCCGGCACCTGGCTGCTGACCGGCGAGCCGAAGTCGTTCGGCACGGTGAAACCGAAGTCCCCCGTCCTCTTCGATACCGTCGATGCGAGCGAGGCTTCGGGTGCCGGTGCATTCGAGTTCGCCTGGCGCGTGTCGGAGCTCGAGCTCGACCGTGATCTCGTCGGCCTCGGCCTCGTGCCGATGGCCATGTACCCAGGGCGCGTGCGCACGTTCGACGTCGGCATCAACTGGTACCTCACCCCCCACGCGCGGATGTTGACGCACCTCGTCTACACGGACTACGAACACCGCATCACCCGAGCCGGCGACACCCGCGGCAGCGAGACCGCGCTGCTGCTGCAGTTCCAGCTGAGTTTCTGAACAGCTGCGGCACTCGGGTCCGATTCAGGTAGCTCGTCTGAACCGGAGGAAGGGTGGAGCCTGAGGCCAGAGTCGAACTGGCGACCTATGCATTACGAATGCATTGCTCTACCACTGAGCTACTCAGGCGCGTGGTGGGGCGAGGACAGTAGCGACGGGCCTGACGGATTCCAAGAGCACGCGTCACGAGATCGCGCTCCAGGTACGCAGCGAGGGGCCACGGCTCGTCGCCGTGGCCCCTCGCTCGGGGAAAACTCGCTCGATGCTAGTCGCCGGTGACGGCGGCGATCGCGAGGACCTTGGCCAGCTCCAGCCTCTGGGCGGGCTTCAGCGAGGCCTTGCCGAGGGCTGCGGCGACCGCGGTGCGCAGGTCCTTGTCCGCATCGGCGGTGGCTGCGACGGTCTTCAGGGCGGTGAACTGAGCGGCGGTGATGGCGCCGTTGCGACCGAGGATCTTGCCCGCGGCATCGGCGCACGCCCGCTTCAACTCGAGACTGCCGGAACCGCCGATCGTGGCGACGAGGGCGTCGATGCTGCCGCCACCTTCGCCGAGGGCGTTGGCGACCGGGATGGCGACATCGTCTTCGCGGCTGAGTTCGGTGGAGATGCCACCGATCGCGGCGGAGATGTCGACGCGATTGCCCGCGAGACGGTGCAGGGCTTCACTCGACTGCTTGGCGATCTTCGCGGCGCGGATCTTCGCCGGGTCGGCAGCGACGGCCTTGACGGCCTCCAGGACGAGGCCCCGCAGGGTTTGGGAGTTCTTCGAGGCGGTGGCATCGACGATCTTCACCTGATCCTTGCTGCTGAAAGCGTCCGCAGCGGCACCGGAGATGAGGACACGGACGTCCTTCGTGCGAGCGTTCTTCTCGAGAATGCCGACGACGTCGGCCGGAATGCCATCGGCGAGCGTGTTGTTCACGATCACGGCGTCCGGGGCGACCGAACCCACGAGGATCTCGTTGAGCGCGTCGCGGATGTTGCCGTAGTTCGCTTCGACGATCACGCCCGACTTGTCGTTGACGAGACCGTTGATGGTCTTCAGGCTGACACCCGAGAACCCGATCGACACCACGCGCGTCAGGGACTGCTGGGCGACGCCGCTGGCCAGGACGGCCACGACCTTGGTGGCCTCGGGGACGTTGTTCGCGCGGGACGCAGCGGTCACGGCGAGGGCGGCCTCGTAGGCGACCATCCGATTCTTGTTGTCGAGGGACGCCAGGAGGGCGGTCCCGGCGATGCCATCGCGGTCGATGGTGCTACCGAGGGCGCGGATCGCGGCGACGGCCACGAAGGGCTGGTTGTCGCGGAGGCTCTGGGCGAGGGCGGCGTTCAGGGTCCTGGGACCCATCGCCACGGCGACCATGTTGAGCTGGGCGGCGACGTCCTCCAGGCCTTCGATCCTGTTGTTCTCGATCGCGGCGCACTGGGCGAGGTAGCTGCGGGCCACCAGGGTCGTCGCCTGGTCGCTGGCGGGATCGAGAGCGAGCGCCTTCTCAGCGCACTGCTTCGCGAGTTCGAACGAGTAGACCGCGCCATCGCAGTCCTTGTGGACCAGCTTGCCGTCAGCGAAGGACCAGACCACGTCGGAGATGTCAGTGCCCTGGGTACCGATGCCGACCAGGAAGTTCTGGCTCTGCTGCAGGTAGAGGGCGACCGGGTCGCCGGTTGCGGAAGCACCCATCGCGGCCAGGGCGGCCTTGGCGGTGGCGACCACGCCTTCGTTGCTGTCCTTGACGAGGCTCGTCAAGGCCGGGATCGCGCGGTGGTCGCGGGTCCTGATCAGGATCGACGCGATGTTCTGCCGCAGCGTGGGGCTCCTGCTCTGCAGGGCTTCGATCAGCGGCAAGGTCGCGGTCCGGCCGAACTCGTAAACGCCGAGCATGGCGTAGAGGGAACCCTTGTCGTCGTCGTGATCACCGAGCTTCTCGAGGAAGGCGGGGATCGCGAACTGACCGTGCTTGGTCCGCAGTTCGATGACCGCGTTGTCGCGAGTCTCGTGGTCAGCATCGAGTGCCTTGGTGACGAGCGCGGCGATCGCGTCCGTGTCCCGAGACATCTTCTCCCGCTCAGCGCGGGCCTTGCCGATGATGCTCCTGGCGATCTTGCCGACTTCTCCCTTGGTGAGGATCAGCTCGTGCCAGATGTCCGTGTCGATGGTCGTCCAGAGTTCGTACGCGACCGCTTGGGACGGGTCTTGCTGGATGACCTTCTCGAGGATCGGCAGGGCCTTGTCCTTCTGGCCAGTCATGACCAGACGCCAAGCTTGCTTGATCAGCGCTTTCGGATCGTCGTCTTGTGCAAAAGCACTGCCGTGGACAATGCAGAGTGCAGTGAGACCGAGGAGGGACTTACGAAGGATCGCCATGAAAATGGACTCCTGGGGAGGATTGATGCCGGAGTGGCGGGTGCGAGGGGGTCGGCTTCAGGGACGGCGGGAAACCCGACCGCGCGGCGCAGTCGGCACCCCGAAAACTACCATAGGTTGACGTAGGGGGGGGAGCCAATCCTAGGGGTCAGAGCGACACCGTCAAGACGGGCAGGGGACTCATCTTCGGCAGAATCGATGGCCACGGAGCATAGCATCGGTCCTGCGGATTCCACGGCGTCCGTCGAAATCGCGCTGAGACGGGGGTCTGGCACGGGGAACGGGTGCGTCTGCAGGGCGACCGCCGCACGGGCGGGCGGTGCGAATCGGTCTCGCAGCGGCGGGCGCAAATTCGCAGGGGGCCTGGGGTTTGGCCCTCCGCGGAATACGATCCCCGGCATGTCACCCTCCCGCATCCTGATCGTCGACGACCAGGCAGCCATCCGCGAGGAATTGGCCTACGCCCTGAAGTACGAGGGTTTCGACTCCTTCGAGGCCCGAGACGGCGATACCGCGCTCGCCGCGGTGGAGACTGCCGTGAAGGAGAACGCGGAATTCCACGCGGTCCTTCTCGACATCAAGATGCCCGGCCTCGACGGCATGCAGGTGCTCTCCGAACTGCGCAAGAACCACCCGAACCTACCGGTGATCATGATCTCCGGGCACGGCGACATCGAGACGGCGGTGGTCGCGGTGAAGCAGGGGGCGTGTGACTTCCTGCCCAAGCCCTTCGACACGGATCGGGTCCTCGTATCGGTGAAGGGCGCCCTGCGGCTGCGCCATCTCAGCAAGCAGAACGACGCGCTGCGCACGCAACTGGCGCGGGAATACGAGATCATCGGCGACAGCGACGAGATCAAGGCCGTGCTGAGCGCGATCGACCGCGTAGCACCCACGGAGGCCTCAGTACTGATCACCGGCGAGAACGGCACCGGAAAGGAGCTCGTCGCCCGACAGCTCCACGGGCGCTCGACGCGGAACCAGGGCCCGTTCGTCGCGGTAAACTGCGCGGCGATCCCCGCGGAGTTGATCGAGAGCGAGCTCTTCGGTCACGAGAAGGGCGCGTTCACCGGGGCGAACACGGCGCGGCGGGGACACTTCGAAAACGCGAGCGGCGGGACGATCTTCCTCGACGAGATCGGAGACATGGCCCTGTCCGCCCAGGCGAAGTTGCTGCGCACGCTGCAGGAGAAGGTGGTCACCCCCATCGGCTCGAGCAAGACGGTCGCGGTCGACGCGCGGGTGGTCGCCGCGACGAACCAGGATCTCGCAGCGATGGTCGAAGAAAAGACCTTCCGCGAGGACCTCTACTACCGGATCCACGTGATCCGGATCCACTGCCCGGCGCTGCGCGACCGCGGCGCCGACGTCGAGACCCTGGCGCAACTGTTCGTGCGCCAGGCGTGCAAGCGCAACGGCCTGCCGAAACGCTGCCTGGGCAAGGACGCGCTCGTGGCGCTGCGCCGGCTACCCTGGCCGGGCAACGTGCGGGAGCTGAAGAACCTCATGGAGAGCGCCGCCATACTCGCCCAGGGCGATGAGATCACGGCCGCCGAGGTCGAGGGGATGGTGACGGAGAAGCGCGCCGGGGCGACCGGCCACACCGAGTATTTCACCCTGCCCACCCTTGAAGAATTTCGCGCCACCACGGAGAGAGAGTTCATCCGCCGCAAGATCGAAGAGAACGGCGGGAACATCAAGCGGACCGCCGAGACCATCAAGATCCAGCGCTCGAACCTCTACAAGAAGCTCGAGCGCTACGGGCTGCGGTAGCCAAGGCCCACGAAGACGCGGGCTAGTTCGGCAGGCGGACTTTCTGGCCGGCGATGAGGACGCTGAGGTCGATGATGTCCGGGTTGAGCACCTTGAATCGTCCGAGCCACGCCGGAATCTTGTTCTTGGCGACGCGGACCTTGGCGAGGTCCCAGAGGGAATCGCCCTTCTTGATGGTGTAGAGCTGGCCCTTGGCGTGCTCGACGACGGAGGACTTCTTCGCCCGGGCCTTCGCGGCGAGGAGCAGGGTCTCGGCATCGACCCACGGCACGACGACCTCTTGTCCGGACTCGAGGTCCGCCTCGACCAGGCTCTCGTTCAGGACCTCGATCGTCGAGAGTTGCGTGGCGTCCGCACACCAGCGGGCAACCACGAGAGCCAGGGTGTCGCCGTGGCGGGCCTTCACGACCCGATACTCACCCATGCGACTGCTCGTGCCGAGAACCCCCGCGAGGTCCTCCGTCACCGTCGACTTGAGCACGATCGGTTCGCCTGACTTCGCATCGGCGCCCTCCGTGCCCTCGTCGGCTGGCTTCTCGCCTTCGCCGGTCTCTTCGCCGGTCTCTTCGCCGGTCTCTTCGGATGGCTTCTCGGGCGGCTTCTCGGGCGGCTTCTCGGGCGGCTTCTCGGATGACTCCTCCGCCAGATTCGCGCCGGGTTCTTCGGATGGCTTCGCCGCACCAGGCGCGCGCACCGGCGCCTCTGCCGGGGCCACACCTGGCAGCGAGGCGACCGCTGGCCGCGTCTTCTTCTCGGTCTCGGCTCGCGCCGGGTTCTGCTCGCCGAAGATCACGGCGACCAAGAGGATGACCAGCAGGAGGCCAGTCACGGCATACACTAACACGGTTTCGTTGCGCTTCATGCGTCCCTCCCAGGACTGTCTTGTGCCGCGATGCGGCGACCACAGCGACGGGGCGCCCACCCCGTAGACCGTAGCTCTGCTCATGTTAGGCCGGCTCAACGTGCTTTGCACGCTTCGATTGCAAGATCCATTCGCCCCCGCTACGTGCGCAATCTTTGGTAGGGCCACTAGAAACCGGAACGAACCCAGCGCTAGACTCCGACCCCGTCGTGCCGCCCGCGAAAACACTCATGATCGCCATGCTCGGCACGGCATTCTGCTCGTGCGCGGGTGGACCCTCCCTGGTGCGGAAGGTCGAGGTGATGAAGGGCAGCCGAGCGCTGATCTCGGTGCAGCAAGCCAGCCTCAATCTGACCCTGGTCAACCAGTCCTCGTTGACCCCGGCTCGGGCAAAAGCCGCCCGCAAGGCGGATGTCAGCCTGAAACTCATCCCGGACGCCCAGCTGCAACTGCTGGCAGACATGCTCGGCGCCGAGCAGTTCTTCGAAATGGCCTCCGAAGTCGCCGACCCCGAGGCGCGCTCCTGGGTAACCGTCGTCGTCAACGGCAAGAAGCACATCGTCTCCGGTCGCGCCGCCCGGGGTGACTTCAAGTACATGCAGCGGTTCCAGCGGTTCATCACCCTGTTCAACACCGTCTACAGCGCCAACGACAACTTCACTGGCAGCAAGATGACGACGAAGGAATTCAAGCGAGCCAGTGAGACGATCAACTCCGACTCGAACGCCGTGCGTCGCAAGAAGAGGAATTCGAAACGACCATGAGTAGCCCTCGCGAGACGGGAACCGCCGCGATCATTCCCGTCCGCGTCGACAGCCAACGGCTACCTGGCAAGGCGCTCCTGGACGAGACCGGCGTGCCCCTGTTCGTGCACACCTGTGAGCAGGCGGCGCGAGCCGGTTGCTTCGACGACGTCCTCGTCGCCACGGACAGCGAAGAGGTCGCCGCCGCGACCGAATCCCTCGACGGCGTGCGCACCGTGATAACGAGCGACCGGCCCCGCACCGGGTCCGAACGCTGCGCCGAAGCCGCGGTCGGACTGCCCCACAAGATCATCGTCGACATCCAGGGCGACTGGCCGGAGGTTGACCCCGCGGACCTGCGCCGCCTGGTCGAGCGCCTCGCCGAGGACCCGGATTCCGACCGGCTCTGCGCGACTCTCTCGGCCTCCCTCTCCGACCCCGAGAAGATCGCCGATCCGAATGTCGTCAAGATCGCCCGGGGACACAACGGCAGGGCTCTCTACTTCAGCCGACTGCCGATCCCGTACGACCGCGCGGAGAGCGACCGCACCGTACTGCGCCATATCGGCGTCTACGGCTTCACCCGAGCCACGCTGTTCCGCGTGCCCGACCTTCCATCGAGCGGTCTCGACGAGTCCGAGGGTCTCGAACAGCTCCGGTTCCTGGAAAACGACATCGCCATCCAAGTCCTCGACGCCACCGGAGATCCGTGGGGCATCGAGTGTCGCCAAGACTACGACGCCTTTCTCCAAAGACACGCCCAGCGAGCGACCAAAACATCCACATGACCAAGTTCATCTTCGTAACCGGTGGAGTTGTTTCCTCCCTAGGCAAGGGGCTGACTTCCGCTGCGGTCGGATGGATGCTCGAACGAATGGGGATGACGGTGTCGATGCAGAAGCTCGACCCCTACATCAACGTCGACCCGGGGACGATGTCGCCGTTCCAGCACGGCGAGGTCTACGTCACCGACGATGGCACGGAGACTGACCTCGACCTCGGGCACTACGAGCGTTTCACCCACGCGGAGTTGACCTGCGACTCGAACTACACCACCGGCAAGATCTACAAGTCGGTCATCCAGAAGGAACGTCGCGGCGATTACCTCGGTCGCACCGTCCAGGTGATCCCGCACATCACCGACGAGATCAAGATGGCGATCAAGAAGGGTGCCACGAACAACCCGGACGTCGCCATCACCGAAATCGGCGGAACGGTCGGCGACATCGAGAGCCTCCCGTTCCTCGAGGCGATCCGTCAGTTCAGTCTCGACGCGGGTCACGAGAATTGCCTGTTCATCCACCTGACGCTGCTCCCCTACCTTCGCGCGAGCGGCGAGATGAAGACGAAGCCCACCCAGCAGTCGGTTCGCACGCTGCGCGAAATCGGTATCCAGCCGCATATCCTCATATGCCGGACCGAGCAGCCGATGACCGACGACATGACGAACAAGATCTCGTTGTTCTGCAACGTCACGAAGGAGTCGGTGATCGAAGAGCGCGATGTCGACTTCTCGATCTACGAAGTACCGATCAACCTGATGAAGGCCGACCTGCACGGCCAGATCGTCCGCCGGCTCTCACTCGAACCAAGACAAGAGCCACAGATCGACGACTGGCTGCAAATGCTGGGTCGCATCAAGGAACCGAAGCACGAGGTCGAAATCGCGGTCGCCGGCAAGTACATCGAGTTGCACGACGCCTACAAATCGATCTACGAGTCCCTCACCCACGGCGGCAACCACCACGCGTGCACGATCAAGCTGCGCAAGGTCTCCGCGGAACAGATCGCTGGCGAGGGCGCAGACGAGATCCTCGACGGCGTAGACGGCATCCTCGTGCCCGGTGGATTCGGCGAACGCGGCTTCGAGGGCAAGATCGGGGCGATCCGCTACGCGCGCGACAAGCAGATCCCGTTCTTCGGGATCTGCTACGGCATGCAGGCAGCTGTCGTCGAGTTCGCGCGTTCGGAACTGGGCATCACGGATGCCTCGACGACCGAGTACGACGCGAAGGCGGCAAACCCGGTGATCAGCTTGATGGAAGAGCAGAAAGCCGTGTCCGACCTCGGCGGCACGATGAGACTCGGCGCGTTCGACTGCCGATTGACGCCGGGTACGCTCGCGCACAAGGCCTACGGCGAGACTGACATCTCCGAACGGCACCGCCATCGGTTCGAGTTCAACAACGCCTACCGGCACCAACTCGAAGAAGCCGGGTTGGTCCTGTCGGGAGTGAATCCGAAGCTCGATCTGGTGGAGATCATCGAAATATCCGACCACCCGTGGTTCGTCGGGGTGCAATACCACCCCGAGTTCAAGACGCGTCCGCTCAATCCCCACCCGCTGTTCCGGGACTTCATCGGCGCCGCCATCGCGCACAACAAGGGATAACACCGCCCCGCCCGGCCTGGTGAAGAGTCCGAAGAGGGGACGTGTGAGGAGAGGGTGGACGGCTACTCGATCGCGCTCTCGCCGGTGATCTCGCGCCCGATGATCAACCCGTGGATGTCGTGGGTTCCCTCGTACGTGATCACGGACTCCAGGTTGCACATGTGGCGCATCACCTGGTACTCGTCAGTGATCCCCACGGCGCCGAGGATGTCCCGCGCCAGACGACAGCACTCGAGCGTCATCCAGCAGTTGTTGCGCTTGGCGAGCGACACGTGGCTGTAGTGCAGCCTGCCCATCTCTTTCAGCCGACCCAGGCGCCACGCGAGTATCTGGCCCTTGGTGATCTCGCTGATCATCCAGACGAGCTTGTTCTGGACCAACTGGAACCGCGCAATCGGGCGACCGAACTGGATGCGTTTCTTCGCGTAGCGCCGCGCCTCGTCGTACACCGCCATCGCAGAACCAACGGCGCCGTAGGCGATGCCGAAGCGCGCCTGGTTCAAGCACCCGAGCGGTCCCTTCAGACCCGCGACGTTGGGGAGGAGATTCGCCTTCGGAATGCGGCAGTCCTCGAAGACGAGCTCGCTCGTGACGGACGCGCGCAGCGAGAACTTGTTCTTGATCGTATTCGTCGCATAGCCCGGCGTACCCTTCTCGACGATGAACCCCCGGATGACGTCGTCGAGCTTCGCCCAGACGATCGCCAAGTCCGCGATGCAGCCATTCGTGATCCAGTACTTGGAACCGTTCAGGACGTAGCTGTCGCCATCGTCGACGGCCCGCGTGATCATCCCGCCCGGATCGCTGCCGTAGTCCGCCTCGGTGAGGCCGAAGCAACCGATCAACTCGCCAGCCGCCATGCCCGGCAAATACTTCTCCTTCTGCTCCTCGTTCCCGTAGGTGTAGAGGGGCCACATGCAGAGCGACCCCTGCACGGAAACGAAAGAGCGCAGCCCTGAATCACCGCGCTCCAGTTCCTGGAGGACGAGCCCGTAGGCGGTCGGCGACATGCCCGCACATCCGTAGCCCTCGAGGCTCGCGCCGAGGACACCCATCTCCGCGAGGCTCGGGATCAGTTCGGCGGGGAACGTCGCGTTGCGGTTGTGCTCTTCGATGACCGGCATGAACTCGCCGCTGACCCAGTCGCGCACGGTCTCGCGGGCCATCTTCTCCTCGTCCGAGAATAGATCGTCGATCTGGTAGAAGTCGGCTGCTTGGAACTCACTCATTGTCGGTGTACATGGCGGATGTAGACTCGGGACGATAGACCCGCCTCGGAGAGATTGCCAAGACGAAAGAACGCCCCACGAACCGATGAAGAAGCAACTACCCGACCCTTGCGCGATCTGCGGCTATCCACTCGAGGGTTCGAGTTGCGATCACTGCGAAGGCAAGACGACTGTGGTGGATGGGGTTGGGTCGAACAAGGTGGGCACCCGGTTCTTCGTCGCCGACCTGATCGACGGGTTCTTGTCTCTGTTCCAGGCGTCGCTTCTCCTGATGACCAAGAAGGATTACATGGGCAAGCTCACCGTGGCGATCCTCGTAAACCTCGTGCTCGTCATCGTGTTCTTCGTCGGACTCCTCTACGGGTCCTACTCGATGTTCTCCGCGATAGACTGGTCGTGGGCCTGGGATTGGATCGAGACCGTGGCGCAGGTATTGATCTGGCCCCTGGCGCTGATCGTGGCGTGGTTCCTCGCCCCCACGCTGATCAACGCCGGCATGACGCCATTCCTTGACCCGATCGCGAATGCCACGGAGATGATGCTCGCAGGCGAGAAGATGAAGCCCGTCGAGATCGGCATGTGGCGCGGCCTGATGGTCGGCTTGAACGCGGCAGCCCAGATCTTGGTAATGCAGGTGTTCGTTCTGATCCCCGTGATGCTGCTCGCGTTCATCCCCGTCGTCGGATGGGGCTTCGCCCTGCTCGGGGTCGTCTACTCGGCCTATCTCAACGCCCTCGTCTGGTTCGAGATCCCGGTGCTGCGCCGGGGCTACGGCTGGCAATACCGGCGGAAGTTGATCCGCAGGAACTGGGCCCGCGCCCTGGGCTTCGGCCTGGCGTTCAACATCGGGCTGCTCGTGCCGTTCTTCAACTTTCTCTTCATCGGTCCGGCGACCGCCGTCGCGGTCTCCAAGTTGTACTTCCGGTTCGACAAGAACGTGATGCCGCGGGCCCCACAAACCGACAGCCCACCCGCCGGGGATCCTCAAAGCTGATTTGAGAAGAGCGCCCCGACTGGTAACGTCCTCGCCCCATCCGCCAAGCCACGGCTATGTCAAAGAGGATCATCGTCACCAGCGCGCTCCCCTACGCCAACGGGCCGATTCACTTCGGTCACGTCGTCGGGGCGTACTTGCCCGCGGACATCTACGTGCGCTACCGGCGAATGTGCGGCGACGACGTGCACTACGTCTGTGGCAGCGACGAGCACGGTGTCGCGATCACGCTGAAAGCTGAGCAAGCTGGCAAGCCCTACGCAGACTACGTCGACCAGTGGTACGACGTCATCACCCAGACCCTCGCCGCCGTCGGCATCGAGTTCGACCTGTTCTCGGGGACCGCCGCCCACCGAAACCCACATCACGTGGAGCTGTCGCAGCAGTTCTTCTCGGACCTGAAGAGCAACGGCTACCTCGAGAGACGGACCGAAGATCAGTTCTTCAGCGAGAGCCTGCAGCGCTTCCTGCCCGATCGATACGTCGAGGGCACGTGCTACCTCTGCGGCCATGTTCAGGCTCGCGGCGACGAGTGCCCCAGCTGCGGATCATGGCTCGACGCCAAGAAACTGAAGGACCCGAAGAGTTCTCTCGACGGTTCGACCCCGGTGCTCAAGGCGACCTCGCACTGGTATCTGCAACTCGACAAGCTCCGCGACGAGTGGCTCCAGGATTGGTTCACCGGCAAGTCCGACGAATGGAAGGTCAACGTCCGGCACTTCGTCAAGGGCGCGCTGAAGGACCTGCGCGAGCGTCCCATCACCCGCGATCTGCCGTGGGGCGTGCCGCTGCCCGGAGAAGACGCGGAAGACGGCAAGGTCCTCTACGTGTGGTTCGAGGCGCCGATCGGCTACCTGTCCATCTCGAAGCAGTACTGGACCGACCGTGGCGAGCCCGAGGAGTTCGAAAAGCTCTGGAAGGACAAGGACACGGAGCTCTACCACTTCATCGGCAAGGACAACATCACGTTCCACGTCGTCGTCTTCCCGGCGATGCTGCACGGCACCAAAGCTGGCTGGGTTGTTCCGGAGAACGTTCCGGCCAACGAGTTCTTCAACCTCGAAGGCAAGAAGTTCAACACTAGCAAGGGCTGGTTCATCCCCGAGGACAGCATCAAGGACCGGTTCCCCGTCGACTCGGTCCGTTACGCGCTCACCACCATGATGCCCGAGACGGCGGATTCGGATTGGTCGTGGCGCGAGTTCCAGTCGCGTCTCAACGACGACCTCGCGGACAACATCGGCAACTTCGTCTCGAGGACGCTGCGCTTCGCGGAACGGTTCCTCGACGGCAAGCTGCCCGATCTCGGGCCTCTGTTGCCGCAAGACGAGGAGATCCTCGCCGCCGGAGAAACGGCTGCGAAGGAGATCTGCGAGCACTTCGCCGCGTTCTCCTTCCGCAAGGCCTGCGCGCGACTGATGGCCTACGGCAACGAGTGCAACAAGTACTACGACCAGGAACAACCCTGGGTGACTCGCAAGAGCGAACCGGATCGATGCGGACACACGCTGCGCGTCTGCGCGGAGCTGATTCGCACCCTGGCCATCCTCTGCCGTCCGATCATGCCGGAGCGATCAGACACGCTGCTGAAAGCCCTCAGCGTCGAAGGCACGCCGAGTTTCTCGGATGCCGGCGGAGTCCGCTTGCCCGCAGGCGCCTTGGAACCGGCAGTTCTGCCGGTACTCTTCCCCAAAGTCGACGACAAGGTGATCGCCGCCGAACTCGAGAAGCTCGCAAACATGGAAACCGACAGCGACGCCAATCCAGCCCCAGACAACTCCCCCCCGGAGTCGAAATCCGAAGGCGTGGAACTCGCGCCCACCATCGAGTTCGATCAGTTCATCGCGGTCGACATGCGGGCGGCAACGATCCTATCGGCGGAGAAGCACCCCAAGGCTGATCGCCTGCTCGTGCTGCAGATCGACCTCGGCTTCGAACAGCGCACCGTCTGCGCCGGAGCCGCCGCAGCCTACACGCCCGAGGAACTCGTCGGTCGGCGGGTCGTCGCCGTGGCGAATCTGTCGCCGCGCAAGCTGCGAGGCATCGAGTCGCAGGGCATGTTGCTCGCGACGGAAGACGAGGCCGGGCTGCCGCGTTTCGTGGCGCCGGGAGAAGGCACGCCGAACGGCGCGCGCGTGACCTGATCCGCCAGGCGGCGTCAAGCAGGCGAGGCCAGGAAAGACGGGGCTTAAAAAGACGGAGCGGACTGACGTCCGCTCCCTCTGTCCATTGCAACCAAGTCTGACCAAAGGCTGACAGAGCCCACAGCCAGAAAGGCGGCGAAGTTGGTTACCTGCGGGTGGCCTTCTTCTTGGTCTTCCGCTTGGCAGCCTTCTTCTTGGCCTTCTTCTTGGCCTTCTTCTTGGCCTTCTTCTTGGCCTTCTTCTTG
>PVBE012120710.1_pt1 | contig 15489 bp, 12 predicted proteins | sample 1631181 | NCBI WGS metagenome assembly PVBE01 (sample SAMN08397723, study PRJNA350692) | Marine metagenome, whole genome shotgun sequencing project. | isolation source: water | place: Pacific Ocean | collected 2012-04 | reverse complement strand
GAGGTGATGGACCTTACATCCAAAAATCGATGGATTGTAATATTCTTGTGGCGTTGGATTTAAACAAAGAAAGAGTACGTTCTTCCAGATTGTTTACCTGTATTTGCCAATCTTCACATCTCTTTACATTGTGCTCAGCCGACACGCCTCCTGGCAGGATCGTCGGTAGCCCATAAACGGGCGAATACCGGAACGCTCTGCGCCTGTTTTCAGTTGATCTAATGGTCAAAAACGTAATTGTACAGAAAACAGATCGGTTTGGAATGTGTCATTACGTGATATTTATTAACATATCTTAATACTGGCTTCATCACAGCTCAGCGCTCAAGTACAGTAACAATAGGGGTTATATGGGGGGAGTGAGAGGATTTGGCTTGATAGATGATTGGAATATTAGTATATTCTGATTATCAGGAGAATTGACATAAATCAACTCTTTTTTTCTCATAATAGTGATTTCCTTTTCCGGGAGCCTGTCGATCAGTTCAGAGACAGATATCAACATCCAGAATGCAAAACATGGTGAAGATCAGTGAGGCAAAGTTTATCACTTGGACCTATCTGCTCAGCAAGTTCACGCGATGCCACTGGCCACGTGTGCCATTTTATGGTGCGACCGGACGAAAGACTCTCCCACTGCGGACTTCCAGGATGCAATGGGAGACAACCACTGCTGTGGTAACCCGAGGACCCATACGCCGAATCATCAGCACTGTGCCGGTCATCTACGGGCTTCCTATGTTTATACCGATACCGCTTTCATATCCTGTAAGCCGAGCCAATACCTTGTGTAAACCGATCCTGGCCAGTGGCAACACTAATCTTTTTCATCGATTTGCCCGCGACGGATCATGGATATCTGTTCAGCGACCAAGCCCATTAAGAAAAAGATCAGGCCGGAGATGAGCAACAGCATAGTCCCAACCGAGATGCCTTCGTCGCGTAATATGAATGGAAGACCCCACACCAGCCCAAACACGATGAACACCAATCCTGTTGGTAGAAAAATCTTTGACGGATTGAAAAGCGCAACGATATTGATAATCTCCAGCAAAGTATCGATAGCGGTCATCGTGTTTACTGTACTGTTACCACTTATCCTTGGCCGAACGTCGATATCCTCTTCGACCACCAGTCGACCACGGTTGATGAATACTAGCGTGATCACATCGCTGAACGCCATTCCGTCGGGGCACAATGATATGTAACGTTGAGCATATGTGGTTTTGTAGGCTTTCATCCCCGAATTAAGGTCTTGGATCGTAATTGGCATCAGCAGGCCTGCGACCCAGCGAATAAGGCGGCGGCCGACTGCACGGTAGAATCCAGCCGGATTGTTGGACCGGCACCCGATCACCATATCCGCGTTTTGGTCACGAATGGCCTCAAACAGCTTTGTTGCATCTTTAGGATGATGCTGTCCATCACCGTCCATCGTCAGCACAAATTTTGTCTCAGTCATTCGAATACCGGTTTTCAATGCGCCTCCGTAACCCCGATTGACCTTATGGCGTACCAGAGCGACCTGCACGCCATCACAGAAACATTCCAATCTCGCGGACGACTCATCGGTTGAGGCATCATCTACGAATATGATTTGCCATTCGTATTCGCTGGCATACTGAAGGAGTACAGGTACGAATTCCGGTATGGCTTGTTCCTCGTTGAATACTGGGATTACAATTGTGAGCTCATTTGGGGTATGGTTTTTCACTGTACCTTCTTATTTGATAACAAAGATGGAATTGACTTACTCAAAACAGAGCCCAATCTTAGGAAGACTCGTCGCTTTCTGTGTCCTGTTATTTCTTTTCAAACTGTGGCTGCTTGTCCCATTCGAAGTGATTGCGCGAACTGCGCCACATGACGATACACTTTTCATCGGCCAGGCACTGAGTATTCTAAACGGCCAGTGGCTCGGTGACTACAACCAGTTCACTTTGATGAAGAGCGCGGGTTATCCGCTATTCATTGCAGCATCCAATCTCCTCGGTCTCTCCTTGCTGTTCTCTCAACAACTCCTTTACGCAAGTGCATGTATGATGTTTGTCCTAGTCGCCGTGCAGTTTACCCGCAGTATTATACTTCTGATAATCGTCTATACGCTGCTTCTCTTTAATCCGTTTACTTATGGCTTTTTTCCCAACGCATACCCGTTCCGCTTTTCCATCTACCCAGCAGTCACTTTATTCTGTTTCTCATTACTCCTGGAGTTGTCAATACGTCTGACCATTGCAAAAGGTCGCTACCTGGTGCTCGCTCTTTGTCTCGGTTTCATGCTGGGTTGGTTCTGGCATATCCGGGGTGAAGGTATCTGGCTCGCCCCTTCCATCGCTATCATCGCTTTTTACGTTCTGATCTACAGTTGGTTTTTCCATACCAGGATCAGACGAAGAAAAGCTATTGTTGCGGGCATGGCTGTTCTAGCCACGTTCTTCCTTTGGGGATTTTCTTTATCGACCATGAACTGGTCAAAGTATGGGGTTTTTATCCACAATGAGCTTAAGAGCAGCGAGTTTCAGTCAGCCTATGGGGGCCTGCTTCGAATCAAGACTATACGCTGGGAACGATTCATCCCAGTCAACAAAGAGGCACGGGAAAGCGCCTACCGCGTCAGCCCAACTTTCAGTAGATTGAGTCAATATTTCGAAGAGGGCCGTGGTACGAAAACCTGGATGAAGGGCAAGCCTGATTACCCGGCCGCCTATTTTCCTTGGGCTTTTCGTGATGCGGTATACGATGCAGGCTTTTATCGCGAAGCAAGGTCAACACTTGACTTTTACAGCCGCATTGGTCGTGAAATAGACGATGCCTGTGAGGCAGGCAAATTGGCCTGCCGGCCACGGTACGCCAACCTTGTGCCGACCTGGCATTTCGAATGGAACGAACTCGTGCCACCGATCATCCTGACGACACTAAAACGGATGATTAAATTCAAAGGTTACGTTTTTGAGGGGCCCCGCCATGGTAGCCAGAATGACGATAAGCTGATGACAAACTACAAGTATGTTAGCCTTTCAGCTGTGCGACCAACTGATAAGCTGTTACACCGTGTCCCGGATTTTCATAAGAATCGTATTGGTCGATCTCAGTCAGCAATTTTAACAATCAATTGGTTTTACAGCCGCGCACCTCAAGTGTTTTTTGTCCTCGCGCTTTTCGGGTTTGGCTGGCGTAGTGTTAAATCGATTCAGTCGAGACGAGTCAATGTTTGGGATATTTTTTCTCTTTCGATTCTAGTGGGTCTGTTCTCCTATGCGTCTGTATTGACCGTAGTACAAGTCACATCATATAGCGAAATAGGACGACAGTTGCACACGACCTATCCTCTGGTTCTCTTGTTTATCATCTCTGTTGTATTTTCCTTTTTCAATAGCTCGATCAGGAAGGATGTCTCCAGTAAGGAGTAAATCAAAAGTTGGATTTCGCTTTAGTTTCCAGCACATCAAGAAAATAGATGCCTGATTCACGAGCACCAACCCTTCTCAGCATTGACCTGGAGGACGTCCGAGACTTTATAGAGGAAGGACACTCTTATGCTGATCGTCTTTTAACCAATGCCAATGCCTATCTGGCGCTTTTTAAGCGACTTGAAGTTAAAGCCACTTTCTTCGTTGTTGGCGAACTCGCCCGTCGGCACCCCGAACTGATCGAGAAGATTTCAACTGAGGGGCACGAACTGGCCTGCCATGGTGATAAGCATACGCAGCTAGACCAGTTAAGCCTCGTAGAATTTGAAAGAGACCTTGAAGAAAACCTAAGAGCACTCAGTGACTGCGGAATCAAATCAGTAGACGGATTCAGGGCGCCGACTTTTTCACTCGTGCAGTCCACATCATGGGTATACCCTGTTTTGAAAAATTTAGGATTTACTTATTCAAGTTCCGTTTTACCGGCTCGTAACCCCTTATATGGATGGCCGGGCTTTGGTGAGCGACCAAGAATAGTTTCAGCCCAGGTGCTTGAAATACCCATAACACTTCACAGTTCACCCTTCCCGCGTGTACCAGTGGCCGGTGGCGTGTATTTCAGGGTAATACCATTCCTTTTTACCGCTCGGGCTGCAAGAAAACAGAGATCGAAGGGACCTTTGACGATGTACCTACACCCCTACGATGTAGATACTCGACAGGAACGCTTTATGCACCCGGACCTTAACGACAATCGTTTCTTTAACTGGCTCATGTACCGCAATCGCGACAAAGTTGTTCCCAGGCTGGCTCGTATGATCAATAACCATCAATGCCAGACTTACGGCTCGTATGCCAGGGCATTTATAAGCGAGAATGCGGCCTGCAGTAGGTCCACCGTCAACCTTCAGACGACTAACATGATCTGACCCGCAATTCATGGCGGAGAGGGAGGGATTCGAACCCCCGGACGGTTGCCCGTCAACGGTTTTCAAGACCGCCGCATTCGACCACTCTGCCACCTCTCCCTAATAGTGTGATTTTAGCGCAGGCGGCCAATCCGTTGGTCGTTCGATCCAAATAGGGCGCCGACCTTTGGGTCAGAATGACTTGAAATTTCCTTATCCGACCCTATCATTTATAATAGCTCTACCAATTGGTACTGATTTCACTGACTCGCTGGAGCGCATTCAATAACATGGCACACAGAGAACAAGTTGCTGTAGTCCGACCAGGATCGGGCACTATTGAGACCAACAAAGTACTGAGAAACACCTACGGCCTGTTGTCCGCCACCCTGATCTTCAGCGGAGTCACTGCTGCCTTGTCCATGGCCTTTAACTGGCCACACCCAGGCCTCATAGTGACTCTTGTGGGTTACTTCGGGTTGATTTTTCTGACCAGCCGGTTCCGCAATTCTGCGCTTGGACTGCTGTTTGTGTTCGCCTTGACTGGTTTCATGGGACTGACCCTTGGGCCCATCGTCAGTTACTATATTCAGGCGGTACCCAATGGCGGGCAGTTGGTGATGACCGCGCTTGGGGGCACCGGCATCATATTCCTCGGGTTGTCTGCCTATGCGTTGATCTCACGCAAAGATTTCAGCTTTATCGGGGGGATGTTGTTCGCAGGCATCCTTGTGGCATTCATCGCCGGTTTAGGAGCTGTGATTTTCAGCATTCCCGCTCTCTCACTGGCCGTGTCCGCCATGTTTATCCTTTTGATGAGTGGGTTGATTCTGTACCAGACCAGCCAGATCATCCATGGGGGTGAGACCAACTACATCATGGCGACGATTACTCTCTACGTAGCCATCTACAATCTTTTCCTGAGCCTCCTGCAATTGCTGGGCATATTTGGGGGTGACGATTAGAAGCCTTATGATCAGTGCGACTAAAAGCCCCGGCGATACCGGGGCTTTTCTTTGACTACCGGATCACGCTTTGACCACCCATGTAGGATTGTAGAACGTCGGGAATCGAGATCGAGCGATCTTCATTCTGGTAGTTCTCCATAATAGCGATCAACGTCCTGCCGACCGCCAATCCAGATCCATTCAAGGTGTGGACAAACTCTGGCTTCTCCGAATCAGAACCACGCCAGCGAGCACGAAGGCGACGCGCCTGGAAATCTTCGAAATTGCTGCAGGAGGAGATCTCACGATACTTTTCCTGGCCTGGAAGCCAGACCTCAATGTCATAGGTTTTGGCAGAAGAAAATCCCAGATCCCCCGCGCATAGCACGACGACACGGTAAGGCAATTCCAGCCTCTGCAGCACCGACTCGGCATGACTGGTCAGTTCTTCTAGCGCATCCCATGAGCGACTGGGCTCAACGATTTGAACCAACTCCACCTTCTCGAACTGGTGCTGACGGATCATTCCACGAGTGTCCTTTCCGTAGGAACCTGCCTCGCGCCGAAAACACGGGGTATGACAGACTCGTCGCACAGGTAATTGTTCGGCTGTGAGGATCTCGTCCCGGTAAAGGTTCGTCACTGGTACTTCAGCCGTCGGGATGAGGTAATAGGGCGGGTCGGTCGCCGTGGCAAACTGATCATCTTCAAATTTTGGCAACTGACCGGTACCAAACAGTGACGCAGAATTCACCATGTACGGCACATAGGTTTCCTCATAGCCGTGTTCTGTGATGTGGAGATCCAGCATAAACTGAGTCAGAGAACGTTGTAGGCGAGCAAGGTCCCGGGTCATTACGACGAAACGCGAGCCAGTCAGCTTGGTGGCCTGTTCAAAGTCCAACATCTTCAGGTCTTCGCCCAATTGCACATGGTCTCTCACCGGGTAAGGGAAGCCTGCAGGCTGCCCCCACTTTCGCACCTCGACGTTGTCAGTCTCAGTATTCCCAGGTGGGACGCTGGCGTGAGGAATATTGGGTATACCTTCGACGAGGCTGGCAAGGATCTGCTGAACCTCCTGGAGTTCCTGGCCTATGGCCGTTAACTCCGTACCCAACTGATCGAGATCGGCGATGAGCGACGCCACGTCACCGCCACTGGCTTTCAATTGACCGACTTTCTTAGAGTTCTGATTGCGGTTCTGCTGCAATGCCTGTTGTCGGGTCTGTAACGATTTCCTCTCGTCTTCAAGTGTTTGAAGTTGTAGCACATCCAGGCTAAAACCCCGCGATTGCAACGATTCGGCTACCTTTTTCGGGTCTCGGCGCAGCAGGTGGGGGTCTAACATTTATGTTTTCTCCATGCGGCGGAGCGTCAAAACTGACGACCCAGCGCGGTACCCAACACGATTGCAAGCACGCACAAGAACAAACTTGCGACGATGTAAAGCAGGCCGTTGATCCAAAACCCGTCTTCGGCCATTTGAACCAGCTCCAGTGAGAATGCCGAAAAAGTAGTGAAGCCACCAAGCAATCCCACCTGCAGACCACTACGAGCAATGTCTCCAATCGGGTATTTCCCCGACACCAATGCAACCAGAAGGCCCAGCACCAGGCACCCGATTACGTTGACGACCAGTGTGCCCCAGGGGAAGCCATCTCCAACTAGGTGCGACACATGCAGCGAGATGCGGTACCGCATCATCGCTCCAGCTGCCCCACCTAAACCAACAACAACCCACTGCAACATGTCGTCTCACCCGGACTCATCAATAATGTCCACGCCCGCAGGCGGCGTGAAGCGGTACACTGAATCATCGATCGGCTTGTTTTCAATAACCTGACTCAACGTGAGTCGTGTGATTCTCTCCATTTTGTCCAGCAATTGAATAAGACGCAAGGTATTGCCTTCAAAACCCAGTTGAACCTCAGAGAAGTTTCCTTTTTCGGTCCTCGGTACCAACGACACCCATTCCAACATTCCCTGTTTCCCCATGGATTTGACGATGTAATTGTTGTCCAGTCCACCTTCCCCTGAAAGCAGCATGGCCGGTGACTCACCCAGCGACTCAAAAAGATCCCGGACAATGACTTGCTCAAGCTCTGCGTCGTAGGCCCAAAGGTCTCGGCCGTCAGCTACTATAGACTGCCCCGTTGCGAGGTCATAGTCCCAGCGGAACCGCCGGGGCCTGGAAATCCAAAGGTGTCCGGCAGCCTCACTCAGTGCCAGAAGATTCTCATCCAGAACCACTTGTTGAAAGTCAGCCTCCAAGGTATCGACCTCTTTGAAGAATCGGGCCAGTAGCTTCAGACCGTCATTTGCGGAAATTGGTCCGGAAAACAAAACGCACAGCGCAATACCAGTAAATGTGATCCTAAAGGTTCGCATAGACCTATCCCGATCTCCCCCTCGAGCTAGGATTTCGGCCGCTCTAGTCAACAGGGCCTGGAACCAGAACGTCACGCTTACCACTCTCAAGCGGCCCCACCGCACCAGCAACTTCCATGGCCTCTATCATTCGTGCAGCACGGTTATATCCGACCCGGAGGTGCCTTTGTATTGAAGATATCGAAGCTCGCCGGGTTTCCGTGACAAAAGCCAATGCCTGGTCGTAGAGTGGATCTTCTTCACCCCCGATCGATGTACCGTTTGGAGCTTCGCTATCATCGCCTCTGTCCCCTTCAATGATTTCATCCAGATACTCTGGGGTGCCACCCTTTTTGAGTTGGTCTGTGACTCGCAGCACCTCCTGGTCGGATACAAACGAACCATGGACCCTTACCGGATACCCGGTACCGGGAGGTAGAAATAACATATCCCCATGACCAAGCAGTTGCTCAGCGCCCATCTGGTCCAGCACCGTCCTCGAATCCGCTCGTGAACTGACCTGAAAAGCGACTCGAGTCGGAATGTTTGCCTTGATCAAACCGGTAACCACATCCACGGAAGGCCTTTGAGTTGCGACAACTAGATGAATTCCCGCGGCCCGAGCTCGCTGAGCGATCCGTATGATGAGTTCCTCGATCCGCTTGCCTGCCACCAGCATAAGATCGGCAAACTCATCAACGATGACGACGATGTATGGCATCTTAGAAAGCACGGGCCCAGGATCTGCCGAATTGGCGTCCGTGTTTTCATATAAGGGGTCGGGAATTGGTTGCCCGGATTTCTCGGCTGCAATGACTTTTCGGTTGTAACCCACGATATTTCGGACACTCAGTGCGGCCATCAGTCGAAAACGTCGATCCATCTCGTTGATGCACCAGTGCAACGCGTTCGCCGCTTTTTTCATATCCGTTACAACTGGAGTTAAAAGGTGTGGGATTCCGTCGTAACTCGACAACTCCAGCATCTTTGGGTCGATCATGATCAGGCGGACGTCTTCTGGCGTGGATTTGTAGACGATACTGATAATAAGAGCGTTGACGCAGACCGACTTGCCAGAACCAGTCGTACCTGCGATCAACAGATGAGGCATCTTGCACAAGTCCGAGATCACAGTCTCTCCTGAGATATCCTTGCCAAGCACTACCGTCAGCGGGCTCTTATTGGACTCATAAACTTCAGAAGCAAGTCCTTCAAGCAGGTAGACAGTTTCGCGCTCTTCATTGGGGATCTCCAATCCAATGAAGGTCTTACCGGCAATATTCTCAACAATTCTAACGCTGACGACAGACAGCGCTCTGGCAATATCCCGCGCCAAACCCACAATCTGGCTGGCCTTTATTCCCGGTGCTGGTTCTATCTCAAACCGAGTGATGACTGGGCCAGGCTGGACAGATTCAACGCGGACTTCCACGTTGAAATCGAGCAATTTCTTCTCAACGAGTCGGGACATCATCTCAAGAGTTTCTTTACGGAAACCATGGGTCTGCGCCTCGGGTTTATCCAGCAGACCGAGCGTCGGTAGAGACCCTTGAGGCACTGACCCTTCGACAAAGATCGGGATCGGCGCCTGTTTTTCCTGGTAAATTCTTTGCCCTTCTTTTGTTTGGGACACTTTAGGCTCTATCCGGGGAGGATCCTTCTCCGACATCTCGCGCCTTATAACAGCCACCGCTCCCTGACGCTTGCGTTTCAACCGCAACCCTTGCATGTCATCGAACCACACAAGGAACCTCCCCCAGGCCCACCCAGCCCCCCGGCAGGCCCATTCTCCGATCCGATCCATCATGCTGAACCAGCTGACATCCAGAGCCCACGAAATACCAGCAATCAGGCAAACTAGAAAAATCACTGTACCGCCAACTATCCCGAAACTATCGAGAACCCAAGCACCCGTCCACTCCCCAACCACACCGCCGGCCTTAAATGGCATTGTGGATGACATGCGGAAAAAATGAAGAAATTCAATTCCAGCTGCAGAAATTAGAGCCAGCACCATCCCTGCACTGTGAACCACCCGTGAATATCCGGTCGGAGCTTCACGTAGCACTCGGAACATTCGCCAACAGACTATACCCAGAACCAGTGGTAGCAAGTAGGCTGAATACCCCAGAGCAACCAGGATCAGGTCCGCAAACCAGGCGCCAAATCGACCGCCGAGGTTTTTTATCTCGTCGCCCGAACCGCTAAAGGACCATCCTGGATCTTCTGCCGAATAACTGCTAAGACATATCAGGAAATAGATCGTCAAAGCGCTCAGTGCGATTATCAATAACTCACGACCCAAGCGCACGAATCTCTGTGACACTCGCACGGCCGGTCTTTGTTGTATAGATTTACGCTTCGGCTGGGCCAAGTCTATTCAGGAACCACGATCTGGGATACCGGACATTCGGCACCGGTTGGGATCTTCGAATTATATCTGAATAGACACACCCGGGTTCTCAAGGGTATCCGGATGGGACCGAACAAATTATCATATACACTGGCTATTGATCGTTACCCTTAAATCGATCTTTTCCTGAGTCCTTGACGCAATCAGAACGTAAATCAAGCGGACAAATCTTTTATGTCTAACGAAAAACATTCGCGGCTGTTGATACTCGGATCAGGCCCGGCGGGTTATACCGCTGCGGTTTATGCTGCCCGTGCCAATTTGGAACCGGTGATGATCACCGGGATCGAGCAAGGCGGCCAACTGATGACGACTACCGATGTCGACAACTGGCCTGCTGATCCAAATGGAGTACAAGGGCCTGATCTGATGCAACGCATGCTCGCCCATGCCGAACGCTTTGATACCGAAATTATATTTGATCAGATTCACTCGGCAGATCTCGCACGGTCTCCGTTTTACCTGGAGGGTGATAGTGGTACATACACCACTGATGCACTGATTATCGCAACAGGCGCATCCGCACGATACCTGGGATTGGCGTCAGAAAACGCCTTCAAAGGCCGAGGCGTCTCGGCATGCGCAACCTGCGACGGATTTTTCTACAAAGGCAAACCGGTCGCGGTGATCGGAGGTGGGAATACCGCGGTCGAAGAAAGCCTTTACTTATCCAACATATGCTCATCCGTCACTCTGGTTCATCGACGCGACGAGTTGCGCGCAGAAGCCATTTTGCGAGACAAGCTCATTGGCAGGTCGGGAAAGCTCGGAAACATCAGTATATGCTGGAACTCTATATTGGCTGAGGTGTTAGGCGATGAGCAAGGGGTGGTGGGAGTGACGATCCAGAACACCAAATCAGGCGAGCAACGGGAATTGGGTGTACATGGGGTCTTTATAGCTATTGGCCATGATCCGAACACCGGAATATTCGCCGGACAGTTAGATATGGAAGGAGGATACTTACAGGTAAACGGTGGATTAGAAGGCGATGCAACAGGCACAAGCATCCCCGGTGTATTCGCCGCCGGTGATGTCATGGACCATGTATATCGGCAGGCTGTAACCTCGGCCGGCACAGGCTGTATGGCCGCGCTAGACGCCGAACGATTTCTGTTGAAGAGTCGTTGAAATTCCGGTACTGAGTACTGGTTGTTCAACCGGCCCAAAGCGGAACTGAAAGTGATCAGCGAGGATAGCATCACCTCTGAAGGTGATTCGAGCAGGACCCCTGGTACATTGGGGCTTGATGGTGACCTTTTCTATCGTGGGGGAGTGCAAAAGAAGACACTAAGGAATCTCAAGCGCGGGCGATTTAGCATTTCTGCTTCTCTGGACCTGCACGGATACACTCGCTCGAATACAGGGGCTGCCATAAAGAGCTTTATCGACCAATGCGCTGGAGATGAAGAAAGATGCATTCTCGTCATTACCGGAAAAGGGCGAAGTTCACCAGACAGACAATCAATAGTCAGGATTACGGCGCTGGAAAAACTGCGCCTTGATCAATCAGTTCTCGCCTATTGTTGCGCCCTACCCCGTGATGGAGGGTATGGGGCTTTCTATGTTCTTCTCCGGGCCAAGAGAGACTCAGACTCATTCGATTAACACAACGGCAAGTGCAGCGATTCCTTCGTTTCGACCGGTAAAACCCAACCCCTCGGTTGTCGTCGCCTTGAGATTTATGACCTGCCGGTCTACTTTTAAGTCGGCCGCCAAATTGTCCTTCATTTGTTCCATGTAAGGAGACAACCGCGGCGCTTGGGCGATTATGCTTGCATCGATGTTGCCGATCTGCAGCCCTGCCTTGTCGAGCTTTGCTCGAATCTCCAGGAGGAAATTGCGGCTGTTGTAGCCGGCGTATTGCTCATCGGTATCAGGGAAATGCTGCCCGAGGTCACCCCACCCAGCCGCACCGAGAAGAGCGTCACAGATCGCATGAACAAGCACATCAGCATCGCTATGACCCTCGAGTCCCCTGTCATGGGGAATATCGACACCACCCAATATCAGGCGGCGTCCAGCGATCAGTTTGTGGGAATCGAATCCCTGGCCCACTTTCACTTGGCTCTGTTTCTCCTTAGAGCAGCAGTTCCGCCAGCCTGAGATCCTCAGGCGTCGTGATCTTGATGTTATCTTGGTGGGAATGGACGAGAAGTGGGCTGAGGCCTGCTCTCTCCATCGCACTGGCCTCGTCAGTGATCGTGGACATTTCTTGGCCTAGGTCGAGCATCGCTTTGAGCAGGTCCCTGGTTCGAAACATTTGGGGAGTTTGCGCTCGCCAAAGCAACCTGCGATCAACCGTATCTATTGCCACACCATCGGCACTTGCTCTTTTCAGGGTCTCCGTTACGGGCACAGCAAGCAATCCTCCTTGACCGGAAGTCAAAACGTATTCGATTAATCTTTTGATACTCTCGACTCTCACACAGGGTCGTGCAGCATCGTGAATCAACACCCAGTCGTTACACCCAGATGAGCCAGTCAGTCTTTTCAGGCCTTGAATTACGGTTTCGGCGCGGGTCTCACCACCGTGATAAACATCGATTACTTTGCCGGGAATGTCAGTCAATGATTGCCATAGATCATCATCTGGGGACAACCCGACCTGGATGCTCTCTATGCGATCGACACTGTTGAGCTTCTCCAGTGTATGTATGATGACCGCTTTACCATTGATCTCGCAATATTGCTTCGGTAATAAGCCACCGAATCGTTCGCTTTTCCCGGCCGCGGGAACAATGGCCCGTATCCTATCTCCTTCACCTCCAGGCACTGGCTCCCCCTTTCCCAAGGTGAGTTCCGCACCATAATCGCCGGGCTAGGATAGAATTCGCCGGTCGCACAACCTCCAGTCCCACCTGCAGCATGCCAAACAACGCCCCAGTGCAGTACTTTCCGATGGACCAAACCAACCCCATCAACTGGACCGGGCTCCATGGTGCTGCGGAGGGCTTGGCTGTGGCACAGGCCAGCCGGGTCTGCAATGCACCTATCATCGTTGTCGCCGACAGTGCGCGGCGTCTACGGGTACTTGCAGATGAGATCACTTTTTTCATCGGGTCAGATTCTACAGTACCGATTATCCAATTCCCGGACCGGGAGTGTCTGCCTTACGACACGGTCTCACCTCACCCAGACATCACTTCCGAGCGACTTAAAACGCTGTCCCGACTGACAGAGGTGTCGAATGGAATACTTCTGCTGACGGTCAGCACACTTTCTCAGCGGCTACCGCCACCAGACTATGTCCTGGGACAGAGTTTTGCCTTGAGCTCCGGGACAAATATCGACAATGCCAACCTCCGGACTCGGCTAGTAATGGCCGGCTATGTGTCTGTTTCCCAAGTGACTTATCCCGGTGAATATGCAGTCAGAGGTGGTGTTATTGACATCTATCCGATGGGGTCCGATCAACCATTCCGTCTCGATCTGTTTGGTGACCAGGTGGAGAGAATACGCTTTTTCAACCCCGAAACTCAAAAGAGTACGCACTCGACAGATTCTATTGAACTACTCCCCGGTCGAGAATATCCGACCAGCGACGACGCTATCAGTCTTTTCCGGGCCAACTTTAGAAAACTGTTTGAAGGTGACCCCCAGAAGCATCTCATCTACCGAGCGCTAAGCGAACGGCGCCTGCCCGCTGGTCTGGACTATTTTTGGCCATTGTTCTTCGATAAGCAAGCGACACTTTTCGACTACGTGGATGATCAGGCTCTATGGATACTGGATTTCGATCACCAAGATTCAATGGATTCGAACTGGGCAGTCATTAGGGATCGCTACCAACAGGCAACCATGATCCCTGAACGCATGCCTCTGGAGCCGCAATTACTGTTTGCGGATCCGTTGGAAATCCAAAGAGAGCTTTCCAGGCACAAGGTGGTTTGTTTACGTAACGACGCACGATCAGGCAGTGCCACCGCTGTTGATCACAATACTCGATTGCCGGAGACGTTCCCGGTTAACATTCGAGACCCGGAACCGTTTGCCCCTTTGTTGACCCATATTGAAGAATCCAAGGCACGAATAATCTTCGCTATATCCTCTGCCGGCCGCTCTGAAACGGTCAATGAGGTTCTTGAAACTAACGGCTTCAATGTCAGTCGAGTTACTTGTTGGTCTGATTTTGTCGAAGCTAATATGGTGCAAATTGCCTCGGTAGTTGCGCCACTGGAACGTGGCGCGGTGTTGTGTGAAGAATCAATCGAAATCATATCCGAAGACCAGATCTTTGGAGCTCGAAAGAACTCACGGCGTCGTAGCAATAAACGGCGCCGAGACCCAGAAAAGATTATCCAGTCGCTGGCGGAACTACAGGTAAATGATCCCATAGTGCACGAAGAGCACGGAATCGGTCGATACCGCGGATTGAAGGTACTCGGGATTCTGGAGACAGAAAACGAGTTCTTGATCATCGAATACAGTGACGGTGACAAACTCTATGTGCCTGTCCTCAACCTACACATAGTGTCCCGCTACCTTGGAGGCGATCCCGAAACCGCACCACTGCATAAGCTTGGGGGTGACACCTGGCGACTGGCCAGGGAACGAGCCAAAGAGCAGACCAGAGATGTTGCAGTGGAATTGCTCGAAACGCAAGCGAAGCGCTTCAGCAGAAAGGGTCACAGTTTTCAGATATCTCACGATGATTATCCCACTTTCGTCTCACGCTTTCCTTATGAAGAAACCGATGATCAAAAGAATGTCATTGATGAGGTGTTACAAGACCTTGAGTCCGAGATGCCGATGGATCGCCTCGTCTGTGGTGATGTCGGCTTCGGCAAGACTGAGATCGCCCTTCGGGCTGCTTTCGTAGCGGTTGATAATTCCAGACAGGTTGTGATGCTCGTTCCCACGACACTCCTTGCCCAACAGCACTACCACACCTTCTGTGATCGCTTTGCCCACTTACCAGTTGTGGTCGAACTTCTGTCGAGATTTCGCAGCCGCGCTGAGACTGCGACTGTCATAAAACGACTGCATGAAGGTGCTGTCGATATCGTGATTGGAACACATCGTTTGCTTCAAGATGATGTGCGATTTCGGGACGTAGGACTATTGATCATCGATGAGGAGCAACGTTTCGGGGTGCGCCAGAAGGAAACTCTGAAACTACTTCGAGAATCGGTCGATATCCTTACCCTGACCGCGACGCCCATACCTCGTACCCTCAATGCAAGCATGGCTGGACTTCGAGACATATCACTAATTGCGACAGCCCCGGAAGAACGGATCGCTATCCAGACTTCTATTCGGGAGTCGCATGACAGCCTCGTTAGGGAAGCCTGTTTACGGGAAATACAACGAGGCGGGCAAACTTATTTTCTCCACAACGAGGTCAGAACAATCGATTCAGCCGCAGAGCGGCTAGGCAAATTATTACCGGAAGCAAACATCGCCGTCGCTCACGGGCAAATGCCTGAAGCAGAGCTTGATAG
>PVBE010644520.1_pt1 | contig 15489 bp, 12 predicted proteins | sample 1631181 | NCBI WGS metagenome assembly PVBE01 (sample SAMN08397723, study PRJNA350692) | Marine metagenome, whole genome shotgun sequencing project. | isolation source: water | place: Pacific Ocean | collected 2012-04 | reverse complement strand
GACTTTGGCACTTTAGATGCCGACCAAGTCAAAGGAGGAGTCCATCCCATCATGTTGAGAATGAAGTGGGGTGAGAGAAGGCTTGCAAGATTCAGGTCCTCTGACTGACGTCCCTGTCAAAAGATCTCGGAAGCTGCCCGTCTCAATCTGGTGACGGTTTTGTCGCGGCCAAGAACAACCATGACATCGAACATACCGGGGGCGACCGCTTTGCCGGTGAGGGCCACACGGGACGCATTGATCAACAGGCCGGCTTTGACTTCGAGTTCCTTGGCGAGTCCGCGAACAGCCGCTTCGGTGCCGGCGAGATCGAAAGAATCGAGCGCGTCCAGCCTGGACGCCAGTTCCGGCAGGTACTGGGCAAGCCGAGGTTCTTTCATGAAGCGCGTGATCGCGGCGGGGTCGAATTCGACATCCCCGTCGACATAGGTTCGAACTTCCCCGGCCAGGTCGGTGAGGGATCGGAATCGCGGCCGGATCAAGTCAATCACTGATGCGAGCCAGCTTCGGTCGGTACCGGCAAACCGATCGTCCCAGACTCCTACCCTCTCCAGATCCGGCCTGAGGCGGTCAACGAGGTCGCCAATGTCGGCATCATTGATGTACTGACCGTTGAACCAGAACAGCTTGTCCGGATTGAACACCGCATTCGCCCTGGAGATCCCTTCCAGCGAAAAGGCCCGAATGAGCTCATCCGTGCCGAACATCTCCTGGTCGTCGCCCGGTGACCAGCCCAACAGGGCGAGGAAGTTTCGAAAAGCTTCGGGCAGAACACCCTGGTCGCGATAGGCAAGCACCGATGTGGCGCCGTGGCGCTTGCTCAAACGAGCCTTGTCGGATCCCAGAATCAACGGGACGTGAACAAACCGGGGAGCGTCCCGGCCAAACGCCAGGTAGAGCAGTATCTGTTTGGGCGTGTTTGATATGTGATCGGCTCCCCTCACAACGTGCGAAATGCGCATGTCGATATCGTCCATCACCACGCTGAGATGATAGGTAGGATGACCGTCGGATCGGAGCAGGATGAAATCTTCGATTTCTTCGTGGTCGTGATCAATAGAGCCGAAAACCTCATCGGTGAAACGGACCTTACCATCCGGAACCCGGAAGCGGACCGCGGCGGCTTCACCCCCTTCCAGCCTGGCTCGTACCTCATCGTCTCCCAGCGACACACAGGCCCTGTCGTACTTCCATTCGACCTTTGATTTCGCGTCCTGATTACGCTTTCGGACCAGCAGCTCGGGGGAACAAAAGCAATGGTAGGCCTTTCCCTCTTCCACCAGTTCCATCGCGGCACGCCGATAACCCGGTACTCGCTCGGACTGGTGGTAGGGACCCTCATCCCAGTCCAGGCCCATCCAGGCCATCGCCTCAAGTATCCCCGTCACCATGTCGTCACTGGAACGCTCGACATCGGTGTCTTCAATCCGAAGAACAAATGTCCCCTGACTCTTTCGGGCCAGGAGCCAATTAAACAGTGCCGTCCGGGCACCACCAACATGCAGGTAGCCGGTGGGCGAGGGGGCAAATCGAACACGAACACTCATCGATACCTCGTCATTCGGATTATGTCTGGGTTTGGCCACCGCCAAACTCTTTGGCGAACTTTGTAATATCTCGAGGGTGACCGGCGATCAACAAGGTCGATCCCGCTTCGATCACGTCGTCGGGCTGGGGGTTCCTGTTGGAGCGAGATTGGATCGATTCCTTGCCGAAGATGGAAACCTTCGCAACTTCTTTCTGCAGGGCAACAATCGAGATTCCGTAACGAGCCCTCAGGTCCAGGTCCTTGATCGCTGTTCCGACGATCTTTCCGGGTGCACGGATGAACACAAGGCTCAAGTCCTCCCCGAGGTTGATGAATTCCTTGATTCCAGTGGCGATCAGGGTGTCGGCAAGCCTCTCGCCGATTTCGTCCTCGGGGAACGTGACTCGATCCGCTCCGACATGGCGCAGGATGTCGGCCTGGATAGCCGAACCGGCCCTTCCGATCACATGTCCAACTCCGAGTTTCTTCAGGAGGGCGACAGTCAGGACGTTGGTCTCAAAATCCTCTCCGATCGCAACGATGGCAATGTCGACCTTGTCGATCTCGTGCAGCCGCAACGCATCTTCGTCCGTGCAATCGAGAGCCACCGCAAAAGCAACCACGTCCTTCAACCGACTTACCAGCCGCGGCTCGCGATCCACGGCGATGACCTCGGCCCCATTTTCAACCAGCGTCGTCGCGATCCTCGAGCCCATGCGCCCGAGCCCGACGACGGCGACTCTCTTAGTCATTTCCCTAACCCACCATTATGTCTTCTTCGGGATATTCGTAGCTGACTCGATCGGCCTTCGCCGACAGCGCGAAGGCCAGCGTTAAAGGACCAATCCGTCCTGCGAGCATAGTGACGCACACAACAAGCTTGCCCGGCGTCGATAGATCCGCCGTAAGGCCGGCAGAAAGTCCCACGGTAGCAAAGGCGGAAACGGCTTCGAAGAGGATCGAGACGAATTCCGCGTCTTCGGTCAAGGACAGAAGAAACGTCGAGATGCTGACGAAGAGGAAGGATAGCATGATGATGGAGACCGACAGCCGAACCGCACCGAGCGATATAGTCCGTCTGAACATCTCGACGCGTCGCCGACCAACCAGAGTCGCGTGCACAAGACCCCCCAGGACACCGATCGTGGATGTCTTCACGCCACCGCCAGTTCCACCGGGAGACGCACCGACAAACATCAGGAGGGCCATGAAGAAGTAGGTTGGATCCGCCCATAGCGTGACGTCGACCGTGTTAAACCCTGCCGTACGGGAAGAAGCTGAATGGAACAGCGCGATCAACGCCTGGTTCCGGAAAGAGTAGGAGGTCAGCCTCCCTGCTTCAAGCACCCAGAACAAGCCTGTGCCTCCCAGAAGCAAGCCGGCCGTCATCAACAGGACCAGGCGTGTCTGCAAACGGATTTTCCGACCCCGACGACGGAGCCGGATCATCAGAAGGTCTCCCAAATCCATCAAGACATAGAATCCGATGCCGCCGGCAACGATCAGTACGACGAGGGTCGTCATCAGCAGGGGGTTTCGCGCGTACTGGATCAGGTTGCCGTCGTGCAGCGAAAAACCCGCGTTCGAAAAGGCCGAAACCGAGTGGAAGATCGCTGAGAACAGGGGGTTCACCTGCGGTTCCGAGGTCTCGGCAGAAAACACGTAGTACAGGGAAACCGCTCCAAAGGCTTCAAAAACAAACGTTCCGATGATGATATAGCGAACCAGTTTCCTCATGTCGGCGGCCACGGCCAGATTCAAAACGTTCTGTATGGCCACACGTTGTTCGAGTCCGAGACGACGCCCGAAAGATATAGCGAAGAAAGCAACAAAGGTGACCAGACCAAGCCCCCCCAGTTGAATCAGGATCAGGAGAAAGATTTGCCCGGTAGTCGTGAATGTGGAACCGACGGGCACCGTTACCAATCCGGTCACTGAAACCGCGGAAGTCGATGTGAACAGCGCATCGAGTAGAGATACGCCGGACACGGTGGCTTTGGGCAACATCAGGAGAGCCGTCCCAACCATTATGAGCACGATGAAACTCCCCGCCATCGTCATAGCCGGACGCCGGGCGAATGCCTTCATCGAGAGTGTGGATGTCGCGACTTTTTCGAGCAGAACTAGGACAACGTAGAGCTGCACAGCCGCGGCGAATGGGCCTGCCGTTCGAGAGAACTGGAACGTGTCGACCACGCTCGAATTTCCACGCCAGACGATGGACACGAATAGAATCGCTTCGAGCAGGGCTACGCCGACCAGGCCACCGCACCGGATCCAGTTCTGTTGAAAATATTCAAGTCGGGGAGAACCGAAGTACAGCTCACGGAGGGTTTCGAAGGCGAAGAACAGGGCAAGGGCAAGGATCAGGAGGTCGAGGCTGATTTCGAACCAGGAGGGGATGTAAAAGCCGAAGCGAATCGCCAACCCGACCACGGCAATGAAGTTGGCGAGTGTTGAATAGGGTGTGTGTCTCAGCGTCGGGGCCACCGTTTGGAGCGAGCAGCGCGCAGCGAGCAGCTGGCAGCTGGGAGCAGGTCAGGGGTTGCCTCAGAACTGCGTGCTGATCGCTGCGTGCTGATCGCTTCCTTGCGCGCCGCGGGCCACCGTTTGGAGCGAGCAACGGGAAGTGGGCGGCAGGTCAAAGTTTGCCTGAGAGCTGCTTGCTGCCTGCTGCAGGCTGATCGCTCGCCCCCCACGCTACTGACTCGGCATCAGCTTGCGTAGGGCGGACACGGCTTCCTGCATTACGTCCATGTTTGGATCCTCAGTGAGCGGCTGGATGTAAGGGCGGGCATCAGCTTCTCCGACGTCGCCCAGAACCCGCAGCAGCTTCGTTCGGATCTCCGGTTTGGGGTTGCGGAGATAAGGATAAATGTCCGGGAGCTTACCGTCGTACTTGCCTAACTCGAACAAGTAAACCTCGGCCTGATAGTCTCGCCTTGTGTCCAAAGCGGTGACAAGATGCTCCATGTAATTCAGCCTTTCGGAAGAAACAAGGGCAAAGGCTAACGCCAGCCGTACATTGGCACTCTTCTCCGTATCCATGCGGGGCTCAAGCCCGGAGGCATCGTAGTCGAGACGACCCAGCCCTTCGGCGGACAATTCGCGGTAAGAATCGTCGGAATCATCGAGCAGGCTTTCAAACAGGGAAGCAGCCCCCGGTTCCCGCATCAGGGCAATAGACTGCAGAGACTGTTCGCGGATGTCGTCGTTGCTACTGGTTTTGAACAGGTTTGACAGGGCCGGAAACGCAGCGCGGTAGCCGGTAACACCCACGGCGGCAACGGCCTCCTTGACAACGTCCTCGTCTTCATCCGTCAGCATTCTTGTCAGCGCCGGGCCGGCTTCGTCACTGCCAATCACGCCCAGGGTCTGGATAATTGCTATCCGGACTTCCGTTCCTGTCCACTTGCGATACCACGCTCGGCTACCCCGGTTTCGGGGGCCTTCCAGCTCGGCGATAAGAGCGGGCACCTGGTCCGCCGCGCGCAAGGAGCCCAATCCGTGCGCCGCCGCAATACGCACTTCCGGAAGGAAGTCCTGCCGCAGCGACTGGACCAGAACTTCCTTTGCGGTCTGATCGACGTATTCGTTGGCTCCCACGAGGAGGCGGTCCTCTTTGGAGAACACGTTGGTCACCTTATCGAAGAAAGTCCAGAATCCCTCGTCATCAACGACCGGAATATAGAGTCGCAACAACGAATCGATCGCTTGCAGCCGGACTTCTTTCTCGAAATCGTGAAGCAGAGCCTCGGAAAGACCCGGGATGGCCGACCGGTCCCGAATACGGCCCAACGAAGTGACGATGGACGCCCGAATGTCACTTCGAGGTTCCTTCGCGAAAGCTTCGACAAGCACAGGGACCGCCTCGCGGTTCCCGAGGACCGTCATCGCCTCGATCGCCTCTCTCCGCTCTTTGGGACTTGAACTATCCAGAGACGGAGCCTGGGTCAAGATCGTCAGAGCCAATACAAAATGCAGGAACTGTGACATGGAAGGTTCCTCTTCTTCGTTTGGTGAAAAACGTTTCGCTTTAGCACAAGACCGTTCGATTTAGTCTACCGTGCTCCATCCCTGTTCAGGTCCATGGGGGTGGGGAAGTTGTCAGTCCGATTCCCCGTCCTCAACTGACCACTAACCACTGGCCACTGACCACTTCCCCTTATCCCGCTCCAAAATGGCAGTTGCACGGCTCGCCGTCTTGTCCAGTGAGGTCCGCCTGTTCGACCTGGATCGTCGTGTGGTCGATACGAAAACGATCGTGTGCAATCCGGTTCACGCGACCCAGGAAATCGATTCGTCCGGAATCGCCTTCATCGACGACGATGTGACAACTCATGGCAACAACACCCGACGTCAAGGTCCACACATGGAGGTCGTGAACCGACATCACTCCGTCGGCACCGACAAGCTGCTCTTTCAAAGTCGTCAGGTTGATGTGAGACGGGGTGCCTTCGAGCAGAATGTCGACGGCATCACGAATGAGGATCCACGAACTTGAAAGTATCAGCACTGCGACGATGGCGCTGATGAGGGCATCCGCAAAGTTCCACCCCATGAAAAGTATCAGAAGGCTGGCTACGATCGCGCCCACGGATCCGAGGGCATCACTCAACACGTGAAAAAACGCCCCCCGTACATTGAGACTCTCCGATTGTTTGCTGAACAGGATATACGCGCTTGCCAGGTTCGCCAACAGGCCGCCGGAAGCCACCAGCAGCATCAACTCCGCCCTGACCGCCGGGGGGTTGAGCATCCTTTCGTAGGCTTCGTGAAAGACGAACAGAGCCACCAGGACCAGGAAAACTCCATTCAGCAGAGCTGCCAGGATTTCGACTCGATAGAACCCGTAGGTCTTCCGGGGAGTTGCAGGCTTCGCAGCGAACCAGATGGCAAAAGAGCTCAGACTGAGCGCGGCGACATCGGTAAACATGTGCCCGGCATCAGCCAGCAACGCAAGTGAATTACTGTAGATGCCGCCTATCAACTCGATCACCAGTACGGCGGCGGTGATGACGAGGGCGGTTCGCAGGCTCCGGCCAGCGCTACCGTCACGCTCATGTGGAGAGCTGTTTTGCGGATGCGCGTGCAAACCCATGACATCGATAATTATACTACGCTGCACTGACACGGCGATCGCATTCGGCGATACCAGGCTCCTACGCAGCAGACCGGGTTGTGGTGAATGAATTCCTGCAGCCGAGGTTCCTGACCACAAACTGCTGACTGGGAGGCTAAAGGACTGTATAATATGCGGTTTTTCGGAGCTGGATGTTTTTAAGTCGGCGTGGGCCGAGACGACGCACTACCGATTCATCGAACTCCCCAGGCAACAAGGGCAGAAAACCCGCAGTAGGAGGTTGTTGTGACTGAGAAACTCGACCCGGATCGTGTGGGAGTTCCACTGACTCTGCTCTCCGAAGATGAAGAGTTGTTCAGGGATTCCTGCCGCGATTTTTCAGAAGAACAGATTCGCCCCCTCGTCCGCCGGATGGACGCCGAGGCCAAGCTGGACCCTGGCGTTATCTCCCAGTTGTTCGATCTGGGCGTTATGGGCATACACATCGATGACGAGTGGGGTGGAGCCGATGGTTCATTCTTCATGTCGGTTCTCGCGGTGGAGGAAATATCCAGGGTCGACGCCTCCGTCGGCGTACTCGTCGACGTACAGAACACGCTGGTGAATAACGCCGTCATTCGCTGGGCCAACAAGGACCAGAAGGACCGTTACCTGTCGCGACTGGCCACCGATACGGTAGGCGCCTACGCCCTCTCAGAGGCAGAATGCGGCAGCGACGCGTTCGCGCTTTCCTGTCGCGCCATCGAAGACGGCGACGACTTTGTGCTCAACGGCCGGAAACTCTGGATCACGAATGCGATGGAGGCGGGGTTGTTCATCGTCTTTGCGACCGTCAATCCCGAACTCGGATACAAAGGCATCACCGCGTTCGTCATCGAGAAGGATCACCCGGGGTTCACGGTCGGAAACAAAGAAGACAAACTCGGGATTCGCGCGTCCAGCACATGCGAATTGATCCTTGACGACTGCAGGGTTCGGAAGGCCAACGTGCTTGGAGAGGTCGGCAAGGGATACAAGATCGCGATCGAAACGCTCAATGAAGGCCGGATCGGAATCGGAGCCCAAATGGTCGGAATCGCCAGAGGCAGTTGGGAGAGCGGTGCGGCTTACGCCAAAGAGCGAAAGGCTTTCGGAAAGCCGATCGTCGAATTCCAGGCCATCCAATTCCAGCTTGCCGAAGCGGCCACCCAGTTGGAGGCGGCAAAATTGATGGTGTACAACGCCGCCAGGCTTAAGGATTGCGGCAAGGAGTTTGTCAAAGAAGCCGCGATGGCGAAGTATTTTTCGTCTCAGGTAGCAGAACAGGTAACGTCGCTTGTGGTCGAAATTTTTGGTGGCTACGGATACTCGAAAGATTACCCGGCCGAGAAATACTTTCGCGATTCGAAAATCGGAAAGATATACGAAGGCACGTCCAACATGCAGCTTCAAACGATTGCGAAGTATTTGCTACGTTAGGGGACTGTGGTGAAACTGAATGAAAACGGTACGCGTCCTGCATCATGACAATTGCTTCGACGGCGTTGCTTCGGCGGCGGTGTTCTCTCGGTTCTATAAACGGTCTGTCGATAGCAACATATCTTTCGAGTATGAGGGTGTAGCCCACAACGCCGGACGGTACTTCACGGAAGAAATGTTCTCGGGCGACGAAAACGCGATCGTCGATTTCAAGTACAGTCCGTCGGATCGACTCACCTGGTGGTTCGATCACCATGAAAGCGCGTTTCTCTCCCCGGAAGACGAAGTTCACTTTCGCAAGGACGAGTCAGGAAGAAAATTTCACAATCCGGATTACCTTTCCTGTACCAAATATATCGCCCACATCAGCCAGAGCGTCTTCAACTGCCCAATGGATGATCTAGAGGAATTGATTCACTGGGCTGACATTATTGACGGCGCACGGTTCCGGGATGCACAGATGGCCGTGGAACTGAAAGAACCGGCCCTTCAGCTGATGCAGGTCATGGAGGGCGTGAGAAGCAGGGATTTGATCCGCCGAATCATCACCGATCTCGGAACCCGTACGCTGGCCGAAGTAGCCGCCGAGCCGGATGTCCGGCAAACTTTCGAAGCCTTCTACACAACTCATCTCCAGACAATCGACATACTGCGCAAGTCCATGACCTGCGTCGACGGTGTAGTAGACTTCGATGTCAGCGGATATGACTTCGAGGGATACAACAAGTTCATTTCCTACTATGTTTATCCGGAATCTGTCTACAATGTCGGCGTGAGCCTGGGACCCGCCCGGGCTAAAGTTTCCGTCGGCACCAACCCCTGGGCAGACCGCGAAAAGCGCCACAACCTCGCAAAGCTGTGCGAACGATACGGCGGTGGAGGTCACTCCGTCGTGGCTGCGATTTCCTTCCGACCCGACGCTCTCGAAGACGCGCGCCGGGCTGCCCGTGAAATCGCGGAGACTTTGCGGCGTGAACCCTGATCCCGTCCACTCCGAGAGAGAATACGACCCGGACCGCACCTTCGTCATCGAACTCTGGAATCGACGGACGCCGTTCACCTACATCATCCTCGTCATTAACCTGCTGGTGTTCCTCCTAATGGAGTTCTCCGGGGGAACCATGAACGAGGCCACGTTGCTTGCGTTCGGCGTCAAGTCCAACCTGGCGATAGATCAGGGCGAGTTCTGGCGGCTCATAACTCCGGTCTTCATCCACATAGGCATTCTCCACCTGGCACTGAATTCCTATGCTCTGTGGATGGTCGGACAGCAGGTCGAAAAGCTCTACGGCAGCGCCCGCTTCGTTTCTCTCTATGTCCTGATGGGTATTGCCGGAGTTGCCGGCAGCTACGCTTACCACCCCATGTCCCTGTCGGCCGGGGCATCTGGAGCGATCTTCGGTCTGTTCGGAGTTCTCCTGATCTTCGGCCTGCGCCATCGAGGGAGGGTGCCTGTATTTTTCAGGCGCGCGATCGGCCGCGGAATCCTTCCAGTGATTGTGCTCAATCTCATAATCGGTTTCGCCATTCCGGTAATCGACAACGCCGCCCATGTCGGGGGGCTACTGGCAGGAATCGCTCTGGCGTCCATTGTGGGCTTCAAAGCTCCGGGCAGCCAAACACATCCCTTTTTTTGGGCCACCCAGTTCATAGCGGTTTCGGCAATCTTCCTTGGTTTCTACCAGGTCGCGCTTCATTACGACGGCCCACGGCCCGGCATCGACAACTTCGCCCGTGGTTGGCGTCAGATGGGATCCAGTCAATCCGCCACCGAGCGCTTCATCGAAGCCGTGAACTCCTCACAACAGGCCTTCACCTCCACACTCAGGGCAATACAGCGTCGAACGACATCGGTGCCAGACTATGATCGCCTGTCTCAGGAGTTGGCCGCTTCTATCGACCGGCTTCGAGAGGTGCCGTCTCTGGAGACGTCGTTGGACGATCTCATCGCCCTGCTGATCGACGTCCTGGAGGACCAGTACACTCTGATCCAGGAAATTCGCCGAATCGGTGACGCAGGCACGCGCCAGAGGGAAGCGGCCGATGAGAATACAGGGCGTTTTGGATCAGCCTTCGGTGCAATTTTCGAATGGGTCGATACCGAAGGAGGAAAATACGGTCTTCAGCTCCAGGATAGCGACGAGCAGTCCGGAGGCGAAGACCCTCGATAGTTCCACACTAGCTAACAGCCATTAATATTGCTTCAAAGTCGCCGCCTACTGCATACTGCGAAATGCCCCCCCACGAGCGTGAGTAATGGACTCAAAAATCATCCACAGGATCAATAAGGATCTCGGAATCTCGCTATCGCGAATAGAAGCCACGGTTCGGCTGCTTGAAGACGCAGCAACAATCCCGTTCATCGCGCGGTACCGAAAGGAAGCAACCGGCAACCTGGACGAGGTGCAGATTCGCGATATTGCCGATCGGCATGTCTATTACAAAGAAGTGACTGATCGTCGACAGGTCGTCCTGTCGACAATCCAGGAACAGGGAAAACTCACCGACGAACTGCGCGAAAAGATCGAAGGCTGTTACGCAAAGAACGAGTTGGAAGATCTGTATCTGCCCTACAAGCCGAAGCGCACAACCAAGGCGGCCGTCGCGAGAGAAAAAGGGCTGGAGCCGCTTGCCGACCAGATTCAGGCTCAGTCGACCATGGAATCGCTCGAGTCTCTGGCCTCTCAATTCGTCAGCGAAGAAAAGTGAGTCTCCACTCCCGAAGAGGCCATCGAGGGGGCACTCCATATCGTCGCCGAACGCATCGCTGAAAATGCCGCACTCCGGGGGTGGCTGCGGGAGTTCATGCTAACCGAGGGGAAGGTTCAGGCGAAGGTCAGTAAGGAGAAGGAAAAGGAAAAGACGAAGTACTCGATGTACTACGACTTCGAGGAAGCGGTTGCCCGGATCCCCTCGCATCGAATGCTGGCGATACGCCGGGGGGTGCGCGAAAAAGTCCTTACCCACTTCGTTCAGATCGATAACGATCACGCGACGAACGAATTGAAGTCCAGAGCGATCGTGAACAAGGACTGGCCGTTGGTTCCTCTTGTCGAAAGAGCAATCCAGGACGGATACGTGCGCCTCATGGAACCATCGATCCAGAACGAAGTTCGATCTACGCTTCGTGCAAGGGCGGAGGACGAAGCAATCCGAGTCTTCGAGGAAAACCTCCGTACTCTGCTCCTGGCGCCTCCGGCCGGACAAATCGAGGTCCTGGGAATAGATCCGGGACTACGAACGGGATCGAAAATCGCAGTTGTCGATCAGACGGGGAAGTTCCTGGAACACGAAACTATTTTCCTTACCGAGCCAAAGAAGGACCTGGACGCCGCCGAGAAGATCGTCGTGGACGCAATCAAGAAACACAGCGTTCGCGGGATCGTCATCGGCAACGGAACTGGATCGAGAGAAACGGAAACCTTCGTACGATCGATCGTCGTAAAACACGAACTTGACGTCTTTACCGTCGTGGGAAGTGAAGCCGGTGCGTCGGTTTACTCAGCCTCCAAGCGCGCACGACAGGAATTCCCTAAGTTGGATATTACGATCCGCGGAGCGATCTCCATCGCAAGAAGGCTCCAGGATCCGCTGGCCGAACTCGTTAAGATCGATCCGAAATCCATCGGAGTCGGTCAGTATCAACATGATGTCGACCAGAAGAAACTCAAGGCCAGCCTCCGAACCAGCGTGGAATCTTGCGTGAACAGGGTGGGCGTCGACCTGAATACTGCATCGGTCGACCTGCTGAAGTACATCTCCGGAATCTCGGAACGACTGGCTCATTCGATTGTCGAATATCGCGACAAGAACGGGGCGTACAGCGGGCGGGACCAGCTCAAGAACGGGGCCGGTCTGGGAGAAAAGACTTTTGAGCAAGCGGCCGGCTTCCTGCGAATCAAGGATGGCACCAACGTGCTGGATCGAACGTCCGTCCATCCCGAGTCCTATCCGATCGTCGAACGCATGGCGCAGTCACTCGAGGTGTCCGTTGCGGAAGTTATCGAGAATCCGAGTCGAGTGAACGCCATCGATTTCGGTGATTTCGAAAAGGAGGTCGGCAAATACACACTGACCGATATCCGGGACGAAATGCTGAAGCCGGCGCGGGATCCGCGCAAGACCTTCAAGGCACCTCAATTCCGGGACGACATACGGAATATTGCGGACCTTAAGCAAGGCATGGAAATCGAGGGAAATGTCACGAACGTGACGAATTTTGGGGCCTTTGTGGACCTCGGCGTCCATCAGGACGGACTGATCCATATATCTGAACTCTCTCACAGCTACATTCGCGATGCCCGACAGGCCGTGACCGTCGGCGATGTGGTAAAGGTCCAGGTGATAGGTGTTGATTCGGCACTGAAACGAATCAGCTTGTCGATGAAGGCGACTCTCCCGCAGCCAAGGCAGAAACCACGGCCGAAGCCGAAACCGAAGCCAAGACCGAAACCCAAAGCCACGCTCCGGGGAAAGGACGATAAGGAGGTCGCAGCAAAGCCTCGAACCACCGAAAGGGCACTCCTGCTCGAGAAACGACCGCCCAGACCTAAGCCGCCTGAAATCTCGATGGAAGAAAGGATTCGGTTGCTGCAGAAGAAGTTTCATACACCGGACAAATAGGTTTTCGAAATTCTCCCGTTAACATTCCGGTCCTCATAGCAGTCTTTCTGGTAGGTTGAAGATATGAACTTCAGAGAGGCGGTCTGGATAGCCCTGTCATCCTTGAGGGTGAATCGGCTTCGTTCCGTCCTTACACTGCTCGGGATCGTCATCGGAGTGATGACGGTAATCACCGTCATTTCTTTCATTTCCGGACTGAACGGCTTCGTCGCCGAAGAGGTGTTCAACCTGGGCGCGGACGTTTTCGTTGTCAACCGTACACCCAACGTCGTCATCAACGAGGAGGACTGGATCGCCGCTCGAAAGCGCAAGAACCTATACTTGGAAGATGCCGACGCGATCCGAGACCTTTGCACCAAGTGCGCGGCCGTCGGAGCCCAGTTGACGGCGGGAGCCAGGGTCAAGTCCGGGCGCGAGTTTATCGACGGCAGTACCCAGATCAAAGGGCTGACGCCGGAAATACCAGCCATTCTTGGGGAGGATCTCGCCACAGGGCGGTCCATTACCGATTACGATGTGCGCCACCATCGACTTGTCGCGGTCATCGGAACCGACATCGTCGACAACCTTTTCCCTTTCGTCGATCCCATCGGCAAGAGACTCACCGTCAACGGCAGGAACTTCGAAATCGTCGGCATCGGAGAGAAACTGGGATCTCTGGTCGGCCAATCGCGGGACAACTGGGTTCAAATCCCAATCACCGCATTTCAGCGCATGTGGGGCGCCAGGCGCTCGGTCCGAATCTTTGCAAAAGCTAATGGAGAAGAAAACATAGAGGCGGCCGCCGACCAGGCGAGGATGGTTCTGAGGACCCGGCGACACGTCGCCTACAACGCGGACGACGATTTCTCGATAGCCACCAACGACACGTTCCTCGAACTCTGGGCGAATATCAGCCAGGTTTTTTTTGCAGTAACCGTCGCGATCGCGTCCATCTCTCTGGTCGTGGGCGGCATTGTCGTGATGAACATCATGCTGGTTTCGGTCACCGAAAGGACTCGTGAGATAGGCATCCGTAAAGCCACCGGTGCCCGTCGTATCGATATCATGCTTCAGTTTCTGGTCGAATCCGCTACGCTGGCCTTAGTCGGCGGCGTGATCGGCGTCATGCTCGCTATTGTGATTGCAACCAGTGTGTCGGCAGCCACCGAATTGCCCTCATCCATCGAATGGTGGTCCGTGCTGTTGGGTCTGACGGTCTCAACCTCGGTCGGACTGTTCTTCGGTATCTGGCCGGCAAAGAAAGCGGCGAACCTCGACCCCATAACGGCACTGCGATATGAATGACATCGTCATGATGGCGCTGGAGTCGATCCGCGCAAACAAGATACGTTCGGTCCTGACCGTACTCGGTGTCGTCATCGGGGTATCGACTGTAATCGGTATGTCATCGGTGGTCAGCGGGCTCAACACGGCTATTTCGTCACAGATCGAAGGCATCGGCTCCAACTTGATCTTTGTCTCCCGCTTCGACCTGGCAATGGGCCGGCGCTCGCCCGAGGAGAGGGCACGAAAGAAGCTAACCCTCGACGACGCCAAGGCGATCGGCGAACTACCGGCAGTCGCGGCTGTTGCTCCGGTTTTGCGGCGATTTGTCCCACGCCAGAGTTCGTCTTCCTATGCGGTGCGATACCGCGACCGCACGGCTTCGAACACGCTCATCGAAGGCATAACTCCCGACCATGAAGAGGTGTTCAGCCTCGATCTTCGTTCCGGACGGTGGATCAACGAAAGCGACCACAGGCATCGTACCAATGTCGTGGTCCTGGGATACGACACCGCGGAAACCCTGTTCCCAAACATGGACAACGCTTTAGGCAAGGAAGTGGAACTGGAAGGCAAGGTGTTTCACGTCATCGGAGTCCTGGAAAAACGGAAGAACGGTCTGAATCCGGGTGCAAACCAGGAAGACAACGTCGCGGAAATGCCGATCGGAACCTTCGAGAAACTTCACCCGGAAATCGACGATTACTGGATCACGCTGAAGCCCGTCAGCCAGGAAGCCATGCCGATGGCAATCGACCAGATTGAAGGGCAGCTCCGGAGGCGGCGGGGCGTAGCCTACAACAAACCGAACGATTTCTCCATCTTCACGCAGGACTCTTTTACCGATCTCTGGAATCAGATATCAGGCGGGATTTTCGCGGTCATGCTGGCGATCTCGTCGGTGGCATTGATGGTCGGAGGTGTCGGAGTGATGAACATCATGCTGGTTTCGGTCACTGAACGGACCAAGGAGATCGGTATCCGGAAAGCCATCGGAGCGACCCGCCACAGCATCATGATTCAATTTCTGCTTGAGGCGATGGCCCTGACCGCGCTCGGCGGCGTGATCGGCATCGGAGTCGGGGCACTGGTGACCCTGGGGATTCGCACCGCCGCACCTTTCCTGCCGGCAGCGATGTCTCCCTTCTGGGTCACGCTCGGGTTTTCCACCTCGGTGGGCATTGGACTGATCTTCGGACTGTACCCAGCCTACAAGGCCGCAAAGCTGGACCCGATTGAGGCCCTCCGCTACGAATAGCCTGGCGAGTGGGGACCGGGGCGGCAATCAGCGAGTAGCGAGCAGCGGTCAGCAAGCAGCTTCGAGACCACCCCTGCCCTGCTGCCGGCTGCCCGCTGCCAGCTACTCGCTCCAAACGATGGGCCCGACACCAGCCCGCATTTCTCATGGATAGAGTCCAAGGCTGTGTTTTGGAGCAGGAAAAGGTGTCGGAAGCTGCATCGCGGGACCAAAGATGCCGGCTGAGCTGAGAAACGGAGCCTGGATGCCTGGTGCTGAAGGGAATGGCAACGT
>PVBE011645578.1_pt1 | contig 15490 bp, 15 predicted proteins | sample 1631181 | NCBI WGS metagenome assembly PVBE01 (sample SAMN08397723, study PRJNA350692) | Marine metagenome, whole genome shotgun sequencing project. | isolation source: water | place: Pacific Ocean | collected 2012-04 | reverse complement strand
ATTGATTTCTTTCGCTTCGAGATCTATCCCATCAGACAGTTTTTCGATTACTTTTTCAATCATTGCAAAGCTCTTTTCGAAATCGAATCAAGTATTCCGTTAATAAAACTACAGGACTCGTCAGAACTATACTTCAGTGCCAATACGATAGCTTCCTTGATACTGACAGGAACAGGTATTCCTCTCGAAAAAAGTATCTCAAATACCGCTATTCTCAATATATTCAAATCTACAGAGTTAATTCTCTCAAATCTCCAATTCTTAATGCTTTGACCTATTTGATCATCTATAGGTTTAATGTTCTTTACGCAACCTCTGATAATCTCCGTGGCTTTGTTTTTAATTATATTTCTTGTAACAATTTTACGTGAGTTCGCAAACAAATCTCGTAGTATCTTATAAAAATTTGTATCATCGTTGTTGATTTTTTCGTTTGAATTATAACTCCTTAGAAAGAGTTTAAAACTATCCTCCCTGCCCGCCTTCGATACGATTTGATTAAACTTGTCATAATTAATTATTCGCAGAAAGATTCTGTTGTTCTTTAGGGACGAACAACCAATAATAATCATAGTGCTATTATCAATCCTTACTTTCTTTAGCATATAGTAATTACTAACAGGATTGGTGTTCCAAAAAAATGAAATATTATGTTTAACATCAACCGCGCTTAGAGGTTCGTCTGAAGACTTAACATCTAAACCGTACATAAATCTCAGCGACAACTCTCTTGCTCTTCGATTTATCCAATATCTCATATTCTATAGGCTCCCTGATATACGAATTAATTTAACAAGGCTTCTTGCTGCCTCAATTGCTCTGTCCTTCGAACCCCCACTTGTCCGTGAACGAATCTGCTTCTTATCTGTAACCGTCAAAATCCCCGAGGTGATTGGAATATTATATCGTAAACTTATCTGAATTAAATTGTTAGCTACAGAAGTAGAAATTAGTTCAAAGTGATTTGTCTTTCCTTTAATAATGCATCCTAACGCTACAATACCATCAGGTTTATGTTTTTTGCAGACCGCATTAACAAGATAAGGAAGCTCCAGCGAACCCTCGGTTTCTAGGACTTTGATTCGATTTTCCGGAATTTTCAATTCCCCCAGAAGAGCACCATGAGCATTCTTTATCTGTCTTAAAGAAATATCTCTATAGAAGGTACTGGCAATTATATAGATTAAAGGTTTTTTACTACGGGCCATGCTAAAAAAAATCCTTTGTTTTAAAAACGGTTCTCACTATTCCACTAAAGTTAGTTTGTGGCCCAACTTCCTTTTTTTAGTCTTAAGATATTTCGCATTGTATTTGCCGGGCTCAATTTCAATTGGGATTATCTCGGAAATAGAAAGACCAAAACCTTCCAACGCAACAACCTTTGTCGGATTATTGGTTAGCAATTTAATCTTCTTCAAACCTAAATTCCTCAATATTTGTGCGCCAGTGCCATATTCGCGCAAATCGGGTTTAAACCCTAATGCTTCATCGGCCTCAACGGTATCAAGACCTGCTTCTTGAAGAGAATATGCTTTTATCTTATGAGCAATACCTAAACCTCGACCTTCTTGTCGCAAATACAATAAGACGCCAGCACCTGCAGATCTTATCATGTCTAGAGCTTTACTTAATTGAGAACCGCAATCACATCTGTGCGAGCCAAAAATATCTCCTGTTAAGCATTCAGAATGAACTCTTACAAGGAATTCTTTGTTGGGTTTTATATCACCTAAAACTAATGCTATATGTGTTTTTTTGTCAATGCTGCTCTGATAAGAAAAACATTTAAAATCTCCAAAGGTAGTTGGCAATTCGCACGATGCAGTACGAACTACCAAAGATTCTTTCTGCAATCTGTATCCAATTAAATCTGCAATTGTAGCAATTCTTATTTTATGTTTCTTAGCAAAGCGTTCACAGTCTTTCAGTCTGGCCATTGTTCCATCGTCGTTCATTATTTCACAAATTACGGAACATCCCTTTAATCCTGCCAGTCTAGCAATGTCAACCGATGCCTCAGTGTGTCCAGCCCGCACAAGGATTCCACCCTCTCTTGCAACCAACGGAAACATATGTCCGGGCTTATTAAAATCAGATGGAGTTGATGAATCGTCGGAAACCAACAACGCTGTTGTCGAGCGATCTTGAGCCGAAATACCAGTTGTAACATTTTTCTTAGCATCAATCGAGATAGTAAACGCGGTAGAGTCAATGTTTGTTTTAGCATCGTCACTAACCGGAAAAAGGTTTAATCTACTAGCTCTTTCATTGTCCATTGAAAGGCATATCAAGCCTCTACCATGAGTTGCCATAAAGTTAACTACCTCAGGGGTTGCAAACTGTGCAGCGACTATAAGATCTCCTTCGTTTTCTCTATCCTTGTCATCGACAAGAATCACCATCTTCCCTTTTTTTATATCTTTTATCGCATCTTCAATGTTTGAAACAGCCATTTGTAGATTACTCCTCGCAAATAACCAATATAGTAAATATATACATAATTATACAGAAACCAATAAAATAGTACTTAATAATTTGCCCTATTGACTTTTTATCAACTATATATATTTTAAATTGTAGTTCATTATAAGGGGGCCTATCTTGCTAAATCAAAAAGAAAACCTTTCCGAAGAAGAAATTACAATATTAGCCTTCGAGGGAGATGACGAGTTTGCCGACTTTGAAGAAGAAATATTGGACGACTTAGAAGATGATATCGATTATGATGAAGAAATCTGGGAAGACAAGGAAGGCTCAGACGACGAAATAGAAGATGACTTTTCAATAGATGAAGACGATGACAAAGAGGATGAAGGTGAATACGAAGAACTAGAAGAAATTGATGACCTCGACGACTTAAGTGAAATTGAAGATGCAGATGACGATTTAGGCGGAAATTTTGAAGATGAGGAATAAGAATGGAGCATCAATGGCCAGACACTTACACCGCACCATATCGAGAATATAAAAAATAAATTATAATTAACAGATGAGGAGTAAATTTGTAGCCAGGCCCGGTTATAAAAATAGTGTCCGTTTATCTTTCGAGCAAATTACGGATTTGCGTCAGTCTAACTCGTTGAATCTCGGAATCGAAGGCGACGAAGCCTTCAGGCTCATAAGAAATAAAGAAAATTTTTGGGCTTTATCTATTTTTGGGCGTTACACATCAATTCGACGTATAGCATTACTTGGATATTACTTAGCGGCTATCATCTTGTTTCTCTCTGTTCTTCTCGTTTGCATTATAGAGTTCAAACACTCTGCTCCCGAGATTGCATTCTTTTTTAATATAATTGAGAATTATATTCCATTTAACATGGAAGAGACTAAAATATTTACATACACATTGCCAAAATGGTGGGTGTCCATTCCCGGGTTTTTAGCAGCATGCCTTGTATGGATAAGGGTTAATAAATATGTCTCAAGAACACTTTCTCGTGCCGCATTAGGAAATAAAGATTTATACGATGTCCTAGATTCATGGTCTTACGAAATCGATGAATCGGCATTGGATAAATAACAATTCCTCAAAAGTTGAGTGTAGTAATCATGAGAGATTGCCCAGGGCCGGACTCGAACCGGCACGATCTTACGACCGAGGGATTTTAAGTCCCTTGCGTCTACCTATTCCGCCACCCGGGCTGAATTAATTAAGGCGGTGCCCGGATTCGAACCGGGGTATAACGGTTTTGCAGACCGTCGCCTTACCACTTGGCTACACCGCCACATGCAATAGAGTGATATTTATACAATAAAAAAAAGATTTCGTCTATTGGAGCTTTCTACTCATAAACCTTTAATTCATTGTATAGTGCGTCTCGTTCGATAGGCAAATAACCCGCATCTTTAATCATGTTCACAAGAAAATCTCGTGTATGTCCTATTTCGGATTTTGCTCCTGCATCATGAATAACTTTTTCTGAAACTATTGTCCCATCCGCATCTGATACTCCATAATGAAGAGTCACTTGAGCAGCTTTTTCTCCAAGGGTAATCCAATAAGCTTTTATATGAGGGAAATTATCTAAAAACAACCTTGCCAATCCATGAACTTTGAGGTCGTAGGAAAAAGGAAATGGCTTAATATTCTTTAGTCTCGTGTTGCGTGGCTGGAACAGGACTGGGATAAATGCTAAAAATCCAGAAGTCTTATCTTGTAAATTTCGTAATTGGTCTAGATGGTCTATCACATCATAGATTGATTCCAAGTGACCATACAAAATGGTTGCGTTAGAAGGCAATCCTAGTTTATGTGCGGCTTCATGTATTTCTAGCCATGATTTTCCTGTGGTTTTTGGTGAGCAAATCTTTTTTCTAACTTCTGGGGCAAAAATTTCTGCCCCTCCACCTGGCAATGCATCAACCCCAGCCTCCATTAATTTTAAAATTACTTTTTCGAAACTTAATCCTGATATCTGAGAAAACCAGTCTATTTCAACCCCGGTGAACGCCTTGATGTGCGCATCTGGAGCTGCGTTTTTAATCTCTTTTACAATTTCTATGTACTTCTCAAATTTCCAATCTGGATGGAGACCACCAACTATATGGATTTCTTTTAAATCATCATCTAAAAGTGATAGAATCTCATCTATTGTCATTTCATAGGCATCGGGGGATCCTTTTGATTTGCCAAAGGCACAAAACTTACAAGAAATAGCGCAGATATTTGATGGATTTATGTGCCTGTTTACTACAAAGTATATCTTTTTCCCATCTTTTACAAATTTCTTATATCTGGCTAACACTCCCAAAGAATTTACATCGCTGGACAGCATTATAGACTCTGCATCGTCCAAGTCTAATCTTTGATTGTCTAGAATCTTCTCTTTGATGTGTATCAGATTTCGGTCCGAGCAAAGAGAATCGAAATCTTTTAATAAGTGTTCCATTTTTTATTAACCTGCGAGACGATTTTCTTATCCATTTCAATCATTTTAGGGTACCAGGATTTAGAAGTTGCATCCACAATCATTCGGCCTTTGAATGTTATGCTGGAGGATTTTTTTTCGGAATTCTCAAAATGGATATCCAATGACGGATCAAAGCGGGTAAATATTCCCCATAATAGATCCACATCGTCTTTAATATCAACATCTCCGCTAATCAAAAAAAATATTTTAAAATCACTCAATATATTGCATGAGTAAATTTCGTCCATTACTGTCTCAATAGGGTCATCAGAAGAAAGTGTAATGATATTTTTATTGAGAACCCTGTAGTCTTTAATGTGGGGGCAGTTATTTCTAGGATCCTTGATAATAATTGGATTAAAGTTGTCCTTTGATATTTTTACCCCCTCACCTATCGCATTAAATCCAACCTTGCTACCTACATGTATTTTTCCACTTGTAAAATCTAATGTGTCTAGAGGTGTTATTTGAAGCAAGGTTAAATCTTTTGACGGATCAAAATTCGCACCGAAATAAGCGAGTACATCTTCAATATTTGTTGGGTCAACAAAACTCGGGACGGTAATGATACACTTCGTCAGAGATAGCTGACCAGTGCCCCAGATTGCCATCATAGATTTAACAGAATTTTTCGGATACCTTTCATCGATAGAAATAACTAATAAGTTGTGAAATCCCGCTTCGTAAAATGCCCATATATCAATAATTTCTGGATTGATAAGTTTTATCAATGGTCCAAAGATGTTTGATGCAGCCATCCCTAGGAACATATCCTCTTTGGGAGGACGACCAACAACAGTGGCAGGGAAAATTGCATTGTGTTTCCGAGTTATAGTCCGTACATTTAAATAAGGAAACTGCTCTTCCATCGAGTAGTAACCAAAATGATCACCGAAAGGTCCTTCGAGTTTGGTGTCACCTAGAGGTACCGAACCCTCAATAACAAATTCCGCATTTGCTGGGATTCTTAAATTAGATGTTTTGGCTTTTGTTAATTCTATGGGTTTCTTTTTTAAGAAAGCTGAGAATAATAATTCGTCAATATTTTCAGGCAATGGCGCTATCGAAGCAAAAATCAACGATGGATCACCGCCTAATATTACAGCTGCAGGAAAATCAGCTCCCATCTGAGATGCTTCATGATAATGAGATGCTCCACCTTTATGAGGATGCCAATGCATTCCGAGCGTATTTGCATCATGCATTTGAAGTCGATACATCCCCATGTTCCTTTTAAAGTTCTTTGGACTTTGCGTTATAGTCAAACCCATAGTAATAAACTTGCCGCCATCTTCGGGCCAACATTTTAGAATTGGCAAGGTTGTCAAATCCGATTTGTCTTCTATTTGTTGACATGGGGCACTAAAAAACGAACTTTTAGATCTAAAATTTGTAATTCTTTTTATAAAAGGTAAGGAATTGAATATATTATCAATTTTTGGGGGCATAACTTTTTCCGCAAAGAAAAGAATCTCTTCCCCTAGCTTTTTTGGATCACAACCTAAGGCTAATTTTAATCTCTCTTCGGAACCAAATAGATTTGTAGCTACAGGATGTTCAGACCCTTTAACATTTTCAAAAATCAGAGCAGGACCATTGCCCTCTATCGTTTTGCAAGTTATTTCCGTAATTTCAAGAACTGGATCAACTTCGGTTGTTATCCTTCTTAAATCACCGATTCGATCCAGGAAATCAATATATGTTGATAAATCATTAAACTTATCATTCGACATAAAGATCCTTGTTTCTCCAACCGTTTTCCTTACTCGCCCCAATTAGGCTCAAAATTTTATCAGAAAAAGAATTTGCCAAATCTGTGATTGAAGCCTCGTTCATGTAATATCCGGGTGATATTGGAGCAATAATCGCACCAGCGTTAGAAAGCCTAAGAGCATTTTCTAGGGTTATCGAATCGAGAGGTGTTTCTCGAATCGCAACAACTAGCCTTCGTCTTTCTTTTAATGCTATTTGCGCCATTCTAGTGATTAAAGTATCCGATATGCCAGATGCAATTTTATTTAGCGTAGAAAGAGAACAGGGGATAATAACCAGAGAATCAAAATGATTACTACCAGAGGCAAGCGGAGATGCTAAATCCCAATCCCCAAAAGTATTATTAACCATTGACTTTATTTCTTCTAACTTGAGTCCTAACTCTTCAAAAATAACCCTCTTTCCCCATTTTGAAACAACCAAATATTTTTCGCTAGGACATTTTTCGATAAAATTAATAGCAAACTTCGAACCCGAAGCCCCCGTTATAGCTATAATCGTTCTCATCTAAGTAATATATCAGAAATAATTAAGATTAAAATTAAGAATCCCACATAAGAATTATATTTAAAAAAAGAAAAATCATCTTCTCTGGATCTTATTATTTGAATCCAGAGCCCAAGAACAAGAATAATAAAGAATGAATAATTCAGCAAATTAGATTCATTTATATAAACATAATAAAGAATCGATAAGGATGCGATAGAAAAACATATGGCAGAAAAAACTATAGCAATTTTTTTTCCGAAATATGATGGAATTGAATATATCCCATTTCTGATGTCGCTATCAAAGTCTTGAAGAGCATAAAGAATATCAAAACCTGATATCCAGAAAATTGTAAAGATTACTATAGGGAGAGTCAGCGGAATACTGTCAAGCGAACACGATGCAGCTATCCCTCCAGCGAGTGGCCCCAAAGACAATGTTATGCCAAGAAAGAAGTGGCAAAAATAAGTTGCTCTCTTTAGATAAGGATATATAAAGAAAAATATTAGAGGTATTGGACTTAAAAATAATACCAAATCACATATCAACCACGAAGATGCACCAAAAACAATCAAGCTTAGAATTAAAAATGATGTGGTAAATCTTCTTGAAATCTTACCAGCAGGAATTGGCCTGTTCGAAGTTCGTGGATTTCGTGAGTCTAAGTCGGAATCAATTATTCTATTGAGAATCATTCCTATAGTTCTTGCGGATACGGCAGCCACTAAAATTAGGAGAAAAATATGTACGCTAAATTCTTTAAGAGAAATAAGATATCCAGCAAATATTATGGGTAAGACAAAAAGCGTATGAGAGAACGTTACAAGTTCTAACGCCAAACTAGCATTTTTTCTATCAAACATTAAAATATATTAACTAATTTAATAAAATTATCTTTGGTGTTTTATGAATGTAGAGCTACTAGACAAATTAACAGCAGCTATAGAGGCCAAAGATGGTTCTACAATTAGGGCTATTCTTTTAAAGGAAAATCCTACCGATGCTTCCAATGTTCTTATAAGGTTTAATGAGAACGAAATATGCACAATTTTATCAATTTTAGATAATGATACTGCAGCCAATATAATCCTTGAGCTTCCCGACGATATACGGGCAAATGTGTTAACGGAATTAACCAATGAATCCATTTTGGGCATCATCGAAGAACTTGATTCAGATGATGCGGCAGATTTAATTTCTAGTCTCGATGAAGAGAAGAGCAAAGAAATTCTAAAGGGCATGAATCCAAGAGATTCTAGCGAGGTCCAAACCCTTCTTCAATATAGTGAAGATTCGGCCGGTGGAATAATGCAGACCGAATTAGTACAAGTAAAAGATTCTTCTTTAGTCAAAGATGCAATAAATTGGATTAGACTGGTTGCGGATGATGTCCCAGATTTCTATCAAATATATGTCACCAACGAAAACGATAAGCTCGTGGGTATCATTTCTCTTAAATCTTTGATTTTAGCAGGTCCTTCATCGACTGTTAAATCGATAATGCAGCCAATTAAAATCTCTGTTCTTCCAGAAATTGACCAAGAAGAAGTTAGTAGGATATTCAAGAACTACAATCTTGTTTCATTGCCAGTTATAGATAAAAATTCCAAATTACTTGGTCGGATAACATCGGATGATATATTGGACGTTATCACGGAAGAAGCGGAAGAGGATCTTTATTCACTTGCTGGCGTAAACGAATATAACCATCCAATTTATTCAGGGTTTATTTCTAAGACAAAATCAAGATTACCTTGGTTATTAATAACTTTATTTGGTGAATTGATTATCGCCTACATAATTGCCTTATATTTTCAAGCCACCTTAGAGAAATTTATATTATTGGCTGCCTTTATGCCAGCCGTCATGGCCACTGGTGGTAGCGTGGGGATTCAAACGTCCGCTATTATTATTAGAGCTCTTGGTGTTGGCTCAATCAATCTCAGTCAGGCATTTAAAGTCATCCTTGCGGAACTACAATTGTCTTTAGTGCTTGGAGTCATTTGCGGAGTGGTTGCTGGTATAGCAGGATTTTTTATCACTGGAGACACAATTACGGGAATTAATTTTTTCTCAGTAATTTTTCTATCACTATCCATCGCATCGTTAGCATCAGCACTATTTGGTGCATCTTTCCCTCTTTTGCTTGATAAATACACTTCGGACCCAGCTAATGGCTCTGGTCCATTTGTTACAATGGCAAATGATATTTTTTCTACAATTGCATATTTGCTAATAGCTTTGTTGATTATGTAATTATGGATATAGAAGACAAAGGTTTTATCCTCAAGAAAACAGAGTACGGTGATTATGACATATTTGGCACATTCTATACAAGCAGTCTGGGGAAGATTAACTTGTTAATTAAAAATGCAAGAAAGAGCAAAAAAAGATTTGTGGGCAAATTAGAACTTTTCAATTTGGTCTCCATAAAATTAAAATATAGACAGCAAGATTCTAATCCCAGCCTATTGCAGACGATAGATTTGGTCGGGAGCCAAGATTATATAGGGTTGGACAAAAGAATCATGGTTCTATCCTCTCTCGTCAATGAATACGTAGAGAATTTTGAGATTCAGGAAAACCCAAGTAGGAAGAAATTTAACTATCTAGAGAACTTCTTCCTAAGAAACGACAAAAACAATCTATCTTTATGTTTGAACGAAGTCATCAAATTTCAACTAAAATACCTTAAAGATTTAGGTATAGCGCCCAATATAAAAAAATGCTTTAAATGCCAAAAAGAACTCAAAGAGATTAATTTCTTTGACATTAAAAATGGAGGGAACATTTGCTACAACTGTCACAAGCAAGATGTTGATATCGATTCTAGAAAAATAAGCAAGAAGATTAATCTAAGAAACATCACAAGAGACAATGATGCAAAACTAAATTTAATCAAAATCATTATTGCCTTTAGCGAATTTCACTCTGGAAAACGGTTCAATTCTGTTCAATACTTAGACTAGCAATGATTAACGTAGAAGGTTTTAAATTCTCTGGTATTAGTTGTGGACTTAAAAAATCCAACAAGAAGGATTTAGGTTTGATTCTTTCCGAAAAAGAATGTTTATCTCATGCGGTATTTACCACAAATAAAGTAATAGCGGCTCCTCTTGAAATAGGTAAAAAAATAGCCAAAGCAGATAAAATCCACGGAGTTATCGTTAATAGCGGCAATGCTAATTCCTGCACTGGTACAAAAGGAATTGTGGCAACCAAAAAAATATTGGAAGAACTTGCAAAAAAAACTAATTTGCATGTTGACAATTTTTTTCCATCCTCAACTGGTATCATAGGGGTTCAATTAGATTATAAGAAAATAAACGAGAACATGGACAAGCTTCTAGGTTCCTTAAGCAAAAATTCCTATAGGAAATTTGCGGAATCTATTCAGACCACAGATAGATTTATCAAATTTCAACATACTAAAATCAAGCTTGGAAATTCTTCTGGAAACTTGCTAGGTATTGCTAAAGGTGCAGGAATGATACATCCGGACATGGCGACAATGCTATGCTTTTTTGTAACAGATTTAAAATTTAACAAGAGTACATTTAAAAGCTTAATAAATAATGCAGTGGCTACATCATTTAATTGCATTAGTGTTGATGGAGATATGTCCACAAATGATACTGTAATAGCTCTCGCGAATGGAATGGCCGGGAATAAATCGATAAACAATAAAAGTCAATATCTAAATAAAGTAAAGAGAGAGGTTCAAAATATATTTTACGAACTAGCAAAATCGATTATTAAAGACGGTGAAGGTGCAACTAAAGTGTGTGAGATTATCGTGAAAGGAGCAAAATCGAAAAGTAGCGCGGACGCAATTGCAAGAAACGTTGCGAATTCTTTGTTATTTAAGACCGCACTATATGGTTCGGATCCAAACTGGGGAAGAATAATCGCATCAGTAGGGGCAACAGGAATAAACTCCATAAAGCAAGACAAAATAGATATCTACATTGAAAAGATTAAAATCGTGAGAAATGGTCAGTCTAGTCAAAACATAACTTTGGCAAAAAAATTAATGAAAAAAAAGGAAGTCAAAATCACTATTGATTTGAATATCGGAAGACACTCCGCTTTCATGTTAACCAACGATATCGGTCACGATTACATAAATTTAAACTCTCTTTATACAACATAAAATCGAAAAATAAGGGTGGAAGACGGGATTTGAACCCGCGACCCTCGGAACCACAAACCGATGCTCTACCCCTGAGCTACATCCACCATAATGCGCGCCAAGAGGGATTCGAACCCCCGACCTACGGATTAGAAGTCCGTTGCTCTATCCAGCTGAGCTACTGGCGCATCTTTAATCAGTTTATCTTCCATGATTTATAAGTGAAATTCAAATATATATTGGATATAATAAAACTAACCCATAGGTCATGGCCAAAAAGACCCTCATAGGACATGAGTAAAAAGCCTCCATAAGTCATGGGTTAAAAGACTCGCATTGAACATGCGTTAAAAGTTCGAATATCTTTTTCGAAGGAGGTATTTGGATATGCTCAAGACTGGCTTAAGAAATAACTGGGTGGTTAATGTTAAAAATGCCCAGATACAAAAGCAAAAAGCAAAAGCACCCTTGTCTGTTAAAGAAAAGCTTTCAATGTTTAGACACTCATATGCTCTGAAAGCTCATCAGAAAAGCATGGAAAGAAAAACTAGAAATAGTTTGTTTGCTAATATTCAATTGGGTTTAAATTAACAGAAACATTAATTTTCTATTAATTTAATGTTTTTAATCGGGGTGAGAGGGCTCGAACCTCCGACCCCCTGTTCCCAAAACAGGTGCGCTACCAGCTGCGCTACACCCCGATTCAAAGAATCCATTATACAACGAATATTTAAAACAAGAAAGCTACTCTTCGTAGAACTTACGGTTGAGCTGAAAAATCTTACTATATTCTCCCTCCTTCTTACTAAGTTCCTTGTGGACTCCTTTTTCTATTATTTTTCCATTTTTCAGAACTATAATTTCATTAGAATCCTTAATTAAATTCAACCTGTGTGCTATTAGAATTGATGTTTTGCCTTCTATGCCATCTAGATATTCTTTCACATGTTTTTCTAAATCTAAATCGAGATTCGAGGTTGCTTCATCCAGGATTACAACATGAAATGATTTGCTCATTATTGTCTTTATATTGTCAATTTGTTTTTCTCCTTGAGATTGAATCTCTTTAATGTCATGATAGGTCCCTTCGTGAGGAACATTGTCAAACAAAGGTGTATCTTGCATAATTACGGAAAAATTTTCTCGTATGCTCTTTAGATTAAAAGACGATAAAGGTTCATCGTCTATGTAGATAGCGCCCTTTTGGGGCATATAAAATCCAAGAATCAAATTCACAATAGTTGTTTTTCCTGATCCCGTTGGTCCAAGTAGAACTAGTGATTGTCCTTTTTTAATCTCCAGATTAAAGTCCTTAAGTACCCACGTCTTATCATTGTAACGAAACGATACGTTATCAAACTTAATTGTTTCAAAATTTCCATTAAAAATTTTTTCTCCATTTGGCTCAGAAGCAGTATTGATTATTGCAAATATATTCTCACTAGCAGCTAAGGCAGATTGAAGAATATTGTATTTGTCTGCGAGTTCTAAGATTGGCCTAAATATCATCCTGATATAAAAAATAATTACCAATAATGCGCCTATGGACAGAGATGCGGATATTACTAATTCACCTCCAATCCAAACTACTAATGCAACAGAAAATACATACATAAACTCTATCAAAGGTCTAAAAATAGCGAACGTATACATCTGCTCCATATTTGCATCATAATTGTTACCACTGTATTCTTCGAACCTGGAGTAATTCAAATCCTCTTTGTTGTAAATCTTTAATAAAGATATCGCTCGAATTGACTCATTGATAAAAGAATTCAGCTGGGCGATGGTTAATCTTAATTTCGCATAGACTCTCCGTAGTCTTCGTTTGTACAACAAGGCAAATATTATGATAAAAACGTTAACACCAATCATTATCAGAGTAAGGTAAGAATTGAAGTTGAACATAACTATCAATACTCCAACAAAGACCAATATTTCTTTGAGAAATTGTACTAGGACATTTGTGTAGAACTCGTTAAGTACATTTACATCATTTGTAATTCTAGTCGTAACCCTTCCTACGTTTTGCTGATCAAAAAAGGATTGAGGCAAAGAGACAATATGATTAAACGTGCTCATCCGTATTTCGTTCATAATTTTTTGACCAGTTATATTTAAAATGTAACTAAAGAATGTACTGAATATTAAAATACCAACAATGAATAGCAAAACATAAATCGAGATTGAGAATATCATATCTTTGCTAACATTTTCCGAAATTAGACCATCGACAATCTCTTTTATCTTGTAGGGAATTGCAACCTCAAAACAGGCAACAATAATCATCGAAACAAAAGCTAGTAATAGCCAATTTTTAAATGGTTTACAAAAAGACAACAGCCATCTCAATATATTTGTATCATCGGACATATATCAACTCTCACTCGGTAATATTCGTTGGATTTTAATTAAGTCTTTAAAGAGACCGTCGGTCGTTTCCAAATAATCTGAGCTACCATGCTGTACTATTTTTCCATTATCAAGAACCAAAATATTATCAAAGGAATAAATGGATGAGATTCTCGAGGATACACTAATAAGGATTTTATCTGAAAAATACTTTTTTAGATTCTTAAGAATTGACAGTTCCGTATCAACGTCCAAAGACGCCAGATTGTCATCTAGTATTAATACGTCAGGATTTTGATAAAGAGCTCTTGCTAGACATAGTCGTTGGCGCTGACCACCTGAAAGACTTAATCCTCTTTCGCCCACAAGAGAATCTAAGCCGTTCGGTAGATTTCTTAGGTCATCAATAAAATTTGAGGTTAACAAGCATTTCATTACTTCTTTATCTTTAACGTTCTTATCAAAAAAACTCACATTTTCTCTTACGGTTCCTGAAAAAATTGTAGGCTCTTGAGGTACACATAATATTTTTGATCTTATTGATGATTTTTTAATTTTGTTAACATTTATATCGTTTATATATATGTTTTCGGCTTTATCGAACTTTAGGATTAAGTTTAACAAAGTAGATTTTCCAGAACCTGTTTTTCCAGTTATGCCCAGACTAGATCCTCTTGTAACAACAAAAGAAAGATTCCTTAGGTTTGTTGAAGAATCATACGAAAAATTTGTATTTTTAAATTCTATTTTTTGAATTCGACTTAAATCCTCCAAGGTTAACTCGTCATCATCTTCTACTTCGTTAATTATCTCTTTAACTCTTGAAATGGATGCATTGCCACGTCTTATATAATCTACAGCCATACCCATTGCAATAACTGGCCAACTAAGCATAGTGAGATAGACCATTAGTGAAGAAAAATCCCCTATCGTGATTTTATTGTCATAAACCATATTGCTCCCCATAAAAATCAATATCAATATGGATATACCAGTAAAAAAAGTTATTAGAGGTTGATATCCAGCCCATATCTTGATTAATTGCATATTCTCAAATTCGTAAGACTTGCTTTTTACAGAAAATTTATCAATCTGATTTTCTTGATCGTTTAATGCCTTGATAGCTTTGATTGAGAATATAATTCTTCTTGCTTCTTCAGTAAGCGTAGAGAAAGCCTCTTGAACATTGAGAAAAAGATTTTGTATAGCACCTCCATATTTAGTTATCAAAACAGCCATTAATATAAAAGGGACAGATGTATATATTGTGAATTCCGGTGAGATTAAAAACATAGATATGAATATAAATCCTAACAATAAGACGCCATCGTATACTAAAACCACACCTGCTCCACCACCACCATCAGCAGAAGAATCAGCACTACCACCTGCACCGCCACCACCAAGAACCATCACATGACATTCTCTAGTTCCTTCAGTAACAGTAAAGGTTCCTGGACCAGGATTATAAAAAGTATGATACTTATATCCATTTCCTGGTGCTATTCCATTCTGCTGCCCACCCGAAGCCTCAAATGGAGTAGATCCTCCACCAAATCCTAATCCAGTAACACCACCACCCATTCCAATCATCGTGAGTAATGGTTTTTCTTTTTTAAACCAAGAATTACTAAACATCAATCAATCCCCCTTACGAAGTCTTAACTTGATTTGCAATTACTATATATGTCTCACTTGCCGTCTTAAGTATGTTAAATGAATATGTATCATAAGCACTACCTCCTCCATCAGTTGGAACACTTCCACCTATCCAACTTGTTGTAATTCCTGTTCCCTTTCCATCAATCTTAAGGGCATTTACAAAGGCAGT
>PVBE010923045.1_pt1 | contig 15490 bp, 13 predicted proteins | sample 1631181 | NCBI WGS metagenome assembly PVBE01 (sample SAMN08397723, study PRJNA350692) | Marine metagenome, whole genome shotgun sequencing project. | isolation source: water | place: Pacific Ocean | collected 2012-04 | reverse complement strand
GGTTGAGTCTTATCCAACCAACGTCGACCTCCTCGTCGTCCTCGCTCACCTGCACTTTGCTCTTGCCGCCCACGAGGACGTGATAAAAACCTGTCGGCAGCTGCGGGCCGTGGACCCGACCAACAGACACCTCTTCCTCGAGGCGCGCTCCCTGGCTGCCCTCGACTCCTTTGAACAGGCTGAGCAGGTCGTTCGTGTTCAATTCACGACCCTCCTCCGGGAGATCAAGTCGAGGCTGGTCACGGCCATGAGCGGTGGAGAAGGTACGCCCGACACCGACCGACTCATCGCGCAGGCCAGGAACCTGGGAAACCTGCGAGTGCTGCATTGCGAGGTCACCTCCCTGGCGTCGCTCTGCCGGAACACAGCACACAGTCGCACGGTGGCAAGCCCCGCCGAGACTGTCTCTGCCTCCTTCGATATCGCGGTTGAGGATGGCGTCCACACGCGCGAGGTGAGCGCCAGATCCTGTGGTGGAAGTGTCTACTGTTTGCGAGACACCGAGGTGCTCGACATGACCGGCATGATGTTGACCGGCGGGCAACACCTCGTCAGTGATCCCATGCCCGAAGACCCGAGGCTGATGAATCACTGGCCGTATCTCCACGCGGTCACCCAAAAACGTTGTTTGCTCACGCCCCCCGCCGCCACCCGGTGGCAGGGCCCGGCCGCCGCGACGGTGGCCCAGGGGTTTGGCGCCAACTACTATTCATGGCTCATCGAGGTCGTCCCCAGGATCCAGCTGCTCAGGGACCATCGCGGCGAGCTACCGGCGCTGGTCTTCCTCTATCAGCTGCGCCCCTGGCAGCGGGAGGTTCTGGACCTCATCGATGTTCCGCCCGAGCGGGTTGTCTGCCTGCCCGGCAGTCCCCCGATTGCCTTTGACGAGCTGTGGCTCGCCCACACCTCCACCAGAGAGTTGCCATCGCCCGCTCCACTGCTGAGCTCGCGGGACCTGCTGCGGGAGCGGCTGTCGCTGTCGAAGACGCCCGGCCAGCGCAAGCTGTTCATCACACGAAAGCAATATAACAACAGGAAACTGGTCAACGAAGCAGAGGTTGGCCGTATGCTCATCGGCCAGGGCTTTGAGCCCGTATCTCCGGAGGAGATGTCCATTTCTGAGCAGGCGGAGTGTTTTGCCTCGGCCGCGGTGGTCATCGGCCCTTGCGGTGCGTGGGCCACCAACACGATCTTCTGTCAGCCTGACACTCCGATCATCTTGCTCAACCCCGCTGAGAGCTGTGGGCTGCACTTCGCCTACATCGCCCACTGGCTCGGCCTGCGTTATACGGTGGCCCTGGGCCAGTTCGTGCCCACGCCCAGCGTCGGCATCCTCGGTCGGGGCGAGCGGTACTTCGACGTGCCGACGCCGGACTCGATGCACCACAACTACCACGTGCCGCTGCAGGCGGTGGAGGTCGCGCTGACCTCCGTCTGCTGATACCGATCAGGCCTGCGCGGCCGGAGGCGCCGCCGGTCGTGAAAGCGCCCCCGAGATGGCGTCGATGAAGGGGTGACCGGGCGCCACCATCTCCAGGCTCTCACGGGCCACGCGCATGGCGCGGCCGTCGCCGGTCAACACGCTCATGCGGCCGAGCACCGAGACCACCTCGGCGTCGGGCGGCGCGGCGCGCAGGGCCAGCACGAGGGCATCGGCCGCGCGCGCTGTCTCCCCGCGCTGCAGGTGGCCCTCCACCAGGGAGAGCCACGCCGGCATGTAGTCGGGAGAGATGCGGATGGCGGCCTTGCAGTAGGTGCCCGCGGCGCCGGCGTCACCGGCCGCGGCGTGGGCCCGGGCCAGCCGGGTATAGAGCACGGCGTTGCCGCCTCGCTGGTCGAGCATCCGCTCGCAGAGGGCCACGACCTGGTCGCTGAGTCCCAGCTCGCCGAGCCGGTCCGCCAGGCCGGTGATGGCCTCGTCCAGGCCGGGGCACTCGCGGGTCAATTGCTCGTACACGGCGATGGCCTCGCCCGCGGCGCCTGCGTTTTTGCCCATGCTGGCCACGTCGGTGACCTCGCAGAGCAGGCGCCGCTCGGCCCGGGCGCGTTCGCGCGCGTGGCGGCGCATGGCCACGGTGGCCTCCAGCAGCGTGGCGTCGCCCCGCCCCCGGCGGGCCAGCCAGTGCTGGCCCACCCGCTGGGCACCGGGAAACAGCTCGCCCACGGCGCGGATTACCCCGGGGTGCATCGCGCCCGCCCCGGGCTCCACGGTCTCCGAGAGCACCTCGGCCAGGGGCAGCTGATCCAGCCCCGCGTGGCAACGATCGCCGGCGAAGATCCCGCCATGGCGCAGCCGGGGATACCAGTCCAATAGCTGCTCTCGTGCCTCGTCGTAGCCCGGGCCAGCGTGGACGAAGATGAGGTCGGCGTGCTCCCGCGCCAGAGACCGCGCCACGGTGGCCCCGTCTCCTTCTACCATGGTCAGCCGGGACCCGAGGCCCAGAGCGCGGGCCTGGCTCCTCACGTCGGCCAGCGGCGCGGCGCCCCGGCCGCCATCCGGGCCCGTGGGGCTGACGGCCAGCAAGGTGCCGCCCAGCCTGCCGACCACGCCGAGGTGCGCCAGCAGCGCCCGCGGGTCGTGGACGCCGACGTAGATCATGACCGGCTGGCCAGCGGGCAGGCCTTGCAGCAGCGCGGCCACCACCTCCACCTCGGCCGCGACGGTCTCGTTCAGCGATTGGTTCATGCCCTGATCTCCTCGAGCAGCGGCGCGCCGGCTCCGCCAAGAGAGGCGACGCTCTGCTCAAACCGGAGCGAGACCTTGTCCAGGCTGTCCGAGGCCTTGGCCATGCCGAGGCTGGCCGCCCGCCGCCGGGCGCGCTGGATGGTGCGGACGAGCTCCGGGACGTCGTCCACCAGCCAGGGGTTGTGAAAGATGTCCTCGCGCTCGTCGCCGCCGCCGATGGGCGCGAAGTAGAGCGAGGCGCCCACGTCGTGGGCCAGCTCCACCATGTCGGGGAGGGTGGGCAGGGTGGACCGCATCACCACCGAGGCGATGTTGAACCGCCAGCCCGGGTGGTGGGCCCTGCGCTCTGCCAGCAACGACAGGTTCTCACGCAGCCTGTCCCACCGCGCCCCGGCGCGGACGCGTTCGTAGGTCTGGCCCACCCCGTCGATGCTGAAGGAGAGCAACAGGTTGTCGATGCGCTCCAGGCTGTCGATGTGCCGGTGAGCCATGGTGCCGTTGGTCGTGATGTAGACGCAGGCCCCGCCGCTGTCCTCGGCACAAAGAGACAGCAGGTCCAGGGCGTCGCGGGTGAGGAACGGCTCTCCGCCGACCCAGCCGAAGCGATCGAGGTTCTCGAAGCCGATCTGCTTCACCAGCGCCCGGACGCGCGCCGTGTCCAGGTCCTGGAGCCGCCTGTCCTGGGGGCACATCACGCAGCGCAGGTTGCAGCGCTCCGAGGTGAAGAGGTAGAGCTCCAGGGGCAGATGATCCAGCCGGACTCGGCCCCGCCGGTACGCGTCGTCGGCCTCGCGCCAGCGCCGGTCGAACGCAGCGCCGTGGGACGAATAGCGCGGCAGGTGCCGCCCCATACCGAAGATGTCGTGGTCAGTGTCGTAGAGGCGATCCGGGCAGCCCTCGCACAGCTCGCCGCAGACCTGCCCCCGCAGCAGCCGCTGCCGCAGCGCCATCATCTGCTCCGAGTTCCAGAGGCCGTCGAGCTCCTCGGTGGTGGACGGCGTGGCGGGGCCCTTGAAGTGGATGTGGCAGCACGGTCCGTAGCTGCCCGTGGGCTGCAGCTCCAGTTTGTACCAGGGGAGCGCGCAGAATACGCGGCGGCCGCGCTCCCAGGGAGCGGACGACCGGGCCAGCGCCCGCGCCTCGGGCGCCTTGAGTTCCTGGGCCAGCGGAGCGTCCTCGCCGTGGTCAAACGGCGGCGACGGCAGCGCCTCATCGCCGGTGACCATGGCGTTGAGCGACCGCCGCCAGAACGCCTTGTAGTCGAAGGTCTCGCAAAACCAGCGATGTCCGCGGGCGGCGATGGCGGCGCGCTGCTCCTCGTGGGCCAGGTAGTGCACCACCTTCTCCAGGCAGTCCACCGGGTCCTCGAAGTAGACGACGCAGTCGTCGGGCACCACCTGGCGCAGCTCTGCGTTGTCGTCGCTGAGCACCATGGCGCCGCCGGCCATGTAGTCAAACACCTTGCCCTTGATCTGGTAGCGCCCCGGGTGCGTCTGGGAGCTGATGCAGATCCTGGAGCGGTTGATGATCTCGGCGTAACTTTCCCAGGTCACCCAGTCGTCCGACAGGTGCGCCGCGCCGGGCCGCCGACGGGTGGAGTCGATGAGCCCCCCGGCCTTGTTCAGCGGGACGCCGAGGGCCCCGAGCCGCAGGCGGAGGAACTGCACCAGCTCGGCCCGGGCCAGCTCGTTGCTGCCGAGCACCGTCACCGGCTGGTCCCGCGGCTGGTCACGATGGTTGATCAGATCGGTGAAGACGTTGTGCCCCGGCGTGAACAGCACCCCCCTGGCGTGGCGTTGGCCGCCCAGCATGGAGCGGTAGAAGCGATACGTGCTCACCGAGTCGGCCACGCCGAGGTAGTTGCTGCAAAGGAACAGCTCCAGCTCGTGGGGCCGCGGCGCGGTCCAGCTGTCCCAAAGGTGCGTGTAGACGACGTGGCCGGCGTCCATCATCTGACGCATCACGGCGGCGTCGATGAGCTGCCCCTCCCAGGTGGTGGAGTAGACCACCAGGTCGGGCTCGAAGCGCGCCACCTCCTCCAGCAGCTGCTGCTGCATGGCCCGCCGGCCATCTCGCGCCAGCACCCGCTGGTAAACAAAGTCCCGGTGCTCGGTCACCGCGCCGCAGTTGAGGATCGGCAGCTCCAGCTCGTAGTAGGACGGCTCCTGGTCAAAGGGGACGTACTGCTCTGGCGCCAGAAAGAGGACCTTCATCGGCCTGCCCTACGCCGCCTCCCTGGCCGGCGGCACGTGGTGCCGCACCAGGGTGTGCTCGGTCATGCGGCGGATCCCCTCTGCGGTGTCGGCGCCGAAGGTCTCGGCGACCATCTTCAGGTAAGAGGGCGCGGAGAAGATCTCGTTGAAGGCCTGGTCCCTGAAGGCCAGCACCTCGGGCCCGGAGAGGTGCCGCGTTGGCAACGGCAGGGTCTCCGGCGCCAGCTGAGAGTAGCCGACCCAGGAGTCCGGCAGGGGCCATCCCCGGGACACGGCCTCGTCGTAGAGCTCCGAGCCGGGGTAGGCCATGGCGCAGTAGATGTTGGTGAACTCGCAGTTGAGCTCGACGGCCAGGTCCACGGTCTGCTGCATGCTCTCCCTGTCGTCCTCGGGCAGGCCGACCAGGTAGTTGGCGATGACGTGGATACCGGCGGAGCGGATCTCGTTCATCACGCGGTAGACGTTCTCCTGCTTGTACTTCTTGCGCACGTCGGCCAGCACCCGCGGCGATCCGGACTCGACGCCGAGACAGAGCCAGTTGATGCCGGCGCGCTTCATCTTCTCCATCAAGTCCGGCTTGATGGACTGCACCCGGGCGTAGGCCCAGATGTTCAGGTCCAGGCCTCGCTCGATGATCCCGTCGCAGATCCCCTCCACGTGGCGGCGGTGGAGCACGAACATCTCGTCGTCGATCTTGATGTTCCGCACACCGTACTCGGCGACCAAATGCTCCAGCTGATCCACCACCAGCGTCGGGTCCCAGAAGCGGTAGCTATTCTTCTTGTAGCCCAGGGCCCGCTCGCCATCGCGAAACGGCGCCTGGATGCAGCAGAAACTGCACGAAAATGGACAGCCGAGGGTCGTATAGAGCGAGGCGTACGGCTGGCGATCCAGGCCGCCGAAGCACTGCCAGTTGTGCGCGCGGTACTCCGACATCGGCAGCAGGTCCCAGGCCACGCCGGGCATCTGAACGTTGAGGTCTTCCACCAGCGGGGCGGGCGCCGTGCGCGCGGGGCGGCCGTCCGAGTCGCGATACCACAGGCCGTGGATGCGCGTCGGATCCAGGGGGCCCTCGCGCAGGCTGGCCAGCATCTCGGCCACCGTCACCGGCCCCTCACCGGCGCAGACGAAGTCCACGTCCTCCTCGGCCAGGGTGCGCTGCGGCAGGGCCGCGGGGTGGCTGCCGACGAACATGGTCGGCGTGCCGGGAGCCAGCTCCTTCAGCGCGGCAGCGATCTCGCCCGCCGCGGGCATGGTCTGGGTCGAGGCCGAGGGGTTGTGCCCGCTGGCCACCACCACCGCCAGCCGGGGCGACATGTCCGCCGCTTGCTGAGCCGCCTGCTCCGGGCTGAGCCAGCAAGCGTTGGCGTCCACGATCTGCGCCGAGTAGCCCTGGCGACGGGCGTGGGTCGCCATGAGCCCGGCCCAGACCGGCGGCTCCGACGCGGTGAGCTTGCGCGCCAGGGACTGGTACGCCTCGGCGCGGTGCCCGGGGCTGATCAGGACGAGGTCCACGTCCGCTCTGGCCATATGGTTTTCTCCCGGAGTTGAGGCGTTAAAACACTACATGCTGCCGACGACGGTCTCCACGATGCTGCCGGCGTCCAGGCCGTAGAGCGACTGGATGTTCTCCCGGCCGCCGTACTTATAGCAATAGCCGTCGGAGAAGTTCATCCCGATTCGCTTGATCGGCTTCATCACGCCTGCGTCGGCCAGCACCTCGCAGACCGCCGAGCCGAGCCCGCCGGGCAGCGAGTGCTCCTCCATGGTGAAGATGCGGCCAGCGCTCGAGACAGCGTCGACCAGCTTCGGCCCGTTGATCGGCAGGCGGTAGACGTCGACCACGCCCGCCGAGATGGACCGCTTGGCCAGCTCGGCGCTGACCTCGCGCGCCCGCTGCACCATATTGCCGGTGGCCACCAGGCAGATCTGATCGCCGGGCTCGACGACGGCCAGGCCGTCGGTGAAGTCCTGCCCCTCGTCGTAGACTTCGTCCAGCTTGCCACGGTCCAGGCGTACGTAGTCCGGGCCGGTAGCCTTGTGGGAGATGTCGGCCAGGGCGGCGGCCATCACCGCGTCGGTGCAGTTGTGCACCGTAAAGTGCGGCAGGATGCGCATGATGCTCAGGTCGTCCACCGTGTGGTGCGTCGGCCCCGAGTCGTCGTAGCTCACGCCCGAGCCCACGCCGACCAGGGTCACCGGCAGGTTCATCGTGGACAGGTTCACCCGGCTGTGCTCGTAACAGCGCATGGTGATAAACGGCGCGATGGCGTAGACGTAGACCTTCTTGCCCTCAAGCGCCAGGCCGGCCGCCACCGCGGCGCCCTGCTGCTCGGCGATGCCCACGTCGATGTACTGGTTGGTCAGGTCCCGGCGGAACTTGTCCAGGGCCGGCGCGCCCATGTCGGCGCAGACCAGGTAGGTGTTGCGGTCGTGGAAGGCGATCTCGTAGAGCGCCTCCCAGAATGCGTCTCTCTGTGTCGGGTTAGCCATGAATCACCTCACTCGATCTCGGACTTGGCCTGGGCGGCCTCTTCGCCCCCGGGGGCCGAGCCGTGCCAGATTGGGTTGTACTCCATGAACGAGACGCCCTGCCCCTTGATCGTCTCGGCGATTATCACCAGCGGCTCGCGGTGGCGCCGAGCGCGCACGCCGTGCAGCGCGTCGAGCAGCTCGGTGAAGCTGTGGCCGTTGATCCGCTTGACCCGCCAGCCGAATGACTCCCACTTCTTGCCGATGGGCTCGAGGGCCACGATGTCCTCGGTGAAGTTGGTCACGCACTGGTAGTTGCGGTCCACGATGGCCACGAGGTTGTTGAGGTCGTTGTGGGCCGCGAACATGGCCGCCTCCCAGATGGACCCCTCGTAGCACTCGCCGTCGCCCAGCAGGGCGAAGGTCATCGGCAGCGTGCGGTCCTTCTTGGCCGCCAGGGCGGTGCCGGTGGCGATGCCGAAGCCCATGCCGAGGGACCCCGAGGTGATCTCGACCCCGGGCACGCTGTGCTGCAGGTGCACGCCGAACTTGCCGTCGGCCTTGCAGAAGCTGTCCAGATCAGACTTGGGGAAGAAGCCGAGGTCCGCCAGGATCGGGTAGAGGATCACGCTGGCCTGCCCCTTGGAGAGGATGAAGCGGTCGCGCCCCTCCCACTCCGGGTTCATCGGGTCGAAGCGCATCACCCCGGCGTAGTGGAGCGCCACCAGGATCTCCACGCAGGAGAAGGCCGAGGTAACGTGGCCGGTCTTTGCCGTCGTGCACATGTCGAGCACGAGGTTGCGGATCTCCTTCGCCTTGGCCTCGAGCTGTTCAAGATTCCCGGGTGTCATTTGGGATCCTCCTAAAAGTTTCAGGTCAGTCCTGGTGTCGTTCCAGGAACTCGCCCAGGGTGTCGAGGACATAGTCCATGTCCTCGATGGTCAGATCGTGGTGCACCCCAAAGTGGATGCCGTTGCGCCCCATGTACTCGGCCACGGGGAACTCCCCCAGCCTGTGTCCCAGGTGGGCGAAGCCCGGGCACTGGGTCGGCATGGAGGCGAAGAGCGTGCGCGTCTCGATGCCGCGCCGCTCGAGAAAGTCGGTGAGCTGTGCCCGGGTGAAGCTGGCCTCGGGCTGGATCACCACCGGCACGGCGTGGGGCCCGATCTGCTCGTGGGGCTCCTCGGCGATGGTTGTCAGGTACGGGCTGAAGCGGTGGAAGCGGTTGAGCACGTAGAGCAGGTTCTGCCGGCGCCGGGAGAGGATCTCGTCGTGCTCCTCCATGTTGCCCAGGCCGATGGCCGCCTCCAGTTCGTTCATCTTGGTCGAGTAGCCGATGCGGGGGAAGGTGAAGCGCACGTCCTCGCCGCCGGGGCCGGAGAAGCGCTTTTCGCAGTAGTCCGACGCGGTGTTGAGCTTGCAAGAGCGGCAGACGCAGGCGCGCCCGTGAGAACGCAGCGAGCGCAGGATCTCGGCGTGCTCCTCGTTGTTGGCGGTGACGATGCCGCCCTCGCCGGTGGTGATGATGTGGGCCACGTAGAGCGAAAACGCGCCGAGGTCGGCCAAAGAGCCCGCTGGCCGGCCGCGGTAGTAGGCGCCGTGGGCCTCGGCCGCGTCCTCCACCACCAGCAAGCCGTGGCGCGCGGCCACGGCGTTGATCACGTCCATCTCCGCCGGCTTGCCCATGAGGTGCACCGGCATGATGGCGCGGGTGCGTTCGGTGATGGCGTCCTCGATCTGGTACGGATCGATGTTCAGCGTGTGGGGCTCCACGTCGACGAACACCGGCTTGAAGCCGGCGTGGATCACGGCGTTACCGGTGGCGACGAAGGAGAGCGACGGCACGATGACCTCGTCGCCGCGCTGCGCCCCCATGTCGTGGAGCACGGCCAGGGCGAGGACGTCGGCGTCGGTGCCGCTGCTGACGGCCACCGCCGCGCGCACGCCCACCATCTCGGCGAAGCGGCGCTCGAACTGGCGCACGTACTTGCCGCTGGAGATGCGAGTGGTCTCCAGGGCCTCCATGATCAGCTGCTTCGACAGCTCGGGGATGCGGATGGTGCCGAAGGTCACGCTCCGCCGCTGGCGCGACGCCGCGGTGGCTGCCGGGGCGTTCGTTGCTTCCTGGATCATCGCGTCGTTCATCTGGTCCCTCATCATGCCGGCCACATGGCCGCTTCCTCCGGGTGGAGCTCGGAGAAGACGACCTCGCCCATGGACTCGCGCATCTTCTCGGCGTGGGAGTAGTCCTGCTCCATGTCGTAGAAGATGATCTGGCTGCCGTTGCGGTCGAACTTGAACGGCACCTGGATCAGGTTGCCCAGCGCGGCGCGCACCATTTTTTGCCGCTCGGGTGGCACGAAGAGCATGAGGAAGCCGCCGCCGCCGGCGCCGTTGATCTTGCCGCCGATGGCGCCGGCCTTGCGGGCCCGCGCGTAGACCTGATCCACCTGGTCGTTGGAGACCTTGTTGCTCAGGCTGCGCTTGGCCTTCCAGCCCTCGTGCAGCAGCTCGCCGAACTGGCGGATGTCGCCCTGGCCCACCAGGGTGCCGATGCCTTCATCCACCAGGTCTTTCATGATGTGCAGCTGGCGCCGTTTGGCCTCCATGTCCTCGGTGTAACTCTTGGCGATGTTGGCCGCGGTGCGTTTGATGCACGTGTAGAAGAGCATCAGGTGGTCGTTGAGCTCGTTGATGCGCGCGGGCGACGCGATGACCGGTCGGGTGTTGATGTCACCGCTGGTGTCGAAGGTGATGTGGTTCAGCCCGCCGTAGGCTGCGCCGGCCTGGTCCTGAGAGCCGACGCACTCCTGCAGCAGGTTCTGCTCCACGTGGATCGCCTGCAGCGCCAGGTCGTTCTTGGAGGGCATCCGCCCCTGCAGCGCGTGCAGCGCGTTGAGCAGCCCCACGGTGAACGACGAGCTGCTGCCCATGCCGCTGCGCGCTGGCAGGTCGCCGTCGTGGTGAATCTCAACGCCGCGATCGATGTTGAGGTACTTGAGGCAGGCGCGCACCGATGGGTGCTTGATCTCGTCGATGCTGCTGACGCTCTCGATGGCGGAGTACACGACGCGGTACTTGTGCTCGAAAAACGGCGGCAGGAAGCGACAGGTCAGGTAGCAGTACTTGTCGATTGTGGTGGAGAGCACGGCGCCGCCATGCTTGAGGTACCACTCCGGGTAGTCGGTCCCGCCCCCGAAGAACGAGATGCGGAAAGGTGTCCTGCTGATGATCATTGCTCTGTCTCCTCGCTATCGTTTGCCGGGCACGCCATGGGGACGGCGCGGCAGAGGCCGGGGGTCTCGGGGATGCGAGACCCGGGCTCGCCGAAGGACTGGCCGAAGAGCAGGCGCTCCACAACGTCGCAGAGCACGTGCTCGATGGCCAGGTGAGTCTCCTGAATGTGCGGCGTGTAGCGGCTCGGCACCGCGATGTTCCGCGTGGACATGCCGGCCAGCTTGCCGCCCTCGCCGCAGAGGGTGATGGTCTGCATGCCCTGGGCCGTGGCGGCCTCCACCGCCAGGACCACGTTGTTGGAGCTGCCGCTGGTGCTCACGCCGAGCAGCACGTCGCCGGGCCGCCCGAGGGCCTCCACCTGGCGCTGGAAGATGCCGGCGAAGCCGCAGTCGTTGGCGAAGGCGGTGAGGAACGACGTGTCGGTGGTCAGGGCGATGGCGGCCAGGTCCGGCCGCTTGAAGTCCTTGGTCAGGCGGCTGACGAACTCGGTGGCCAGGTGCTGGCAGTCTGCCGCGCTGCCGCCGTTGCCGCAGAGCAGCAGCTTGCCGCCCGAGCGCATGGCGCCGGCGATGATGTGGGCCGCGGCCATGATGTCGTCCTGGCACCGCGCCACCGCGGCCATGGTCACCTGCGCGCTCTGCTGCAGGTGGTCGCGCACCCGCTGCTGCAGCGCGCCGCCGGCCGGAACTGTGTGCACGCTCAACGCCGGGCTGGCCGGCTGCGCATCCGCTCCATGGATATTTGTCTCCATCTGCTCCGCCTCCTCTACCGGGTCACACGTTCTTGAAGGGGAACCGCACCATCATGCGGTAGCCCCTGATCAGTTCCTTGATGCCCTGGTCCAGCGAGCGGCTGGCCTCGAAGCCGGCCTCCCGCAGGCGCTGGTTGGACACGATGTAGTTCCGCTTGTCCGGATCGCTGCCTACCTCGGAGAAGTGGATATAGAAGCCGGAGACGTACTCCTTGATCTTGAGCGCCAGCTCCTCCTTGGAGAGGTTGGCGTCGTCCAGCCCCGCATTGAACGGGCGGCCCACCATGGAGTCGCCGTGCTCGATGCAGTGGATGAAACAGTCGGCGACGTCGCGCACGTGGATGTAGTTGCGCTTGAAGTCCTTCTCGAAGATGACGATGGTGCCGTCGGATACCGCGGACCAGACGAAGTGGTTCACCAGCAGATCCATGCGCAGGCGCGGGGACATGCCGAAGACAGTGGCCAGGCGCAGGGTGATGGTGTTGCGGTTCTCCAGCACCTCGGCCTCGAGCTCCACCTTCTCCACGCCGTACTTGGAGATCGGCTCCAGGGGGGTCTCCTCGGTGCAGTAGACCTCGCCGGACTTGGTACCGTAGCCGCTGTTGGTGGTGGGGTAGACGATGAGCTGGTCGTTGCTGGAGAGGTTGAGGATCAACCGGACGCTGTCGGACACCGACTCGGCCAGCCAGGGGTCGCGGTCGCAGGCCGGCGCGCCCACCACGGCGGCCAGGGGCACCAACACGTCGGCCTTCTGCACCAGATCCTTGACCAGGGGCTCGTCCCGGGCGTCGCCGAAGACGAAGTCGAAGTTGGGGTTGTCGCAGAGGTGAAAGAGGCTTTTTTGGCCGTACATCAGGTTGTCGAGGACAGTGACCTGGTTGCCAGCGTCCAGCATGTGCTGGCACATGGTGGAGCCGAGGTAGCCGGCGCCGCCTGTGATCAAGACCCTTGTTGCCATCAGTGCCTCCTTATCTGCTGCGTCCTTTTCAGAACGCGAAAACTCCTAGGCACCTTTTCAAGCAATCTGCGTGCCAGGAAAGAGCGGGCCGCGCCGAGACAGGCTTAGGCCGCCAAGTATATGTAATTTATGAATTCACCCCCTGTCTCCGCCCATGCCGCCCTGAGGTGATGGGTGCCGGGTGCGGCGTCATATTTCTGGCGAAGGGCGGGATCATTGGCGGACGCACCACGACCTGGGATAGACTGGGCGCCGTGAAAATGACCACCAAAATGATGATCCTGGTGCTCGGCGTGTGGCTGGCTGGCTGCAGCGGCCCGGCCAGGGGCACGCGGCCCACGGTCGCCGCCCCAAAGAACCCCGCCGATTCCCCACGCATTCAAAAGAAGTGCAAGAAATCACATGGCATATGTGAGTATCGCGTGCTGCCGGACGTGGCCGCGTCCCGGGCGGGCAAGCTCTCCACGCTCTGCTCGGTCATCGTGCCGGACGCGGCGCCGACGCTGGCCAAGATCTCCTTCGGCTTGCAGGTCAGCGGCAAGAAGGTGCGCTACCGTGAGTGCCACGACCTGCAGCTGACCCTGGACGGCGTCCCCCTGCCGCCGCGGCCGTCGGAGTACCACATCGCCCTGGGCACCGGGTTCGTGGTGGAGGCGGTGACCCTGCCGCTGTCCGCTGACGAGCTGAGCCGGCTGACCACCTCGCGCAAGATCGAGTACCGGCTGTGCAAGGAGTCGGGCTCGGTCAGCCAGTGGGACCACGATCTGCTGCGGGCGATGTACCTCAACTGGAAGGCCCAGTGACCGGGGGCTGCGTCCGCCGCTGCTTCCGCCTGGACAAGGAGCACATCGCCTACGTCAAGTTCGTGGTCGAGGCCTACGAGGGCCTGGCCCAGGTCAGCTCACGCGCCGGCCGCGGCGAGATGGAGTGGCTCATCCCGGCGGCGCTGGCCGACCAGGCCGGGGAGTTGGCCGCGGCCCTGGGCGAGGAGGTAGGGCTGGTGGAGATCGAGACGCCACCGGACACCGAGCCCCGATGAAGCGGAGGACACCGCGCAGGCTGCTGTTGGTGGTGGCCGGGCTCCTGGTGGCCTTGCTGCTGGTGGAGCTGGCCATGCGCGTGGCCGGCCTGTACTTCACCCGCCGCCAGCTGAGCACGAACTTGCCGCGGGCCGCCGACGAGGGGGCGTTCCGCGTGCTCTGTCTCGGCGAGTCCACCACCGCCGAGCTGTTCGCCGACAAAAAAACCCTGGCCTGGCCCTCCATGCTGCAGCGGATGCTCAACGAGCGGTCCCGGGTGGGTAAGCGGTACAGGGTGTACAACGCCGCCATGCCGGGCCTGATCACATCGCAGGTCGTGGCCGACCTGGACCAGCAGCTCGCGCGGTTTCGGCCCCACGTCGTGGTGACCATGATCGGGATCAACGACCGGCACCTGCAGATCCGCTACACCGGCGCGCGGGGCCAGGACGCAGGCATCTTCTGGCGCAACATCCGGGTCTTTCAGCTCGTTCGCTGGCTGGTCTCGGCCTACGGCGAGCCGCGGCGGTCGAAGACACCGATGGCGCCGCCTGTGGGGCCGGGAGACGCCGCGGTAACCGAGCGCCTTGTGCGTGAGGCGACGCGGTTCATCGAGGGGGGGCGGCAGCTCGAGGCCGAGCGGCACCTGCAGGTCGCGGCCACGCGGCACCCCGGCCCGGCGGCGAGCGCCGCCAACGAGCTGTACAATCGGAATTCGGACGGCAAGGAACGGGCCCTGGTCATCCGCATCGGCCTGCTAAAATGTGAGCTGGAGCAGGCCGACATCGACACCCTCCTCCACTTCTCCGACGACCTGGTCAACGGGCTGGTGCCCAAAGGTGACGAGGCCCTCTCGCACCGGGCCCTGGACATCTTCGTGGCGTTTCACGCCTCCGGTCGGCCGGTGACGCCCGCCGCCGTCAGCCACTTCGCCAGCGTCTACGCCCACGTCAAGAAGCGGCACCCGGGCATGGACCGCATCCTGGCATTACAGCGGACGACGAAGAACCGCTCGACGCCATACCAGAACACCGCCTTCCACTACCGCGCCGTCGCCGACAAGCTCCGCAAGCGCGGCACGACCTACGTCGCCATGGCCTATCCGCGGACCAACGTCGACGCCATCAGGGCCGTCTTCGCCAGGCGCGAGGAGCAGAGGTTCAACGCCTTCTACGACTCGCTGCAGGCCGAGTATCCGCCGCTGAAGCTGAAGCCGGAGTACCGCGACGTCATCATCGTCGGCAACCACGACAACTTCCAGCGCGAGCTGGAGCGCCGGGGATGGGACGCGCTGTTCGAGGACAGCTTCGGCGTCTCCTTCGGCCACACCACCACGCGCGGGCACCGGCTCATCGCCGACAACCTGAGCAAAACGATCCTGCGGCTCGCCGGGGACCGCAGAAAGTAGGTAAGACCATGCCCAACAGAGATAAAGAAGAGCTCAGCCCACGTCAGCTTGCGCGGCGCAAGGTCAAGGAGGACGGGCGGCGCTCCGGTGAGGCGGCGCACACCCTGATCTGCATGCCCGAGATGACCCTGCGACGCCTGGACATGGACCCCGACCTGCGCGACGCCTTCTTGAAGGCTCAGACGATCCAGAACAGAGGGGCGCGGCGGCGCGAGGAGCGGCGCCTGGCGGGGGTGCTGCGGCGGGGCGACCTGGACGAGGTCGAGGAGCAGCTGGCCAGCCAGGAGAAGGCCGGCCAGGCCGACGCCCGGCTGTTCCAGCAGGCGGAGGCCTGGCGCACGCGGCTGCTGGAGGAGGGCCGTCCCGCGCTGGACGCGTTCCTGGAGCAATACACGGAACAGGAGGAGCGAGCCCTGCACAAGCTGACCCGCGACGCGTGCCGCGAGCACGTGCGGGGCAAGCCGCGTGGCGCCAAAAAGGAACTCTTCCGACACATCGCCACGCTGCTCAAGGAGGATGACCAGTCAACGTAGGGCGCCAGGCTATTGCGCTGCTCATTTGCGTTGATCACATTCGAAAAGTAGCGCGCGGGCCACGAGCTTTGGGCTTTCAGCTTTCAGCCCTCTTGGCAGCCGCTCGACGCTCTTTGCTGCAGCCTGCCATCGGAGCCCGCGCAGGCGGGGGGAGGCCGCAAAGCTCAGCATCGATGATCAGCTACAGGCCAGCCAATGAGCGACCAACAAGCT
>PVBE010425261.1_pt1 | contig 15492 bp, 11 predicted proteins | sample 1631181 | NCBI WGS metagenome assembly PVBE01 (sample SAMN08397723, study PRJNA350692) | Marine metagenome, whole genome shotgun sequencing project. | isolation source: water | place: Pacific Ocean | collected 2012-04 | reverse complement strand
CGAGCTGGTCGTGGGCCGCGGTGGCGTGTCGGACATCATCCTGGACAAGCCCTGGGTCAGCAGGGAACACCTGCGCATCTCGATGCGGGCGGGAGCGCTCTGGATCGAGGATCTCGCAAGCCGCAACAAGGTCTTCATCGATGGCGAGAAGCTCGAGGGGGAGCGCTTGTTCGCCCCAGGCAGCACGCTGTCGTTGGGCTCCCACAGGGTCGCACCGAGCCTCCTCGATTTCTGGTGTGAGCGCCTTGCCGCCGAGGCCGGGACCACACCCGTGGCCCCGGGCACCCCGTCCATTCCCGCCGACGGAACCTTGGTGCTCGGGCGCTCTCCCACCGCCGACGTGGTGATCGCCGACCAGCAGGTCTCGTGGCTCCACGCCCGCATCCACTCGAAGGCCGGTCGCTGGACGATCCAGGACCTGGGCAGTCGAAACGGCACCTATGTCAACGGCGTGGCCGTCACCGAGTCCGCCCTGGGCCAGGAAGACTCCCTGGCGCTGGGGCCGGTGCTCCTCTCCCTGGGAGGGGGCGCGGTTCAACGCTCGGAGCAGGATCCCGAGTGGATCCGGCTGGACGCCGTGAAGGCGACAAGGGTGCTTCCCAACGGCACGAAGCTGCTGGACGAGGTCTCGTTCACGGCCTTCCCGGGCGAACTGGTCGGCGTGATGGGTCCGTCGGGTGCCGGCAAGACCTCCCTCCTGGACCTGCTACGCGGGCGCCTGGGCTGCACGGATGGACGGGTCCTGCTGAACCAGTACGATCTACACCAGCACATGGATCGTTTCCGCGGCCGCATCGGCCACGTCCCCCAGCACGACGTGATGCACGCCGGGCTGACCGTCTTCGAGGTCGTGCTCGGTGCGGCGCTGCTCCGCCTTCCCCAGGACGTCCCGCGGGATGCCCTCGAAGACCAGGTGGATCGACTCCTGGCCCAGCTGGGCCTCGAAGGGGTGCGCGACCAGCGGGTGGGCGATGTACGCCAACGAGGCATCTCGGGGGGAGAGCGCCGTCGGGTGAGCATCGCCATGGAGCTGGTGACCGACCCGGCGGTGCTCTTCCTGGACGAGCCCACCTCGGGCCTGGATGCGGCTTCCTCCCTCGAGGTCGTCCACATCCTCCGCGACCTGGCGAGCACGGGCAAGACCGTGGTGATGACCCTGCACCAGCCTCGGGAGGAGGTCTACGGTCTCCTCGACCGCCTGGTGCTGCTGGGACGTGGCGGCAAGCTGGCCTGGTATGGTCCCACCAAGGGCGAAGCGGTCACCTACTTCTCGGAGCGCGCCCCCCAAGGACCGAGCCCGCAGGGGAACCCGGCCGACTACCTGATGGACGTGCTCGAACCGCGAGATCCATCAGCTCGACGCGAACCCGAGAGCTGGCGTGGCGATTACCTGTCCAGCCTGGCCTACAGGACCTATGTCGGCTCCTGGCAGGCGGAGCTGACCCCACGACCCGCCCTCGACAAAGCTCCCCGCAAGGCCGCACGACGAAGCGCGATTCGCGACCTCGGCCAGCTGGTTCGACGCTACGCGCTGCGCAAGTCGCGAGACCGCTGGACACTGGCCATCCAGCTCCTACAGGCCCCCGTCATCGCCCTCCTCACGGGTTGGCTCTTCGACAAGGCGCCCGACTTCGGGCTGGGGCTCCCCAAGCTCTGCGTGCTCAGCGACGTGCTGCCCGCGCTGTTCATGCTGGGGGCAGCCTCCATGTGGTTCGGCTGCACCAACGTGGCGAGGGAGCTGGTCGGCGACCGGCCCGTCTTCCTGCGAGAGCGCATGGTGGGGCTGTCACCCACCGCCTACCTGCTGTCCGTCTTCACCGTACAGCTCGCCCTCGCCGCCCTTCAGACCCTGATCCTGGCCGCCATCACCTGGCCCCTGGTGGGGCTGGCCGGCGCCAGCTTCCTCCCCGCCTGGGGACTGCTGACCGCCACCGCCGCCTTCGGCTTGGGCATGGGCCTGCTGTGCTCGAGCCTGGCCCGCTCGGAGGTCGCCGCCATCTCCGCCATCCCCCTGATCCTGCTTCCCCAGCTGATGTTCTCCGGCTACCTCCAGCTCTTCCGCACGATGACGGACCTGCAGCAGATCGCCACCGCCATCAGCCCCATGCGCTGGGTCTTCGAGGGCCTGCTCAGGGCCGAGTACGCAGCGGCGGGCAGGGTCGGGGTGATCGAGGTCTGCGTGGGCTTCCCCGAACGGAGCGTGCTGATGGCCGCGGGAGTGCTGGTGGTGGGGGCCACGGCCTTGATCGCCGCGACCGGATGGCAGCTCGCCCGAACGACCGCCGCACGCTGAGCGCAGACGAGTCAGGGCAAACGGGTCGGGGCTGTCAGAGCAGCGACAGCGCCTGGCCGGTCTGGGCTTCGATGACGCGCACGTCTTCGAGTCCTAGCTCGGGCTTGGCCGCCAGCTCGCTGATGGTGGTCAGGACCTGCTCGAGGGTTGAGACGATGTCGGCGTCGGTCTTGCCGGCGGCCTCGGCGCGGACGTAGCGGAGGAAGTAGTCCACGACCTCCTGTTCACCGAGCAGCAGCTTGGCCTTGGACGCATCGCCCGAAGCCACGACGGCCTTGGCCACCAGGTGCGAGCCCTCGAGCCACGCGCCGGCCTGCAGCAGCGGGCCCGTGGTGTCGTCCGGGCCCCAGCCTTCCTCGGGCACCATCATGCTGGCCACGTCGTCGAGCGCTTGGATGAACTCCTGCTTGCCTGCACCTTCCTGCTCGATGGAGACCTTCAGATCGTCGATGGTCGACAGGAGCCCTTCACCGGTCCCGATGGCGGCCATTCCCGCGCGCACGGCCGTGACGCGCTCGAGGAGCTTGGCGGTGGGCGCATCCTTGCCTGCCAGGATGGCGTCGGCCAGGACCACACCCGAGCGCACGGCGGTGATGTTCGGCTCGTCTTCCCCGGGCGCGAAGACCCGATCGGGCACCAAGGCATCGAGGCTCTCGGCGACACCGGCCTCGCGCACGGATCTTTCGATGCCCAGGGGCGAGGGCACGAGGGCGCGGTAGTTGACGGCGACCGCTGGCGCGTCCTGGGCGGGCGGTGGCGGCTCTAGCGGGGCGGCCTGGGCCGGGACCGGCGGCTCGGTGGGTGCTGGGGGTTCGCTGGGGCCGCAGGCGGTGGCCAGCAGACAAGCGCAGATCAGCAGACGGTACATGCGAGCTCCGGCAGGGAAGACAAAGGCGAACATAGCACGCAGGCCCACGCTGGCCGGACGCCGGAAACCGAAATCCGGGCGGGCGTAAGAGATATACTTGCCCGGTCATGAAGAAGATCCGCCCCCACCCCCACACCGACAGTGCCAGCGCCGAACGGAACGTCGACGTCGGCGTTCCCCCGGTGGGCCATGGCGTCCAAGGCCGGGACCGGATCGCCGCCCACCTGGTCTTCGTCGCCGCCGAGGTGGCGAGCGTGGCCCTGACCACCGAGGGTCGGACCCTTCGTGGCACGCTGGCGATGCCCAACCACGGGCGGCTGGTCCCTTTCGTGCCCCACCGGGACTACGGCGACGGACTCGAGCTTCCCTTGCGAGGCATGCCCGCTTCCCTGGCCTACACCGCCCACGAGGTCAGCTACGGCTTCGGAACCACCATGGCGGGCGTGGACGAGACCGGTCGCTGGCTGATGCAGCCCCCAGAGACCATCGACGCCACGGACCGACGCCTCCTCCACCGTCACCCGGTGCTCGGTGACCCTGCCTTCAGCCTGGAGCTGAACGGATCCTGGCAACCCCCTGGCTTCCGCCCTTTCTCGGCGCTGGACATCTCCGCGGACGGCCTGGGTGTCCTCTTCGACCCCCACCGCACCCCCATGGCGCCCCACGACCTGGTCTCGGCGCGGCTGCTCCTGCCGACCGCCTTCACCTTCATGCACCTGCTGCTCCGGGTGGCCAACGTACGGCCGGTCAGTCGCCACGCCTGGCTCCGCGCCGCCGGAACGCGCTTCGTGGACCTCCGCATGGAACACCGCCGGGCGCTGGCCCTGTCCATCAGCGCCTGGGAGCAGGGTCGAAGAGTGGTGTAGACGACTCGAACTCACCCTGGTACCAGCGGAGCGACCCGCCCTCCAGGTGGCTCACCTCCACCTGACCCATGGCGCCTGGTACCGACTCGAACCACAGGTTCCAGTCACCGATCAACGCGCCGTCCCAGTACAGGCGGGCTCGCTCGTCCTCTGGCATGTACTCGATGCGAAGCTGGTGATCACCGCTCTCCACGTTGGCGGTCTCGGTGACGCCGAAGTGATCGGTCTCGCCGATCTCGGTGCTCACCTCGCCGACGTTCGCCGACTCGAACCAGATCTGGCGGTTGGCCAGGCGGAGGGCGAGGTTGTCCTCGCCGCGGTTGAAGAGGTCCAGGCGGTCCTCCTCCTGCAGGTAACGATCGAAGCGGCCGCTACCTTGGCAGCCCAGCAGGTCGGCTTCGATGATCCAGGGGCTCTCGTAGTGCAGGTCGACCTGCACGGCGGTGCCCTCCACCAGGTCCACCTCGTCATCCCAGTAGCGGACCACCAGGGTGGCCGGCTCCGAGCCGACGCTGCCGCAGTCGTCGCTCACGACGCAGGCGTAGGCGCCTTCGTCCGACGAGCCGACCGTGTCCAGCACCAGGGTCGCGTCGGTGGCACCGTCGATCTCCACGCCATCCCGCTGCCACTGGTAGGAGAGCGCACCCGCACCCGTGGCCCCAACCTCGAAGGTGGCCGCCCGGCCCGCCGTGACCTCCTGCGAGGCGGGCTGAGCCGAGATGCCCGGCGCCTCCTCGATGGCGAGAACCGACTCGTTGGACACCAGGCTCTCACCGCCGCTCTCGATGGTGCAGCGGTAGGCCCCCTCGTCGCCCTCGTCCACGCCTTCGAGCCAGAGCTGTGCATGGTCGCCCTGGTCCAAGGGCTGGCCGTCGAGGCTCCATTGATGGTCCTCGCCGGGCACCGCCGACGCGCTGATCAGCACGTCACCACCCGCACATGCTCGGGCCTCGGTGGGCCGACTCATCGGCACGCCCTGGATGGAGAGGCAGTCCACCGCGCCGTCGTCCTGCAGCCGCACCCGCAGCCCGGTGACGGATCCCGAGAGCGCCACCTGGCGCTGCTGCCAGCCGTCGACGCCGCCGTCGAGCGTGTCCAGGACCTCCCAGCCGCCATCCACCAGCCCTTCGACGGTGACGCTTCCTCCCCCAGTGTCGATCCAGTGCTCCAGCGACAGCTCGTGGTACCCGGCGGTGTCGAACGCGGAGCCCGTGTACTCCACGCAGCGCTCGGTTCCGTCGCGGGTGATGTACCCGCCGACTCCCCCGCAGCCATCGTCGTCGGTCTCGTAGCTCACCGTGCCGTCCCGCGTGGTGCTGCAGTCGGACAGCCAGACGGTCCAGCGCCCGTCGGAGAACGGAGAGCTGTCGAAGTCCTCCTCGAAGAGCCGCTCGAGCTCGTCGTCCAGCACCTCGATGGTGATCGTCGCGCTGTCCTCGAGCCCCTGCGCGTCGGAGACGGCGAGGGTCACCGGCCAGCTCCCGGGCTCCTCGAAGCCGTGCTCGAAGGCCACTTCGGAGCTGTCGGCCACGCCGTCGCCGTCCAGGTCCCAGCCAAAGCTGGTCGCACCCTCGGAGCCGGATCCGTCGAGGGAGACGGTCAGTGGGTACCAGCCCCGTGCAGGGGTGGCCGAGACGACGGCCACGGCCTCTCCCTGGTCGTCGTTTCCAGGTCCGCTTCCCTGACAGCCGACGGCCAGGACGATCAGAGCCAGCGTCATCTTTCCTCCTCGCAAAGCGGCCATCCGCTCGATAGTCAAAGCTCGAGCTCCAACCACGGCTGGTAGACCGGCCGCTCGGCGCCGGCGGTGTCCCGCACCGAGACGCTCCCGAACAGCTGCCACTCGTCCGAGGCGTCTCCCGGGTCCACCATGGGGTTGAGGAAGAGCCAGTTCACCAGTAGCACGTCCCGGCCCGCGAGCAGATCGCCGAGGGTGGACACGAAGTCGACCTGGGTGTCCTCGCCCTGCTCCCAGGGGATCTCCAGGTCTCCCAGATCCTCGGCGGGCCACCCGGTCTCGGTGATAGCGACCGGGGTCGAGCCGATGCGGTCGAACAGCGGCTCCAGGTAGTCGCTGGGGACCTCGTCCACCGTGGCGTACTGGAGGAAGGGGTAGACGGTCACGCCGAGCAGATCGACCTTGGACAGATCGTGGGCCTCGAGGGCCTCCCAGTAGGGGTCGACGAAGCCCGTCAGCGCACCTTGACCCGCCAGGTGCTCGTAGTTGAAGACCGTGCCCACCATCGTGGACTCGGACTCGGCCTTGATGGCGTCGTAGGCGTGTTCGTAGAAGGTGATCCAGTTGGCGTAGTCGTCCGGATCCTGTTGATGGTAGAGGCTGTTCTCGTTGCCGATGAAGACGTAGGGGGGCTCGTGCGTGCGCACGTGCTCGGTGAGCATGGACAGGAACAGATCCCGGGCGGCCTCGTTGGTCCAGTCGTTCGTCGCGTCCTCGGGGACGTTCAGGTAGAGGGTCTCGCCGGAGCGCCAGCCGAAGACCAGGATCGGCACGAAGCCGTAGGACTCCGCCTGCACCGGGAGCCCGCCCCCCGCCTGCGGGATGGTGCCCGCGTCGCTGCCCCCGGCTGCGTCGTCCCGCCACGCACCGTTCCACATCACGCCGCCCCCTTCCTGGCCGCCCACCTCGGTGTAGAACTCACCTAGCTGCGCATAGTCCAAAGGGAAGCCGAGGGGGGAGATCCCGTAGCCCTTGACCAGGCCCGTCCACTCCGGCGCGGTGTCGCCAGGCGCGGTGTCGTCGGATGGCGTGCAGCTCGAGGCACAGCAGGCGAGCGCCGTGGTCAGGAGGAGGGCTCGAGTGCGGGAGGGGCGGGGGGCACTCACGTCGACCTCCGAGTGTTCGAGACCAGGCCAGTATAGTGCAGGTGCGTCGCGGACAGTGGCGACCACAGCGCTCGAACGGAATGTCGTCGCGAACCTCGATCGTACCGGTGTCGATGGCCAGCCCCTCGACCACGTCTCGTCCGGTGCACCCGACCAGCCGACCGCGTACGCCACCCCCGACACTCCCAGGAGCGTCTTCCTATAGCATCGGTAGGCCCCACGGTGCCGATGGCAGGCAGCGTATCGGAGCAGCGCCGACGATGGCCGGGTGGATCCCGATAACGTTGCATGCTGATGAACCTATCGGTGGACCTGATCTTCTTCGACACCACCACGGCATCGTTCACCATCGACGAGAGCGACTTGGACGAGGCTCTGGAGGACGGCACCGTGGAGCCCGGGCTGCGTCGCTTCGGGCACGCCAAGGAGGGCAGTTGGGATCCGCAGGTCGTCGTCGCTCTGGCCGTGACCCGTGAGGGGCTGCCGGTGCGCAGCTGGGTGCTGCCGGGCAACACGAACGACGCCACCGTGGTGAAGCGCATCCGCGAGGATCTGCGCGGCTGGCGGCTCAACCGAGTCCTGATGGTGGGCGATGCAGGCATGGACTCCCTCGAGAACCGAGCCGAGTTGGCCCGCGCTTGCGGCCGGTACGTCCTCGCCGTGAGGGCTGGCAGCCTGAAGGAGGTCAAGGAGGTCGTGCTGTCCCGCTCTGGTCGGTACAAGAAGGTCTCCGGCAACCTGCGGGTAAAAGAGGTCGTGGTCGGCGAGGGCGAGCTGCGACGCCGATACATCGTGTGTCACAATCCCGCGCAGTCCGAACGACAGAAGAAGCATCGAGAGAAGGTCATCGAGGAGCTCGAGGCCGAACTCGCCAAGCATCGCGACGACAGCTCCGAGCGCAAGTGGGTCGCCATGATCCGCGCCTCTGGCCGCTACGGTAGGTATACCAAGCTCGACGCCAAGGGACGGCTACGCATCGACAAGGCGGCCGTGCGTGCAGCCGCCAAGCTGGACGGCAAGTGGGTCCTGCTGACCAACGACGACACACTCTGCGCCGCGGATGCAGCAGACGCCTACAAGGGCTTGCTGGTGATCGAGCGCTGCTTCCGCAACATGAAGCGGGTTCAACTCCACATGCGGCCGATGTTCCACAGGCTGCCGCACCGCATCGTCGCTCATGTCAAGCTCTGCGTCCTCGCCCTACTCCTACAGCGCGTGGCCGAGCTACGCGCCGAGCGATCCTGGATGCGGATCCGGCACGAGTTGGACAAGGTCCAGGTCACCGAACTGCGCGCGGGGCGTGACCATTTCTTGCAGCGAAATCGGCTCTCCGACGATTCCAACAGACTGTTTGCCGCCCTCGGTATCGACCCTCCCAAGCAGGTTGTCGGTGTACTGACAGCCTGATTCCGGGCATAGATATCCATAGGTACACGCCGCAAACGGCGTCGCTGGAGATGTGTGCCCGTGAAAGCGGACTTTCGCCTTATGCGCGTATCCAGGCTGACGAAACTTGAGCCAGACCCTCCCGATCCATTCTCGGAATTGGAGATGGCCACCTGGGCTCTGTCTGAGTCCGGCAACCTCGTCCTGGAGCTCTCCACGGGCACCACGGCATCCGCGGGCGCGACATCATCCGTTGAGGCGGAGGTCTGGTTCGTCCTGAGGCTTGGACCGCACCGTGAGACCTGGACACAGGGCCCGTACACCTTGTCCGCCGGATCTACGGTCCAGGTGACCCCGACGGTCCCGGACGCATCGACGGTTCACGAGCTGGCTCTCACCCATGGGGCGGACCTTTACGGCTTGGCCACCGTTGGGGAGTACTCCGGAAGGTTGGACACCGTCTTCGTGACTTGGCCGGATGGTGGCACGTCCCCTGCGGAAATCAGCGCCACCATTTCCGCCGATCAAGGCTTCGACCTAGACATCCTCTCGACAACCGCCGCCGAAGAAGTCGAGAACTACCTGGCCACGGGGAGCCGATTGCTCCCCGCGATGGGACACAGCCATCGTGGCAGGGAGGACACAGGCGGTGACTACTACTATCACGGACTCGACGCCGACCCGGAACTCGAGGAGTAGACCATGCACTCCCTTCTCTTCAGCCTGTTCATCGTTTCCTCGCCAACTCTCGCAGTGGACTACGACACCAAGGACGTGACGTTGTGTGTCAAGACGGAGACCGACTTCGTGGACGTTGCCTGGGGAGGCGGAGACTACTGGACCAGCAACTCCGTTCGTAGGCTGAGGGGAGTGCATGTACGTTTCACGGACGTGACCGGCACGTGGTGGGAGTTCATGGACGACGATGGCTGCAAGGTCGTAGAGATCACCGTCGACAGGGACTCCTCGGAGGACTATTTCGTCTATGTGGAATCCAATTCCGAGATGGGGAGCTACAAGGTCTTCTCCTATTGGGAGAGCAGCGATGGCTCGTCATACGGCTTCGCCTGGGAGGCCGACTTGTTCGACATAGACAACTCCTCACCCCTCCTCGTCATCCCGGATTCAGATGTTGACATACGCGTCTGGCAAAACCTGGCCCTCGGTGTCTACGCCCTCTACCGCTCTTCCACGAACTACTACATCGCTGGCCATGGGAACACGGCTGGTTGCCCAGATTCGAGCATTCCTTGCTGCGGACAGGATGCCTGGGAGCTAAGCGATGAGTCGTCCATGCCGGAGAAAGAGATCAACTTCGTATCGAAACCAGTCGGAACCTACTCTTCCACCTGGGACAGCCCCGACAGCCACCCTGACTACTTCGGAAGCGAAGTTCCTGGCGTAAAAGTATATGATGGCGGGTCCGCAAACTACGGGAAGCACAAGCACAAGATTGCGCACGAGCTCGGACATGTAGTGATGTGGCTGAGGGTTGGCGATGACGACGTGGCCAAAGACAACGACGCGGAGGAGTTCGGGTGCATGGGCTCTTGGCAGGACGAAGCCATGAACGACCCAGCGAACAACAAGGGGCTCATCACGAGAGAGTACGAGGCGATTGCCATCTGGGAAGGATGGGCGGACTTCTTCTCGGCATGGCTGTGGAACGACGACTCCGAGGCTGGCTGTGAGTACAAGAACAACAACTTCCACGACTTCGATCTGGATGGCGATCTCGACAACAACTATGTTCTAAACACCTTTGACGGTGTGTTCTCGTGCGAAGGTGCCGGCTTGGATCCCGACTTCTCCGAACCCCTACCAATGGACCCGCTAGAGGAGTACGTGACAGCAAAGGACTGGCTGCAGGACATGTATGACGACGCCTCCGCATGCCCCGACGAGAGCGGTACGTACACGACAGGGTACAACACGAAGTACGACTACCTCCGATACTTCTGGGACATGGCATCCGACCAGGGCGTCTCCATCGAGAAGCTGGGGACCGTGTTGGTGGACATGTGTCCTGCCACGTGGGAGGGTACGACAGGCGGCGAGCCGCAGGACGACTGGCCCACCGAGCGCCTGGAACGTTCCATCTCCTTCCACGACCTGGAAGACGAACACGACGCAGAGAAGGCCAACTACGACCACAGCAATTGACCGGGAAAGTGGCGTACGCCCAACCGTGACCGCGACGGGTGTCCGTGGTGTCCACCGAGAGCCCCTGCTCCTCGGCGCCTTCCACCCCCTGAAACACACCGAAACACAAAGGCAACCGCTGCGCAACGGAGCCATGGCGAGGCCACCGCTACCTTGAAGACGAGCCGAGAGACACACCGTCGCGGCGCAGCCAAGGAGCCACCATGAACGTCGTCGTCATCAACGGAAGCCCATCTGGAAATCGCGGGACCACCGCCCAGTTCGTCGCCTACCTGCGAGCGAAGCTCGGCGAGCACGACTTCGTAGTGGTGGAGGCCGCCCGGAAGATTGCCGTGTTCGAGCGAGACCCAACAGCCCTGGACAAGGTCGTGGCGCAGCTGCGATCAGCCGATGTCGTGCTCTGGGCCTACCCCGTCTACGTCATGCTGGTCCCGGCGCAGATGTTGCGCTTCGTGGAGTTGGTCGCGGAACGCGTGGGTCCAGGTGGGCTCGAGGGCCGGCTCGCATCGGCGCTCTCCACCTCCGCCCACCACTACGACCACACCGCCATCGACTGGATGAGGGACGTGTCCACGGACCTGGGGATGAGCTGGATGCACGGCTTCTCCGCTGGCTCGGCCGACCTGCCGACCCCGTCCGGGCAGCACGATCTGCTGGGTTTCGCTACCGAGATCTTGGCGACGGCAGCGGAAGGCACGACCCTCGAGGTTCCCGCGCCCAGGATACCGACGACCATGCCCACCTACATCCCCGAGCCCTGGCAGGTGGTCACCGGCCAGCCCACGGGCAAGATGGTGATCATCGACGACGGCGAGCCGGGAGACCACAACCTGGACCGCATGATCAGGCGCTTGTCCGCCGGGACCACCATGGAGGTGGACCGTCTCCGGCTCGCCAACCTGGACATGAAGGGCGGCTGCCGCGGCTGCATGCGCTGCGCCGACAACGGCCGCTGCGTCATCCGGGACGGCTACAGCGCCGCGTTCGCGGAGCGCGTGCTCGAGGCGGACGTGGTGATCTACGCCGGAGCCGTGCGGCAGCGGTTCCTGTCGGCCCGGATGAAGGCCTTCATCGATCGCTACTTCGAGAACGGTCACCGCCCCCTGCTGGACGGGAAGCTGGTGGGATTCCTGGTGTCAGGGCCCCTGGCGCAGCTGACGACGCTCCGGGAGGTGCTCGAGTCCCACGTCGAGGTGGGCCACTGCCAGCGCCTGGGGATCGTCACCGACGAGAACCCGGACTCCGAGGTCACCAGCACCCTGCTGGACACGATGGCTCGGAAGGCGGACCGCTGGCTCGAGCACCCGTGGCACCGCCCGCGCACCTTCCGGGGCGTGGGGGCGGACAAGAACTTCCGCGATCTGGTCTACGCCAACCGGGGCATCCTCACGGCCGACCACCACTATTACCGGCGCACGGACCTGTACGACTTCCCCCAGCGTCAGATCGGTCGCTGGCTCTTCAACGCCTTCCTGCTGGTCTGCAAGCGGATTCCGGTCCTCCGCGACCGCATCGCGGCCCAGGCAGCCTCGGGCAAGATCCGCTCGCACCGCAAGCTCTTGGAAGCCATCCAGGCGGAAAGCTAGCGCCTTCTCACCGCCAGTCCCAGCCCGAGAGCGAGCAGGCCCAGCCCGGGGATCCCACCCGGAGCGGGAACGTGGGAGCAGCCCGACACGGGGTAGAGGACGATCTCTTCCTCCGCGTTGGGCTCACCCGCGCAGTCTGGCTCGGGCAGCTCCACCCCCGCCGATTCCTCGATCCAGGCGATCACGGCGTCAGGGCGCACGTAGATGCCGCCTTCCGAGCAGGGCTGATAGGCGGTGTCGTAGCCGCGAGAGGTGATCCCCACCAGGTAGGCTTCCGGATCGGCCTGGCGGGCAGCGATGTTGTAGTCCATGCGGCTGCTGGTGTTCCCGGCGTGGTCGGAGGGGACCAGGTAGAGGGGTCCACCCGAGTCGCCGAAGCAGGCGTCCACGCCGTCACCACCGGCACGCAGCTCACCGCCGGGGCTCACCTGCGAGGCGCAGCCCAGCTCCATGTCGGTGCACTCAGCGTCGATCACCGTGGTCTGGGCCTGCTGCAGGCGGCTGCCGTAGCGCTCACCCCAGACATCGGTGGCGCCGTAGCCCACGATCACGACCTCGGCGCCGTCGTAGAGGTAGTTGTCCAGCGCACAGCCCTGGGCGATGACACGAGGCTCCACGCTGCTCTCCTCCGCCAGGATCAGCAGCGACAGGTCGTAGGTCCGACTCCAGTTCTGCTGGACGATGGTCTCCACCACCTCGATCTTCTCTCCCCCCTGCGTGTAGTCGATGGTGTCCAGGAGCACGTGGGTGATGCCTCCGGCGCAGTGGCCGGCGGTGAGGACCAGGTCGGGGGCGATCAGCACCCCGGTGCAGCCCTGCTCGGCGCCGAAGAACACGGCGGCCGTGTCGGGCCAGTGGCCGGCGGGTGCGTCTTCTCCCCCCACCACACGGTAGGTTTCGGCCAGGCCGAGGTTCGAGACCAGGGTCAGTGCGATGAGTGCCGGTGACATGCGGGACCTCCGGGTGCGGGTTGTCTCAGCAGCTCTCCTCGCCGCCGGGTAGCGGCACCTGGGACGTGGGTCAGAACCCCCGATTTCGGTCCCCGCTTTGCAGGCTCTTTGCGACGGAACCCGAGGGCGAGACTTTGCGAGGACCGAACAAACCCCCGTCGCCCAGCTGCCGAGAGGAAAGGTACGACCATCTCACCATGGGGGTTTCCATGTCCTTCACCATCTCGCCGACCAGGACCCAAGCCACCTCCCAGACCTTCGAGCAGCTGTCTACGGGCAACCGCATCAACCGCGCGGCCGACGATCCCGCCGGCCTGGCCGTGGCCGACACGCTGACGACGAGGGCCACGTCCGAGGCCCAGGCGGTCCGGAACATCAACGACGGCATCAGCGTCTCGCAGGTCACCGAGGGAGCGCTCGACAGCGTGTCCGACATGCTCTCGAGGATGCGCGAGCTGGCGGTGCAGGCCTCTTCGGGCACCCTGGCCAGCAACGGCCGCGACGCGATCCAGGCTGAGTACGAGCAGCTGGCCGCGGAGGTAGACCGGGTGGCCGACAGCACAGAGTTCAACGGAACCGACCTGACCGACGGTTCGCAGCCTTCCCTCGACGTTCAGGTCGGGGCCGACGCGGGGGACACCGTCAGCCTGGCCTTGCCCGACATCGGAGCCACGGCCTTGGGAGTGGACACGGCCTCGCTGGACTTCAGCACGGCATCCGGGGCACAGGATGCGATCGGCTCCATCGATGCAGCCCTGGAGCAGGTCGGTGCAGCCCGCTCGGAGCTGGGTGCCGGCGAGAACCGCCTCACTTCGTCCCTGGACGTCATGCTATCCGAGCAGGAGAGCCTCCAAGCGGCTTCGTCCCGCATCCAGGACGCGGACTACGGCGAGCTGGCGGTGGCGCTGGCCCAGCAACAGATGGCACAGGACGTGGACATCGCCATGCAGGCCCACGCCAACATGTCGCGAGCCTCGATGATGCAGCTGCTCGCTTGACGCGCGATCACTGGGCGGTGAGCCGCTCCAACTGGGCCCGCCGGTTCTCGATCACGTCTCGCATGGAGTTCTGGTAGGCGACCACCGAGGCGTAGCCGTACTCCTTCTTGGGATCGGACTGCACGTAGGGGTCGATCTGTTCCCGCACCTGGTCGAAGTAGGTCAGCGGATCCGGGTCCATGGCCTCGATGAGGTCGAGCGATTCGTAGGCCAGCTCGACCATCCGTTCGTAGCAACCGGGCGTCGCCGAGCACTTCCAGCCCAGGCGGGACGAAGGGCTGCTCGGATCGGTGTCCGGGTAGTAGAAGGCTTCGTCGACACCGTGGGGCATGAACTTGAGCTGGTCGCTCTCGGGGTCGTGGTAGACGTAGGCGTCGTCGGCCGGGTAGCGGTAGGGGTAGCCGTCGTACTGGGTGACGACGATGGAGACCGCCCAGTACCGCTGGAACGCTTCCATGTCGATGGCGCTCTCGACGGCGTCCATGTCGATGGCGCCGGTGCCCTGCAGCAGGGAAGTAGCCTCGTAGAGCTTGGACTTGTCTTCCTCGCCGAACTCCAACTGCATCCCCTCGACATAGGTGTCATCGAGCTCCGAGTCCGAAAACTCCCACAGGCTGCCGCTGTCGTCGAACCAAGGCTCGATCATCTTGCGGGTGGAGCTCTCGGTGTGGACATACAGGCCGTAGTCCTGGCCATTGAGGGTGAGGTGGGCGTGGTGAGCACGGCGCGCTGGCACCCCCGCTTCGCGGTAGAACAGGTAGGCCACTCGCTCGTGCATCATGGAGTAGTCGCCCACCATGTTGTTCAACGTGAGCTCGGACAGGTCCAGGAATCGCTGGTCGTCGACGTACTTGTCGAACTTGACCTTGAGCGCCGGCTTGTCGTCGATCCCCCGCCAGGAGCTAGACCCCTTGGTGCGGACGCCGACGTTCTCGAACACCTCGCCGTCGTAGGTGAAGGTACCCGAGACCCAGTCGTAGGGGCTGGAGCGCAGCGCGGCCATGGACTCGGCGGACAGCTCGAGGGCGAACTCGGGGATGGACTCCTCGTCGAACAGCTCGGCCCCCGCGTAGACCACGGGGCCGTCGCCGATCTGCTCGTTGCCGGTGTCGCCCGTGTCGTTGCCGGTGTCGGTGTCACGCGTCGTGTCGGTGTCCCCACGGGCAGTGTCACCCGTGTCGGGCCAAGGGGAGAGGGTCATCGGCGGCCGGCAGGCCAGTAGACCCAAGGCGACGAGGGGCAGCGAGCGTGTGTACATCATGGGCGTCCGGAGAGCCCAGTCAGCATAGCCTAGGGGAGACGGCGCCGCCGCGCGGCCCTCACCAGCGCCGCCGCGCGTCGATGAAGTCGGAGGGATCCATCGTGCCCGACCCCTCGTCATGGCAGCCGTAGCCCCCCGAGCCTGGCGACATGGACTCGTTCCAGCGCAGCTCGAGGTGTAGGTGGGCGGACCACGCTCCATCGCCATCCCCGATCTCGCCGATCTGGGTACCCCGGGTGACCCACTGCCCGTCGCTGACGAACATGGCGGAGAGGTG
>PVBE010447892.1_pt1 | contig 15495 bp, 14 predicted proteins | sample 1631181 | NCBI WGS metagenome assembly PVBE01 (sample SAMN08397723, study PRJNA350692) | Marine metagenome, whole genome shotgun sequencing project. | isolation source: water | place: Pacific Ocean | collected 2012-04 | reverse complement strand
CCGACTCGCCACCCTTGAAACACTATCTCCCGGTGGGGCATTCGGCGTGATTGGGGCGCTCGAAGAAGACCTCTATACAGCCAGTGCCGAAGCGGTGACCAATGGCTCTGCCTGGCGCTTGCCGCGAAGTTTCGCTCTCTCCCTGCTGGAGAGCGAACCCCAGCTCGCAATCGAGGTGCTGAAAATCGTTTCCTCCCGCCTGTACCGGGCCCATGAGCGTATGCGCTCCTTCGCCCATGATCCGGCACCCGCCCGACTCGCCGCCGCACTCCTCGAAGCCGCCGTCGAGGGGGAAGCCCGAGTGACCCGCAGGGCGCTGGCCGAGGCCACGGGGACAACGGTCGAGACGGCGATCCGGGTTCTGCGCCGATTCGAAAAAGAAGGACTGATCCGCGGCGCCGTGGGCCGGGTGGAATTGCTCGATATCGAGACCTTGGACAATATGTCGGGCGGCAAACAATCTTGAGGGGAGGCCGCGAAACTCCCAGCCGGAGACGGAGTCGACACGGCTTCGCAGAAGCGACAAAGCGCAGCAGGAGAGAAATCCGATGTCGGAGACACTGAAGATTTTTGGAGTCGTGGGGGCGTCGGGAAGTGGAAAAACCTCGTTGCTCCAGCGCTTGATCCCCGAGCTGGCCGCGCGGGGGATTCACGTAGGGGTCATCAAGCATTCCTCGCACGGCTTTCTCGCCGACCGCCCCGGCAAGGATTCCTACCGCCTTTACGAAAGCGGCGCGGGAGCGGTCGCGCTGATTTCAGGCGAACAACTCGCAACCTTCATCCGCCGCAAGGAGGGGGAAAACGAAAGGGGTGCGCTGCAGCAGGCCCTCGCATCCCTGCCCGCCGACCTCGACATGGTCCTCGTGGAGGGATGTTCGTGGGAGCCCATCCCCCGGATCATCCTCAAGCCGCCGCATGAGGAAGCGGCCTCGCGATTCACCGAAGCGGGCCCCGTGCTCGCGATGGTCGATGCACCCGAGGCTCCCGCCGATGGGCCGCCCCACTTCGATGCTTCACTCATCCGCTCCCTGGGCGACCTGCTGGCGGCGGAAAGCCGGGGCGATAGCGATCCGACGAGATCGGAGCCAAGACCTCCCGGCTGATCGGGAAGACTCTCTTTGAATCGATCCGGCCGACCGGGAACACAAAAGACCCGCCGAGGTCCGATCAGTGGCTGCCGGGCAGCAGGGCGAGGCGTATCGGGTCGCCACGATGCTGGGCCAGATCGTCCAGGGCCCGCTCGGCTTCTTCGAGGGGATAGCGGGCGGTAATCGAGAGGGAGAGGTCGAGGCGACCGGAATTCGCGAGATCGATCACGCGCTCGAGTTCGTCCCGGGTATAGCCCATCGATCCCATCACGCCGATCTCCTTGCCCACGAAGGAAACGAGGGGTCCGAGTTGGGGGGACTCCATCCCCACCCCGCCCACGACCACGCGCCCCCCTCGAGCGACCGAGGCCATCGCGAGTTCGACCGTGGTCTTCCGACCCACGTACTCGATCACGATATCCGGGCCATCTCCTCCCGCCGCTCTCCGGATCACCTTATGGATATCGTCCACTCGCGCGTCCAGGACCACATCCGCCCCAGCGGCTTCGGCGCGTCTCAATGCGCCCTCGCTGGCATCCACCGCGACGACTCTTTCCGCACCCAGGAGCCGAGCCAGCAGGATCGCGTGATAGCCGACGCCTCCGCAGCCGATCACGGCGACGCGTTCTCCTCCTCTGATTTCTGCACGCGCCGCCACCGCGTGATAGGCGGTGGCCACGGCATCGGCCAGGATCGCGCCATGCTCGAAGGGGATCGCGTCGGGCAGGGGAAGTATGCAGGCCAGTGGGGCCACGACCTTCTCCGCAAAGGTGCCGTCGCGCGCCATGCCGAAGATCTGCGCCCGGGGGCAGAGACCGAGATGGCCCCTGCGACACGCCGAGCATTCGCCGCAGGTTTCACTGGGTAGCAGCAGGACTCGATCCCCGATGCGATAGTCCTCAACCCCCTCGCCGAGGCATTCCACGATTCCGGCTCCCTCGTGGCCCATGATCACGGGCAATTCGGGTACCGGGAGCCGACCGTGGGAAGCGTGCAGATCCGTGCCACAAACTCCGGCGGCCTGAATGGCCACGCGAACCTGGAGGGGACCCACCGGGGGCTCGGGAACATCTTCCACCTTGATCTTCGGGCCGGAATGGAGACGAACGGCTTTCATCTGATTTCCTCACTCGGCGCCGTGCACGCCAGTTGTCTGATCCTGCCAGAAGGGTTCGCGCAATGCGCGCCGCAAGATCTTTCCCACCGGACTCTTCGGAAGTTCATCGAGCACATCGATGGCCTTGGGCACTTTGAAACGGGCCAGCTGCTCCTTGCAAAAGGCAATCAATTCCTCCGCATCGACCGAATTCCCCTCGCGCAGCGTTACGGCCGCACGCACCGCCTCGCCCCATTTGGAATCGGGAACCGCGAAGACCGCGCATTCGGCTACCGCGGGATGCTCGGCCAATATTCCCTCGACCTCTGCGGGGTAGACGTTGAAACCACCGCTGATGATCTTGTCCTCCTTGCGATCCGCGAGAAAGACGTAGCCCTCGGAATCCATTCGACCCAAATCGCCGGTGCACAACCAGCCATCTCGCAGGCGGGCGGCATCGAGTTCAGGGCGCTTCCAGAAGCCGGGAGTCGCCCAGGGCGCACAAACGCAGATTTCCCCGACCTCTCCCAACGCCACCGGACTGCCATCCTCGGCGCAGATACGCACCTGGACGAAGGCCGCGCATTCGCGCCCCACCGAAACCAGGCGCCCGCCCCCCTCTTCGAGGGCGGCCACATGCTCCTCCGGTCCCATGAAGGTATTCAGCCCATAGGCCTCGGTCTGTCCGAAGCCGGTATGCAGGACGGGGCCGAGGCGGTCGAGGGAAGCGCGTACAAGAGCGGGGGCACTCGGCGCCGCGGCGTACATGACGATGCGCAGACTCGAGAGATCCGTCGTGTCGGCATCGGGATGATCGAGCAGCATCCGCAGCAGGGTCGGAATCACGAGGATCATCGTAATCGCATGCTCCTCGATGGCCCGGAGCATCGTTTTCGGATCCGCGACGGGGAGGATGACGAGGGTAGCCCCCGCGATCCAGCAGGCATCCATGCCCCGCCCGCCGAAATGGCTCAGGGCGAGTTGCCCCAGGATGCGATCCCCGGGGCCAACCCCGAAGACCGTCGCCCAGGCCCCCATGGCGGCACTGACGCTCGCGTAGCTATGGGTGACACCCTTCGGATCTCCCGTGGTTCCCGAGGTGTAGAGAATCTGGGCCAGGGCGCTCGGCGGACGCTCGATGCGTGGAGTCTCTCCCGATTGCTCGGCCGCCAGGGCGGCCAGATCCCTCGCACGCTCCCCCGGCCCCAACGCCAACACCTTCGCGTGACCAGCCGCCGCCGCATGGGCGCGGGGAATCGCTTCGGGGCTGAGAGCGATCACGAAGCGCGCCTCGGCATCCTCCACCATGAAGGCATGCTCCTTGGCGGTCAAGGCCCCGAGAAGCGGAACCAATACCCCTCCCGCCCGGGCGATCGCCACCACCACCTCGACATATTCGATGGCATTCTCCTGCACGAAGGCCACCCGCTCACCGACTTCCAGGCCCTCGGCCAGAAGTGCCTGGGCGAGCTTCGTCGCTCGCAGGTCGAGTTCGCCATAGCTGAGTCGTCGAGGCCCATCGATGAGTGCGATGCGGTCGGGAAAGCTCTTCGCACCACGCGCCGGATAATGGGAATAGGGATGAATCATTTCCGATCCCCTCCCCGCCCAGAAAGACGGTCCGCGGGAAGATGGCGTTCTTCGGGGCCCGCATAATGGGCGCCCAATGCATCGGGAATGATTCGCAGGGGGACACCCTCACGAATTTCCTCCACGATATGGGCCAGGAGTGCGGCCCCATAGCCCAGCGCACCGAGCCCCCCAATCACCAGGGGGTCGAATTTCAGATCGGCGAGCAGCGCCCCCAGCGCACCGGCCAGGTTGATGGGGATGAGTCGGCCCTTCTCTTCCCGAAGGGCGCCTTCGATGGCGTCGAGCATGCGGCCGTGCTCCCGCCAGCCATCCAATTCAATCGCGAGCTTGCGCACGATGACCGCTCGCGGCTCACCGCTCTTATGCATCGGATGACCCAGGCCCGGAACGCTTCCTCGTCGCTCCGCCCAGAGTTCGAGCACGCGCTTCGCGGCTTCGCCCTCTTCGAGCTGCCAGGCCACGGCTTCCATCAACATCTCGGCCATTTCCTGGGGCGAGCCCGTCACCGATCCACTGGCGAGGATGCCGCTCGCCAGGGCGGGAATCGGAGATTCGGGAAAGGCGGATGCGGTGTAGCGGGCCGCACATGCCGCCGAGTTGATCAATTGCTGATCCATCCCGCTCCTCAGGGCGAGATCAAAGAGCGCCGCTTCTCTCTCGTCGGGAAGCTCTCCGCGCAGCAGCAGGAAAGCGGCTTCGCTAAACGAAAGCCCTTCGATCAGCTCCTCGATGGGATAGCCGCGCACGAGGATTCGGCCATTCTCGGCTCGACTGATTCGCGTGCTCCAATAATCGCTCCAATTGCCGGAGGCCACGTATTGGCCGATATGCCTGGGGGGGTTCGCCATGACTATCTCCCCTTGAATTCGGGTTTGCGTTTTTCCAGAAAGGCGCGCGGTCCCTCCTGCGCGTCATCGCTCTGGCGCACGGGCTCCGCCAGCAGTTGTTCGAGCCTCAAGCCCTCTTCGAGGGGCAGATCCACGCCGTGCCAGACGGCGGCCTTTGCCGCGCGCACCGCCAGGGGGCCATTTTCAGCGATCGTCGCCGCAATCCCGAGGCTCTCTTCGCGCAACCCGGTCGCCTCGACAACCCGGGAGACGAGACCGAGGCGCAGGGCTTCCGCCGCATCGATTCGGCGGCCCGTCATGATCAGATCCAGAGCGCGCTCCGTCCCGATCAGCCGGGGCAGCCGCTGGGTGCCCCCCGCCCCCGGAATGATTCCCCGGGTTACTTCGGGCAATCCGAAGGAGGCATTTTCCGAGGCGATGCGCAGATCGCAGGCGAGAGCGATCTCGAGGCCACCGGCCAGGCAATGCCCGTTGATCGCCGCGATGATGGGCTTGTCAATCGAGAGATTCTTCGTGATCCCGCCGAGACCCGGAATTCTCTCCGAGCGTCGCAGACGTTGAGCCGAGCTGAGGCTCTTGTAGAAATCTCCGACACCGCGCAGATCGGCACCCGCACAGAAGGATCTCTCACTCGCTCCGCTCAGGATCGCCACCCGCAGATCGTCGTCGTCGCGAAAGCGTTCCCAGGCGGCCACCAGGGCATCGCTGGTCTCGAAGTCAAGTGCATTATGCACCTCGGGCCGGTCGATCGTCAGCAGTGCGACCCTGCCCTCCGTCTCGAAGCGAATCGTCACTCCATTGCTCCTGCATCTCCGGATTGCCGATTTCGGGGGGTGAAGCGCGGCAGCCGGTACTGCCCCGCGGTTTCGAAATGCAATTCGATGGGCATCCCGATCTCAACCTCCTCCGGTGCGCATCCCACGATATTGGAAATCATTCGGGGTCCCTCCTCCAATTCGACCAGGGCCACCACATAGGGCGCCGGCATGCCGGGATGATAGGTCCGCCGATAGATGACGAAGCTCCAGACATGGCCGCGGCCCGAAACCTCCCGGGGTGCAGGATCGGCCGACCAGCACTTCGGACAGCGGGGGCCGGGAGGCAGGAATCGATGTCCGCAATCCCCACAAAAGCAGACTTCCAGGCGATCTTCGCCACAGGCCTCCCAGAAGGAGCGGGTCAGCGCGTCGGGTTCGGGCAGGGGCGGAGTCGCAGAGGGATCTTCCTTTTTCATCTTCTCAATTTCTCAATTCCCGAGTAGCAGGGTGGCGTGAGTATTCATTCCGAGCCCGTGACCGGATACCAATGCGACTTCTGCCCCGGGAACCTGGCGCTCTCCGGCTTCCCCACGAAGTTGGCGTACGGCTTCGATCACATGCAGCATTCCGCCCCCATAGCCCTCGGCCATCAAGCCGCCGCTGGTATTGACCGGCAGGCCTCCAGCCGGCCCGATGCGGCCATCCTCGACGAAGGCCCCGCCCTCGCCCTTCTTGCAAAAGCCGTAGTCCTCGAGTTGGAGCAGGACGACGATCGTGAAACAATCGTAGAGCAGGGCGACGTCGACATCCTCGGGGCCCAGACCCGCCTGCCGAAAAGCCCGTGGGCCCGAGCGGGCCGCCGGCAGGGATTCGAAGTGGCCCGGGGAGGCGTAGCTCGAAAGACTATGGGCCTGGGCGTGTCCAAGAATTCCGATGCCCCCCGCCCGCAGATCCGCCGCCCTCTCTTCGGTCGTCACGATGACCGCCGCCGCACCATCGGAAACCAGGCAACAATCCAGGCGCGAGAGTGGCTCCACGAGGGGCGCATCCGCCATATATTCATCGATCGAAATCGGGCGCCGCTTCTGAGCGTGGGGAGTCCGGGCCGCATGGGCCCGGGCCGCGACGGCGATCTCACCGAGTTGTTCGCGCCGGGTACCGTACTCGTAGAAGTGTCGCTGGGCCGCCAGCGCGTGAAGCCCCACGGCACCGAAGAAACCGAATGCGGACTCATCCCCCCGGCCGTAGCCATAGGCCCCGGTCGTCGAGAGTGCGGAGTCCCCGTAGACACAGACGCAGGCCTCGCAGAGCCCGGCCTCGACGGCCAGGGCTGCTCGTTCGACGCTGGCGACGCTTCCCGCCCCCCCCATGATCTCGCTGCCCGTATAGGCGGGATCGAGACCGAGTTGGGCGCCGAGTCGAAGAAAATGCGGAGTGATTCCGGCGAGCACTCCCTGCACGGGTCCCGGATCCGTGAGCAGACCGTCGATTTCATGGCGCCCGAGGCCCGCATCCTCGGTGGCCAGACTGATGGCCTCCGCTTCCAATTCCCAGGCGCTTGCTTCGGGAAGCCTGCCGAAGGCCGAGTGACCCACTCCGGCGATCACCGCTCGCCGACTCAACTCCCCACCTTCGGCATCCGACGCTTCGCGATGATCTCGCGCATCACCTCGCTCGTGCCCGCACCGATGCCCCAATTCTGCACGCCCCGGGAACAGCGGGCGACATAGTTTTCGAGCATGAAGCCGTAGCCCCCATGCGCGTGAGCGCAATCCAGAACGAGGCGCCGAATCAATTCCGCGGCATAGAGCTTGGCCATGCTGACGGTCACTTCACCCCTGGGATCGCCACTGACCAGCTGATCCGTGGCCCGATAGGTCAGTGTTTCCGAGGCCTCGAGTTCGGTCAGGAGATCGGCCATTCGATGGCGCCATACCTGCATGGATGCAATCGACTGACCGAAGGCCCTGCGCTCTCCGATATAGGTCAACGTTTCATCGAGAACATCGCGGCAGACCGAATTCATCATGGTCGAGAGCACGAGTCTCTCCCCCTGGAAGGCTCCCATGATATAACGAAAGCCGCGCCCCTCTTCGCCGATCAGGTAGCGACGCGGAATTCTCACATCATCGAAGAAGAGTTCGACGGTATCGCTTGAGTGCTGGTCGACTTTTTCCAGCCGCCGCCCCACCGAAAAGCCCGGGCTGTCGCTGGGGCAGATCAGGAGACTCACGCCATCCGGACCGCTGCCCCCGGTGCGAACGGCCAGGGTCACGAAATCGGCCCGGGCCCCGTTGGAGATGAAGATCTTGGAGCCATTGACGATATAATCGTCGCCATCGGCCTTGGCGGTCGTCTGCAGGGAGGCGACATCGGAACCTCCGCCGGGCTCCGTCACTCCGAGCGCGGCGATGCGCTCGCCCCGAATCGTGGGCACCAGCCATTCCTGGCGCAATTCATCCGTGCCATGATCGTGAATCACGGACGTGGCCATCTCACATTGAACCATCAAGCCCACGACCGATCCGAGATTCCTGCCCCGAACGAGTTCTTCGACCAGGATCACCGTATACCAGTAGCCGAGTCCGCTCCCCCCCCATTTCGGATCGAAGCGAACGCCGAGCAGACCGAGTTCACCGGCCTTGGGGAAAAGCGAATTCGGAAAATTCCCCTCCGCCTCCCAGGCTTCCGCATGGGGCCTGATCTCCTCCTCGGTGAATCGCCTCACCAATTCCCTGAAGGCCCGGTGTTCGTCATTCCAATCCGGAAAAGCCATCCTCTATATCTCCTCGCGATCTCGCTCGGACGTCTGGACCCACTCTTCATCCGACGTTCATGGATCGCCTTCTTCATCCCATGGTTTCGGATCGATTCCCCGGGGCCGCGTCAGCGCTCGGCGCGGGGAATGCCGATACCGCGCGCGAAGACGTCGTCCATGACTTCCAGGATTTCCTCGAATTCAAAATCGGCCGTCTCGGATACTTCGCGTTCTACGAGCACACTGCCGAGATGGAACATCAGGTAGGCAACCCTCTCCGGATCCACTTGTCGCAACGAGCCCTCCCGAATCCCATCCTCGATGATCCGATGCAGAAGCTCGACGATTCTGTGTTCCTGGTCCCGGGTATAAACACCCGCCGCACCTTCGAGACTCATCTCGGCATCCCCGGTGAATGCCATTCGCAGGACCTGGTTTCTCTCGTAGGTGGCCCGGGTGATCTCGATGATGCGTCGAATCTTGCGACCGGTGCTCGTCTCGGCGGCCACCGCCGCCGTGGCTTCGCGGATGAAATCCTCGGCATCCCCTTCGAGCAGGCTCCCGTAGAGATCCTCCATATTCCGAAAATGCGCATAGAGGGTCGTGCGCGAGCAGCCGGCGGCCCGGGCGACTTCATCCATCGTCGTCTTGCGCGGGCCAAAGCGCAGAAAGCGCCTGCGGGCGGCCTCGAGAATCGCGTCGCGGGTGGATTCTGGCCGGGCGATCTCCGGATCGGGCTGGCTCGTCATGGAATCCAAGTTAACAGTTGATGGCCTGTTGTCAAGTTGTTAGGATCGTTGGCCAGCCGGGATAGGAGCCCGGGGTCCTCCGGAGAGGCCGTGCTCGACTTCGATTTTTCACCCGAACAGGAATCATTTCGCGAGAGCCTGCGGGAATTGGCGCTCGCGGAATTGCTGCCCCGATACGCGGAGGGAGATCGGGGAGTCTATCCCCGGGATGGAATCCGGCGCGTCATCGAGATCGTCGGCGAGCTGGATCACGACGAGACTTCCTTCGTAAGCGCCGGAATTCTCGCCGAGGAAATCGCTCGCGGCGACTTCAATTGTGTGCTGCCGAGTCTCGGACCTTTTCTCTTCCGGGAATTGATTTCCGAGGCCGCTCCCGAATTGAAGGCCCGCTGGCTGCCCGGGCTGGAATCCGGCCACCAGATGATCGGACTCGGACTGACCGAGAGCGAGGCGGGATCGGATATGGGATCCATCCGCACCCGGGCCGAGAGGGAAGGGGATGAATATCTTCTCAATGGAGAGAAGAATTCCGTTTCCTTCCTGAACGCCGACGTCTTCTACATCTTCGCCAGGACGGATCCTTCGACCCGGGATGGCTCGGGACTCTCCGCCTTCCTGATTCCGCGGGATACGCCCGGTCTCACTTTTCACGCCTATGAGGATATGGGCTGCCGCGCCGTGCCCCGGGGCCAACTCTTCCTGGACAACGTGCGGATACCCGCCTCCGATCAGGTCGGCGAGAGCGGTCGAGCGTTTTCCATGATCCGGGAATTCTTCGCCCTGAATCGTGCTTTCATCGCGCTGAAATGTCTTGGAGCGGCGCAGCAGACGGTGGACGAAACGATCGAATATCTGAAGGCGCGCAAGCAATTCGGGCAATCCCTCTCCAGCTTCCAGGGCGCTGCCTTTCCGATCGCCGAGGCCAGTACGCTGCTCGAGGCCGCCCGCTGGCTGGCCTATAAGGTGCTCTGGTTGAAGGATCAGGGGAAGAATTGCGATATGGAGGGGGCCATGGCGAAGTGGTGGATCCCCAAGATCTCGGTCGAGATCATCCACGAGTGCCTGCTTCTGCACGGGCATGCGGGCTATACGAAATCCCTCCCGATCGAGCAGCGGCTGCGCGATGTCATCGGCTGGCAGATCGGAGATGGCACGGCGCAGATCCAGAAGTTGATCCTGGCACGAAAACTATTCGGCCGGGAGTACGGGCCCTGAATTCCGCGCGTCGGTAGATTGCGCGGGAAATACGATGAAAGGTGATGGCATGAAGGACTACAGCAGTTTCAAATTCATCGAGATCGAGTTCGACGATGGGGTTGCCACCATGACCCTGAATCGGCCCGAGAGACGCAATGCCGTCCACGATCCCATGCACCGCGAACTCGAGGATATCTTCCTGGAGATCGGCGACGACGACGATATTCGCGCGATCGTCCTCACGGGAGCCGGCGAGGCCTTTTGTGCCGGCGGCGATGCGGAATCGATGGATACGGGTGAGTTCGATCCCAGCGGTCCGAGGATTCCCTTCAACGGCGTGCGGCGCCTGGTCAATCACGTACTCGACCTCGAACAGCCGGTCGTTGCAGCCATCAATGGGGATGCCGCCGGCCTGGGTGCAACCCTGGGGCTCCTCTGTGACGTCACCTACGCGGCCGAGTCCGCACGCATCGGCGATACCCACGTCAAGCTCGGATTGGTCGCCGGAGACGGGGGCGCAATCATCTGGCCCGCACTCGTGGGGATGGCCCGAGCCAAGCAATATCTCTTCACGGGCGATTGGGTTTCGGGCAGCGAGGCCGAGCGAATCGGATTGGTGAACTTCGCGCTTCCCGTGGAGGAAGTCCTCCCCCAGGCCACGGCCTTCGCGAGACGCCTGGCCAACGGAGCCCCGATGGCGATCCGCTGGACGAAATACTCCATGAATAAACTCCTGCGCGATCAGATGAATCTCGCCCTCGATTCATCGATGTTCCTGGAGGCGGCCACCATGAAGACAGAAGATCTGAAGGAATCCGCGCGCGCCTTCCTCGAAAAGCGTCCGGCCAGTTTCAAGGGCCGCTGATCGGCGGACGTAAAACCGGGTCTCGCGTCGGTGATCGAGCGGGCTCAGTCGTGGAAGAAAGAGTCGACTTCGGATATTGGGTCGGCGTATCCATCATCCCCATAGGCCTCGTCGAAGATCCGCCGCATCTCCTCGAAGGGCAGGTCGTCAAAACTGCCCCGCTCGTTCACGTATTCCATATGGCGACGGCCCTCGCTATCGAATTCGTGTAGTAACGCATCGGCCGTGCCGTCGAATTCGAGGGGCTTCACCCCGAAACGCTCGCAGAGTTCGAGGTTGAAGGTGGGGGCGGCCTTCAACCAGCGACCCTCGAGATGGAATTCCGAATAACCGTGGAAGAAGAAGACATCCGTCCCCATGCGCTCCAATAATTTCGGGCTGGTGAGATGGTTGCGGACATCCGCGAAGCCGAGACGCGCGGGCAGACCGGACGCCCGGGCCAGGGAGGTCAGGAGGATGGCCTTGGTTACGCAAAAACCGGTCGATCCCTTTACGATTCGACTCGCCCGATAGGCTTCACGCTCGCGGGCGACCCCGTAGGGGTCGTAGCGAAAACCATCTCGGACGGCATAGAAGAGACGAATCGCTCGCTCGACCTGCGACTCGGCCCCGGCGGTCGCCCGTGCGGCGAAGTCGCGAACTGCCGGGGATTGCCAATCCAGGAAGTAGGTCGGTCGTAACCAGTCTTTCAGCACGCTGGATCCCGCCGCCATCACCTCGACCTCTCGGGGGCTTCGACCGAGCCCTCATCCTTCTTTCCGGGCTTTGGGATATCGCTGCGAAAGCCCGCCACCCGCAGGACGAAGAAGACGCTACCGAAAAGGCAGAGACCCCCCCAGACCCCCGCCAGTGCTCCCGGAAGCATCAGAAAGGCCAGTACCGGGAGGCAGAGAACCCTCAGGGATTCCGAATAGATCGACCAGGTACGGGTCTCGAAGAGCCCTCCGAGGTTGAGGATCCCCCAGGCCACACCGATCAATCCCGCCAACTCGATGGGCATCCCGTAGACGCCGCTATAAAAGACCAGGCCGATGCTCATGGCCACCAGCAACGCGAATTGAAAAGCCGCATAGCCGGCCAGCGCCGGTGCGTAGGGGGGATCGAATTTCTTCATCGACGCCGTGACCGCGGGCGGAATCTTCACACCTCCCTGGGACTCCGGGTACCAGCCCGGCGAGGCGAGGAAGATTCGGATTCGCTCTGCCAAGCTCCCGCTCCTGCGGGCCGCACGCAGCAATTCCCTCCAATAGTGGAGGTTGGCCCAGACGGGATTCCAACTCTGCAGGGGATAAGTGATCCCATAGACCACCTCCTCCGCTTCCTTTTCGAAGGTCCCGAATAGCCGATCCCAGACGATGAAAGTGCCGCCGTGATTGCGATCGAGGTAGATCGGATTGCGACCGTGATGGACACGATGATGGGAGGGGGTCACGAAGACGGCTTCGAGGGGACCCAGGTCTCCGATCATGCGCGTATGGAGCCAGAATTGGTAGATGGTATTGATCGATCCACAGATGAAGAAGACTTCGGGCGGAAATCCGATCACGGCCAGCGGCAGGTAGAAGATCGCCGCAAAAAAGGGTTGCAACGCGCTCTGACGCAGGGCCACGGCAAGATTGTAGTCTTCACTCTGATGGTGAACGATATGGGCCGCCCAGAGAAAATTGATCTCATGACTGAGGCGATGAAAAAAATAGTAGGCAATGTCGACGGCCACGAAGCAGGCGAAAAAGGTCCAGCCACTATCCGATGCCCAATCCCAAAGCCTGAAAAACTGATAGACCCCCACGTAGGAGGCGATGATCAGGCCCCCGAAGGCGAGCACACCGAGTTGCATCAAGAGCCCCGTGCTGATGTCGTTGACGGCATCGTTCAGCCGATATAGCGGCAGACGGCGCTTGCGTGCGCGCCAGACCTCCACGGCGATCAGCAGAAAATAGGCGGGGCCCGCCAGCGCCGTATAGTCGTTCATGCATGCTCCGCGATATATTTTTCGCGCAGCGAAAACTTCTGGATCTTCCCCGAAGCCGTGGTGGGCAATTCCTCCACGAAGAACCACTCCCGAGGCGTTTTATGTGAAGCGAGGCGTTCCCGCACGAAAGCTTCCAACTCTTCGGGGCGAATTTCGGCGGACGGAGCCCTTCTCACATAGGCGACCAGCCGTTCTCCCCACTTTGGGTCGGGTACGCCCACCACGGCCACGTCTCCCACGGCCGCATGGCTGAAGAGGACTTCCTCGATTTCCCGGGGATAGATATTTTCTCCGCCCCGAATGATCATATCCTTGATGCGTCCGACGATCCTGCAATAGCCGCGCGAATCCATCGTCCCCAGATCGCCGGTATGCAGCCAACCCTCGGCGTCGATGGTCTCCGAGGTGGCTTCGGGGTTGTCGTGATAGCCATGCATTACCCCATATCCCCGGGCACAGATTTCACCGGCGACTCCCGTTTCCACCAGCCCACCCTTTTCGACATCGACGATCCGCACCTCGGTCTGGGGCAGGGGCAATCCGATCGTTTCGGCCTTGTCCTCGGGGAGATCGTCCGGTCGGGTCTTGGTGATCGAGCAGGAGGCCTCCGTCTGTCCGAAGAGAATGATCAGATCGATGCCGAGGCTCTCTTCGATACGGCGCACCAACTCGGCGGGAACCGCGGCCCCCCCGACGCCGACGGTTCTCAAGGACGAAAGATCCCGGCGTTCGAAATCCGGATGCTCCATCATTGCGATCAGCATCGTGGGAACCCCGCCCATCGTCGCAACGCCTTCCTTTTCACAGAGCTCGAGACAGAGACCCGGATCGAAGGCAACCGGCTGGACGAGCTTGCTGCGACAGGCCAGGGATCCGAGCACGCCCACGACACAACCCGCGACATGAAAGAGCGTTGCGGGGTTGAGGTAGGCTTCGCCCGCACGCACTCCGAGCTGGCTCACCACCAGGCGACCATTATTCGTGAGCCCGCGATGATGCAGAACAGCGCCCTTCGGAGCGCCCGTCGTGCCCGACGTATATTGGATCTGGACGGGATCCGACGGCGAGACCACGGGGAGCTCTTCCCGGGGCGACGCCGAGGCGCAAAAATCCGCCCACTCCGTGAAAGGAATCCGGGATCGCAATCCGGGCAGCCCCTGCGCGGCCCCGATCACCCATTCCGCCATCGGATGACCCCGGTACTCGGGCAGGTAGAAGATCCCCGAGGCCCCGGACTGTTCCAGCGCATGGACGAGTTCCCCCTGGCGATAGGAGGGGATGAGGGGGACGAGAACCAGGCCCGCCAGTCCCATCCCGAGTTGCAATAGAATCCACTCGGGAAGATTCGGCGCCCACACGGCGACGTGCTCGCCCGGATCGAAACGCCCCAATAGAGCGCGTGCTACGACCTCGGATCGCGCCAGCAGTTCGGCAAAGGAGAGTCGGAGACAGTTGCCGGGATCGGATTCGCAAGAGACCAAGGCGATGCCATCCGGATCGACTGCCGCCGACTCTCGCAGCACGCTTCCAACCGTCGTCTCGAGAACCGGCTGGGACTCGTCGGCGGGAAAATGAGAGAGCGATAGATCCAATGAACTCTCCTCGCTGGTGTGGATTCGGCGAGCCGAGCCACGGACTCCTTCCGCAAGCCGTTCCGTGCGACCCCGCGAATGCCTCTCCTTTCTGGTCAAGTTAACACTTGCTGGGTCTTTGTCCAGTTGTTAATATCGGACTCTATAGCAGCCGGATGCCAGAGGTCGCGGGCGTAGACGTGAATGAAGCCAGCCATGAAGCGGCGACTCGCGGGCGGCAGAGGAATCGGGCCCATCGAGGGAGAAGCAGTGATATGACGGAGAACGTGGGAGCCATCGACGCCTGGGCGACCCTGGTGCGACCCGGAACCATCGACCGCTGGCCGCCGGAATTCATCAGCATCTTCAAGCGCTACGGAACCCTCGATCTCTTCGAGAAGGGGATGACGGTCGACGAGATCCTCGGAAATATGGACGCGGCGGGGGTGGAGCGGTTGATGCTCTCCGCCTTCGGTTACGGGGAATACGACATCATTTCCAACGCGGAGGTGGCCGAGGTCTGTGCCCAACATCCGGATCGCTTCACCGGCGTCGGAACCGTCGACCCGCGCGGCAAGCCCATGGACGTGGTCCGTGAAATCGAAAGACTCGCGAATGATATGGGATTGCGGGGAGTTCGACTGGAACCCTACGCGTACGGGGATGGCACGGTGGGCGCTCCGCCGAATTCGAAGATGTATTGGCCCGTCTACACGAAATGTGTCGAACTCGGCCTGCCGGTGGCCGTGCAGGTCGGCCATACGGGCCCCCTGCTCCCCTCGGAGGCCGGCCGTCCGATCCATCTCGATGAAGTCGCCCTGGCCTTTCCCGAACTCGTGATCATCGGCTGTCATGTCGGCCAGCCCTGGCATGAAGAAATGATGATCCTGGCCTGGAAACACCCGAACGTCTACGTCGAGACGAGTGCGCGGACCCCCAAGCACTGGCCCCAATCCTTCGTCGAATTTGCGACGACCTACGGCCAGGATAAAGTGCTCTG
>PVBE012872951.1_pt1 | contig 15496 bp, 13 predicted proteins | sample 1631181 | NCBI WGS metagenome assembly PVBE01 (sample SAMN08397723, study PRJNA350692) | Marine metagenome, whole genome shotgun sequencing project. | isolation source: water | place: Pacific Ocean | collected 2012-04 | reverse complement strand
CTTTATTCGAAAAAACCTGTATGACAACACCGCCCAAACACTTTTTCGCCAGTACCGTAATCAGCACAGGGTGAACAAACCGGCACAGTCTGCCGAAGCAACACTGGCCGATTATGCCTGGTTAATTTACTCTTTGTTCCGATGCAATTTGATGGCTATCCACTAATAATCGGGATGTCCACTAACGCTGCATTTATGCTCTGGCTTTCCGTATATCTGAAAAGCAATGAATTGAAGTTTCTGTCTTTAGTTTTGTTTATTTTTGCTCTGGGAAGCTTGCTGTCTGTAGACCCAATCGATTCACGTTATGCAGTAAGGCCGCTGACGTCGTTATGGTTCATATTCGTCCTCTACGTAAGCCTGTTCTTATATAACAAATACCGAAATGGTTTTTCGCTCCGTTTGATTGCGATTCCAAAGTGGATTGTCACCCAGGAGGATCTGGATCGAAATTATCGTTGGTTATACAGAGTCAGTTCGTATGATGCGACGCAAATATTCTTGTTGGCATCTGGTAACTTTCTGTCAATTTGGATGCTTTCCATCGAATTCGGTCGATTCATCGAATCACAGGTCTCATCTGCTGATACTGCAGATCAATGGAAATCTTTGTCTATCACTGTTTTATGGGCAGGGTATTCAACCCTGTTAATAATTGCTGGTGTGATTGTCAGATCTTCTTTTATTCGACTAGCCGGACTTGGGTTGATGTCTTTGGGTGTGATTAAGTTATTTCTTTATGACACTTTTAATCTTGAACAGTTTTACCGTGTTGCATCCTATATAGTCCTTGGAACCCTCCTGCTGTCTGCTGGAATGCTGTATCAGCGTTACCAGTCTCGAGTACGCGGTTTTTTCATCGAAAAAGCAGATGTCTGAAGAGAGGCACTGAGTCGTTATGGAATGCATTAGTTGTGGTTTACGCAACGTGGAAGATGCTCGATTTTGCGGCCACTGTGGGATAAATATTCAGCTGCGTGGACAAATTCCTATCGGCCAAGATGATTCAGCTGAACTTGGCGATCAAAAAGGCCATGATGGGCTGAAAAACCTTGTAGCCCAAATCACGTTTTGCTTCAGTTGTGGCTTACGTAATTGGGAAGATGCTCGATTCTGCGGGCAATGCGGCGTGAATCTGAAACTTGGTTTACCTTGACTGTGAGATTGTTTACTCGAGCGGATTTTGATCACGAGCTGAACGGTATTGCTCTTTCTCAAAATATTCGTACGTAATTTCGATAGGCCAAACTGACCTGCACCCAGAATCTCTACCACTCGTTATGTTAGTCCTACAGCCTGTTTCGACCATTTGTGAATGATGGCTACATCCCGACTGTAGTCGGCGTGGACAGCCAGCGACCATTCCATCAAATTGAATTCGCAGATCTGAGGGTGTGTATATCCTGGAAATATTCATCGCTTCAATCGATCAGGAGAATTTATGCGAATCGCAGCCCTAGGTTTTCACCATGAAACCAATACGTTTCAGTCTGTAAAAACGGATTACGATTCGTTCGCCAATTTTGAATTCTTACGTGGCAGTGAGATAGCTGATCGACACGCCACCTCGAAATTCACACTCGCAGGGTACTTTCGGAGCGCGCAGAAGTTCGAATTCGACCTCGTACCACTTTTATTCGCATTCACGGGCCCCACCGGCACTATCACGAAAGATGCGTTCGATCGAATATCCGAGGAAATGATCGACCTTTTGAAGCAAAACGGTCCGTGGGATGGAGTTCTGCTCGCCCAACACGGTGCCGCAGTGACCGAGGAATACCCGGATATGGATGGGGAGATTTCTCGCAGGGTTAAAGAGGCCGTCGGTCCCGATACACCGGTAGTGATGACGCTGGATCTGCATTCAAATATCACCCAGAATCAGGTCGCAAACACCGATGCGATAGTTGTGTTTCGAACGAATCCGCACCTTGATGCGGTAGAGCGGGCGGGCGAAGCATCCGAAATCTTGGTAAAGACGATCCGAGGTGAAGTACGACCTGTTCAGCACCTGGTTCAGGTGCCCATGATCATCAATATCGTCAAACAACCGACCTCCTTCGGACCGATGAAGGAAATAATGGACGAGGTTCACGAAGTACTGGAAAAACCAGGCGTCCTTTCTGCCAGTTGCGGGCAGGGATTCCCCTATTCCGACGTAGATCACATGGGGATTTCATTTCTGGTAGTAACCGACGGCGACGCCGGGTTCGCTGAGGAACAGGCTAAGTGGCTTGCTCGAAGGGCGTGGGATCGACGGGCCGAATTGCAGAACGACTCGTCCTCGGTTGAGGAGTCGGTACACAGAGCGATGAACGCTCCTTCGGATGGCAAACCGACCGTGATAATGGACGTTGGTGACAACGTTGGTGGCGGTGGGACGGCCGATTCTACTCACCTGCTTGCTGAAGCAATACGACAGGGGCTAACCGGTGAAAAGAGTCTGCTTCTAACACTGTTTGATCCCCGCGCTGTTCAGATCTGTATCAGTACCGGTGTCGGCTCGGCGATTACTCTCAAGGTGGGTGCCGGAACTGATCAGCTGCACGGCGAGCCAATAGAAGTTACCGCCAATGTACGAGCCATCACGGACGGCAAATTCGAGGAGCCTAAACCCACTCACGGGGGGCTCAGATTCTTCGACTATGGACCCTCAGTAGCCCTGGACACTGAGAATGGTCATACGATTGTGCTGCATACAGTCAGAGGTATAGGCAATATGAGCCGTGAACAGTACTACTCGATAGGCATTCTCCCGGAACAATACAAAGTCATTATCTGCAAAGGCACGGTGTCGCCACGCGCCGCCTACGAACCGATCAGTCGTGAGATCATCATGGCCGATTCACCAGGCGTAACAAGTGCCAACATGGCAACCTTCTCATACCAGCATCGACGCAAACCGCTCTATCCCTTCGAGCCGGAAACGAAGTTCGATTGAGTTCAGTTTCCGAACGAAGTTGATTGGTCGCCCCTACCACGGAATAACGTGGCCGTGACCTTGCATGTCGAAGGTCCCATCGCCAGCCATCCCGGGGAAGCTCCAGTCGCCGACGCTGAACGGCCAATTGGCGACGTTGCACCGAGCCGCCCATTCTTCGTACGACGCGGACATGTTCTTCACCCGCGCCGTTTCTGTGGTAGCGAGGTTGTGGAGTTCAGTTCGATCGTCGGACATGTTGTAGAGACCCCAATCCGATCCAAATTCTTTCACGAGCTTCCAATCGCCGCTCCTCGCAGCGCTATTGCCCTCGTGTTCCCAGAAGATTGTCTTCTCCCGTGACCAGGATCCGCCTCTGAGCAACGACAGGAAGCTCTCGCCTTCAAGCGGCGTTATCTTATTGTCGTTGTATTCAGTCGGGTAGGACGCTCCGGCGGCGTCGATACAGGTGGCGTTGATATCGATCAACTGGGCCGGTTCGTGAGTGATGGTTCCGGGCTCGATCTGACCAGGCCACGATGCAATAAACGGTGTCGATATTCCACCCTCGTGGACCCAACGCTTGAATCGTCTGAACGGCGCATTGCTGACGTTCGCCCACTGGGTGTCGTAACTCATGTAGGTGTCGTTGGGACCCGGCATTACTTCGGGGTCGTTACCCACTTGTATCGGTCGACCATCAATAGTTTTTCGACGGATGCTTGCGTAGTCGGGCTTGTTGGTGTCCTCGCACAGGAACTCGGCACAACCACCGTTGTCGGAGAGGAATAGCACCAGCGTGTCGTGTTCGATTCCCTGCGCCCTAATCGCGTCGAGGATTCTGCCAATTCCCTGATCCATACGATCAACCTGGGCAGCGTAGACCGTCATTCGCGCAGCTTCCCACGCACGGTGTTCAGCTTCTTTCCATTCGGGAATCGTCTCATCACGAGGTGCGATATCCCACTTCGAACTCAGAATCCCGCGGCCCTTCAGTTCCTCGTGCCGTCGAGTGCGAATCGTATCCCATCCAGCGTCATAGCTGCCTTCATAATTTGCAATGTCTTCTTCGAGCGCCTGGAGGGGCCAATGGGGGGCGGTGTACGCGACGTGAAGGAAGAATGGTCTCGCGTCGGCAGTTTGTTCCTTGATCATGTCGACCGCGTTATCGCTGATCAAATCGGTGAGATAAAACGGTTCATCGTTGTCGACCACCCGATCGTCATGAATCAACTGTTTGCTGAAGAAATAGTCTCCGCCACCACTTTCGAAGCCGAACACTCGCTCAAAGCCACGTTTAACCTGAGCGGGTCGAGTGTCCTCGTCGGGTCTGGTTCCGCAGTGCCATTTGCCTGAAATGCAGGTCCGGTAACCGGACGCACCAAGCACTTCTCCGATAGTCACGCACTGGTCGTTCAGGTAACCCTGGTAGCCCGGCATACCGGGAATAAGATTGAGCATGTGGCCCACGCCGGTCTGGTGTGGATTTAACCCCGTAAGAAGTGCCGCACGAGAGGGGCAGCATCTCGCCATGTTATACATCTGCGAAAACCGCTGACCGCTCGCTGCCAAACGATCCAGATTAGGAGTGTTTATCTCACCGCCATAGCTCCCGATATCTGAGTAACCCATGTCATCGGCGAGTATGAGGATGATATTAGGATTGGTTGATGTTTCGGCGGTCTTGGGCAATTAATTTCACTTTCGGATAGTGGGGTGCTGGGCCGCACAAGATTCAGTGCAGTATAGACGTGCGACACTTGGATTTATTTCGAGTATCACGCACGGTGAATTCAAACCCATATTGCCTACCAAACTCGATCCGCTTGCCAGTACCCACCTAGCTACATAGTTGCCATAATCGTGCTTTTCAACCACGTACCTGATCGAGAGACGAAAGATCCGACCTGACCGAGACGAAACTCTAGAGCCAGAAATGCCTACAAAGCGACTGTCGGATCAAGGCAAAAGCCCATGGCCAATGTCGCGAGGTTGGGCGATCGTCTGGGCGTCGTTCTTCACGACCGCGTTCGCCTCCGGCGCCTCCCAGTACGGATTTGGCATGTTCGTCGAGCCGTTGGAACGGGAATTCGGCTGGACGCGAACGCAGATTAACCTCTCGCTTTCGATTGGTCTCATTTCTGGTCTTTTGTCCCCGCTAATCGGCTGGGGAGTCGACAAGTACGGCTCACGCACAATCATGACGACGTCGCTTATAGCCGTCGCTATCTCGTTTCTTTTGCGGGCCAATATGACCGAACTGTGGCAGTGGTACGCGCTTAGTGCGTTGATGGCTGTTGGATTCCCCGGAACGTGGTTGCCAATCGGAAAGTTGGTTGGTACATGGTTTCCTGCCACCCGTGGCCGCATGATGGGGACGGCGATTACAGGTAACAACGTGTTCGGTCTTGTTGGTGTCCCCGTCTTTAGCTTGATCATCCGCTCAGAAGGTTGGCGTCTGGGGTATACGGTCATCGGGGTCATAGTGTTAGTCATCACAGTGGCGGTTTGGTTCGTTATCCAGAGCGATCCTCTACATGGCGATGTTGCAGCCATTGAGCCCACACCGACTGATCAAAATAATGTGCGTTCCAGTGACTACTCGCTTCGGGAGGCGATGCGCACTAAAAAGTTCTGGCTGCTGCTGGCGGGAGTCACCTGCGCGGGATTCAGCTACCCGTCATTCATGACGCAACTTATTCCGCACATGCAATCAGTGGGGTGGGGTTCGACGCAGGCGACCCTTGTACTCACGGTCCTCGCCGGAACTGCCCTTGCCAGCAAAATTAGCTGGGGACTCATCAGTGAAAAACTGACGGCTCGAATCTCTTTCGTGATTGCAATCTTTACCATGTCGTCTGGCGTGATTCTTGTCACTCTGGCCGGTTCATCTGTGTTTGTGTGGCCGGCTATCGTGTATTTCGGTGCCGGATTCGGTGGGATTGGACCGCTGATGTCACTTGTGGTGATGGAAGTATTCGGTATGCGTAATTACGGCACGATACAGGGCGTGGTTACCATGGTTCTAGCGACGGTCCCTATTCTCATTGGCCCGATTGTGGCGGGTAGATTGTTCGACCTGACCGGTAGTTACGATACTTCCTTTTGGATCGTTTCTGGGATATTTGCTTCGGGAGGGTTGCTGGTGTTCTCGGTCCGGGTACAGAAGGTTCTTTCCGGCGAAGAGTCATCGAACCCACCTTGATCAAAATCCTTTCCAAACTCATTTCCACTGGTAGTCTGTGCCCCAAACGTCGTGTTCAAGTTATTTCAATACTTTTTCTATGCCGCCAATTAGCCCACATTCGAGAAAAATGGAGATTCACGTCAATTGAATGCAGTTAAAGATTTACTCAAATCAGGAAAAACTGTCGTGGGCACTGGTGGAACTCCACATCCCGATCTTGCCGGAATCCTTGCCGATTCAGGGTTCGATTTCATTCTTTTCGATACCCAGCATGCTCCACTCGAAATCCACCAATTGATTCCAGCAATACAGGCTACCAATGGTAAAAAGGCGGCTCCGATTGTCCGGGTGAGTGACAATCGGCCTGATCTGATTTGCTTTGCACTCGACGCTGGTGCCAGAGGCATCGTTGTGCCGATGGTCAACACGAAAGAAGAAGCCGAAGCAATGGTGGATTCTTGCATGTACTACCCGAAAGGTAGCCGTAGTAACTCAGGGCCGCGGGGGGAATGGGGTGATTACAACACCTACCGGGACTATCTCGATATGGCGAATGATGGGATGGTCATTGCACCCATGATTGAGACTAACCGGGCAATAAAGAATGCCGAGGATATTGCGAGCGTCGATGGAGTCGACATTCTACTTGTCGGTCCTTCGGATCTTTCGATTGAACTCGAAGTTCCCTTGCAGTTCGAATCTGACACCTATCAGGCTGGACTCGACAAGATCGCTAACGCCTGTGCCAAGCACGGCGTTGTACCCGGCATGTACTTCATCCCGCCAGGAATGGACCCAAATTTCTTTGTAGAAAAGGGATTCAAGTTCTTCACCCAGCAGTGGGCACCGATGGCATCATATGGGATCCAGAAGCATCTGACTGGGATCAATCGGTAGTTCTAGAAGTACTTCTGACAGGATACGCAACGACGTAGCAAGCTGAAAAAGGACGTAGCTACTAATGGGTAAATTGGACGGAAAAGTTGCCATCGTTACCGGTGCTGCGCGCGGCCATAGTGAAGCCGTTGCCCGCCGTTTTGCCAGAGAAGGTACTGCCGTTGCTATTTGCGATATTGTGCCGGTCGAGGCTCTTGAAGCGCAGGTTGGCTCGAAAATCAGGCAGGAGGGCGGTCGGGTGATCTGCTTTCAGACCGATGTCTCGGACGAAGATCAGGTCAACGCTATGGTCGAAGAAACCTTGGCGCAGTTCGGTACGATCGATATCCTGGCGAATGTCGTTGGCATCGCTGGACCCACTAAAGATGTCTGGGACATGTCTTTGGCTGAGTGGAAACAGACCCTCGATGTAAATCTCGATTCGCTATTTCTGTGTTGTAAGGCGGTGCTGCCAGTAATGGTCGAAAATCATTACGGCAAGATCATCAATTTCAGTTCGGCAACTGGCAAACAACCACTCTCACATCGAGCTCCATATGCGACCTCAAAGATGGGCGTGATCGGCTTTACCCGAACACTGGCCGCCGATGTTGGTCAGCACAACATCAATGTAAATGCTATTTGTCCCGGCGAGCACGAATTGCGAAGTTTGGAGCTAGCCCAAGGAAGAGCGGAGTACCAGGGCAAACCATTTGACAAGAACGAATTCCACCAGAACTATGTACAACGACGGCACAGTGAAAAGGCCGTACTGGCCGGTCGCTGGCGTGCAGATGAAGGATTCACCGACCAGAGCTCAGGCTCAGAAGACGCTGCAGCGTTGGCCCTGTATCTCGCCTCGGATGATTCGGCTAGCATGACTGGACAGGACATCAACACCAGCGGTGGAGTGATGTGGTAGTTCAGGTTGTTCCGGGAGTCAGCAATCAAGATGAGCAATCAGAAAAGCAAACGTGATCTGGTACTTGGCCTTTTGGATAGCGATAATCCCGACAGCTACATACCGGCCGGATTTTTCACTCACTTCGACCCGGAGTACCACACAGGACAAGCGGCAGTCGATAAACATCTGGAATTTGTCGAATACACCGGAATGGACATCGTGAAGATCCAGTACGAAGCCCAATTCCCCGCTCATCCCGAAATTCAACATCCTGAAGACTGGTCGAAGATGCCGGTTCACGGAATAGATTATTACGCCGAGGCACTCAAAGTAATCGAAGGACTTGTGAATGCTGCGAGTAAGGATGCGCTGGTCATCGTCACCCTCTATTCGCCGTTCATGCTCGCAGGCAGGGCAGTTGGCAACGAGCGAATCCTCGAACATCTCAAGACAGTTCCGGAACAAACAGCGGTTGGAATGCAAGCTATTACGGATAGCTGGCTGCTTTTCATTCGAGAATGTATCCGGTTGGGCGTTGATGGCTTCTACGCCGCCACGCAGGGCGGTGAAACCAATCGATTGGGCAATAGCGAGACGTTCCGCAAGTATGTGAAACCGTTCGATCTTCAGGTTATGAACGAGATCAACGAAAAGTGCACTTTCAACATACTCCACGTCTGCGACTTCACAGGTAGCTACGATGACATCAGCCAGTTCTTGGATTACCCCGGGCATGTGGTGAACTGCAGCCTGAATGTAGGATCGAAGCAATTTACGCCAGATGAGCTGTCGGAAATGTTCAACCGACCCTTCATGGGAGGTTTGGACCGGCTCGCAGTCATCAGCTCCGGAAATCCGGAGCAGGTTCGAGAGGAATCATTGAAGCTGCTGAACGGCGCAAGCAATCGTTTCATCCTCGCCGCGAGTTGCACGATTCCGGGCGAGGTAAGCTGGGACAACATGCGCACAGCGATTCAGACGGCACACGAGTTTGCGGACCAGCGGTAATTCAGCTCTCTCAGTTCGTGGAAGTAAGGATTTGGACTAGGTTCATGCAACAACGTCAGTACTCATGCGATGAGTGTCATTCGACCAGCTACATGACGGGTGAGATAAGAACGACTAACTCTGGTCTGAGCAGATTTTAACGTCCAGAACCAGAAATACCAGACAGCTTCGTGCATCAAGTGCGGTTTCACAGAGCTATATCGGCTCAATGTCTCTGGCTTCGGCAACGTAGTCGACTTCTTCACGCACTAACGACGGGATACGGTTTATAGGAATGATCGATGCATCGCCGAATCAGATTCACGAGACGGACGTGCTCGTTATTGGTGGCGGTGCTGCCGCCGCACGGGCTGCTGTAGCTGCCGGTGCGGCGGCAGCTACGGTCACACTCGCCCTCAAGAAAAAGCTTGGAACATCCGGAGCAACAAACTACCCTGGTATGAACGAGATTCGTGTGGGCTCAGCGTGGCAGGCTGCCGACGGTTGTGGCGGTTCTGACGATGGTCCTTCAGTACACTATCAGGACATCATGACTGCGGCACTTGGAATGGCCGATGCCCGCATGGCAAAGATTCTCTCCGAGGAATCGTCCGAGCGTCTGCTCGAGCTCGAAGGCTGGGGATTTGAACTTATTGACGATCCCGAGGGTAAGCGTCGTCACTACTCCGGTTATTCCTGTTTCGCGTCGCAGCCCCGCGCGCATGGCATGGTTTCGAACAGAACTGGCGGCCATACCGGCAACATGGTCGAGTCGTTGGCGGCACAGGCTCATCGTCATGGTGCGATAGTTCACGAAGGCGTGACGATTGTCGATCTCATTGTTGACGATGATGAGTGCGTTGGCGCTGTTGCGATCAATGATGATGGCGAGATGGTTATCTACCGTGCTGCAGCTGTGATTATGGCGACCGGTGGTGCTGCGCAAATGTTCCCGCTCAGCCATGCACCTGGCGATATCACTGGTGACGGCTACGCGATCGCTTATCGTGCTGGTGCTGAGCTCGTGAATATCGAGTTCATGCAATACATGATTAGAGACATTCGAGGAAAACCGCCAATGGCTGGCGGTCCCTGGTGGACTCTCAATCCGGTACTACGAAACGGCAAGGGCGAGGAGTTCCTGCAGAACTACCTGCCGTCCAATGTGACTGTCGAAGACGTTTACGAGCAGCGTACGCACCACTACCCATACAGCACCCGAGATGTTTCGAAGTGGCTCGATATTGCGATCCAGTGTGAAATTCGAGATGGCAGGAGTTGTGAGCGCGGCGGCATCACGGTCGACTTCAGCGATATCGATCTGTCGAAGGCAAAGCCAGCCCGGCATCAGCATCATCCGCCAACCGGTGGACTGCAGCTTGGCGACGACACGATCGAAATCGCTCATTCGGCTCATGCGATCAACGGCGGGATACGAGTCGACGAGTTCGGCGAATCGACCGTAACGGGTCTCTTTGCTGTGGGTGAAACGATTGCGGGGCCACACGGGGCCGATCGCCTCGGTGGAGGTATGTTGGCGGCTTGCAACGTGTTCGGCAAACTGACCGGCGAAAGGGCAGCAGATCGTGCTCGATCCGCTGGCAAGAAAGAATTCAACGAAAACTCTCTTGAGCGGGTGATGGAACGCCTGAATCGATTCGGCAGCGGGTCCGGCAACAGTTCATGGTTCGAAATCAGGAAGTCCTTGAAGTCGAAGGCCGGTAGGTCGCTGATCGCGGTGCGTAGCGAATCATTGCTGAACGAGATGCGGCAACTTACGTCGACACTTCGGTACGAGTCGTTATTGGACGCACCAGTCGAGAACCGATTGGACCTACTGCGGATTCTTGAAACCGATAATCTGTTATTCACAGCCGATCTGATGGCACTGGCGGCATTGCACCGAACAGAAAGTCGCGGTAGCCACTATCGGGAAGATTTTCCCGAGCAGGGCGGTGCTGAATGGGACAGAAGTATTTTCTGGAAGTCAGGAGCCGGAGATGAGCCTGAACCGACCGCGCGGCAATATCGACAGGATCCTAATGATCCAGAGCAAGTTTCGTAGAGGCTAATTGCAGGGATAAACCCGAAGGGACGGTCAGTGAAATTTCTACCCCCAGGGTTTTGGTGCCATTGCATCCGGGTCGGTCTTCGCATCGATTATCACGGGGCGATCGGCCTTGAATGCTTCAGTGATCACCGCCCCCAGTTCGCTCGGATCGGTGACACGCATTCCGATTGCACCCATTTCCTGCGCAATCGCAGCGAAATCAACATCGGTAAATCTCCAGACGTTTGAGCCGTCACCCTCGTTGTCGGCAAACGCCTGTTTCGCGCCGCCCTGAGTCTGGTTAAACGACCGGTTGTCGTTCACAACAGTGACGAACGGGAGACCACGATTTACGGCCGTTTCCAACTCGGTGAAGTGGTACCAGAGACCACCGTCGCCGGTGAAGCAAACTACCGATCGGTCACCAGCTCCGTATTTGGCACCGATCGCCGCCGGGAACGCCCAGCCCAGCGAACCGGCGCACCTAAGGAACCGCTGCCCCGGCTTGTTGATATCGAGGTACATACCCGCCCACATCGCGTTGTGGCCGGTATCGACCACGACGATAACATCATCAGGTAGCGCATCCGATATTTCCTTGCACACCCGTTCCGGACGCATGGGGACCGCGTCTGAGGTTGTGAACTGCTGATATTTGCTCGCCCACTCCGCCTCGATTTCTGCAACTCGACCGAGCCAAGCGGTGCGCTTGGCTACTGGCGCTACAACATCGATCAGCATTTTGAGCGATTCTCGGGCATCGCCCAACACGCTGGCAGCGTTCGGGTAGTTACGCCCGAGTTCCTCGCCTTCGATATCGATCTGGGCAATTTTCACACCGTGACCTGGAATCTTCCAATCGTGAGTCACCTGGCTACCAGTTCTGCTACCAACGTAAAGCACGAAATCAGCTTCGCGAATGAACTTGTTTGCAGACGAGCGAGAGTATGAACCGACTAATCCAATGTTTAGTGGGTGAGTATCGGGAACCTGTCCCTTCGCATTGAGTGCGTATGCCATCGGAACGTTCAGCTTCTCGATTACTTGTCGCAACTCTGTGGCAGCGCCCGAAAGGGTTACGCCACCTCCGGCTACGATCGCCGGTCGCTCTGCTTCGCTAAACAACTTCGCTACATCCGCGATATCGGCAGGGTCGGGATGGGCCCGGAACGGTGGGATCGAGTTGAAGCGGGGCTCAGGGATGATCTCGAATTCTTCGCCCGGTCCCATCAGATCGACACCGCTGATGCCGGGAAGATCGAGATGGGTAGGGGCGGGTGCGCCCGAAACCGCTTCGCGGAACGCCTGCCGAAGCAACATCGGCAATTCATCTTGTGTTTCCACCTCGGTATTGAACTTGGTAACGGCGTCATAAGCGGCGCGATGATCGACTTCTTGATATGAATGACGTTGCCGCCAACCGGGTTGTCTGCGACCCGTAAGGGCCACGACGGGCGAGAGCGCGAGGAACGCATCTTGAAGCCCGGCAGCAAGGTTCAACGCTCCAACGGACTGTCCGAACGCAACAGCGGGTGCATTTCGCACTCGGGCATAGGCATCGGCCATGTAAGCAGCCGATTTCTCCGAGTGTGCCATCACGGGAGTCCCACCGATTTTTTCGAATTCAGATAGAACCTGATACAGCACAGCAGGGACGAAAAAGATGTGGTCGACGCCATATGATTTGATCGTTTCGGCCACAAATTTAGCACCGGTCATTGTTGCCATCTGGAACTGATTCTTTCGCTAGTTACGCGCATCTTGAATTGGAAACTGCACTGTACACCGCCTCGGCCTCAAAGACCTGGGCTGAAGTGCAAAGATTTCGGAACCTGATTGACTGGAGTAGAATCTCGCCGGTTGCTGGCGATTCGAGATGAAGTCGCCGGGTGGAATATTCAAGGAATAATTGTTCAGATGCTCAAGCATTTTCTCGTGCCGGAAGAAGATCAGGTCCTGGTTACAGAACTGAGAGCTCGAGCCGGAACTCAGGCCGTTTTTGAAAAAATGGGACTACCGGCAAACGAGGCGGCATCCTGTGCCGACGTGCTGTTGACGAGCGATCTGCGGGGCTGCGAAAGCCATGGTATTTCGAACATGCTTCGTGCGTACATTGCCAGTTACGGTGATGGTTCGTACAACGCCCGACCGAAAGTGAAGACGGTGCGTGAATCGTCAGTGACGGCAACGTGGGACGGTGACGAGGGGCTGGGCATACATCTTGGCCCAGATGCCATGAGACTGGCGATAAGCAAAGCCAAAGAGCATGGCATGGGCGCTGTGGCGGTCAAGAACACCAAGCACTTCGGAATGCTTGCCTACTACGTGATGCAGGCGATTGAAGAAGACATGATCGGCATGGCGATGGTATCGGCTGGTGGTGGTGCGCAGGTCCCGACGAACGGTGCCGAGCCGGCTTTCGGTACGCAGCCGATCGCGTGGGGTGCACCGGCCAACAAGATGCCTCCATTTGTATTTGATGTTGCAACCACACAGGTTGCAGCGAACAAACTTGCACTGACACGCCGAATCGGCTCGAAAATCGAACCCGGCTGGATCGCCAATCTCGATGGTTCACCGATCATGGAAGCTGTCGATGTTCCAGATTTCGACTCGTTCAGGATGCTGCCGTTTGGTGGTACACGGGAGAATGGAGGCCACAAAGGCTACGGGTTTGCCACAGTCGCCGACATCATGTCGGGAATTCTTTCAGGCAACGGTCCCGGATTTGTTGCTGAGAAGAGCTATTCGTTCTTCGTGATGGCATTCAATGTTGACGCATTCCTCGATGTCAACGACTTCAAGGCTGACATGGACCGACTTCTTGAGAAGCTGGCAAACACGACACCCGCTCCGGGACACGATCGAGTGTACTACGCCGGACTACCGGAGCATGAGGAGACGGCACTTCGAAAAGAGAACGGCATTCCCTATCACAAGGAAGTTGTCGATTGGTTCAACTCAATGAGTGGCGAACTCGACCTCGGAATGTCGATGCCGTAGCTCGCTGTTGCGAGAACTACCACACGTTGTGAGATGGCTCTTTTTGTTGTCGAAGTGAGGTAATCCTCTAATCCGCTAGCGACTGAACGTATGCCAGCAAGTCAGTTAGATCCTGATCCTACCACCCAAGGATTGCCTTTCGCGATATCTTCCAAATATTGAGGTGACTCAACCGTCTTGAAATTCGCCAGCCGACAAGAACCAGACGGAATATGAATATGGTCCAGACCGTTGATATCAAACCCGTTGTTTGCTCGAGAAATTCGTAGGGATTCATATACAGTTTTGACCTATTCGTGATTACAAAAAAGTCTTTAGGGTTACGTGATCCCTAAAAATTTGTTATTTTCATCAATCCGAAGCAGTTCGTTTGATGTAAGCTGTGTTATACCTGCGTTTCACGAAGGGTTAATTTGACGATATCGGACAATGTTTCTCGCTGGTTTCGAACGATTACTGGGAGAAGTGGAGACTTGCGTTGAAAAGCATTAGGGTGCAAACATCTCGTAGACGAATTGTTGCGGGTTTAGTGATGTCTTCATTGATCTTTGCCTCGATCGGTTGTTCTTCTGGCGAAGAGGCCACGGCGACGCCAACGATGCCCTCAACACCTGCAGCAACTGTCGTAAAAGCTGTACCCACAGCGACTACCGCACCGACTTCAACTTCAACCCCGGCACCGCTACCGACTTCAACACCGGCACCGACTTCAACCCCGGCACCGACTTCAACCCCGGCACCGACGGCAACACCGCTACCGACTGCTACACCGCTACCGACGGCAACACCGGTTCCGCTCGACACCAATGTTTACGGCCCATATGGATTCACCGTCGAGTTAGATCAGGACGCAACGTTCGCTAACTCGAATCTGAACATAAGTGGCTGGACTGACACCGATGCTGACAGTACTCAAGGATTGATGACATTCGATTACAACGGTGCTGATTTCGTCATTTTCTGGCAACCGCAGGAAAGCGCTACTGCACAGGAAACCGTTGATTTGACCTACCAGCTTCAACAGCTTGGTAACCCGGGGCAGTCGTATGCGGCTCTCGGTGAAGGTGATCTCACTGTCGATGGTAACGACGGCCGATACGCAGGCTTCTTGAGAACCGACGCTGCTGGTGAAAATGCCACAGGTGGTCTCCTCGCAGCGTGGACATGCGCGAATACAGGCACTCAATTATCGATGACCGCCACTGGCCCCGACTCTACTGCTCTGCAAATTAGATTCGATCGAGTAATTTCAGGATTTAGCTGTGCAACTAATTAATTACAAAGTATTCAATCACATGCTCCCAAGATTCCTAATGGGCCGTGTAATTGCACTTGCTGCAGTTGCGTTCCTTGTATTTTCGCCGGTAGCCCCGGTATTTGCGAACGATCCTCCCCCAGGCACAGGTGGTCCCCCCCCAGGTGGTCCCCCCCCTGAGCAACATCAACAACAGCAACAGCAGCCTCCCCCTGAGCAACAGCAACAACAGCAACAGCAGCCTCCCCCTGAGCAACAGCAACAACAGCAACAACAGCCTCCCCCTGAGCAACAGCAACAACAGCAACAAGGCG
>PVBE011950119.1_pt1 | contig 15496 bp, 10 predicted proteins | sample 1631181 | NCBI WGS metagenome assembly PVBE01 (sample SAMN08397723, study PRJNA350692) | Marine metagenome, whole genome shotgun sequencing project. | isolation source: water | place: Pacific Ocean | collected 2012-04 | reverse complement strand
TGTCCTTCTCCGTTTTTGAATTTATAATCTTCGGCGACCCAGTCGGCAGAAGAAGAAAATCCATAGGTTTCGACTTCGCATGAGCTTCCGGTCAGAACGTCTTTCGCATGCGCATCTGAAAAAGCGGTTAAGAGAAACCCATCCGGATGGATAATGTTTACAAATTTCCGAAATGAATCTTTTATGTGGTCAAGGTCGCGGAATATATCAGCGTGATCGAACTCGACTCCTGTCAGGATCGATGCAAACGGACTGTAGTGTAAAAACTTAGGCCCTTTATCAAAAAATGCGGTGTCATACTCATCTCCTTCGCTCACAAAGAATTCCCCTTCCGGGATGGCATGGTTACCGTCAAAATTTTTCATCCACCCACCGACCATGAAACCGGGTTTCCGTTCGGCAGAATGCAACACCCAACTCAGCATGGCTGTAGTGGTTGTCTTTCCGTGAGTTCCTGCAACGACCAGCGATTTTCGGTTTTGCAGGTAAAACTTTTGTATGGCTTCTGGAAACGAAATATACGGGATGCCTTTTTCCAGAACAGCCAGAACCTCCTCATTATCTTTGGACACGGCGTTACCAATGACAACCTTGTCGATGCCATCAGTAATATTTTCACGCCGGTACCCAGGCTTGATGTCTATCCCGGCCGATTCCAGGAGCGTGCTCATGGGGGGATAGATATTGGAGTCTGACCCTGTGACCCGGTAGCCGGATTTTTGCAACAGTCCGGCAAGAGAGGCCATTCCGGTACCGCAAATGGCGATCAAATAGATCGATTTTATCTTTTCATTGGAGATCATTCCGGGGAATTGTAGGCCTCGTACCCTTTAAAGTCAAGTCATATCAATGGGTTTGAGGATATGTGGCGGTCTGGAGGAGGTATTTGTTTATTAAATGAATAATAATTTTAATTGAGATAGATCGTCAATTAAATAATCTGGTTTGGAATTGTGAAGGGAACCAAGGTCGCCTAATCCGTAGGTAACGCCACAGGTCGTGACTCCAGCTTGCTTGCCGGTTTCAATATCAACGGCACTATCTCCCACCATCAAGACTTTTTGATCGGGACAGTTAAATTCGTTCATGAGAAGTTGCAGACCCCTGGGGTCGGGTTTTTGCACGTCCAGGCTGTCACCTCCCAGCACAGAGTCAAAAGGTTCCCGAAACTCAAGCGCTGAAAGAATTTTTTCTATGAACGCTACCGGTTTATTGGACAGGATCGCGTTTATTTTGTGTGAAAAGTGTTCAACAATTTCTCGCCCATTGGGGTAGAAATCGGTCTGATCCAGCAGATGATTATTGTAGTATTTGCGAAAAAGAGAAACAGCGGTGTCGGTGTCGTTGCAACCGGAACCCTTCAGAGAGCGGGTCATGAGGTTGACCACGCCGCTCCCTACATTACCGCGAATGGTTTCCCGACTTAAGGTGGTCAATTCCATTTCCACGAGAGCGAGATTGACCGAGTCGGCTATATCGGCCAGGGTATCGACTAGTGTGCCATCAAAATCGTAGACAATAAGGGAAATATTTTTCAAGGTGACAGAGTGGTTACTCAGGTTCGCTTGTGGTGTAGCGGTAGGCCCTCACAATATTATTTTCATCGAACAGAATAACCAAGTCCTTCGATTTTGTTTGACTCAGCGCGTTCCACTGGTCGAACTGATAGGTCCACATGACCTTCCCGTTTTCCATGCCCTCTTTATATGGAGAGCCAAACTTATCAAGGATTTCAGTTTGACTGGTCACATTATTCTGAATACTGCTAACTTGTGAGCTGTCAAAATTATTCCCGACGGTTCCACAACCTGCCAATAAGAATAAAAAGAGAACGCCTGCAATGTTAAATCCATTTATTTTCATCATGATTCTCCTCGAAGGTCGTGTTGACAGGGGCCGGCAGGCAGAAACCCAGTTGCTCAATGCTTATTTTTGAAAGTTGAAATTTAGTCTACCAGAATGGGTAAAAAAAGTATAACGTTTAGCAGAGAGTCACAAACCGGAGATTTAAGATGGTGGTTTTTAATTAACCCCATCCCTTACCAAGGAGGCCTGTCCAGAGCTTTGGCGTGGGAGAGTAGGGGAGGTTATTGGGGAAACCTGTAGCTACCAGCCAGACTGGGAGAATGGGAGAAAAAAATGTTTTCTGTATCAGGAGTTTATAGCTCAAAGGTTTTAAAATTTTTCATTATTGCGGTTGCAACAGGGTTGCTTTCAGGCTGTACCACAACACCCGAACCTTCTTCGCAGTCGGTAAATAAACAAAAGCCTACATCGGTGACGGATGTAGTGTTGGATGGTTATTACGAGTCGCTTCCGTCTTCCGCTAAAAAAGGATATTTTGTGGAACAGCTAGCCCCGGAAATTTATTTTTTTTCAACAGGGGTATACAACAATTTGTTTGTCGTTACACAGGAAGGTGTGGTTATCACCGACCCGATAAAAGGAAAGGGAAAGCTTCTCAAACAGGCTATCAGAGAGGTGACGACTCAACCCGTCAGGTTTATGATCTATTCGCATTCGCATATTGATCACATCGGTGATGCGTACCTGTTCGCTGGTGAAGGAGTACAGATCATCGCTCAGGTGGAGACGGGCAAAGCGCTCAGGAAGTATAAGGACAGGAATCGTCCCGTACCGCATATTAATTTTGGAACAAATTACACACTTTCCATAGGCGGGATAACCATTGAATTGATTTATCCGGGGGAGGGTCATGGCAAAGGAAACTCCATCATATATATTCCTTCACGCAAGGTCGTGATGTATGTGGATATGGCGACCCCCAAGTCGGTCCCGTTTAAAAACTTTGCCTACACAATAGATATTGCCAGCCATGTCCGCGGAATTGAAAAGGCACTTAAGCTTGATTTTGATGTGTACGTTGCCGGCCACCTTCATCGTACTGGGAAGAGGGAAGAGATGAAAGAAGTGTTGGCTTATCACTACGCATCGAAGAAAGCCAGTATCGAGGCGATAAAAAAAGTGTCGTTCCTTGACGTGCGTGCGAGGACAAAAACAAAGGATGTGGAAAATTTATTCGGGACGTATCTGGACGCAGTGGCGGAGGAGTGTTACCGGATTTTAAAACCTGAATGGAAACACAGGTTGATGGGATTCGAGGCTTTCGCTCGTGGTCATTGTGATGTATGGATTTCCTATCATCGTACTCACAAGGCACCCTAGTAGCCAGCTAGGGCGAAGGGTTATTGCAGTTCCCGGTAATTTTTGATGATTTCTTTTGCATCGGCATTCGAGTGGACCGGCATGCGTCCTCCCATATGGGAAACAACTTCGGACGCGCAGTACGAGCCGATGATAGCGGATTCTTCGAGACTGTATTCTTTCGTGATTCCAAAAAGTGTTCCAGCGGCAAATAAATCACCGGCGCCTGTGGTATCGACGGCTTGTGTTGGGAACGCACCCACTTCAATTTTATCATCGGCGGGGCTGGAGGCCCATGACCCGTTTTCCCCCCGGGTGACAAACAATGTGTCGGCCATTCCCTTGAGAACATCAAACGCTTCTTGTACATCGTCAGTTTCCGCCATAGCCAGGGCTTCCACATCATTGCAGAACAGAATGTCAACATGCCATCGGATAAAGTCAATGAGTTGATCTCTAAAACTGTTGACCACGAAAGCATCGCTCAAGGTGAATGCGACGGAAATTTTATCTTTTCTGGCGAATTCAGCTAATCTAAGCGCGGCGTTACGCGTCTCTTCACCTGTCCAAAGATATCCTTCTATATACGCCACGCCCGCATCCTTGATTATGGTTTCATCAACATTATCGGGATGCAATGCGGCGGATACGCCAAGATGCGTGAGCATGGTGCGTTCACTGTCAGGGGTGACGAGAACGACGCATGTCCCGGTGCCGCTGGCTCCGTCTCCAGGGCCTGGGAATCCTACGCCGCCGGACTGCATATCCTCGGTATAATGACGACCGTAAAGATCATTGGCGACTCTTCCCAGATAGTAGGCATTCCCTCCGAGAACACTTAACCCGTGGACCGTATTAGCCGCCGAGCCTCCCGATGATATTTTTGTGGAATGGCTCTGAAGAGCGTTTAGAATTTTTGTCTGGTCTTCCTCTGTAGACAGGGTCATGCCTCCCTTGGTCAGGGAGTTTTGTTTTATAAAATCGTCATCAACGCGAACTTCTATGTCGACCAGTGCGTTACCAATTCCTACCAGATCATATTTCATGGAAAAATTTCAGAATAAATTTGAGTTAGTAATCAGGGAATGGACTAAATATCTACGTATCGTATGTCATTCAACTGGAAAACTTCCTGAGGTATAAAACCAATTGCCAGATCTGTTCACCTTTCAAGGTTTTAAAACCCATCATGCCGGTCCCTTTGGAGCCATTTTGAATGATCCAGAATAATTGACCGTCAGGAATATCTTTAATCATTTCCTGACAGGCAAAATTCCTTGGCCTTGGAGTCATCCTCTTGGCTACCTTCCCCAGCCCATCACCATTTTCTCCGTGGCACTCGACACAGGCAAGAGGTTACGCGCCTTTTTATAAAGCTTTTCTCCCGCAGAGATATTTTCAGGAGTAGACTTTAATGGATTCTTTTTATTGTAGGCGCTACCTAGAGCTTGTGGAGTCTTTCGTTTTTGTGAACAATCTGCCGAATATTTTGACTGTCATAACTTTATCTCCCTGGGAGTGAGGGTGACTAGTTGTTGGAATAGCACATATTCCATCAGGCATCAGTTTGCGGCTTGATAAACATTTTATGAATCAGAAACCCAATCAACCCCAGGGTGGCAATATAAAATGACCCGGCTGATCCTTGCGCTATGAGTCCGACCGCTTCTTTAGCGGCTCCGGTGGAACCCAAACCCGGCGCTAGAAGAGCGGAAAATAACCAGAAAAATCCGTAGCCAAGACTACCCAGTCCGCTCAAAAGAGATATCCCAAATTGGGCCTGTGGTGGAAACTTGAGCCAGACAACGAGCAATGAAAACACAATCGCGATGACGCCCATGGTTTGAGAATGGAAGTGGGATCGTTTAACATAGGTCCAGGACTTTTTGATAATCTTGTCCGCAAGTTCCTGCTTGCCTTCATATTTTTCTGTTAGAACATTAGCGGCTTTTTCTTTGAGCAGGGTTTTGATACTGTGTTCGCAGCAACCAAAGCCCAGGCCCAGTGATCCCCCGAAAAGGACAGCCATTAGCGCCAGAACCATTCCAATTTTAATATGAGTGAATTCCATTTGTCATCGCTCCAGATTATTTGTTGCTATTAGTATACAGTATAAATTGCCGTCTTCTCTCCGGTTTTTTTGGAAATGGGGTGCCTGTTGAACTCAAGAATAAAATGATATTTGTATTTCGGTAAGTTTGACGTTAAAATTTTTTCGATGATGAGTGCATTTTTAAAGATAAGAAAAATTTTTCTTGCTGTTTCCCTTTTTGTAGTCTGGTTGTCTCCTGCAGTGGCCCTTGCGCAGGAACCAGGGTTGGCTGAATCTAATTTTGCCAATGTTTTGGACGGCATATTGGCTCATTCCTGTCTACGTAAGCAAAACGTCGGGGTCAATATATATTCTCTCGATAAAGATAAGACCCTGTACTCATTTCAAAGTAATCGCTTGTTTGCCCCGGCTTCAAACATGAAGCTGTTGACCACCGCGATGGCCCTCAAAAGAATGGGGCCGGACTACCGATTCAAAACCCGTTTGTTTGCCACAATGAGGGTCGTCGAGGAAACGCTGAATGGCGATCTCTATATTAAAGGGTTTGGTGACCCCAATCTTGTGAGTGAGCAGATGTGGCTTCTGGCAAACGAACTGCGAAATCTCCCACTTCGTAAGATAGATGGGAACATCATCGCGGATGATTCGTTTTTTGATGATCAACGGCGTATCAAAACCTGGGGGAAAAAGGGTGGGGCAGAAGCCCATAATGCACCCTTAGGCGCTTTGTCATTCAATTTTAATACGGTGACCGTTCATGTTTCTCCCGGAGAAAAACCGGGTGACCGTCCTGTTGTTGTTGTTGATCCGGACATAGATTTTATTCAAATTGAGAATCGGGCGAAAACAGTTTCAAGATCCAGGCGCAGTCGGTTGATTGTCAATCGTGTGGATCGGGGGAGCCATAATCAGATCACCGTCTCGGGTGTCATATCAGTGAGCCACTCACGGGAGACTTACTACCTGAACATAACCCAGCCAACGCATTACGCGGCAAAGGTCTTCAAGGAATATCTTAGCCGGGCCGGAGTCGAGGTAACAGGTGAGGCGCGAGTTGCCCCTGTCCCGGAAGATGCTTATGACTTGTCAAATCATACATCCGTGCCGCTTTCTTTAATCTTGCGCGGACTGAATAAATTCAGTAATAATTTCGTGGCAGAGCAGATTTTGAAAACTATTGGCGCAGAGCTTTATGGTCAACCCGGCACCACCGAAAACGGCCTGCGCGCTATGGAGGAATACATGCTGTCGCTGGGGCATGAATCCGGACAATTCAGAGTTTTAGATGGTTCCGGTTTGTCGAGACAAAACCGGTTGAGTCCGGACCAGATTGTTTCGGTGCTTCGGGACATGTATAGCGATTTGGGGGTGTACCCGGAATTTGTTTCCGCGTTGGGAGTGATGGGTCGGGATGGCAATGTTCATAAAAGAATGAACGGTCACAACGGTTCCGAAAAAGCACGTGTGAAGACCGGGACGCTTAGTTTTGTCAGCGCATTGTCAGGTTATTTTCAGTCCGCAGATGGCGAACGATTCGCCTTTTCTATTTTGATGAACGATTTGAAGTGTTCTAACGGACGGGCGTGGAGCTTGCAGGATCGTATTATTCGTGAGGGATTAAAATTTGAACGTGAAACCAAAGGAACAGAACTTGACTGAGATTTGACAATGGCAGTTTAAGTTTATCGGCCAAAAACTTTTGCATTTTCCTTCCTGTCTTCTTCCAGAATCTTTTTCCAGTCCCGTTTCACTATTGGAGCTTCCAGAAAATCTTCGAAAATGCTCCGCCCCAGTTCCGTTCGGCTGATTCCTTCAGGAGCGACCTGGATATCCAGTTGTGCCAGTGCTATGTCAAAGTCCTTATCAAGCAGAGATGCCGAGTCCATACCATATTCTTTTAAAATCTGTCGGATGGTTCCGGCATTCTGATTAAACCTTCTTGCCACTTCATTAATGTTTGATGGGCGATACTGGTTGTCTGGTGCGATTCCCAAATGATAAGCACAAAACAGTTCAAACGGGTCTAACCCAAAAGTATTTGTTTTTGACTCAAGTTTATTGCTGGATCCAGATGTGCTTGGCTGAGTTGAATTTGCAGGAGCATTTTTAGGGTTGTTATGCGTCCTGTTTTGGGGTTTGTTGCTGTGACGTGTTTGGTCAGGTCGTCCTTGTTGAGTGCCGTTTCGGTTGTTTTCATTTTGCCGGGAAAATTTTCCTCTGGATTTATTGCCCGGTCGTCCAGTCCCGTTTTTACCGTTGGAGTTCTTGTTTGCCCCATCCTGATTTCGCTTGTTAACCATGGAGAGATGAGAAGTCAATGTTGTCGCGGATGAAGAGGAAGACGCCCAGAGATGTGGTGTATGCGATCTTTTTCCATTGCCGCCCCCGGCATTCCGGTTCTGGCCGCTATTGGCGTTGCTTCGACCTTGACCATTGCCGTTTTGGCCTTGACCGCCTCTTGATATATTCGAGTTATTGCGCCGTTGGCCATTGCTTCTGCCGGGAGGTCGTTGGTTGCTTCCGTTTTTTTTCAAAATCTTATTCCTTAATAAAAAATAATAAAAATATCAGGCAGTCAGTGATTCAAGTTGATCCACCAAGGTAGAAAATTTTTCGAGGGCTGTACGGATAGGCGTTGGAGATGTCATGTCCACTCCTGCGCCTTTCAGAAGGTCGATGGGATATTTTGATCCTCCGCCCTTTAAAAAATTTAAATAATCATTCAATTCGGCAGAGCCTCCCTCCGATACCCTGTCTGCCAGTGCGTATGCGGCGGATATTCCGGTAGCATACTTATAAACATAAAAACTGAAATAAAAATGCGGGATACGAAAACACTCAAGGGACAGGCAGTCATCGAGAGTGGTTTCTTCACCAAAATATTTTTCAAGGAGCTTTCGGTAAATTTCCTTGAACGCATCGAGAGTCATCGGCTGATCGTTTTCTGCGGCAGAGTAAATCAGGTGCTCGAATTCGGCGAACATGGTTTGTCTGTACAGTGTTCCGCGCAAATTGTCAATCTCTCTGCAGACCAGATAGATTTTCATACTTTGATCAATATCCTGCGAAAGCAGATATTTAGTGAGCAGGGCTTCGTTGAATGTTGAGGCTACCTCGGCAACGAAGATCGTGTAATCGGCATAAAGATACGGTTGGTTTCGACGCGAGAGAAAAGAATGCATCGAGTGCCCTGCCTCATGTGCCAAAGTATACATGCTATTGATATTGTCTTCCCGGTAATTCATGAGGATAAATGGATTGGAATCATAACATCCAGATGAATAAGCGCCGTTTCGTTTGCCTTGCGATTCATAACGGTCCACCCAGCGGCTTTCGGTAAGCCCTTTTTGCAGTACTTTGGTGTAGCCCGGTCCCAGGAGCTGGAGGGATGCAAGAATCTTTGTGACAGAGTCATTGTATCCAACATGCCAATGAACATCTTTGACCAGCGGCACGCTGGTGTCGTAGATGTGAAGTTCATCAAGTTTCAGAATGCGTTTTCTCAGTGCGAAATATTTGTGCAGGGGTGCCAGGTTTTCGTGAACGCTGGTGACGAGGTTGTCGTAGACCTCAACCGGGATATTTTCACTGAACATGGCCTTTTCTCTGACCGATGCATATTTTTTTTCGCGGGTATAGAAAATATCTTTTTTGATGCTACTGGCAAGAAGTGAAGAGTATGTGTATTGGTGGTCTGCATAGGCATCATAGAAGGTCTCGAATGCTTCTTTACGAATCCGTCGGTCATGGTTTTGCATGAGGCTTTGAAAATTGCCCTGAGTGATGATTATTTCGTTTTCGTGTTCATCGACCACGGTCCCGAGTTTCAGGTCTGCGTTGTCGAGCATTTCAAAAGCATCACGTGCCGCTCTGGCCATCTCCGCTGACGAGGCGAGAAGCTTTTCTTCCGGTTCAGAGAGCGTGTGTTTTCTGAATCTCAGTATCCGTTCCAGATGTAGTTTGTAAAACTCCAGTTCTTTATCCTGCAAGAATTCATTCATCAGGCTTTCCGGAATGGCCATGAGTTCGGATGGTATATAACTGCTGGCTTGCGCAATTCGTGTGTGCAGGCGAACTACCTTTTCAAAAGTGCTCTGGTTCGGTGCGTTGGTTTTGTCTTCGTCATTGCGAAGGTGGGCATAGGTATATAGCTTTTCTATTTTGCGGGAGATATCCATGTCAAACTCAAGGCAAGCCTTGATTCTTCTCACCGAATCCGCAAGGGCTCCCTCGAAAGACTCGTAACCGGCAATGTCTTTTTCCAGTTGATCGAAGTCGTCCTGCCAAACAGATTCCTGTGGGTATAAACCGTTTAGGTCCCATTTGGATTCGTCAGAAATATCTTTCCGAGTTACGGGTTTTGTTGTGGCTTCCATAAATGATTCAATCAAAATTTCGGGTCGTTACCCGATCTTACCGGCTGATGTCAGGAGAGTGCCTGATCAATAGTTTCCAAGTGGGCATTGAGCCGGGTTTGTTTTTTAGAGAGATTTTGTTTTCTCTGGTTGTCTTTCTCGATAACCTCAGGAGGCGCCTTATCGATGAACTTTTTGTTGGAGAGTTTCTTAACTAAGACTATGATATCTTTTTCAATTTTTTTCAACTCTTTTTCTATGCGTTTCTTTTCTTCAGCAAAATCCATCTTGCCTTCCAGTGAGACAAAGATGTCCATTCCATCGGAAACGGACGAGGCAGAAACCTTCGGTTTCTCCACTTCAGGACCTGATTCAATGAGGTTCACTCGCGCCAGAGTGTTGATGTAGAGAGAGTGAGCCTCTAATATTTCAGCATGTTGAGATTGTTCGGTTCGGATCAGTAGATCGAGATTGAGACCGGGATTCAAATTCATCTCACCGCGAATATTGCGTACGCAAGTGATGACGTTGATGATTGTGGAAAAAGTTTCTTCCACTTTTTTGTCAGATTTATTTTTTTCGTACTGCGGAAAATGGGACTCCATGATGCTTCCAGACGCTGAAGGAAGTTTGCTTCGGATTTCTTCTGTTATGAACGGCATGAAAGGGTGAAGCAGACGCAAGCTGGCTTCCAGCACATGGACAAGAATATTCTGGGTTGCTTCCTTATCTTTTTCTCCATACAAATGCGGTTTGGACAGTTCTATAAACCAGTCGCAGTATTCGTTCCAGATAAATTTGTAGATAGCGGAAGCCGCGTCGTTGAATTTGAATTCTTCAAGCGCGTGGTTAACTTCCTTGCAAGCTTCGTTGAAGCGACTGAGAATCCACCGATGCGCGGCAGGACGTTCTGCGTTGGAATCCAACTCGCAGGTTCCCTTGTAGTCTTCCAGATTCATCAGAACGAATCGCGAGGCATTCCACAGTTTGTTGCAAAAGTTTCGGTAACCTTCGATACGTTCTTCGGCTAGTTTGATATCCCGGCCCTGGGCCGCGAATGCCGCCAATGTGAAGCGAAGGGCATCGGTGCCATATTTATCCATCATGACCAGTGGGTTGATTACGTTTCCCTTGGTCTTGCTCATCTTCTGGCCTTCGGCATCCCGGATCAGCGCATGGATGTAGATGTCACGGAAGGGGACCTCATCCATAAACTTGATTCCCATCATAATCATTCTCGCGACCCAGAAGAAGATGATGTCGAATCCGGTACAAAGCACAGAAGTGGGATAAAACTTTTTCAAGGTTTGGGTTTGCTCGGGCCAGCCCAGAGTTGAAAAAGGCCACAGAGCGGAACTGAACCAGGTGTCGAGCACATCACTTTCCTGAATGAGATCACCCGCGCCGCAATGAGAACAAGTAGCAGGGATTTCTCGAGCCACGGTCATTTTCTGACAGGCTTGACAATTCCATGCCGGAATCTGGTGTCCCCACCAGATCTGCCTCGATATACACCAGTCGCGGATATTTTCCATCCAATCGAAATAGGTGTTTTCCCAGAACTTTGGAGTGATGCGGATGGAACCATTTTTAACAGCCTCAACCGCCGGTTCGGCCAGCGGCCTGGCTTTGACAAACCATTGTTTGGACACATAAGGCTCAACCACGGTGTGACATCGGTAACAATGGCCTACCGAATGCATGTGATTGTCGACTTTTGCCAGCAGATCCTGCTCCTTAAGATCTTCGATCAGTTGCTTTCGGCAGACAAAACGGTCCATTCCTTTATAGGCGGAACCTGCTTCATCGTTCATGGTGCCGTCTGGATTCATCACATTAATTAAATCGAGGTTGTGACGGCGCCCCAGTTCAAAATCGTTGGGGTCATGTGCGGGTGTAACTTTCAGCGCTCCTGACCCGAAAGAGGTATCAACATAATTATCGCCAATGAGCGGAAGTTCACGGCCCAGGATGGGAAGGATGAGTGTTTCTCCAATTTTGTTTTTATAGCGTTCATCTTCAGGGTTCACCGCGATGGCGGTATCGCCCAGCAAAGTTTCAGGACGAGTTGTCGCGATGGTCAATGAGTCCTCGCTGTTTTTAAATTGATATTTGATGTTGTACAGATGTCCCTGAGTGTCCTTATGTTCTACTTCCAGATCGGAGAGGGCGGTGTGACAGCGAGGACACCAGTTGATGATGTAATCCCCCTTATAGATCAAACCTTCGTCGTAAAGAGAAACAAAAACCTCTCGCACGGCTTTGGAAAGCCCGTCATCCATCGTGAAGCGATCCCGTTCCCAGTCGAGGGATGCGCCCAGTTTGCTCAGTTGGTGATTGATAGCACCGCCCGATTCATCCCGCCATTTCCAGACGCGCTTGACAAACTCTTCACGTCCCAACTCTTGTCGGGTCGTATTCTCACCGTGCAGTTGACGTTCGACCACGTTTTGAGTGGCGATGCCCGCATGGTCGGTTCCCGGCTGCCATAAAGTGGCGAAACCCTGCATACGTTTCCAGCGGATCAGGATATCCTGAAGCGTGCTGTTGAAAGCATGTCCGATGTGCAGTGTTCCCGTAATATTTGGCGGCGGGATGACTATTGAAAACGGGACTTTGGTTGACGTTTCATCGCCGTGATGCAAGCGTTTGTCTTCCCAGTATTTGCCCCAGCGCTTTTCAACTTCTTTCGGGCTGTAAATTTTTTCTAATTGATCCACGATTGATTAAAAAATTCCATAGAAACCCTTTTCCAAAAAGGAATCGGGAAATAATAAAACAGTACGCGGCGGCCTCCACCGTGCAGGATATATAAAAATAAAATGAATTTCGATTTTTAGAAAGAGACTGGATCGGAGGAACGGCTGGCGTTTCTCATACTTTTTTGATCTTGTCGATTTCTTCTTTAATGATCTCTCGCGCAATCTGTGGAGTGATTTCTCGAACTACCTCCCGCACTGACTGGGTGATGCTTTCAGAGAGTCCTGCAATTTCCTCTTCAATGGAAGTATGAAGTGAGTTTTCCAGAATGTGTTTGACGTGTTCGCCAACGACCCTGACAAAGTGCTCATCTTCCGTATCCACAGATCCGGAAAAACTTTTTAAGTGTTCATTTCTATGCGATGCCATAGCTCGGTGACTTTTCGGTTCCAGAGATGCTTGCGATAGATAAGAGAGACTTTCCTGAATCAGGTTCGGACCTGATACGCCCTTCTTTCGGGCCAGCGCCGAGGGAGTCATTTTTTCCAACAAATCCTCCGGCTCGGGAATGATGTTGTCCACCGCAACCGAGGGGTCAGCTATTGGCTCTTGCCTGATACCTGGAGCCTCTACGGATTCTTCTCCCGACCCAAAGTTTACTATTTCTTGAAAGGCTGTGTCCAGTTCTTCACCGATTTTATCTTCTTCCGTGGGAGCCACTTCGCTCAACTCCTCGTAATCCGAATGGACGTCTACAGGCTCGGTCATGTCTGTGAGCGATTCGACATCTTTGATCATTTCATCAAGGACCTCTTCTTCCTTCGGCGGTGATATATCATCATCCTGCGTCAACTCGGTTGCCGGGGCCGACTTAACGATTTCGTCTGCGGCTGGCTCGATAACTTCGGTGACTTCATTTTTTTGTCCAATCACATTGTCAGCCGAAAGTCCAACAGCGGCTTCAGCTGGTTCAACGGCTTCAATCATGTCCGCCTCTGAGAGATCGAAGACAGGGTCTCCTTCCTCGTCCGCCGGAGAAAGTTCTACCGCCGTTTCTGCGGAGTCCTTCGAAATCAAATCAACGACCTTTTTTACGATATTGTCCGATTTGAAAGGTTTTAAAATATGATCGTCCGCACCAGACTCATTAAACAAACTTTCGTTGAAATCTTCAAAGTCACTGGCGAGCAGAAGCACCTTGACAGAGTCAAATTCAGGATCGGCTTTAATTTTTTTGGACAACTCAAACCCTGTCAGGCCAGGCATATCGACATCTGCCAGCACGATATCAGGATTGAAATCGCCTATTCTCTCGAACGCTTCTTTCCCATTACTGATGCCCTCTACTACAGCATCTTCTTTTTCAAAGGCCATAGCGACGATTTTCTGGATAGTGATGCTGTCATCTGCGACCAGGATTTTTTTCACCATTGGAGGTTTTCCTTCACGAAGCCTGTGGAATGAAAAACAGGTTTTGCACTTGGCTTATCGACTGCTGGAACATGCGGAAGGGGATCGTTAATATAAAAATTTCTCACCAAGTATAGCATAGTTCCAAAAACCAAATCAAACATTGAGGTCTGGTGAGTTTCCTCAAACGAGCAAAGGGTTCCAGTTATGGACAGTCTTCATAAGCTGTCTCCCCTATGCCTCTGTATGAATAAATGATAGCATACTTTCAGAGTCCATATGATTTTAGGTAACTATAATCTGGAGCAAGTGGATCATGAGGAATTGAGAGTGAATTATCATTCAGCACATGGGTCTCTCCAGAAGACGAAGCCTGTAATTTGGGTCGGGGCATTGGTGTTTCTGTTGACGACGGCAGGCACGGCGTTCGCCGGATTCATACAACTAGACGGGGTTGCCAACGTTAAAACCCGATTCAGCCGCGGGTGTTCTACTATGCAGGAAGTAACCGAGCTGGCTCGTGCCAGGTCAATAGATGTGGTTGTTTTCGGCGATCAGGCTCGCGACGCTCTGGAATACGGGTTGGTTCCATTCGAACATATTTTCAAGATACGAAATGAAAACTCATCTGTGCTTACTGTGGGCGCACCGGCCTACGTTTCGGAAGTTAATGACAACGACAAACAGTTTGAAGAGACCCTTCTCATTCCCGGGACAGAGGTCGCTCCATTTTACTATTGGACTGGAAATGTTTTTAAAGGCGACCTTGTCGCTAATAATTTAGACAAACATCTCTTTGTCGTTGGATTCGAGGCACCAGAAGTTTATGAGCAGCTACCTATCCTGGACAGTAATTTTTCTCAGCGTTACCTGAAGCGACACCAGTATTTTTTCGGTGGATGTGTCGCGCTTTTTCTATTGTCCCTCGTTCCGGTAGTTAAAGGATATAAGAGAAAAATCACAGGGGTGGTAGCAGGCATTATGTTTCTTCTTGTCGTCAGCAATCAGCCATTGCGAAGTTCTCCTTTTAGTCAGTATGGCGGCGATCTAGGTGCCCAACCTTATCAGGAATTGATTGATTATGTAAATGAGAATGGCGGACTGGTTTTCTGGAATCATATGGAAGCGGATGATGGAGCAAGGCAGGAAGGACGAGTAGGTTACAACACGATGCCGCACCCCGAAGACCTCGTGTTGACTTCCGGGTATACCGGTTTTCAGTCAGTCGCAGATTTTCCGATCATGCAAATCGAACCTGGCAACGAGTGGGATCATGTATTGGATGAGTATCTTCAAGGCCAGCGGGAAAAGCCGGCGTGGGGGTATGGCGGGAATAATTATTTATGCGAGGATGGCGAAATCAAGCTCGGTGACATTCGAACTGTATTCCTGGTGCGGGAAAAATCACGGGACGATGTACTCGATGCCCTGGCAAGCGGACGGATGTACGCTGTGCGCCAGAAGGGTGACGAACGACTCTCTCTCGATGATTTCACCGTGACCGATGTTAAGTCGGGGCAGATGGCGGCCATGGGTGAGGAACTGACCTCAAGCGATTTTCCTGAGTTGAAGGCCAGGATCCGCTTCACAAAAGGAACCGCGCAAACGGTTCGTCTGTCCATCATTCGTAATGGAGTGGAAGTAAAGCAAGAGACAGCGGCGCTTCCTTATGAACTGACCTGGCGGGATGTGGATGTGAACAGGGAAGAAGGGCCCGTGTTTTATCGACTCAAGGTGGAAGCGGATGAAGCAAACTATCTGGTGTCTAATCCGATCTTTGTCCGCTTTGGTGAAGGAATGCCCGATCAGGTAG
>PVBE012380757.1_pt1 | contig 15500 bp, 10 predicted proteins | sample 1631181 | NCBI WGS metagenome assembly PVBE01 (sample SAMN08397723, study PRJNA350692) | Marine metagenome, whole genome shotgun sequencing project. | isolation source: water | place: Pacific Ocean | collected 2012-04 | reverse complement strand
TCGCCATCGCTCAGGGATTCTGCCTTGTGCACGTTCTCGATGACCTGGTTGATCTCGCCCTTGAGGCGCCGTTCGGTCAGGTAGTCCGCGGGGGACTTGCGTTTGGGAGTCATCCGCTCCGCGATGATTGTCACGAACTTGTTCCGTTCGTTGGGGTTCTCGAAGAACACCGTATCAAGGACGTCCCGCTGGAACACCGAGAGCATGGTCTCGATCATCGTTGACGTGTCGAGCACGATGTCGGCCACGACCCGAGACATGTGGTCCAGTGATTGTCGCTTCTTGCGCTTCTCGACCTGCTCCAGGATCAGACCGTAGATGATGCGCCCGGTCCAGTCCACGTGCACTCCGAACTCCTCCACCTGGTGCACGGTCTCGGGGTAGAACACCTTGGCATGGAAGCGTATGTAGCTCGCAGGATCGTGGTCCTGCATCTGGAGCTTGGTGAGGACAGGCCCCGTCACCAGTGTGTGGAGCCTGTTGGGGACGTCCATCGTCGTCGTGTAGAGGGAATCATTGACCTCCTTCACAGCTTCGAGCCCGTCCGTGAGCGATAGGATCTGGTTCCTCCCGCACGGGATCCACTCGGTCACCAGGATACGTGGGTTCTCGAGGAACACGAGCTCTTCGAGCTCATCGATGATCTCCATGCTCAGCTCTCACCCCCCGTCGATCCCACACCCAGCACTCGAGGTAAATAGGGCCGTGCGACGTACGCTACGTCCTCGATATTGAACAGACCGATGTGCTCCGTGCTCTCGCAGTCCTTGCAGAAGTAGAACGCTTCACTGGACGTCACCCGCACCTCCCGGGCGCTCTCGCAACGCAGGCACGAGATGAGGTCTATGATGGTCTTCCGGTCCTCTTCGGGGAAGTCGGCCACGACGGCGGCCCCCTCGACACTGGAACGGTAAGCTTTCGAAGGGACGTGCTCTGTGGCGGTTATGCGGAGCTTGTCGACCAGGCCCGCCTCCCGCAGCTCGATGAGGTCGTGCTCCCCCTCCTGGCTGATATTGATGAAACGCCTAATCCCATGGACGAACACAGATGTGGGCGAGTAGTCCCAGTCGAACACCTTCTTGACGATACCGTCGTACATCAGCGCACGCAGCGGCAGGTCCTTGAGCCATACCTGGGAACCATCGTCCCGTGGAGCCGTGTATGTATGGATGAGTATCAGCAGACGTCGTTGCTCTTGAGTGAGCTGTAGGTCCATGTGCACTGACTCCGGAGTACTTCTTGCTTTTTCAAGCTTCACCCATTGACCCCCGGGGAAGGTTCATAAGGAGGGCTACCCAGGCAAGCTTCCGTGGCCCCGAAGCCGCACAGTCACATCCCCGAACGCTGGACCATAGTGATCGCCGCCATCGCCATACAGCTCTGTCTCGGTGTCGTCTATGCCTGGAGCCCTATCAAGAGCATGCTCACCACGGGATTCGGCTGGGGCCATACCGCGGCATCCCTGCCATTCTCGGTCGCCCTCGCGGTCAATGCAGCGGTCATGGTGTACGCCGGCAGGTGGCAGGACAAGGTCGGACCACGGCGCGTGGCCACTGCGGGCGGTATCCTCTACGGCCTCGGCTACCTCCTCGCCAGCCTGGGTCATCCCCCCACTCTCGCCTGGCTCGTGACCACCTACGGTATCATCGGCGGTGCAGGTATCGGGCTCGCTTATGTTTGCCCGATCGCCGCCCTGGTGAAATGGTTCCCGGACAAGCGGGGGCTCATCTCGGGTCTTGCCGTCGCGGGATTCGGTGCTGGCGCGTTCATCTTCTCCAAGCTCATCCCCATGCTCGCGACATCGCCGGACCCGGGGCTATACACAGTGTTCCTCTGGTTCGGTGCGATCTTTCTGGTGGTCGTGACCTTGGGCGCCCAGTTCCTCCGCAATCCCCCCGAGGGCTACCGTCCCGAGGGATGGGTGCCGACGCCGCGCGAGGCCGCGGCACACGCCGCTCCGGACGTCCCCTGGCGCCAGATGCTCCGCACACGGCTGTTCTGGCTGCTCTGGGCGATGTTCTTCATCGGGGCCACTGCAGGCCTCATGACGATCGGCCACATCAAGGGCTTCTCCCAGGAGGTCCTGGAGGCACAGGGTGTCACGGACGCAGCGGGCAAGGCCCTCACCATCGTGGGGATGCTCTCCGTGTTCAATGCCCTTGGCCGAATCGTGTGGGGCGCCGCTTCCGACAGGCTCGGAAGGCCCTCTGCCATGGGCCTCATGTTCCTGCTCCAGGCAGGGGCCATGGTCGCCCTCACCCTGACCTCGTCCTACTATACCGTCCTTGCGGCCGCCTGCCTGGTGGGCTTCAACTTCGGAGGTAACTTCGCTCTCTTCCCCTCCGCCACAGCAGACCTATTCGGGACCAAGAACCTAGGCGTGAACTACGGCTGGGTGATCACCGCCTACGGGATGGCGGGGGTCGCGGGCCCTATGCTCGGCGGCTGGGTCAAAGACACCTTGCTCGTCTACGACAGGGCGTTCTTGGCGGCCGGCGGACTGTGCGTGATGGGATCCGTCCTGGCGCAGGCCGTTCCGAGCCATGTCAGCGAGGTAACATCGGAAGGTCCGGATTAGAATAGGTTAGCACTTCGAATTCCAAGTAATATGGATTAGGCATTCTCCAAAGATTCATCGCCCCCCAAATCAACATTTTTAAAGGTGACAGGGCGGTTTCGTGCTGTAGCTGATCCCATGTCAAGAGAGACTACTACGAACCGATGGAACATAGTCATAGCCGCTATCGCGATCCAGCTATGCCTGGGCGTGATCTACGCCTGGAGCCCCATCAAGAGCCTGCTCACAACGGGTTTCGGATGGAGCCACCAGGATGCATCGCTGCCCTTCTCCGTGGGCCTTGCCACCTTCGCGGTGGTCATGGTGCTCGCAGGCCGCTGGCAGGACAAGGCCGGACCACGCAAGGTCGCCACGGTAGGTGGTATCCTGTACGGTATCGGTTACATCCTCGCCAGTCAGGGCGTACCCCCGACGACCGGTTGGATCGTGCTCACCTATGGTATCATCGGTGGCGCTGGTATCGGCCTCGCCTACGTGTGCCCAATCGCCGCCCTCGTGAAGTGGTTCCCCGACAAGCGGGGGCTCATCTCGGGTCTTGCCGTCGCGGGCTTCGGTGCTGGCGCGTACATCTTTTCCAAGCTCATCCCCGTGATCGCGACTGCACCCGAGCCGGGCCTGTACAACGTGTTCCTCTACTTTGGTATCACCTTCCTTGTGGTGGTCACACTGGCCGCACAGATGCTCCAGAACCCGCCCGAGGGCTACAAGCCCGAGGGATGGGAGCCGCCTGCTGCCAAGGCGGGCGGCCCCTCCTCGTACAACTACGAGTGGGGAGAGATGCTGGGCACCAAGCAGTTCTGGCTGCTCTGGTTCATGTTCATCATAGGGGCCACCGCCGGCCTCATGACCATCGGCCACATCAAAGGCTTCTCTCAGGATATCCTCACCGCAGGGAACATCGCCGATGCCGGTGGCAAGGCAATCACCATCGTGGGGATGCTCTCCATCTTCAATGGACTTGGCCGCATCGTGTGGGGCGCTGCCTCCGACAAGATCGGTCGCGCAAAGGCCATGATGATCATGTTCCTGCTCCAGGCAGGGGCCATGTTCGGCCTCACCCAGGTGACCGGTTACTATGCCATCATGGGCGTGGCCTGCCTCGTGGGCTTCAACTTCGGGGGCAACTTCGCCCTCTTCCCGTCCGCTACCGCCGATTTCTTCGGCACCAAGAACATCGGCATCAACTACGGCTGGGTGTTCACGTCCTACGGTGTGGCCGGCATCTTCGGCCCCATGCTCGGAGGCTATGTAAAAGACACCCTTCAGGTGTACGACCAGGCCTTCCTCATCGCTGCCGGTCTGTGCGTGGTGGCGGCCCTCCTGGCCCTCATCACCAATGCTCCTGCGGGCAAGGAGCCTGAGAAGGAAGAAGAAGAGGAAGAGGAGAAGTCGGCCAAGAAGGTGCCCGAGAAGAAGGAAAAGGAAGAGGAGCCTGATAAGGAAGAGGTAGAGGAGAAGCCGGCCAAGAAGGTGTCCGAGAAGAAGGAAAAGGAAGAGGAGCCTGAGAAGGAAGAGGAAGAAGAAGAGGAGAAGCCGGCCAAGAAGGTGCCCGAGAAGAAGGAAAAGGAAGAGGAACCTGAGAAGGAAGAAGAAGATAAGAAGGACGAGGAGAAGTAACGACCTCGTCACCGGAAAGGTCGGGGGTGTCCTTCGCTCCCGGTCACCCTTCTTTTACACGTCGTCCGCACGCAATATCGCTGCGCGGACGGAACCTGCCAGGACGTCACCGATGCGAGCTGCCGTCCGTGGGAGCTCCTCCTCCTGACGGAGGCTTATGTCAACCTCGACGAGCACGGCATTGAGACCGCCCGGATTCTTCCGCCCGTGGTGTGCTGACACGAAGCAACCCTCAAGGTCCTCTCCCTCGGGGACAGGCTCCCCGGAGAGCCTGAAGCCCGCTTTGGCGAAGGCATCCCAGAGCGTGGGCACGGTGTACGCTACAGGGTAGACGAGCTCGAGCTTGGCCGATACGCCATGCAGGGTTCCCAGCTCGATCTGGGCGTCGCTGGCAAGATGTGTCCCGTGAAGGTCGATGAGGAACGCGTTCTCCACGAGGTTCGGCCCGAACCGCTCCCGGATATCTCCGATGTACTCTGCTATCGTGTCATGGAAACCGTCGAACACGCGTTTAGCTCGTCGTATCCCATCCTCCGGCACGCCCGCGGCCTCGTATCCGCGGAGATTGTGGTCCCAGCTCCTGTTGATGTCCAGGTCCCGCCTGCTCGCCATGGTGATGACCGTGAAGGGGATCACCTCATGCTTGGCCATCCGCGCCCTCACCAGCTCCCCGAGCTGGAACGTGTTCACATCCATGTCGGTGAAGTATTCCCAGTCCCCAGGGATATTCGGGTCCCCACGCCGTCCATCGATGCCGGGGATGGGTGTCGTGCCGCCGTGCGGTACAGTTAGGATGACGGGGCTGTCCCCCTGTCCGAATCGTAGTAACCGCTCGCGGTCCTCCTTGAGATCTCGCACCATCTCTCTCTCGCCAGGTGAGTGCAGGAAGTGCGATTGGGCTTAAATAAGCTACGGCTCCGCGCCGGTCCGTCCGGACATTATCTGTCGATGACGTCCTCGATGCTTGTCACGTGCACGCGGACCGTCGGCCTGCCCCGCTCACCGTCGATATGGGTGACCGTTCCGTCGATCTCGTACACGTCGATGGGTGTGCGCACCTTCAGCTGCTCGAAAGCACCGTAGTGGGAGCCGTTGTTGAACAGTCGCTCCGCTGCGTTCTGCTTCTCGAGCTGCCGGTCCATTGTCTTGCAGGAGTCGTAGATCGCATCGGACACGAGGTAGATGTCCCTTTCACGGTCGCTGTTCTCGATGAGCTCTTCTAGCATGTTCGCCATGCAGTGACGGGCGTCGCCACCGGTGATGACGAGGTCAGAGTAGCGTGAGAGGATATCGTTGCGGTACGACGCGCTGGGAAAGACGCTCGCGAGCTGTCGTTCCGATTCGACCTTTCCGGTGTTGAACTCGGACTTGTAAGGACCGTGAACGTAGGCCTCCTCGAGGTTAGGATCATGGTGAGGGTAGAGGAGTACGCCGTCTTTTACCGGTGTGGCCTGGTAGAACTGGTACGCTTCCGAGTACACGGCCCCGGCGCCCACGTAGCACTCGTCATGATGGAGGCCGATGCCGAACGTCGTATCCCCGAGCTCCATGGCGAGTGAATGAGATCAGCCATCTGCCCGTTATATATTTTATCACGGGGAAGTGATAACTTTTTGGGGCGCCGGACCAAAGCAGATTAAACCGTTTGCTTCCCCTCCGTTGGTGTGGGAATGCCGACCAGCGGGGACGAGACCACGGACAGGCAGATAAGGACCATCGTTGCAGTGGTCACGCTCCTTCTCGTCCACCATTCCATCGGCGCCCGTGTGTGGGACGGCCGCATCGGTCCCGATGATACATCCCTGCTAATGATAAAGGTCGCCCACGGCCTCGGGGCCGCGGTCCTTTCAGCTGGTGCCCTGTTCATGGGGCTGGCCGCAGCACTCGGTACGGGCCCTGCAAGGATGCTCGGGTCGGTGCGACGGTTGCGAAGGACCTGGACCGCGCTTGCGAGCCTGTTCATCGCGATGGCCCTTGTGGGAGTCATTTGGCCCATCGACTTCGAAATCATCCGCTCATTGCTGGAGGCCTCGCCCCTGGCCGACAAGGTCATCGAGGAGACCGAGGATGGCGGGTTCACGCTCTCGTACATCTTCCTGTTCCTCAACAACTTCGGGATGTCCTCCTTCTCGTTCACGCTCCCGGGCCTGATGCTCTACCTTGTCGCCCGTTTCTTTCATTGGCTTCGTCCCATGTCAGAGCGTGGGTGGCTCGCTTATGTCGCTGTCGCCCTGATGGCCGCTGCCGCCTGCTTCATGCCCCTGATGTCGATGGTGGTCAACGGATATGTCGTCGGTTCTGTCGTTGCTGGGGACGAGGACCTTCCTTTCCCCATGACCATCCCCCTGCTCGTACCACACGGCGTGCTCGAGCTCCCCGGTATATTCCTGATTGCCGCCGTGTTCGTGACCTTGTGGCGTACACTATTCTGGCTGCTGGTCGATAAGGACGCTACAGAGGGTCCCCGTGACGTCGCGGCCCGCCTCGCCCCCGCCTATCTCTGCGCTTTCGTGATTCTCTTCACGGCCGCCATCGTCGAGGTCGAGGCCACGGAGTACATCTTCCATATAATCTTCTAGTTGTCCGTGCGTCGCGGACTGTCGCTGGCAATAGGTTTTTACCTCTTTGGGCGTGTGCTCGTATCGATGACGACAGTGGCCATTGTGGGCGACGAAGGCGTGGGCGTATCAACACTCGCTGGGAGGCTCGGAAAGAAGGGGACCGACTCGGACATCACCTTCTACAACCTCGTAAAGGGCGATAGTGTGTTCACCTTCGTTGACGTGAAGAAGTACCCGGAATCGATCAAGAGTCTGGTCCAGGCGGTGAACATGGCCGATATCGTCATCGTATGCGTCCCATCCTCCGGCCTCACGGCCCGGACCGGCGAGTGCATCGTAGCGATGGACCTGCTCGAGAAGCAGCGCGGTCTGATCGTCCTCACCCGTGCGGACGAGTCCTTCCCCGTGGCCCTGACGGAGCTGGCCGACAATGTCTCCACGGTCGTTAAGGGGACGTCCATGGAGGATTGGGGAATCGTCCCGGTCTCATCCACAACCTTCTCCGGGATGGACCTGCTCCACGAGCGCCTTGCCGAGCTGACTGTCGTGGCCAAGGAGGACCGTGCCAAGCTCATCGATGGCCCCGCACGGGTCATTGTGGACCACTTCTTCACGGTAAAAGGCGTCGGGTGCGTCATCCTCGGTCACGTGGACCGTGGTGTGGTCGCCAAGCGTGACGCGATGACGGTCTACCCCCCGGAGTTCGGTGTCGAGATACGCTCCATCCAATGCAATGACGAGGATGTGGACAAGGCCCCTGCCGGGACGCGTGTGGGCCTATGCCTCAAGGGCGGCCGGGCCAAGGACTTCGACCGGGGGTATCTCATCTCGGCGCAGGAGAGCATCGGTAACAAGTTCGAGATTGAAACACGGCTCTCACCCTTCACATCCAGGCTCGCTCTACGCGATACGGTCCACCTGTTCGTCGGTCTCCAGTCCTCGCCTGCCACCGTGGCACGTATCGTGGTCGATGGGAAGGAGACGGACAAGGCGCCTCCTGGCAGCACGTGCACGGTCACGCTGACGACCGCAAGAGAGCTCGCCTATCGTGCTGACGACAGGTTCCTCATAGCACAGCTCAATGATCCGAAGCAGCGCCTCGTAGCTGGCGGTATCCTCACCAAAGGTTAGCAGCTAGCCCACTCGGTCCCCGAGAACCCACGGTCATAGGAATCCTGACAACTGTCGGAGGGATTACTTCTTCGGAAGGCGGCCTATACGCCCTCGGCGTAGACCTCGGCGATGTTGACGATGACCTCGACAGCCTTCTCCATGGACCGGACCGGGATGTACTCGAGCTTCCCGTGGTAGTTGTGGCCACCGGTGAACACGTTCGGACAGGGCAGCCCCATGAACGAGAGGCGAGCGCCATCGGTCCCGCCTCGGATCGGAACGATCTCGGGATCCACACCGGCCCGTCGGTAGGCCACTGCTGCGTTCTCGGTGGCCTCGGGGTGCTGGTCAAGCACCTCTTTCATGTTCTTGTAGGAGTCGGTGATTGTGAGCTCTATGGTGCCGGCACCGTACACGACGTTGAGGAAGTCGGCGTACAGCTGGAGCTGGTCCTTCCGTTCCTCGAACTTCGCGGCGTCATGGTCCCTGACGAGGTACTTGAGCGTCCCCTCGGATTCATCGGCCTTCATATCGTAGAGGTGGAAGAAGCCCTCCCTGTCACGGGTGGTTGCGGGCGTCTCGTCAGCGGGCAGCATTTGTGAGAGCTCACCGGCGATGAGAGCGGCGTTCTTCATCTTCCCGTAGGCGTCACCAGGGTGGACGTTCACGCCATTGATGGTGTACACGGCAGTAGCGGCGTTGAAGTTCTCGTTCTCCAGCTCGCCGAGGCGGCCGCCGTCGATGGTGTAGGCCACGTCGGCTCCGAAGGCCGCCACGTCGAAGTGGTCGGTCCCTTGGCCGATCTCCTCGTCCGGTGTGAACCCGATGCGGATGTCCCCGTGCTTGATCTCCGGGTGGGCGAGCAGGTACTCCACAGCGGTCATGGTCTCGGCGATACCGGCCTTGTCGTCTGCGCCTAGGAGCGTGGTACCGTCGGCGGTTATTATGTCCTGGCCAACGTAGTTTGCGAGGTCCGGGTTGTCGGCCTCGGTGATGACCACTGACGGATCGCCGGGCAGCACGATATCACCACCCTGATAATCGCGGTGCACGATGGGATTCACGTCCTTGCCTGATGCTCCGTCGGATGTATCCATGTGAGCAAGCAATCCCACGACAGGGACTGCGGAGTTGTCAGCGAGATTGCCCGACAGCGTGGCGAACACGTAGCCGTTCGCGTCCATAGCGGCATCGGTGAGGCCCAGTCCATGCAGTTCGTCCACCAGCTTCTGCCCCAGCACCCTCTGCCCGGGGGTGCTCGGGAAGGTATCAGACCCCTCGTCCGAGGTAGTCTCCACCTTGACATAATCCAGGAACCGATCGATCAGGTCGCGCATGGTATATCACCGTCTGACTGACAGCCGGATTCGGCAGGTAAAGCGGTATAAATAGTTAATCACTGGTGGGCGTATCCTCGTGACACGCTATAGTGCGACACATCTTGGCACTTCCATGGGCACATTAGGAGCGACCGTAACGTATTGGTGATGCCCCTTCAGCATCCAGCGACACTCAGTATCACGCTATGGTGCGACACATGGTGCCCTTCCCGGGACACGAAGGATTAGGTTTAGAGAGCGTACCCGTCCGGCATATCGCGGTAGTGATCGATGATTTCGGCCACGCCCGCACCAGCGTGTGCCGTCGCCTTGTAGTCGACCGGGAAATCAAGGTCTCGACCGTTCCCCACCTGACCAGCGTACCCACCGTGCTCCTTGGCAAAGGTGAATAGCGGGACATCGTTCTCGCTATCGCCGAGAGCGAGAGCAACTGGTATCTCACCCTCATGCTCGGTAAAGTACCGGTCCAGTCCGTCGTACTTGGTCACCGGGGAGATGCCTACACCGGTGGCCCAGGTCTGCACCTTGAGCCCGTAAGGTGAGAACTCTTCCCTGAGCTCTTTGGCGATGCTGTCGCGTCGCTCGATATCGTCGCCGGTGATGTACCCGAGGGATCCGCCCCAGTTGAAAGTGGACCCTCCGCAGATCTCCTCGAACCGGGGGTGGAGCTCGGCCACGAGGTCCCGGACCTCATCGGTCACGAGGTAGATGCTCTCGGTCACCTCACCGTTCTCAAGGGTGTGGAACTCGGCCGCCGACTGGGTGGCGATGAAGTCGACGTACTGGAGCATTTCAGTGGCACCGGTCTCCTCGAGGCAGTCAAGAACGTGGTCAACACCTGCCCCGGTGACGATCCCTACACGTCGTCCTTCCTCGTGCTCTCGGCGGAAGGCCTCGACGACCTCGGGATCTATCTTGCCCTCGTGGTATATCGTGCCGTCGAAGTCACTAAGCACGATATCATACCCGGCGTCCACGAGGACGCCGAGCCCCAGAGGCTCTATAAAAACGTTTTCTTTCCGTTATGAACGACCGTGTGGTGTCAACCCTAGAAAAACACGCCGGTTTTTAAGCCCTGCAAGCCTATCAATCTGGTATGGGAGCCCGAGTACGACCGTTCCATTTCCTATTGATCTTGGCACTGATATGCAGCCAGGGACTTGCCGCAGTGTCCGTCAACGAGGCCATCGCGGGAATAGGTGACGACACGGTGATCGTCGTCTGGGGCGCATCCGCCCACGCTGATGACGAGACCGCTGCAAAGGCCCTGGAGAAGGGTTTGCGTGCCGCAGGCTTCGACGCCATCTCGTCCGCTGATGACCAGTTGACGCCATGGAGCCGGCAGGAGGCCCATCTCATCGTAGTGGGCGGGCCCGCCGTCAACAGCTTCGCCCGAGAGCTCAGGCTCACCAAGTGGGACTTCTGTGCAGGTCGAACCTGGCCTTGTACAGAGCCGCGGGCCGTGGTGCGCGCGTACAAGAACAGGCTCTCCGATAATCGTTACGCGATCGTCGTGGCCGGTTGGGGCCGGGACCAGACCGCGCTCTGTACCGACCTGCTCGCCCGGTTCAAGGAGCACACGACGGAACTGGCCGCCCATGCCGTGGACATCAAGGGTACGACCGCCACGACGCTCATCCCTGCCACCGACCACCGGGTCATGCTCGTCACCACTGATACACTCTACGCTGGAGGGAGCGCGGCCGCTACGGTCACCGTCACAGATGAGAAAGGGGGCCCTGTCCCGGACACCCCTATCACCCTCCTCCTCCTCAACAAGGACGACGAACCCCCCTCCATGGTCTACGAGGGGAAGACCGGTACCGACGGCCACGTGCTCGCTCCCTTCACCGTCCCTGATGTGCCCGAGGGCGGTTACCGACTCATAATCGAGTCCGGCCCGGACCACCTGACCGGCGACGTTTCCATCAAGGTCGGACGCCTGCTGTTCATCGAGACGGACAAGCCGATCTACAAGCCGGGACAGACGATCCGCGGCCGCGTGCTGGTGCTCGATGCCGAGCTTCGCCCCGTGTCAGCACCCCTCGAGGTGAGCGTCCAGGACGCGAAGGGCATCAAGGTCTTCAAGAAGGTGGACACGTCCTCCGGCTGGGGCTCTTTGTCCTTCGACCTCCCACTGGCCACCGAGCTCAACCTTGGCACCTGGAAGGTCACGGCGACATCGGGCGACGCCGAGGCGACGGTGGACGTGCGCGTGGAGAAGTACGTGCTCCCCAAGTTCAAGATCGAGGTCGACATGGAGAAGGAATGGGTGCTCGTCGACGAGAAGGTTAAGGGCTCGGTGTCAGGAAATTACTTCTTTGGCAAGCCCGTGAAGGGGACGGCCGAGATCGTAGCGTCGGTGTACCGCGGGGTGTGGGAGGAGTACGCTACATACACCGCCGAGCTCGATGATGAGGGGAACACCGAGTTCGATCTCGCTGCCGCTGGTTTCGCTGCAGGGACCGTGGGCGCCGGAGGGGCGGGCTCGCTGATGCTCAACATCACCGTCACCGACACGGGCGACCACGAGGAGAAGGAATCCCGTCTTCTGAAGGTCGTCGAGTCGCCGCTGGTCATCCAGCTCATCGCCGAGAGCCCGACGATCAAGCCCGGGCTGCCCTTTGACCTCCTGGTCATCACCAAAACGCCCGATGGCGTGCCCGTGGATGCGGAAGTTGTCCTGTCGACCGCCTTCAGCGACGACATGTGGAGCGAGGGGACATCAACGGATCGGACGGTCGAGACGAAGAACGGTATGGCCCTTGTGACCTACACGCCCCCCAACACTACTCAGAAGGGATCGGTATCCGCTGCGGCCCAGGGGACCACCGCCTCGCTCGACCTCACACTGGCCTACTCGCCAAGCTCCTCGTTCATCCATCTTGCCCAGAAGACCAGAGGCGTTATCGGGATCGGAACGCTGTTCGAGGCCGAGGCCCACGCCACCTTCCCGGGCACGACATTCTACGACGTCGTAGCCGGAGGGCGCACGGTGTTCTCGGGTGCGAGCGACGGTAACGCTATCTCCTTCGCCGTCACGCCCACCATGGCACCGTCGGCCAAGATCGTGGCCTATCGCATCAATCCCGATAGCGAAGTGGCCGCAGACACACTGCCCTTCGATGTTGAGCTGAAGCTCCCGGTAGAGCTCACCGCTGAATTCGACAAGGATGAGGCGGCACCGGGGGACACGGTCACTGTGTCCTTCGACGCCCAGCGCAGGTCCGAGATAGGGTTCGCCATCGTGGACGAATCGGTGTTCGCCCTCAGCGAGGGTCGCCTCAATCTCCGCCAGGTGTTCGACGAGCTGGAGCGGCGGTTCATGGAGCCGTCCGCCGAGGCACATCCGAAGCCCGATATCAATCGGTGGGGGCCATCGTACAAACCCCCGCAGGGCGCGTGGGAGACGCTGGAGGAGGCAGGGCTGATAGTTCTCGCCTCGGACGACCTCGTGGTGCCACGCACGCAGGAGGCCGATATCGGTATGCGCGGGGGCATGGCGCCCGGTGGTCTCTTCGAGGAGGCGATGGAATTCGACATGGTCGAAAAAGCGGTCATGGCGGTTCCAAAGAGGATGATGGCAGCAGCGCCCATGGAAAAGAAGACGCAGGCAGCCGACGATAGCGACGGCCAGGAGCTCGCCGAGGTCGAGCGAGTGCGCCAGTTCTTCCCGGAGACGTGGATGTGGGTGCCTGACTTGGAGACCGCAGACGACGGAACGGCCACCATGTCGCTCTCGGTACCAGACTCCATCACCACATGGAGGCTCCACGCGGTATCCTCGTCGTCAGCAGGTCTCGGCATCGCAGAGGGGAGCCTGAAGGTGTTCCAGGAGTTCTTTGCGGATCCCGACCTCCCATACGCGGTCATCCGCGGCGAGGAGTTCCCGGTCAAGGTCCAGGTGTACAACTACCTGGGTGTGCCCCAGAAGGTCCAGGTGACGCTGGAGGGCGGCGACTGGTACGACCTGGTGTCCGGCGCGGACGCCGAGGTGGAGGTCGAGCCCAGTGGCGTCCGGTCCGTCACGTACGTCATCCGGCCCACGAAGGTCGGCACCAGGAAGGTGCGCATCACGGCCAGGGGCCCGAACAAGGCCGACGCGGTCGTAAAGACCCTCATCGTGGATCCCGAGGGCACCCGTCGCGAGTCGGTGGAGAACGCGATGCTCTCGGCCGGCCAGCGCACCGACGTTGACGTGTCCATGCCCGTCGATCTCGTCCCAGACTCGGACAAGGTGCTCGTGCACGTAACGCCTAGCCTGGCCGCCCAGGCGATCACCGGTGTCGAGAACCTCCTAACCCTCCCCACCGGATGCGGCGAGCAGACCATGATCAGGATGGCGCCTAACACGGAGATGCTCCGCTACCTCAAGCAAAGCGACCAGCTCACTCCCGAGATCCGCGCCAAGTCGGAGTTCCTCATGCAGACGGGGTACCAACGGGAGCTGACCTTCCAGCGAACTGACGGCTCATTCTCCGCCTTCGGTAACTCAGATCCCGAGGGGAGCCTGTGGCTGACCGCCTTCGTCCTTATGACCTTCAGCGGTGCCCGCGAGCTCATGACCATCGACGAGGGCGTGATGGACCGCACCGCCGACTGGATCGTGAGCCACCAGGGTGCCGATGGCTCATGGGCACCTGTCGGGTTCCTCTGTCATAAGGACCTCTCCGGCGGCCTCTCCGGCACCTTCGGCCTCACGGCCTACACCGTGCTCGCCCTCTCCGACTACGGCCGAGCACCCTCTGGTGTGCTCGACAAAGCGCGCTCCTATCTGGAGGCCGAACTCGACAGCGCGAAGAGCGACGCGTACGCCCTTTCCATCGCCGGGCTCGCCCTCAACAGGCTAGCCTCGCCCGATGCCGAGCGGGCAGCCGACATGGTCCTCGACCTCTCCCAGGTGGGGGAGAAGGGGACGTCGTTCGGTGCGCCCGTGACCGAGGGCAAGGACCTGCACGTCCAGCCCGCGACCGTGGCCGTGGAGACCGCTTCGTACGCTGCCATCCTCCTCATGGAGCTCAAGCGTCCCGAGGCCGCCGGCATCGTCAAGTGGATACACTCGCAGCGCAACAGCCGCGGCGGGTACGGCTCCACCCAGGACACGGTGATGGCCTTCAAGACACTCATGCTCGCCGCTCGCTCACAAGCCCGGGAGGTCGATCTCAGCGTCAGGGTGCTCGCGGACGGGACCGAGGTGGCCGCTCTGGATGTTAATCAGGACAACTTCGACGTGCTCCAGACCGTTGAGGTCCCCAGCGGCACGGCCACGGTCTCGCTCGTGGGCGACGGTTCCGGCGAGGTGTCCACCCAGGTCGTCAGTATCTGGCATGAGCCCGCCCTGCTCGAGGCCGCACCGACGCCGGACCTCGACCTTCAGGTCACTTATGACACGGCCGATGTGGCCGTCTCCGCCCTCATCGACGTGGACGTGTCGGTGACGTACCGCGGCTCGGGTTCCTCCACAGGTATGCTCCTTGTGGACGTCGCTGTGCCCACGGGATTCGCTGCCAATCCCGGTTCACTCGACACGCTCTTGGAGGATGGCACCATCATGCGGTTCGAGACGGCCGGGCGCAAGATCGTACTGTACATCGACGACCTGCCCAGAGATAAGGAGCTCGCCCTCTCCTTCAAGATGATGTCGCTCTTTCCGGTGAAGGCCAAGATCCCGGTGAGCAAGGCCTACGCCTACTACAACCCGGCGATAACGGCAGAAAGTGCGGCCGGTGAGGTCACCGTTGCGGGATAGAGGTCCGTAGAGCGGCCGTACGTAGGATGGGGGTGCCGTGCGTAACCCTACGATCCAATGCTGCTTTATAAATCATTGAGACTTAAGTAGTCGTACTGTAAAGGATAAATACTACGCAGGAGGTAATGTATACATGAAGAGGGGACGCCTCTTGGTACTGGGAGTTCTTATACTTCTACTACTACGACCGGCCCTCGCCGCCTACACCCTCATCGAGACCGCCAGCGACACGTCCTCAGGCGATATCCAGATCCTCAAGGTGGCCAAGACGCCCCTGGGGCCCGGCGAGCCGGACACCATCGTCATGGCCGGGCACATATTAGCTCCCGCGGGGACCAAGGACAAGGCGTTCATCTTCTTCGCTAACGAGGCCGATCCCTCCACGACCGTCAAGTCGCTGATGAACTGGGACCTGTTAGGACGGGGCTACCAGTTCACTGATATGGAGGTCGTGGACCTCGACGGCGACGACCTCAAGGAGATCGTCGTGACGGCCAACTTCAACTACAACACCACCGATCCGACGAACGTCACATCCCAGG
>PVBE010626794.1_pt1 | contig 15503 bp, 9 predicted proteins | sample 1631181 | NCBI WGS metagenome assembly PVBE01 (sample SAMN08397723, study PRJNA350692) | Marine metagenome, whole genome shotgun sequencing project. | isolation source: water | place: Pacific Ocean | collected 2012-04 | reverse complement strand
GTGTCGTCATCACCATCTGAAAAGGGAAAGTCACCTACGGCGAACGTCAAAGTGTCATCTTCAAGAACAGTAAGGGTTGTGTCACCTCCTTCGGGATTTTCAGCATATAGAATACCAGATATTATAAAGAAAAAATAAAGGATCGATTTGATAGGCTTCATTTGCCTCTGTGTGCACTATAATGTTAATTCTACAATAAACAATTGTCCTAGAGCATCTGTGTTATCTGTTTCACTGGCAATCTTTGTCATTACCGCCAAGTATTTCCCATTCGGTGAGATTGCAAGCTGTTCCGCAAACTCAATATCTGTTTTCAGTTTCCTTATTCTCGGTTTTTGCAAATTAGACAAATCTACGTAAGCAACTTTCCGCTTTTCATCGGTACTGATGAAAAAGATATAGTTACCATTAGGATGCCAGACATAGCTTGTACTGTTAGGTCTGGTTGTCTTGTTGTCTTCATTCCGATATAATTCAGTGGTAAGTAAATAATTCCTTGGTGTATCCAATCGCTGTAATAATAAATGGTAAAATATTTCACTTTCTTTGTTTCCCTTCATTTCCAGATAAGCAATAACATCTGAATTAATGGGGTTAAATGATGGCTCCTGCAGTACACCATCTTTTGATTTCTGAACCGGTACTTTATGGTAGTCAGCTTCTATTTCTTCTATATCGAGCTCACCCAAAAGAAAAATTTTGTCCTTATCATCTCCTTTGCAAATAATAATTTTGGAAGCGTTTTTAGAAAGTGAAAAAGATTCGATGAGTTCATTTGGTTTTATCCACTTTTTAAAATCTGGAATTACCTGATTCTCATTAGGTATAAATTTTTTACTGTGTTTCTTATATCCTATTTTAGCATTTTGGTTAGTATAAAAAATGAATCTTGAAAAATTTTTAAGCCTGATGAATAAATATTCCCGTCCATCAACAGAAATTGGGTAATATTCAGATATTTCCGAAGGCTGAGTAATAGATTTATATAGCGGAATAACTTCGTCATAATTCACTGGTAGATCGCTGTAGTCCAAGTTGTACTTACCGATAAAACGAGGTTTATATTTTTCATACAGAAAATACAACGTATTGTTGTTCTTGCTGCTCCAGGACGGTAGTCTGGATGATATCTCATCGGTTGTCTGGATTAAAGTTCTGGTGCTCTGTTTTACTTTCAATAATGGTTTTGCGGATTGATATGATCCTAACCGATAAATCATCACCTTCGGCTTCTTTTGCGATTTCTTTTTATTCCCGATACCTAAGAATTCAAACGCCACCGTCCTGCTATCACGAGACCAAACTGGATTATTAATTTCTCCCCGTTCTGCTAATGGAACAGAGTTAATGGATTTAACAGCAATTTGTGCGTTCATACTCTGAATCAGAAAAAGTGTTAAGAACAGCTTTAGTACTATGATAGTTGTTTTAATCATCTAAGTAACTCCTACATAAATGAAGAGGAAAACACATAACCCGCCGGAGATAATCTTGTTGAAATTTTGCCAGAAAGACTCTCTCTCTGAGAAAATTATATCAATATTCCTGTCACTTGGTAAGTAATAGTCAACACTGTTTTTCTCTTTATTTTCAATTTCGATATACTCAGATTCGCTCAAGGTACCGGTCAGCCTATCTTTGAACTTGAGTCTCTGTTTCTTCAGGTTGGGGAAAGACAGTTTTACCCACGTTTCTGGAGTACTTGTTTCCAAAAACCACCCTTCTTCAGGTTTGATGATTAGCGGCTTTGTCCGTTTTTTTAGCGTTGGCCGCGGGAAATTTGTTCTATATCTTTTCCTCTCATCAAATGTGATGGCATACCAATCTTCAGAAATATTGCCCTCTAAGTAAGGAACATAAGGGATTTCGAAATAGAAGTAGCGCTCCTCTGGATCATAAGAATCAAAAAATACTTCAAGATCACCTTCAAGACTTTTTTTCTGGATAAATTTCAGTCGTTCTCGTCTTTCTTTTCTTTCTTCATCAGTTATCTCGTCCATGTCCCACGCATTTGCCGGGGGGAGGATATTAATACTGACATGTTGTGCACCTTCGGTAGTTTTCAAGGTAGCCATTTCCTTAAGCGTTGTCCCTTCAAACCGAATGCGCAGTGGACCATAATCTTGTTCTATGAATGCGATACGCTCATCGATGATGTTACTGGACTTCTCATCACTAATAGAATGATCCTTCAAACGATTTAGATGCCTCATTTGGCCTACAATATCACCCAATTTCTTGCACAGATCAACGAGATTTTCATGATATTGATATTTGAGACTTTCTTTACCTGGGAACTCCTTCTCTGCACACGTAATCAACATCGTGTCCAAATCATTCGTTACACTTTGAAGATCTTCAGGATTAGGATAATCCTGAAGATTCAGTGATTTAGCTTCGTTCAACAACTTTTCCATCGAAGCATAATCACAGACCTGCCCCATCAGCCACTGACCAATGAATAGAACTATAATAAGAGAAAAATGATGTTTCCGGTGCCTAACCATAACCAAATCCAATCAATCCAATTAATATTGCACTGACGAACAAATTAAATAGACTTTGTTGTTTGGGTGAAAAAATGACAGAATAATCTCCTCCCCGGCTTAGCTGTATTTCATTTTCAAACATGAGGGACAGCTTTGTCTCTTCGGCTAAGAATGATTCGGGGTTTTCAGTACTTACCAATCTAATTTCTGACCCTGATTCTCCAATTATTCTATATGTATAGCTGTTGTCATAGCTGTAAGTAAAGCGATAAGTATTATTCTTTGGAAAAAAATCTTTCTTCTCCTGTCTTGTTTTTATGGGCATTGGATCTGATTCCTCATTCTGGCGAGACTTAATTTTCTTTTTGGTAAGGTTTCTATAGTATTTGGTTGAGTCCTCCAACCAAATTTCACTGGATAACAAATCTTGATGACTCTTGAAAATCTTCTTCGCATCATTGAATTTTACATACGGATAACTCTCATCGTAGTTATCGTACTCAATGTCGCCAAGGTCAAGTGCAATTCTACCCAGCCAGTAATTTGCCACGGCAGATAAATGACTTATTTCATCAAATTTTTTCGCATCACTCAATATCTTAAGAAAATCTTCTTCTGCCTCAATTATGTTTCCTTCCTTTAAGTATTTCTTTTTGGCACTACTAATTCTATCATTGATTTTATCCCAGTAATCGTCTTTTTTTATGGTACGATATACACCAAAATGTCGGCCCTCAGGTTCATAACCTCTAGATACGGCCTTTTCCATATCCTTTTCATAGTCCTTAGTTAATGTAGTAACCGGCTCACCGCCATAATCACTTAAATCATCTATATTTAATAACTGATCATAAATATCTAAATCATTTGCCCTCCACTTTGCCCATGCAAGATAATACCACACCTTCCAATCTTCACCTTTGGGATTAGTAAAATCATATTTATCCCTTATATATTTAGCTGATTTCAATACTTTATTTTTTGCCACTTCAGGATTATCTCTATTGAACTTATTTACTAATGGGTCAAGCAACGTAAAAATCTCAAACTCTTTTGATTGTTGTGCAATTTCTCGTTCTGATAGTATGCCTTGCCCACCGAATTTAGGTACTTTCGGCATAAAAATGCCTATTTCTAAAACCTCCTTTTGCTTTTTATGTTCAGAAAAAGGGAAAGACGTTTTTCCATTGATTTTCAGATCCCAATCATGTTCTTCAGATCTATCAGAGCGGACTGTACGATCCCCGTAGGGAGTTTCCACAATTAGTTCCAAGTAGCTATTTGATTCATCTGTCACAATTTCAGACAAAAGCAATCCCTTGAAAAAAAGCTTCTTCCTTGATAGACCACTTATCTGCAGCCCCTGATCGATTGTACCATAGCCTTTAGTAATGGAGATTTTTGCTGTCTTGTTATCAGGGAAAGCCACCCTATCGGAAAGACTCCTGAAACTCACATTTGACTTTCGCACCCCTTTTTTAGCAAAAACTTCAACAATTTTGTTTCTCGTGGAATCCCATTCGTTTTCTACAGAATCTGGTATTCTTATGTCCCAACTTCTTCCCGATCTCATGGCAAAAGTTGTTTCATCAATCGACCTTTGTCTCTTTTCAGTATAATCACTACTATGCTTAATTTTCTTGAATCGTTTTCGTCTTGAGGCAGAATCTATCGCACAAATTGTGCGACTGCCATCGAGGGACATTTTCAAGAAGAACTCTATATCAGCTGTTCTTATTGGATTGATATGCAATCCTGATATCTTAAAGAACATATCAGCTCTAATTGTATCTTTCACAACTATGTGACATGCCTGCCCATCAAATTCAACAGTTTTCTCTAATCTTTCTGCATATTCACCCTTAATCTGTATAACATCATATTTGGTATCCCAACTGACTTTATCACTTGACAAAAGAATCGAAATTTTCGAACCTGGTAAAATAGTATTTTCCAGATTACGGGTATTAATATCTACGTTGTATAAATGCCAAGTAGTGTCATCAGTGAAAAATACTTGATCATCCAGCGATGTCAAAGATGGATAGCTATAGGTAATACTGTTGTTTGATTTCGCAAATACAGTTGTGTCCTCAACGGCACTGATTTTAAGTGGTTTGTTAATGAACTCATCTACTGTAGGTCGAACAGACAGATTTTTTATTAAAATAGTTGCTTCATTATAAATCTCACTCGTTGGAGAAAGTAGTACGCTACGTTTGCTTTTTTCTTTAATGATAAACATTTCGGATGGAGATATATCTACAGCATTAAGATTTGCCCATTCAGCACTTTCTTTAGGCAAGGATAGCACCAAATATTTTCCTTGGTCAAGTAACTTTCCTTGTCCTTTTATTTTGACAGACAAATCCCCCAAGCCGTATGTCTTTCTCAAGTTGTTTAAATCTCTTATAAATTCCTGCTCTGCAGCTATTTCCAATGACAGATCAACTATGCGAATTTCGTTTTTATCGGTTAACATACATTTATCATTTATGTTATATTGGAGAAATATATCACCCCCCGTTTTATGAAAATCCGAAACAGGTATATTTTTTATAGCAATTGACTCTCCTTTGTCAAGATCTCTACGAACAATCAAAACAATTTTGTCAGGAGTACAATCCCCATATTTAACATCAATTTTAGGATTTCTATCTAATCTACCACTAGTTACAATCTCAATATCTGGGAGTTTCTTATCGTTAAAACTAAAATAGTCTTCATTACCGATTATCTCGATTTCATCGCCTGGTTTTAGTGTCGTCACAAGTTCATCTTCGGTAACAATAATATCATTTAAGACAGCATTATCTTGTAAACGATTGATAAGTTTGGGCTTTCCCATAGCAACCGATGGTTGCCCAAAAGATATTTCACCCTTAACAGGTAGTGCTAATGTGTCAGGGACAAATGAGATATAGCATTCCAATTGAAAGAGTGGAATTGAGCGCGAAGGAACTTCGAAGGGAATTTTATCTAATGTAAATGGTTCTTCAATGCGTTGGGTGATATTGAGTTCGATTGTTTTAGGGTCAGTTTGTTGCATTTCAACTCCTTGCGGAATTGAGTCTGAGGGTGTACTTGCCCATTTTAGATTTACTTCTTTCGGAATTACTATCTTCACTTTATCTCCACTTGTAAGATAACTACCCTGTTCCGTATTAATCTTAATGCTAACTGCAGGTACAGTGCCAGATTTTGCATAGAATAATAAGTCTCGCTCTTCAATTTCCGGAGAAGGATACATAAACAGAACAGGTTCAAATTTCTCGCCAAGTTGTGTTTCTTTTGCTGCACCTACATCATCCAGATTACCAGTTAGTTTCGTATGAATTGAGATTGCCCCGCTTGATAATTGATCAATTTCACTGGTAGTTGACTTGAGTAGCATATTCTCTAGAGTGAGTAGGGATCGCGGTGGTATTGCAAATGTAATAGGGAAAATGACACTTCTATCTGACACTTTTGGAACTACACTATACGTCTGATCCTTACCATCCCCTTTGACAATAACTGTTTGGGCATCAACACTTACCCAGTTTGCATCCAAATCTTCAGATAATTTTACTATCAGGCTATCATTCTCATTAATCGTTGGATTATGACCTGTTTCAATTTCTAAGGACAATTGATATTGTTTATCTTTCATCCTGATGAAGCGTTTAGGGCTAATATTTTTTAAAAAGGTCTTCCCTATGACAAATTCATACCCACTAAGTTGCTGCCATTCCTTACCGTCTTTACTGAATTCAATAATGGTTGGACCTATTTCATAACTATTTTCTGCAGCAAGGAATAAACCTCGTAGTCGCAACAAATCGTCATAAACGATTTCATCTTCGATCTCTATTGTAAATTTTTTAGGAGATTTATCAAAATCAAGCTTCGAACTAACTTTACTCCTGGCATTTCCGCGAATATCATCACTCATTGTTCGAAGAGTTGGATAAGGAATGTTCTTACCCTTTATTTTAAATTTCTTAATTCTCGGATTAAAACTGATATTCTGAATCTTTCTGGTCAACTTCTTTACTGGAGAAATATTTTTGTCGTGGATAGGGGGATAATACCAGAACAATGAGTGACCATTCTTTAAAATTGTTTTCAATTTAAGACGGAGAGATATTTCATCCCCTGGCTTAAAACTTTCACTTAAATCATTAAATCGGATCTTTATTTCAGGGCAGGGTAGAATGAGCGCCCCTTTCTCAGGAAACATACTTACATCGTACAAATACGTATCGCTCTCTTCTACGCCATTTCCTAAGAGTATCGTAAGAATCACTATTGCAACAAGCAGTGTCTTCATAGTGCAAAACATGCCGCTTTGTAGTCATTACCCATATCTTCCAGTGGGGGTTGTTCTTTTAAGCACTTTTCATGTGCAAGAAAACATCGATTCACATAAACACAGCCCAACTTTACAAGCTTCTTTCTTTTCTTAACTTTATCATTGTTAAGCATATCAGTCCGGGTATGACTCATATATTGTGCATCATTACGTAACTTTTCCGTATAAGGGTGCATTTTTCCAGGAATGTTGTCATTCTCAAATACTTCTATAACTGTCCCTCGCTTAACGTGAACATCTCCATAAAATACCATCGTTCTGTGACACATTTTCTGTATAAGATTAAAGTCATGTGTTATCATGATTATTGTCAAAGGATGAGCTCGTTTACCTCTTTTCCATTCTTGCTGTCTATGTTCCCATTCTTCCATAAGTGTCTTCAGTATTTTCCCTCTTACAGATACATCCAGGCTGGCAACCGGTTCATCAGCAATAATAACATCTGGATTAGTAGCAAAAACCTTGGCAATTCCAAGTCTGCGTCGTTCTCCCCCGCTTAAATCTTTTGGTTTGCTTCTTTTTATCCGCTCCCAGTTATCACCCCCTATTTCAAACTTCTTTGCAATCGCTTCAATTTTTTGATTAAGATCATTTTTTTTTATATTTGGTGCATCTAACTGTATTGCTTCTTGTAGAATTTTATCAACAGGCATATTTAGATTTAGGGCGGATCTTGGATTTTGAAATATCATCTGCACTTGCCTGTGATATTCTTGAAGTTCTCTCTTCGTCCCTTTAAGTACATTACCTTCACGAAAAATGTTAGCACCCATAGGAAATTTTATTGATGCCACACTTCCCTTTTCACCTAGTTTAGTAACATGAAATCGTTCTTTATCCCGGTAATTGATCAGTCCAATTAAACATTTACCAAAAGTAGATTTACCACATCCGCTCTCACCTAAAACACCCAGTATCTCACCCGATTTAATAGATATATTGTCGATGTTCTCCAGTTGAAATTTATTGTCTCCGAATATTAAGTAAAGGTTATGTATGCTGAACGCGTTGTTATTCATATCAAAATATCTTATTGTGTCTTTAAGAACAGCCAACAGCGGCTATAATGTTCTTTATTTTTCATTTGTTGGTCTTCAACAATTTCACCACTGTCCACTTTTATCATAGGTGGTAACAGACTTGTACATAGATGTTTCCCGTTTGATTCTGTTATTTTATCTTTTGCTTTACATCTTTGTGCAAATGGACAACCCGCAAAATCACTCCGATAAGGATCTGGAATATCTTTTTCAATAAAAGTAAAGTCTACGCTCTGTTCACTTCTTGCGATCTCTAATAACTGTTTAGTGTATGGATGCAATGTTTCTTTCCTATTTAAGACATTATTCGGCATGTGTTCTATATCAGTACCTGCATAGATTATTGTATAATAATCTGCAAGATGACTAACAAAATTCAGGTCGTGAGATATTAGTATAATCGTCCGTCCCTGATTCTTATACTGGTGAAATAGCTGTACAACTTCGGTTTGATTTGTAACATCTAATCCAGTAGTAGGTTCATCCGCAATTAAAACCTCCGGTTTAGCTGCCATTGCTAATGAGATCATAACCCGTTGTCCTTGCCCTCCACTTACCTCTCGGGGATACTGTTTTCTAAACTGTTTATCCTCATCATCGAGATCTACTTTCGATAAAAGCGAGGATACTTCCGTATCTATGTCCATTTCTGCCAGCAGACTCCGGAAGTCTTTAGGACTAAATATTGCATCCTCTTCATGCCCAATGATAAAACCGGCTTCAAACATACCTTCCTTCAGAGTGGCGCTGATGTCCTTTTCACCTAAATGTTCATCTTCTCCCTCAGTTGCACTGTTCAATAGACCAAACTCCACATCTCTTCTTTTATTTGAAGCTGACAGTAAACTGATATTACCGACATAATCTTGATCATATTTGGGTGTAACCGTAAGTGTTGCTTCTGCGTTCAAGATATCTACTGGAGACCGGATATCCCTATAACTCAATACAAACGAATTATTTTCTTCATCATCGATCTTGAATCCGGCATAGAATTTATCCGCAGGTGTTGCAATCTGTTGTTCTCCTTTGGATATATCTATTCCTTCAGTGGCTCCTTCTTCTAATCCGATCAGTAATTTGCAGCTATCAGAACCGTGATTTACTTCGAATTCGTAAAGGAAATCTTCGCTAGATTCAACTATCAAATCTAATTCCACAGGAATAACACCTTCTTTATTCACACAGGATGACTTGATTAATAACGAGTCTTGATTCAGCATATTAATATTCTTTTCACCATCTTGAGACAGAACAGAAAGAGTCGCTTCCATCACTTTTGAGCTTAGAGTTTTGCCATTCCATTTAATAGTAATCTGGTCCTCATTATTACCGGGATGAATGAATAAAGAGAATTTTCTGCCTGATGTCTTGAATCCCCAAAAATGGGCACTACCTCTTTCTATAATTGCTTCTCCAGAAGACAACATACTATAACTTTTACCATCAATCCAGATATCTGCCTGACGCAAATGACGCTTGATGTGGTCAGTGTTCCATTTTACACAAACAGGAAAATCCTTCCTGCTACCTATGATTCTCAGGGTAAAGTTTCTCTCAAGATAAAGTGAGTCTATCACTCTGGTTCTCTGCTTCTTTATTATATTTTTAAGTTGTTTCTCCACTGACCAATAAGGATTTAAAAATGTTTGCGGATCCTGAAGAATCATTGACACTCGTTTACCACGTATTTGTGCACTTTGCTGAATTTTATCTAACCAGTTCTTTAATCGGTAGCTTGAAAACCACGACATGTGACTATATGAAACAACAACAATTTGATTATCATCAGGTAATCGCTTCAGCCTGATTAACCGCTCTTTCAGTTTTGTAGGCAGTATAAATTCAGCTTGGGAACAGTTCTTGTGTTTATCAACAAAATAAACTTCAATTGAATCAGGAACAGGAACATGAGTTAGTTCTAAGGCTAGTTCTTCACGACTAATATTAAAATACTCAACACGAAACTGTGAATTCTTCTTATTAAGAACACTTTGAAAACGTGACAGCCACTGCTTACTATTACCATTCAACATACGCTTTGGAAGAACATCAATTTCGTCGTCTTTCTCCATGTATTTTATATTACCAGAAATAATACCTGGCGAAAAATCTATCAGACCTAAAATACATTTCATAGTTAAAGACTTCCCACTACCGGATTCACCCACAATACCGTGTATCCTATTTCTACTAACAAATAAGTTCATATTATTTACAAGATAGCCTGTGGTGCTTCGTCCCCCTTTATCTCTTCTTAAAAAAGGAATCATATGACGTTTCTTCTTGACAACAGTCAAATCTGAAACAGTCAGTATGGTTGAGTCTCTACTCATGGCGGAATTCCATAAATAAGTTCGTAAGACCATTCCCCACCACTGCGATAAATAACAACACAATCAATGGTAAAAGTGCTAATGGAGTACCGCCGATTGAACCGGGGAGATTATATTGGAAATGTGTAATCAACCCACCTAAACTTGTATGTTCTGTTCCAAAACCGTACCCTAGAAATGTAATGACTGTTTCCAGCATTATGGCCTGCACAATGACATAGATAAACTGAGCAATAATAATAGGACTGCACTCATACCATAGAATATGAGTCAATATAATTTTAATGTCAGATAATCCTGACGCCCTGGCTGCATTGATAAACTCCTCATCTTCTAACACACTTATTCGATCTCTTATCAGAAGTGCAAGTTTGGGTATTGACAGAACACCAACTGTCACCATGATAACAAACATCCTATGCAAATCATTTTTGAAGAGTTCGTTTGCTACCACGACTACGACTAACAATAATAACAACAAGGGAATAGCATGCAAAGCCTGTACAATCCATTTTGCAATAATTTGCAGTATCCTTGTTTCCCGAAGACTCCCTATTATACTCTCACTGCTTCTTATTCTTTGATATAATGATTTCATTGCAGCTGGTTGATTATAACCAATGAGCACACCACTAAGTGTTGCCAACACGATGAAAACTGCTGCGCTGGACAGAGCTAGCCACAAATTGGTCCATAATGAAACTGAAATCCTATATGCCAAATCAGATCCTTCACTATCTACTCCCAGTATCGGGGTGTTACCCGATATTTCTTCTCCTTCAAAAGTTTCAATGATGCAAGGTTGCAATGGTTTTGTCCAGCTTAGTTTACCACGCCCATTTTCAGACTCAGGACGATAAATATAATCACTATTTTCAGGAAATATCCAATGATAAGCTAATATTGAGACTAAGAGTAAAAAGAGAATAGAAATTAAGGTTATTTTATAATAACTCACTGTTTAGTCCTGGATAGATTTTCATATATAATATCTTTTAAGCCACTCAAGACCACGACTGTTACTATAACCAAAGCAGAAATGATCATAAAAAACTCAGATTCGACAGGCAATGAATCATCACGCAGATTCGGTCTAATCAGGTAACGATCTAAAGCATAACCAATTCCTTGTATCTTAAAGAAATACTCAACAATGATGGTACTTGCAAACACAATACCCATAAGTGAATTCCATTGAGAAAGAAATCCAATGAAAATAGGTCTCCAAGTATGTTTAATAAGGGAATCGCCCCAGGCACGAGCTGCAGTTATAAAATCAGCCGAAAGCAATTTATGAAACTGACCGGTTTGGTACTGACAAATGTCAGCATATGTATAACTGCCTATAGCGATTGAAAACAAAATAAAGAGGTGAAATCCTTCTTCATGGCCTATAACTATTTTAATAACAAAGCAAAAGAGAATAATGTGGATGCCGGATAGTAAATTGATAAAATCAGAAATTCTTTTCGAAATGCTTGAATTGTTAAAGACAGATTTATAAGTAAGGACTGTTGATACAAGAACAGCCAATATTAAACCTGCCATTCCGTAGAGAAAGGTATTGAATAGATACGGCAATATTTCAAGGGTATTACTGTCCCCTTGCATCAAAACCAGTTTCTGTCCCGTATGGTGTAAGTTACCCCAATCTAATGTGATAAAACCTGTGAACCACTTCAAGAAAGCTAATAAAGTGTTATCGCCATATTTCAGTAATACAGAATCACTCTCAAAATTGTACAATACGGAAAAAATAATAAATAGTGAAAAAACGATTCTCAGAAATAATTTTTTGATCGATTGCAATATTGAATATTCACTCAATCTTTGAAGTACCAATTATAGATATGCGTAAAGAAGTATTTAGGTACAAAATTTTCATGGGTTTCAAGTTCATTTCGGTATGCCATGATTCTATCTAATCTGTACAAAAAGATGTATGGTGCTTCATTGTAAACAATCTGGTGTATCTTCTTGCCGTATTCTTTCCTTTCCACACCCGAAGATTTATTATAATTATCCAAGTAACTATCTAAAATTGGATCTGAAAAACGGCAAATATTCTGAGTGTTATCTTCCGTAAACAAGGGTGCTACATTCCCCCCGTAACTCAATTCATAATACTGGAAAGCCATATCGAAATCCCCGCTTTCCAATCTTTCTATAAATACCTTTGCAGGTAATGCATCCGCTGTAACTTCTATCCCGATTCTTTTCAGGGATCTATCAATCGCCTTAATCACACTTTCTTCCGCACTTCCCTTCAGGATTCTTCCTTGATTATATATTAGTGTTAAATGAACTGGTTTTCCTTTATAATATCTGCCCCCTTTTTTCTTTACAACACCGTTCTTATCCAACTTTTTCTTGGCTTCTTTCGGATCATACTTTCTTGGTGTTTTACTATCATCTCCTGCTCCCCATAGTGGATTAAACGGACCTGAAATACGGTGTGCTACTGATTCATCAACACCACCCTTTTTAACTGTAGTATAATTATCGTCAATCGCTTTTTGTATATCTAAAGCATGGGTCAGTGCTATTCTTATATGCCGGTTCTGAAGAAAGGGTTTCTCACAATTCAGTGCGATTCCGTACCATGAATTGGAACTATAGGGTGTAAAAGTTAGGTGATCCCCTTGTGATTTTAAGTTCTCAAAATTAATCGGTGAATTTGGTACATTGAGCACTATATCTAATGTACCCCAATTTTCTTCTCTTTTATCAGGCACTAGCTTATTAATAACAGCACCCACAACTCTTTCTTCAAGTACTTTTACAGAACTGATATTAGAATGCTTTCCCCAACGATGGTAATTAGCATTCTTTTCAAATACAAATTTTGTAAGCATACTTTTTTTTGGAACAAACTGAAAGGGTCCGCTTCCCACGGGCTTTTTGGAAAACTGTGAATTTTTTAGTAAATAATTTGTCCCAACTTTGTGTTTAGGTAAAATTTGTACCAGGGGTAAAACATACCTGGCGCGGCGTATGTCTTCCGGTTCAACGAAAAACTGAATCGTCTCATCATCAATCACTCTGATTTCTCTGAAAATATCTAACAATTCTTTCAAGGCAGATTTCGTTTTGTCAGCACTATAAACCTCAAACGAGAATTTTACATCTTCGGCCGTTAACGGTCTGCCGTCAGGCCATTTCAAACCAGGCCTGATCTTTATCTTCCAACTCCATAAATTGCTGCCCTTCATGGCTGGTACCAACATCGTTAGCAATGATTTAGGTGTTATGCCATCCACTAAGTCTGAAGTCTCAGAAATACCTTTTTTCCACGTCCAAAGACGGCTGTACATCAGTTCATTCGCTTGAACACCTTCAATATAATAACTGCCGTGGATCGGATTTATTAATCTCGGCTCAAAATAGGGGACACTGTAAAACAGACTATATTTCTCTGAACTTTGAGAAGATAGAGGAAAATTGTAGAAGGTTACTAATAGTGTGATTCCTACAATCTTCCTAATTATTTTGATATTCATTTGTTTACCTCAAACTATTATTTAATTAATTCTTGCGTAAATAATGCGGCAATCTCCTGCAGGGAACTAAGTCTTTCATCCTTATCTCTCACGTCAATCAAGAAGCTATTTAAATCTGGTAGTCTGCCTCCGTGCCACCTCAAAGCTCCATATAATGATAGTAAAAAAGCAGGTCTATTCCTAAGCCAAGATTTTTCTGTAATGTTTTGATTAAAAACTAAACTCTCTGTTAAATCATGTATCAATTTCTTCTCTGTATACGAAAGTGAAGATTGATTTAATTCCTTTATAAAACCTGACATTATCGTAGGATAGTCATCCATTCTATCGGGATTTTTTTTAAAGTCCAATAAAACATCATGAATATCATTATGTAAACCGGATTCGAGTGGGTTTACAATAAACTCCTTCATGGTTTCCAATAAATGATCATATTGATCATCAAGCAGTACCAACTCTTTTGGTAGTGAGTCTTTCAATACAGTCAGAATTGCATTTTCGAATCTAATCCAGTCCAGGCAATAGGGCATTTTGGGATGTGTCTCCACTAACCCCCGCACCGTTGATTCCTCAGTAGCTAAAAATTCTCTATAGTCGTCCCATAACGCTGACAGTTTTCCAGTATCCTCAAAATAGTGGTATTTTTGTCCAAGATTCATGATAGCAATAATTTTGTAACCTGTTGAGTCTGCCGTAGGAAATGCTCTCTGGAAAGAATTCTCAAGAACATTGATGCCGATCCTGTAATGAGTCAATGCAGCTAATTTGAATACAGCAGGGCTATAATACACTACCTGCTTATGGCTATGGAAGATGTTGTGTGAAAAAAGTCCCTCCTTATCGAGAAATAACAATACTCTTTCATATTTCTGTCCCTTAAACAATTGTTGAGCTTCTAATATTTTTTCAATTGTTGGCAGTTTCTTACTCAAGTCCACTTGGTTATCATTTATAGTGAGAAACGTCTGATCTCTATAATTACTGGAATTATCAGAAAGAGCATTAATTACCTCATGTTTGATTTTATACAATGGATCTGCCATGGTCGATGATAGCAGTGATCTGCCTTCTTTTTCGCCATACACTGTATAGGCATCTACCCCCATCCAGAACGTTAGCTCATTTTTGATATCGGCAATCTCTTTAGTGATGGGGAATTTCGAACCGTGTTCCGGATCAATTGATTTATAAAATAGGTCTAACTGCATTCGAGATAACATTTGTGCCGCCACTTCATACACTTCCCCCTGATAGATGTGTGCCAACCCTTTCAGAACAGTCTCTTCACCTGTCAAAGAGTCTTCACTGATTTTTTGGAAGTACCTTATGGCGGATTGATAATCTTGGATACTCTCGGGATTAAAGAGTATTTGTTCAGCTAATTGTGATAAGGAAGATTTTTTTACAGGTAACTTTTTTGTCGATTTTTTGTCGCATGAAGATGAAAACACCATTATAGTAATCAAAATAGATAATACAGATCGTGTTAGTTTTTGATAGTACATCAATTAGCAGCCTTTCTTTATCTGAGCAAGCTGTGCCTGCAATGATGGTGTACTTTTTTTCGTCTTCTCATACTTGTCCAAGTGCTTAACTGCTCTTTTCCTTAATTCGTTTAAATCCTTTTTCATCTTTTTTGCTTTGCTGAGAGTAACACGTTTACTTTTTTCGCATAATCTCCAGTATTCATCAACATACAATAATCCCAAAAGGTAGTCTTTTTTGTTGATTGACTGTTTTTTGGTCTTCTTATCCAACAGTTGTACCAACCTATCAAACTTTTC
>PVBE012581946.1_pt1 | contig 15505 bp, 14 predicted proteins | sample 1631181 | NCBI WGS metagenome assembly PVBE01 (sample SAMN08397723, study PRJNA350692) | Marine metagenome, whole genome shotgun sequencing project. | isolation source: water | place: Pacific Ocean | collected 2012-04 | reverse complement strand
TACAAGGCGGACGACGACCGCATGGGCTTTCTGCTTTACAGTGTAGGTGAAAATGGCGTGGACGACGGCGGCACCGATACTTCGGGCTGGATCGTCTATGGGGCATGGCGCGACGAAATGCAAGAGGTGGACTACCCCGATGCGACTGACGAAGTGATCCGTTTCCCGGTGCCTCCGATGAAGCTTCCGGAGGTCATCCCCGATGGTGTCACCGATGATGCGTCTGATCGCTCTTCGCAATAGCACGCCAAGGCATCGTGGCCGCTGGCCGCAATGCCCGGCTTTGCCGGGTCTCCTTCGATGTTTTTGCACAATCGTCCGGTTTCCATACAATGAACGGGTTGTTTACTTTTAATCCGGGTGTGGGCGGTGACGGCCACACCCACCATAGAGCCGCTGAGAACAGTATTCTTAATCTCGAATTTGGGAGTCCTACAATGCGATTCACCCAACTTTGTCTGTTCCTCCTGTTGTTGGCGTCCAGCGTCGCGATTCAACCCGTCCAGGCGTTGGGTCAAGCTCGCCAACCCGATGGCAAAGCACAGGATAAAGACTCCATTGAACCAAACCAAGTCAATCTATCACAACAGGAAACTGTATTGAGAGCTCTCCAAAAACCGATTGACGTCGATTGGAACGAGAAAGCATTGAAAGAGGCTTTCGTAGAGCTCTCGCAAAAAAACAATATTACGCTCCGACTCGATCAACGGGCACTGGACGAACTTGGACTAAATTCCGATTCGTTTCTCCAAAAGAAAGTTTCGCTGAAGCTCACCAATGCACCATTGCATTCGGTACTCGACGTTCTGCTGCGACAATATGGAGACTATGAGTTGACGTACAGTATCCACGGGCCGGTCGTCTGGATCACGTCCTCGGAATGGGCCCATTTAATGACACGTGTTTACGACGTAGCCGACTTGGCCGTCTGGTGGAAGAACGGTAAGCCAGTCACGGTCGATATCGATTCGCTCATCGAGATGATCACCAGAATGGTCGACCCCGAGGGATGGGACGAATTAGGAGGAGAAGGCTCAATCGTTGCGTACCTAGGTAATGGCATCGTCACCATAAGCGTGAGCCAAAGAACGCAAGCCCACATTCAGATTGATCGTTTGTTGGCCGACTTGCGAACGATTTCTCGTGAAAAAGGGATGACCGCGCCGCTACCGCCATCATTCATTCCAAGTGGAGCTGGCGAAGAGGCAGGGCAACCGGATATTCGTCACCCCGTCGGGCCACCGGTTGATGTGCCGGCCGAGATAGTTGCCTCTGGAAACCGTTTCACGTGCGATGTATTTCGACAACTCGCGACGCAGGAACCGCGCGGCAACCTCATCGCGTCGCCTTACAGTGTCTACGAGTGCCTCGGCATGACGTACGCCGGCGCTGCGGGAACGACGGCGAAGGAACTTGCTACCGTCGGTCACTTTTTGGCACACGGCAACGAACTGCATCCCGCAATGGCATCGATGCGCCGGCGCTGGCAACAACTGGGAAGAACTGACGGCATCACGCTACGCGTTGCCAATCGTCTCTGGGTCGACTTCGACGCCAAGGTCACCGGCAATTACGTTCGGTCAATTGCGAATCACTATGACGGCGGATTAGCGAGGCTCGACCTGACGAATCCGGACGAGTCCGCGAAACGGATCAATGATTGGGTTGCCGACGAGACGGCAGGTCACATCCAGAATCTGGTCGGTCCGAGGGATTTCCCCTGGGAAGAGGTGCCGGTCATCGCGTTGACCAACGCCGTTTGTTTTGACGGCGAGTGGGACAAGCCATTTTTGCCCTCTGGGTCCTACGATGGTACGTTTCATACGTTTGAAGGCGATACACCAATCCGGATGATGATGCATGAAAAGACTTACCGTTTTGCCAAGCATGAAGGCACGATGGTTCTGGAAAAGCCATACGCGGGCGGGGAGAGTAGCCTAGCGATGTGGTTCCTTCTTCCGCAAGAAGGGCGAGATGCATTCGAGGAGCTTCAGCGATCCTTGACACCTGTGGAAATCGACGCATGGTCCAACCGCCTTTCAAGCCAGCAAGTGGAGTTGCACATCCCTAAATTCAAGTTCGAGTCGCGACCGCAATTGGTGCCCGTGCTTAACACACTTGGGCTGCGTTCGCTGTTCGTTCAAACAAAGGCCGATTTAACAGGCATCATGGACGATCCAAGCCTCTATATTTATACCGTCATACACGCTGCCCAGATCGAGGTCGACGAGGCGGGGACCAGGGCATCGGCAGCCACGCTTTTTGGCGGTGGACTGGGTGGAATGGCACCGAAAATGCCCGTTTTCAAAGCCGATCGGCCGTTTGTCTTCCTCATCCGCGACCGGGCGACCGGTGCGATCCTGTTCATCGGTCGGTTTGTGGAGCCGGATCACCAGTTTTGATAGATTGCAATCCGCTCACATACACAATCGTACGACTCGGCGGAAGAGAGAGAGTCATGTCTGGCACATTGATTGGGTGTCGCAACGAGCGGCGAGGACTGTCATAACCATTGGCGATATTCGTCTACTTTTAAGGTGCCATGTTTTTGGGGCACATCTCTTATATTAAATATTGTGTGTGAAATCGGTTTTTGGATAGCGATCTTCACCAAACGTTCTTGTGATGAAAAATGAATGATGCACAGATAATCTGGATCCTGATGACGGCAATATCATTGATAACTGGCGTCCTGGTGCTTTTCGTAAAAGCAGATCCGGTGTCGTTGAAAAAGATATCGTGGCTCGGTCCGATGGCTGACATGTTTCGATACGCGTGGTGGAAATACGTTGTCGCCGGGTTGTGCTTCTGCCTCAGTATTTTGTCCTTTTCTCTATACCGAGGTTGGATCGTATGAAACACCGAACAAAAGCGTGGATCGCAAACGCTGCACGATCCGCTTACGCTAAGCTTTAGGCGATGCAAATGAAGCCGCCCAACAAATCGTGGCCGCTGGCCGCACCTTTGCCCACGTCACCTTCGATGTTTGGCACAATTGTGACGCCCGGATACAATGCATGGGTTGTTTACTTTTAATCCGGGTGTGGGCGGTGACGGCCACACCCACCATTGGCAAACAAAATCATGACGGGAAAAGTTGGGTATAAGTTTCTCGTCCAAGCTGGCTCTTCGCTAAAGCTGACCGACGCCATTGAGATTGACAACGAACCAACTGCAGATGATGTCACCGCCTTTCTGGCCGCGAATAGCTCCACTCTGGAATCGTGCCGTCAAGCGTTACGCCACGATTTGTGTGTGCCATTGGTTTACAACGAGTCATACACTAGTGAGTTTGTGCTGTGTGACGTGGCACGTAGTTTTGCACTGGCGGCCAAGTCGGCACATCGGCGCGGTGAGACGGCTTTGGCGATTGATTATGGCTTAGACATTCTTGCACTGTCGACCGGCATGCGGCGCGGCGGAATTATTTTGGATGCTTTGGCAGCAATGACCGCTGAGGGTATTGGGATCAACAGCTTACGTTCGATGCGCACCGACGTGAATGGGAAGGAGAGCGCGATCCTAGCAAATAGAGTGCTTGAGCTGTCCTCTCGACGCGAATCAATCGACGACATATTTGAGCGGAATCAACAGTGGGAAGCGGCTGTTGATCTCCCGAACGATGGACCTGTTGATATCGATTGCCTGGACACAAAAGACCTTGATGAAGATACTGCATCATTAGTTAAGGAGATGATCCGGAGTATTGCAGAATTGCCGGAATACGAATTTGATCAATTACATCGACACTTGGACAATCGTGGCGAAGCACTTCTCGGCTTGCTATGTATTGAGTTGGCGATCCAGGCGTACCGCGCAGGAAACGGAACGCCTCCACCACAGTTACATGAACTTTCACCACAGTTCATTCGAGATGTCCCACGAGATCCATTCTCAATGACAGACTTTGTTTACAAGATCGCAGACGGATACACACTGGTTTACAGTAGCGGACCAAGTGGGGTTGATCATGGAGGAGTCTTTGGAAGTTGGCCAGATGTTGAATGTGGCGATGCCGATCTGTGCCTAGACGTTTATGATTATGGCTGGTGAGTCAACTTTGTCTGCCAACAATGCCTGTGGGCAAGGTCGCCTTCGGCCATCGCCGCACTGGCGAATCCACCGTCAACCATTTTGCTGCAATGCACGAAGAACCAACGCCGCCTCCATCGTAAGGAGCAGCGACCACCACCCTAACCATTGGCAGATCACTCGTCATTCGAATCTGAATGCGTCCCCTGGAGGTGTCATGTGAAAATGTTCGTTAAGTGAAGACGACTTCGTTGGTTATCACATTCGCCTTTCTGTTCGGCGTTGCATCGGAAGGGTCCGCCGAGCCGAAAGTCGGCGTGCTAACGCTGCACGGAATGGGCAGCCAACGCTGAGGACGACCAAGAAAAACAGACCGATGACAAAATATCAGGCCTGTCCCGTTTTTTTCCATCCCTTTTATTTCAAGGTGTAAAGAGACGAAACTGCAGGTCGACCGACTCCTTCGCCGCTTCAGGAATCGCGCGTTGCACGATGTCATGATGGGGGGAAAGATGACAGACCGGATCGGTGGCGGCAGCGTTTCCGGTGAGAAGAAACGCCTGGCATCGACAACCGCCATAGTCGATCTCGCGTCGGTCGCAACTCCGGCACGGATCGGGCATCCAGTCGGTGCCGCGAAAACGCTGAAACACCGGGGCGTCAAACCAGATCTCTTCCAATGTCTCATCGTGAACGCTGGGGAACTGAAGGCCCGGAATCTCACGGGCCGCCTGGCAAGGTAGCACGGCACCGTCCGGCGCGATCGTCAGAAAGACATTGCCCCAACCCTGGAGGCACGGTTTCGGGTACTTCTGGTAGTAATCGGGCAGGACGTAGAGGATATCCAAATCCCGTGCGAACCCGTCTCTCGCCCGATCGACCATGGCGGTGGCTCGTTCCACTTGCTCCCGCGTCGGCAACAAGTGGTCGCGGTTACGAAACGCCCAACCGATGTACTGGGTATGGCCCAGTTCCACCGTATCGATCTGCCACTGGCAAGCCATTCGAAGAATGGGTTCGATCTGGTCGAGGTTGCCCCGGTACAGCGGCACGTTGATCGTGACTGGATAGCCGAGCTTCTTGGCGGCCACGATCGCGTCGCACTTCTTCTGAAAGGAAGGAGCGCCGGTCGCCCAATCGTTGCTCTCGGGTCGAATGTCGACTAGGCTGATCTGGATGGCATCGAGGCCGGCCTCGCGGAGTTCGCGCAACCGCGATTCGTCGGCCAGTGTGGCACCGGTGCTCAAGTTCGTATACAGTCCCAGTCGGCGAGCCTCGCAGAGCAACTCGGGCAGATCGCGGCGCAGCAGCGGCTCACCACCGGAGAAATGCAGCTGGACCACTCCCAACTCGGCCGCTTCGTTCAACAGGCGCAGCCACGTCGCCGTGTCGAGTTCGGGGAGGTAACGGCCAAGTGCAAGCGGGTTGCTACAGAAGGGGCACTTCAGCGGGCATCGATAAGTCAGTTCGGCCACCAATGCATACGGTCTAGCTATCGGCGGCGTCATGCACATGTCCTTTTCCGGCCAGACGTTGAAGAAACTCGACCACTTCGGATTCCGGCGGTTCGTCGTCGAATTCCTCCTTCAACGTCGCGATTAGCTCGGCGGTCGGTCTGCCATCGCAACATTTCACGATTGCGGCGCCGGTATCGTTGAGCACCAGTAGTCCCTCGGGGAAGACAAGCTGGTGCTGTCGCCGAAGCTCGTCCCAGCGGTAGCGAACGTGGTCCGAGAGCATGGGCCGGTGAATGGTGAGCGACTGGTTCATGACGAGAGATCCTGGGCAGTCACAAAGCAGTGATAATACATGGCGTCGAGCTGTGCCCACAGAAGGTCGGACTTAAAATGGAGCGCCGCCAACGCTCGTTCCTGCTGTTGGCGGCTCTGGCAGCGGTCCAGCACCAAGGAGAGGGCAAAGTCCGCTTCGAGCGGACCCTCGGCCAGCCGCATGCGAAAGTACGCCAGCGCGGCCGGATCGATCCAGGTGTAATGTTTTTCCAGCGCCGCGATCCGCCTGGCATGCAGGTCGGGCGCAAAGAGAATCGTCAGCGAACTGGCGGCCCCCTCAAGCCAAGGCCGCGTGCGGACGAAATTCACGTAGGCATCTACCGCATAGCGCACGCCCGGCAGCAGCAGTCGGTCCTCCTCCAGATCATCGCGGCTGAGGCCGACCGCATCCGCCAGAAGGAGCCAACGCTCGATGCCGCCGGGGTTATCGCCGTAACCATCGTGCTCGAGAATTCGCTCTACCCACCGGCGACGGACGTCACGGTCATCGCAGCGCGACAGAAAAGCCGCGTCCTTGATCGGGATGGCCTTCTGGTAGTAGAAGCGATTGGCCACCCACAGCCGAAATTGCTCCTGATCCAGTCGACCCTCGTGCATCATAACGTGAAACGGGTGTTTATCGTGGTACTTCAGCGGGCCGACCGCACGAAGACGCTCGGCGAACTCTTCTACAGACCAGGGAGACTCGGACATGCAGGACCTCCAATTTTACAACTCGAAATGATCACCATCCTGCCCCACCTGCACACCGCCCTGGCGGACCAACTTGTATTGGGGGCTGGAATGGTTCAGCATCGGATTTGTGTTGTTGATGTGGGCATAGACGCGATGCCGGATCGGCAGGTCCGCAAGCCAAGCCAGGGTTCCTTCCGGGCCATCGACCGGAACGTGGCCCATCTCGCGGGAGGTGCGATTGGCAATTCCAAACTGCTGCGGTTCGTCGTCGCTCCAGAAGGTTCCGTCGCACAGGATGCAATCGGCACCCTCCACCGCGTTGAATAGCGCATCGTCGAGCGCGGCGACACAGGGAACGTACACGAATCGCCCGCCGGTCCGCAAATCGTCGATCACGAGTCCAATCTCCGAGTCGGTGGCCCTCTCGGCTTCTTCACTCACGAATCGTGGCACATGGCAATCGGTTTCGAAAGCTCGCACGCACAGACCGCTGGGACCATCGTCCGGGGATTGCAGCTCGAAGGGCTCGTCGAGTGTCAGTTCAAACCACGGCCGATCGGCAAAGCTGGTCACGACCGGTTCGATTCGGTTGTATTGGTTCAGCCAGCGCCTAACGACTGACGTGCTGTAAATACTAAATTGGCAACCCTCGCGCAGGAGATAGAGCCCCGTGGTGTGGTCGAGTTCGGCGTTGGTGATGACACACCCGCCAATTGCGGTTCCCCGCAGCTTGCCGTCCGGGGGACCGAGTGCGGGAAAATCAGCGAGCTGCTGGCGGATGTCGGGTGAGACGTTCAGCAGAAACCAGACCTGTCCATCGCCGCTGACGGCGACCGATGACTGGGTACGGGAGCGAATGTCTGGCGAATCGGCGCGGGCAGCTGTGCAGTTGGGACACCCGCAATTCCACTGCGGCAGCCCCCCACCCGCTGAGGCCCCCAGAACTCGGACGTGCATGACGCTCAGCTCACAAATAACGGGTTTAGTTCGTCTTTGGAAGATTGGAAGAGACGCCTGCGTTGCCGACGTGGTTTTCGACGACCGACTGCTCATCCTCGGTGTTGACGTAAGCGGTCGCTTCCATGTTAAGGCAAACTTCCTTGAAATCCGGCTTGGTCCATTGCATGGGAACCTCCGTTTGGAATATAAGATCGGCTTATTGTCACGATCCAACTCCTCCTAGCATAGCAAAAAAATCCATTGGCGATAGAGGTCCCGAATCCAATGCGTCGCCATTTCGGGGCGCTTCAGGCAGCTTTCAGACCCTGCTGCCGATCGGTGGCCATCTGGCGAAAGCACTGCGCCAACGGAATCTCAGCCACCTGTTTGGCAGTGGATGAACTTGCGCATGGTCCTACTCTAACGTCATCAGGAACGCAAACAGATCGTGAAGTTCCTTGACGGTCAACTGTTCGGCGTGATTGCCAGGCATGAGGGATATGTTGAGCACGTGAATCTCTTCCAGATCACGTTTCAACAGTGAATGGAAACGGCCGTTCTCCTCGCGCAGCTGGAGGCTGAAGTTGGTCTCGTTGACGCGCAGGCCAGCGATCACAAGTCCTTCTGCCGTGACCACCTGGACAACCTCGTAGAGAGGATCGATGTCTTTGGAAGGTTCGAGAATTGATTCCATGATGTAACTGGGGGCGCGACGACTGGCGATACGATCCAGGGGTGGACCGACCCGGCCGCCACGTCGATCGACCGTATGGCACTTGGAACAGACCGCTGTACCTTGCTCATCGAAGAAGATCTGCTGGCCCACCTTCGGATCGCCGGTAATGTAGGGTTGCCAGGAATCATCACCCGGTGCGCGGGCCAGGCTACGAACGTAGGCAATCACTTTCGCGATTTGCTCCTCTTCCAGAGATTCGCCAAGTTTTTTCATCGTCGTGCGGGGCACGCCGTTTCGGATGACGCGGGCTATGTCGGCGTCGGTATCGCCGTATAGCCAGCGGTGGTCGGTCAAGTTGGGACCTTTACCACCGCGCCCTGAGCCACCATGGCAACCACTGCACAGGCCGCGGAAGAGCGCCTTGCCCTCGGCGAGCGCAAGCTCTTCCTCCTCGGTCAACACTTCCTTTGCCTCTTGCGGCACCTCCTCCGGCACCTCCTCCTTTGCCTCTTGCGTCGTCTCTTGTGTCGTCTCTTGCGTTACTTCGGCATCGGTCGGCTGATCGGAAACCGACTGCCCGAGAGAGGGCAGCGGATCGCCTTTCGAAGCGGTGACCGCCGCGCAGCTAAGAGTTCCCGCCATGAGCACGACCCACCAGCGTAGAGGTTTCGCCGACGTGGCAGTTCTTACTTTAATGGTTCCGCCTGATGCTTGAATGGAACGTAGGGAATCTGCCAGCGAGCAAAGACATCGGCCAGCCGGCCCGATTGAGCCAAATCATCGAAGGCACGGTCAATTGCCGTCTTCAGGTCGGGATCGGTCTTGCGCACGGCGGCGAAGATTGGGAATTGTTCGACCGGGTTGGCTGCGTCTATGAACTTGAGCGTCCCCGACCAGCGCTTCGCCGTCAGCCAGTGGCCGCGGGTCGAAAGCACATAGCCAGTCTTCATCTCGCCAGTCGCTACGGCCTCAAGCACCGCCGCGAGGCTGGGATAGGGGACTACCTGGCGCCCATCGAGACCGCGGATTGCGAGAGCCGACTCCACAGCCCACGGCCCACTCGCTCGTTCCACCTCTCCTTTGTCGTCAGTCGCAACGACCAGTTGGTAGCGCGCTACATAATACGGCTTTGAGTAGAGAACCCGCTTGCCGAACCGATCGTCAGGTATGACTCCAAGCATCACATCGCACAGCTTCTTGGTCGCGAGCTTCGACGCGTACGAATCGTGAGAAGAGTAGGCCCAATAGACGCGCAGCGACACGCCCAGCTCTTCGGCCAACAGCTGGGCAATCTCGTAATCGAGACCGGCCGGCTCGGGGTGCAGCGCGGAAAAAGGGAGGTTATTGTGATCCAATCCCACGACCAAAACTCCGGCGGAGCGGACCCGCGCGAGTCCGCCGTAGCCCTTCTTCGATCGTCGTCGCCGATCCTTCTGCGGCTCGAGCCCGCGGTCGGTTACCGGACGCCGAACGGTCTGGTGTCGCGGCTCGACGGCCGACGTTTTGTTTTCATGGCGTTTCTGCGCATCATCGGTGAAGGCTGGAAAATAGGGTACGTGATAGCGGGCCAACGCGCGGGACACCTCGCCGCTGCTCACGAGCTTTTCCAACGCCACGTCGACGTGATGCTTTAGCACACCGTCATCCCGACGCATGGCGATCGCAACGTTCCAATGATCCTCCGGCACGTAACGGGGGATCATTTCCAGTTCGAACTCTGGAGTTGCGTGGAGTATCCAACCCACGTTGGCCCAGAGATATGCGTAGTCAATGCCACCGTCGTGCAGCGACTTGAGTACGGAAAGTTGGGTACGGGACAGTCGCCGCAGATAACCCCGCTGGCGGAGGCGGTAATCCGCCACCGATCCGGCGTCGGTTCCCAGTCGGCGCGACTTGTCGCCCTTCAGCTCTGTAAGCGACGCGACTCGCGGCGTCCCCTGGCGCGTGACAATCATGTAGCCTGTGCCGTAGTAGGGTCGCGAGTAGATGACCTTTCCGGTAAGCTCTTCGTCATCGTCCACGGTGCCCGGGTCCAGCACCGCACCCATGGCGAGGTCGCACTCGCCGTCGAGCAACTCTCCAATGGCCGTTTCGCGGAGCACGTCGATCCACCCGAGTCGCAGCTTGACGTTCAGCTCACGAGCCAACGCCTGTGCGATCTCCACGTCGAAGCCGGGCCGGTCACCCTCGGCGCCGGAATACGGTAGATTGGCCGGGTCCATACTGACCGTCAGCACTCCCCGTTCCTTGATGCGCTTCCACGTATCGTAAGCAGCCGCCGGCCGGCGGGAGTCGTCCTGTGAATCTCGGCGCGATTGGCCCGAGGTGCTCGGCTTGGGCGATTCGGTTCTTCCGGCCCTGGCAGCAAACAGGAAGACCAGCACGGCTAAGACCAGCACGCACGTGACCTGCGGGCGCACGATGCGGGCCATCGCCGAGAGCGCCCGCCAGGTAATCTTGCGCGATTGGCCGACTTCTTGATTCATGGGTGCTGCACCAGCGGGGGCTATTCGGGCAGGGCGAAGACAAACACCGTGTCGCCGCCGCGGGCGTCGCTCAGCCAGGGAGCTCCATCCCCAATGAATCCAGCCGTCCATCCACCCCATCCGACACAGACCGCGATGTACTGTCGACCGTCCAAGGAATAGGTCATCGGCGAGGCGTGGTGTCCCGAGCCGCACTGGAAATGCCACAGGTCCTTACCTGTCTTCGCATCATAGGCTGTCAGGAATCCTTCGGCGTCACCGGTGAAGACCAGTCCGCCGGCGGTGGTCAGCACGCCGGCTACCATGGGAGAGCGGGTGGCCACGTCCCATTTGATCTCGCCGGTTGCCGTGTCGATCGCCTTGAGCGCGCCGGAAGCCTGGTTTTCGATCAACGTCAACGAGCTGCCCCAGTACGGCTGTCCCTTGATGAAAAAGGCCTTGCCTGAGGTGAACTTGGCACAGTTGTTGATCACCGGCACGTATGCATAACCCGTACCGGGGTGATAGGCCATGGGGCACCATTCCTTGCCGCCGGCGGCCCCGGGACACACGCGAACACCTTCGTCGTTCGGCAACGCCGTCGGGCTCACGAAAGGTCGCCCCGTCTGCGGGTCCAAGCCGTCGACCCCTTTGGTCCGATCGGTCCAGGTGATCTCGCAGAACGGCTTTCCGTAGAGGAACTTTCCGTTTTCACGGTTCAAACAATAGAAATATCCGTTGCGATGGGCCTGCACCAGCGCCTTGACGGTATTGCCGTCCTTTTCGATGTCGACCAGCACGGGCGTATTGACACCGTCATAATCCCAGAGGTCATGAGGGCTGTTCTGGAAGTGCCACTTGTACGTGCCGTCGTCTGGATTGAGAGCCACGATCGAGCAGGTGAAGAGATTGTCGCCCTTGCGGACTTCGCCGTTAAAGTCGGGCGAAGGATTGCCGATACCCCAGTAGAGCGTGTTCAGTTCCGGATCGTAGGTACCGGTGACCCACGCCGACCCGCCCCCGGTCAACCAGGAGGGACCTTCCCACGTCTTCAACGCCTTCACCGCATGTTCTTCCTTATCGTCCTCGGCGGGAACCGTATAGAATCGCCATTCGCGTTTGCCGGTCTCGGCGTTGTAGGCATCGATGAAGCCACGGATTCCATATTCCGCCCCACTGATGCCGATGATCACTTTGCCCTTGACCACCAGCGGAGCGACCGTGGCGCTGTAGGCCAACTTGTAAATCTCTGTCTCCTCCGCGCCACCCGCCGGACCCGGAGCGGTGATCTCTTCGTCCCAGATCTCTTCGCCGGTATTCTTGTCGAGACAGACTAAGTGCGCGTCGAGCGTCGACATGTACAACCGCTCGCCGTAGATGGCAAAACCGCGATTCACCGCGTCGCAGCAGAGCGCCAAGTTCTCCGGTAGTGACTTCTGGTAGTGCCATAGTTGTGATCCGGTCTTACAATCTATCGCATACGCGTGGTTCCACGGCGTCGTAATGTACATAATGCCGTCGACCACGAGCGGCGTACACTCGAACCCGTCGAGCACTCCGGTCTGAAACGTCCATACGGGCACTAACTTCGAAACGTTCTCTCGGTTGACCTGCTTCAAGCCGCTATGGCGCTGGCTATCGTAGGTGCGTCCGTACATCAGCCAGTTGCCGTTATTGCCTTGCGCCTGCAGCAGGTCGTCGTCATCGACGCTCCCCATAAACTCTGCGGTTTCCAGTCGTTGCTCAGTGTCGGTCGAGGCAGACGGCGTTTTCTGTTCACCGGCATCTTGGCCGGTTGCCGGTCGTGCGGAAACGAAGAGGCTCGATAGCAACAGCACGATCATAAAATCGCCGGTTATCGAAAGACCCCGGAGGTTCTCGGGTAACCGGATCGGTGAGTGGGACAAACTCATGGCGAATCCTCCAGGAAAAGTGACCGAGTTTAGAACGTCGATAATAGCATACGCCGGAGTGAAATCAAGGAGCAGACCGTGGAAGTCGACCTCTCCACAGCATCAAAGTGTCGACCTGTATCTATTTGGCCCCGCGCGCAAGTAAAACCGTCTTGTGATGCTCCAAAGTGCGACACCGTGGTGCCGTATTCTTTGTCTGCAGTGCGGTGTATATGGTTGGGTTTTCCTTACTTCTCGCCGCCAAGTTGCCCCTCTTTCGCCAGGGTATCCTGTTCAGTTTTGGCCCAGCACAGATACCTCCGACCAGTCGTCGTCGTTACGGTGCAGGGTATGTTTTGATCCTGGTTGGGATAGCCCTGAATTTGCTGTTACTATTGTGCACAGCGATCCCTGGATGACGCGCGAAACGGACAACCAACAAGTCGTGGCCGCTGACCGCTGGCCGCACCTTTTCCCACGTCACCTTCGATGTTTTTGCACAATTCTTGCGCCAGCATACAATGAGTGTGTTGTTTACTTTTAATCCGGGTGTGGACGGTGACGGCCACACCCACCATTAGGCGGCAAAAGTAATGGACCAGCGAACGACGTCCGTCCTTGTGCTGATGCTACTTGCTGCCGCAAATGTTCCTGGATGCGGACAACGCCCGGCGAGCCCAACACCGTCATCCGACGCCACGAAGGTGGCCAATCCACACGAGGTCGTCGATTCGCCTATTGACGCGAAGCTCTTTGTCGAGGCGTTCAGCATCGATGAAATCCGCACGGAGTTTCCACTTGTGGCTGGCTTGACCATTGCCGAAGTGGAGGCCATCGCAAAACAACAGGACAGTCTCGCAGCCGAAACGGATCTCGACGAGATGTACAATCTCGGTTGGGAGAAGCGTGACATTCAAGACGGTAATGGATGGATTTACTTCTGGGTAAACGGCAAACATCTGCTGCATTGTGATCTCGTGATCGAGAAGGGCCGTGTCAAGAGCGTCTGGGTGATGCCGGGAAATAGAGAGTGGGTGGCCTTTGTCTATCACCGGCTTTCCGGTAGCGGCCAGCATGAGATCGAAGGTCGAATGGCGACCGACCGGAGCCGTATCGAGACCGATGAGCAGCTGACAGCTATCAAAACGCCGTCACACATTGATCGTCTTTGGTTGCACAGTTCCCGTGTTACCGATGACGGAATGAAGCATCTGCCAGCATTTACGAACCTACGGAAACTCGATTTCAATTACCCCGGAATCACCGAAGCTGGACTGCAACATTTGCACAAGCTGAAGAATCTCCGCGAATTGCATCTCGGCACAGTCGCATTGACTGACCGCGGGCTCGCCCACGTCACCGTGCTAAAAGGTCTGGAAGAACTCACCTTCTGGCACAACAAGGAAATCACCGACGAAGGTCTGCGTCAGCTGAAGGCTCTGGTGCATCTCAAGCTCCTGCGTCTCGATGGCACGTCGATCACAGATCGTGGCATCGCGCATCTTACGGGCCTCACCGAACTTCGGGAATTGTCGCTTGCCGACTGCAAGGGAATCACTGACGGCGGCGTCACAACCCTAGCGAAAATGAAACAACTACATGCGCTCAATTTGCTCGACTCAGGTATTACAGCTGTGGGAGCTGAAGAATTGCGGACGACACTTCCAAATTGCCGAGTCATCCATCCATCCGTAGCCCATATCCCGCCAACAAATCGTGGCCGCTAGGCCCGGCTTCGCCCACGTCACCTTCCCTGTTTTTGCACAATTGTTGCGCCAGCATACAATGAGTGTGTGATTTAACTTTTAATCCGGGTGTGGGCGGTGACGGCCACACCCACCATTGGTGGACTAAAGCCAATGCTCCGGAAAACGTTAGTTCTTTTATTTGTTGCGGTGACTTTGGCACTTCATGGCTGTACGTCCGATGGCTTGCCCACACGTGCGCAGAGCGACTGGCACACCGAGACTTTTAAGACTCGTAATCTTACGGTCCGCTTCAACGACTCGGGGGCCGTCGAGCTTTCGCGAGACGGGACGCGGTTCACTATCAATCCACCCGTGAAATGCTTTTGGAGTGAGCCCGTGTTCTCGGAAGACGGTAGCTTCATGGTTTTAATCGCTAACGAACGATCTCAATTTGGAGGGTATACTTCTTCATCCATCCATCGTATTGCACTTCCGTCTCGCGATGATCCTCTGAAACCGCGCAAAACCGAGCTGATTAGCAGTAGAAAAGACGTGCGCGCCGACGGATACACCAACGTGACGGTAACTCGGGTATACGCCATTTCCAAGGATGGAAAACGATTACTCGTGCTGGCTGCCTACAAAGATGTCGGGAAGAATCGTGCCGGATGGACCTTTACAGGTTATCGACCATTTTATCTTGATTTCAAAACGAAGACTCTGGCGATTGTTGAGCCGTAACCGGTCCGCCAACAAGGCACGGCCACAGAGCGGAATCACCTTCGACGTAGTGCAACCAGCGGGGACTTTGGTACAATCAATCGTTGCTCCAGTTTTACTCCTTTGGCATGGGCGGTGACGGCCACACCCACCATCAGATCAAGAAACCACAAACGTGAAATCAAGCCAAGATACCGAGCATGTTCGGCTTCTCTCCATCTTCCACTACGTCGTAGCTGGAATTCTTGCGGTGTTTTCCATGTTCCCGATTCTGCACCTCGCAATGGGAATCGCGATAATGACGGGCACATTCGACAATGCTGAAAACACGAATTCGCCGCCTGCATTCTTCGGTTGGATATTTATTATATTTCCTGCCCTCTTTATCCTAGGTGGACTGGCATTGGCGCTATGCATCGCGATCGCCGGGCGGCAACTGGCACACAATCGAAGCTATATATATTGTTTGGCCATCGCGGGAATCGAGTGCATCTTCATTCCCTTCGGTACCGTACTGGGTGTGTTCACCATAATCGTACTGATGCGACCGACGGTTAAGGAACTCTTCGGTGTTGCTCAGATCGATGAGCCGTAGCAATCCGCCAACACGATATGATGGCTCTCTGCG
>PVBE011996619.1_pt1 | contig 15506 bp, 13 predicted proteins | sample 1631181 | NCBI WGS metagenome assembly PVBE01 (sample SAMN08397723, study PRJNA350692) | Marine metagenome, whole genome shotgun sequencing project. | isolation source: water | place: Pacific Ocean | collected 2012-04 | reverse complement strand
GGTATAGAGAAATGAATTTGTTTTTCTCCACCATATAATACTGCGGGTATCTGTTCTTTTCTTCTAAGCTCAGCAGCACCCTGTTTCCCTACGTTCTCTCTAGGAGAACCGCTCAATAATACTGTTTTCATGATTGTTTTATTATTTATTTATTTTTATTGATTAGCAAATACAAAATGATCACTTATGGATTCAAAGCTGATATGTTTTTTCATCACATCTCCAAACATGTCAGCAACTCCAATAACTTTGATCTTATTACTGGTTTTTTTTAATGGTATGGTGTCTGTTACTACCAGTTCAGTTAACACACTTTCTTCAATGCGCTCATATGCAGGTCCAGATAGAACTGCATGTGTGCAAAAAGCTCTTACTGTTTTAGCTCCATGAGCTAAAAATAATTGAGCTGACTTAGTTAATGTGCCTGCTGTATCAACCATGTCATCAATTATTACTACATCTTTACCTTCAACATCACCAATAATTGTCATGTCTTCAATAACATTTGCTTTCTTTCGTTGCTTATAGCACAACGCAAGGTCAACATTTAAATATTTAGCATAAGCGTTTGCTCTTTTAGAACCACCAGCATCAGGAGCTGCTATTACTAAATTAGAAAGGTCCATTTTGCTTAAGACTGGAGCAAATAAGGTGGATGCATATAAATGATCAACAGGAACTTCGAAAAATCCCTGGATCTGATCTGCATGAAGGTCCATTGTCATTACACGATCAACACCTGCTGCTTGAATTAAATTTGCAACAAGCTTTGCCCCAATAGCAACTCGAGGCTGGTCCTTTCTGTCTTGTCTAGCCCATCCAAAATATGGAATTACAGCAATAATTCTACTTGCTGAAGCTCTTTTTGCTGCATCTATCATTAATAAAAGCTCCATTAAGTTATCTGTTGGAGGGGCAGTTGATTGAATAATAAATACTTCACACCCTCTAACTGTTTCCTTAATAGATATCTGAAATTCACCATCACTAAATCTCTGGAATTCGCATGAAGCTAATGGATGACCATAAGCATTTGCAATTTTCTCAGCTAATAACTTAGATGATGAACAAGATAATATTTTTATTTGCGCAGCCATGTGTTTTAAATGGAGTGCAAATGTAAAGTATTTTTTTCCTTTTCAAAACAGGTTATAAACATATAATAACATCCTAACGCTAATTCATAAATGTTTCACTATTATTGATTGAGATAATTATTGGTCTTAAATACCTTTCCTTCATCATTATAATATCTTTCCTCAACCAAAACACCTTCCTTATAAATCAACTCACTTTCTAATAAACCAATTTTATTATAGTATTTTTCCCACATTATTAATTCTTTTATATTATTACCCCAGCATTCTTCAGCTTTAAGCCCCCCATTTTGGTTATAATAACTCCATACTCCTTCTTTTTTGCCATTATTAAATATTCCTTCTTGCTTTAAATGATCATTTGAATAAAATATTTTCATTCTTCCTTTTCCGTCTTTAAATTTATCTTTTGACAATACTTTTCCTCTATAATTATAGCATATTCTTTTCCCATGCATCTTGCCGTTTTTAAATGAAACTTCAGCTATAAATTGACCAGTATTTGCTTTATAAAATGCCAAACCATTAAATTTTAAATCCTGATATAAATAAGATCCCTCTTTAAAAACAAGATCATCAATAATCACAGTTTTTGACTGCCCTAATACAAAAAAAGAACATAAAATAATGATCATTATTAATGAATACTTAAAGCTACAAATTGACATTTTCATCAATTACTATTAATAAATATTGGGTAAGATAATTTATTTAAAACGTATGATTTGTAATTAAGGTTCAAACTTTATTAAACTTATCATATTTAAAAGATAAATTTTGTTAGGACTAAAACATCAATTAAATTCGCATGCTTAATTGTCACGCATAATTAATGCCGAAGTGGCGGAACTGGTAGACGCGCACGACTCAAACTCGTGTGCCGCAAGGCGTGTGGGTTCGATTCCCACCTTCGGTACAAATTTTATATCACTCAATATTCATCCATTGTTTTGAAAGAAAAAATCAAACCTTATCATATAAACAAACAACAAAAATATGATATCGCCTATTTAAAAATGGCGGCAGAATGGGCTGAATTATCAAATTGTGAACGTAAAAAAGTAGGCGCCTTAATTGTTAAGGACAGAATGATCATATCAGATGGTTACAATGGAACTCCTTCAGGTTTTGATAACTGCTGTGAAGATGAGAATGGGGAAACTAAATGGTATGTATTACATGCAGAAGCCAATGCAATACTTAAAGTTGCAAACAGCACTAATAGCTGTGATGGTTCTACTTTATATTTAACACTCTCCCCTTGTAGGGAATGCGCAAAACTCATTCACCAATCTGGAATAAAAAGGTTGGTTTACATTAAAAAATATAAAGATGATGCTGGCTTAAGGTTTTTAAAAAAAGCTGGTATTGAATTATCTCAAATTGAATCTGGCTCTTTTGAAAAATCAAAATAACATATTACTTCCCTTACTTATTGGAGTTTTTTCAGCAATAACCTATTTAATAGGTGCAAATAATTCAAATCAAATAGACAACATGAATGTCACTGAATTTACTAAATTCAGTCAGATCATGGATCTTATAGAGGGTAAATATGTAGATTCTGTTGATAGAGAATCACTCTTTGAAAATTCAATTTATGGAATGTTGGAAAAGCTAGACCCTCATTCAACCTATATTAAAGCAAAAGATGTAGAAAAAGCAAATGAAAGTTTAAAAGGTCATTTTGGTGGGGTAGGGGTTAGATTTATAATCCTAAGAGACACCTTAATGATTACAAATATAATACCTGGTGGTCCTTCTGAAAAAGCTGGAATAAAAGCTGGTGACAGAATCATTAAAGTAAATAGTGAAAATATTGCAGGAGTTAGTTTGACAAATAAAGGGGTTCTGGATCGCTTAAAAGGAGCCTATGGGTCAGAGGTTGAAGTTACAGTTTATAGACCTAATTCTATAAAAAACTTTAAAGCCAAATTGATAAGAGATAATATTGCATTACCTTCTTTAGACGCATCCTTCATGGTGAAAAACTCCACTATTGGATATGTTAAATTAAATAACTTTTCTAATACAACTCACAGTGAATTTAAAGATGCCTTAAATAGACTAAAAAACAAAGGTATGAATAGTCTTATCCTGGATCTTCGAAACAATACTGGAGGTTATTTAGAGCAGGCTATCTTTATTGCTGATGAGTTTTTAGATCACAACAAAATGATTGTTTATACCGAAGGATTACATGAGCCTAAAAATTCTTACTTAGCAAAAAGAAAAGGAAGTTTTGAAAAAGGAGAACTAATTATTCTAATCAACAGCTACTCTGCTTCAGCAAGCGAAATAGTTAGTGGAGCCATTCAAGACAATGATCGAGGTGAAATTCTAGGAAGAAGATCCTTTGGTAAAGGACTTGTTCAAACTCCAATTTCATTATTTGATAATTCAGAATTACGCTTAACAATATCCAGGTATTACACCCCAACGGGAAGGTGTATTCAAAAACCATATGGCAAAAATGTAGATTACAGCAATGAAATTCAAAAACGGATAGAAAGTGGAGAAATGCAAGAAATGGATAGTACAATATTTAAAAATGCCAAGAAATTCTTCACCCCTAAAGGGGAAGTAGTATATGGGGGGGGAGGAATATTTCCTGATATTTATATTCCTATAGATACTGTAGATTTACCCGTTAAATTATTGGCCTCGGCCTATTTAAAAGAATTTTGTTTTGATCTTGTAAATAATCAACTAAGATCAATTACATTTAAAAATGTAGAAGATTTTGATGAAAATTTCAGCATCTCTAATTCTCTGCTTAATAAATTCCTTTCTTATATGAACACACAAGGAAATATTTTATTAAATGAAAGAGAAATCAACATCTTTAAAGAAAAGGTTAAAAAATACTTGAAAGCTGAAATTGCCACACACCTTTTTGATGCTGAAGCAATTTACTATATGAATTATCCTTATGATTTAGATATTCAAACAGCTATAAAAACACTTAAAAACAACCATGAATAATCAGCTATTTGTCATCTTCCTTCTTGTCATCGGTATCATCACTATCTGACTCTGATTCTTTAGATGAACTCATATTAGATCTAGTTGAATTATATTTTTCACCCTGTAAATCTTGTTTTAAATCCTCATCCTCTAAATTTGAACCTCCTGTTTTTTCGGTGCTCATTTTATTAATTTCCTCTATTGTAGATAGCATTGTACAATAATTAAAAGACAGCAAAACAAAAGAAATAGAAAATACAGATGTAATCTTATTAAAATTCATGTCAATTGATCATTTTTAAAATTATAATGCAAATGTATAAACATTCTAGCTACATAATACTTAAAAAAGAAATTAGCTAAAGTAGCTCTGGATTATAATCCTCCATGTCTAAAAATATTTCATCACTTGGTTCTGCGTCTCCATAAGTATCTACATCATCTTGAGTAACGATGTAAGTTCTTTTATCTCCATAAACAGTAGAAAACAAAGCTTCGAAAGATATAAAATCATTAACCATCATTTTAAGCTCTGCAAATTTCTTGTTTTTTTGACTTGTAAGGTCAGTTTTACACTTAGGACATATAAAAACAACACGTTCACCGTTTTTAAAATCAGTTGGTGGAGTGGTATAAAACTCATAATTTCCAGGTTCGGGCTCAAGAAATATAGACCCTTGATTGTTATGATTTATTCTCTTAAAATTCAACTGCACCTTCTTCCCCTCAGTTAAAGATTTATTACACTTGGGGCAATGATATTGACAATGCTGAACCATAAAATAAATTTAAAAGGCTTGATAACGATATTTCATTAAATATCAAACAATATAATAATAATTGTCAAGCAATCAAAAATATGTTAAAAACTACTATATAATTTTATTTATGCTGTTATTGAAAAATTATCTATCGTGTTAAAAAGTATTCTCTAATTATATCTTACTTTTGGTGCCTGAAAAAATTAGTATGTACAGAACACATGTAAATGGAGAATTAAGAATAAAGGATCAAGGCAAAATAGTTACTCTATGTGGATGGGTGCAAAAAACCAGAGACCTTGGAGGAATGACATTTGTAGACCTAAGAGACCGTTATGGAATTACTCAGCTTGTATTCAATGATGAAATTAACGTGACTCTTTGCGACAAAGCAAGAAATATTAATCGCGAATGGGTCATTCAGGTTTCTGGAGAAGTAAAAGAAAGATCCAATAAAAATCTTAATATCCCAACAGGCGAAATTGAAATAACCGTAAGCGATTTAATAATATTAAATGAAGCTAAAACTCCGCCATTTACCATTGAAGATAACTCTGATGGTGGCGAAGAGATTAGAATGAAATATAGGTTTTTAGACTTAAGAAGAAATCCTCTAAAAAATAATTTGATGTTACGACATCAAATGGGAATTGAAACAAGAAAATATTTAGATAACATAAATTTTTTAGAAATTGAAACCCCTTATTTAATTAAATCAACTCCTGAAGGGGCTAGAGATTTTGTTGTCCCAAGCAGAATGAATCCAGAACAATTTTACGCTTTACCACAATCTCCTCAGACCTTTAAGCAATTACTAATGATCAGTGGGTTTGATAAATATTATCAATTGGTAAAATGTTTCAGAGATGAAGATTTAAGAGCAGATAGACAACCAGAATTCACTCAGATAGACTGCGAAATGGCTTTTGTTGATCAATCTGATGTACTCAATACTTTCGAAGGCTTGGTCAAACATCTTTTTAAAACTGTCAAAAACATTTCTTTTGATGGTGATTTCCCTGTAATCACTTATCAAGAAGCAATGCTTAAATATGGGTCAGATAAACCCGATTTAAGATTTGGAATGACCTTTAAATATTTAAATAACATTGCAAAAGGCAAAGGATTTAATGTCTTTGATCAGGCTGAATCAATCATAGCCATTAACGCATGTGGTTGCTCTAATTATTCAAGAAAAAAATTAGACGCTTTAACTGATTGGATCAAACGCCCTCAAATAGGAGCAAAAGGATTAGTCTATGTAAAATGCAATGACGATGGATCTTTTAAATCTTCCGTAGATAAATTCTTTGATCAAAAAGACCTAAATGATTGGGCTGATCAATGTAATGCTAAAAAGGGAGATCTACTGCTTGTACTTAGCGGCTCAACAAATGAAACTCAAAAGCAAATGAATGAGCTTCGTTTAAAAATAGGCTTAGATCTAGATCTTCGCAAACCCTCTGAATACAAGCCTGTATGGGTCATTGACTTCCCATTACTTGAAAAAGATGAAGAAACTGGTAATTTTCATGCAATGCACCATCCTTTTACCTCTCCAAAAAAAGAAGACCTTAGCATCCTATCCTCTAACCCTAGTAACGTAAGAGCTAATGCCTATGACCTTGCTATTAATGGCGTTGAGGTAGGTGGTGGATCCATTAGAATTCATGACCGTGAAATACAGGAGAAAATGTTTGAATTACTTGGGTTTTCTGAAGATGAAGCAAAAGAACAATTTGGCTTTTTAATGGATGCATTTGAATATGGCGCTCCTCCTCATGGAGGAATTGCTTTTGGATTTGACAGATTGTGTGCTTTATTTGGAGAAAAAGAAAATATCCGTGATTTCATTGCTTTTCCAAAAAATAACAATGGCAGAGATGTTATGATTGATGCTCCTTCAGAAATTGACAAAACTCAATTAGAAGAGCTATCGCTTAAGCTTTCCTGATTCTTTATATTCTTTTTTGCTTTTCTTACCATCATAAAAGAGAACAAACCTATTACAACAACAAGCATGGTTTGAGTAACCCATAATAACGCTCCAAAGCCAATATGTTCAGGCATAGCAATCTGCTCATTATTCTCTATATATACAGGATTCATATAAAAAGTAATAACTATTCCTACCATTATTGGATAAAGACCTAACCCTCCCTGAACAATAATAAAACCAACTGTTCCCATAATAAAAGCAGACAACATTCCATCTAAAGGCATTTCATGTAAATTACCCCAAGCATAAAAAGGAATCCAAAACATCAACACATAAGCTACCCATATTAAAACTGTATAAAGCAAATAAAGCCCTCTATCCTGCATAACAAAAATACTTTTAAGCCCAGTTATAAAGCCATAAAAAAGCTTGTTGATTTTCTCTCTTACAGTGTTATTAAAAAACCATAATGCTGATATGATTACAACACCAGAAATTAAAACTATCATAGTGATATATGTAATTAATGAGGTAGCATTTGCACTTCCATCATTGGATGAATTAACCTTATCTGCAAGCATTAAAATATCATCTAAATTATCTAGATTAATTAGCAATGCAACTCCACAAATAATAATCAAACAAACCAAGTCAATAAAACGTTCTGTCACAATTGACCCAAACCCTTTTTCAAAAGGAATACCATCAGTAGCAGAAAGAACTCCAGCTCTTGAAGCTTCCCCCATTCGAGGAACAAGAATATTCATAATGTACCCAATCATAATTGAATTAAAAGAATTAAACAAGGAAGGCTTATACCCCATGGGTTTGAGTACATATAACCACCTTTTAGCTCTAGCATAATGACTAAAAAGGCCTACCAATAATGACAAAGAAAGAATGAAATAATCAGCTTCTTTAAACACTTCAAAAAAAGCAGCTTTAGCATCAGAATCAAAAGAGTTCCAGAAATACCAACATATATATAACCCAATACATATGGGGAGAACAATCTTAATAAATTTAAAAATAAAGTCTTTCAAAATAATTCTTAATTAAAGGGCGAATTTAAAAATTCATATGATACAACTCTTAATTTAATGCGATATTGTCAATCAATCTAACACTACCCACTTTTGATGCTACAAACGCCCTCCATTCATCTTGAATACCCCCCTTTTTACTTAGGTCTTTCGATTTTCGAATCTCAAAATACTCTGGATCAGAAAACTCTTTAAGAAGATCGAAACACTTTTTCTCCAAAGAATCCATGTTATTAATATTAAAACTTTCCCTGCAATGTTTTAATGCTTTATAAATCTGATTTGCTTTTTTTCGCTCATCCAAATCTAACAATAGGTTTCGAGAGCTCATAGCAAGTCCATCAGCCTCTCTAACGGTTTCACACCCAATAATATTTGTCTCAATTTCAAACTGGTCAACCATTTTCTTAATGATGAGTAATTGCTGGAAATCCTTTTCTCCAAAAAAAGCAAAATTTGGTTCAATTAACTCCAACAATAACTTCACAACCCTTCCTACACCTTCAAAGTGTCCATTTCTAAATTTACCCTCCATTACGTTATTAATGGATTCAAACTCAAAAATAACAGGCTTTTCATTAGCATAAACTTCTTCAATTGAATCTGGCGCAAAAACCATGTTAACATTTGATTTTCTTAACAGCTCTAAATCCTCATCAATTTTTGTAGGATATTTTTTTAGATCAATCGTATTGTTAAATTGTGTTGGATTAACAAAAATACTTACAACAACAATATCACATTGTTTATTTGCTTGTTCTACTAAAGATAAATGACCTTTATGAAGTGCTCCCATAGTAGGAACAAAGCCAACAACACCACAATCTCTTTCATTCACCCATTGCTTCATTGCTAAATTGCTGTAAATCACTTCCATAGCATGTTTTAAGGAGGGTAAAGCTACTTCATTTATTGGTTTTTCTCGATTTTTTTTTATATTTTTGTAACCTATTTTTAATTAAATCTGAGATTTTAACATATGGAAAAAAGTAGAATTTTATTTGTAACTCAAGAAATCACCCCTTTCCTTAACGAAACAACATTAGCAGAAACCGTAAGAAAGATATCACAGGGTGTTCATGAAAAAGATAAAGAAATAAGGATTTTTATGCCAAGATTTGGCGTTATCAATGAAAGAAGACATCAACTTCATGAAGTTATACGCTTATCCGGCATGAACCTTATAGTGAATGACGCTGATCATCCACTAATAATTAAAGTTGCATCAATACCGCAAGCTAGAATACAAGTTTATTTCATTGATAATGAAGAGTTCTTTAAAAGAAAAAGAGTATTCAATGATGATGATGAAAAATTCTTTAAAGACAATGACGAACGTTCTATTTTCTTTTGCAGAGGTGTTGTTGAAACAGTAAAAAAATTAGGATGGAAACCAGATATCGTTCATTGCCATGGCTGGATGACTTCTTTATTGCCTTTGTACCTTAAAAACATGTACAGGGACGACCCTCACTTTGTTAATGCAAAGACCATGTACACTGTTTATGATGATGGTAGAAAAGAAAAATTATCTAAAACATTCATGGATAAAATTGCATTTGATAATATCCCTACTGATGATATTGTTCAGAAAGACTCCCCTACTGTTGCTTCACTAAATTTTTTAGGTGTTCAATGGGCTGATACAATTGGAATAGGGAACGACACAATAAATCCTGAGTTGGAAAGTTATATTGTAGAAAGTGGCAAACCTATTTTAGGTTTGCAAGATGAAGAATGTTTAGTTGAAGCACACCAGGATTTTTATGACAAAGTTCTCAATGAGAATGGCGTCCTTGCAGATTAAGCAAAGGGCCTTTCAAGAATTATTTTTTAGTACTAAAAAAGCAATTTATATTATACTTATTGCTGGAGTTTTTGCGTCCTGTAAAAAAACGGATTCTTTTGGCTTGCAAGTCCAGCCAGATCAAGATGTATTAGGTGTTAACCAAACAGACACAACTACATTAATTACTTTTTCAGTAAAAGAAGATAGCTTACTTTCAGATGAATTGAATGGTCCCAATATGCTGGGATCTTGTAATGATCCATTTTTTGGCATTACTAATTCATCTATTTACACGCATATCAGGTTAGAGCAATCCTATGACTTTAGACCTAACGGATCAGGGTCGTTGGATAGCTTAATTGTTGATTCTGTAATTCTATATCTAGCTTTAGATGGATATTATGGCACGCTGGGTCCTCAGACATTTGAAGTTTATCAATTAGCTGAAGATCTATGGCTAGACTCTAGCTATTACACCAACTCATCATTATTAACAAACACCACCAATCTTGTTAGCTCAGGAAATGGTGTTATCAACCCAAATCCTTTAGTTCCTGGGTATGTATCAGGGGAGCTTGCTGATGAAGCTATCTTAAGGATCCCATTAAGTGTTAATGATTTTGCTTGGCCTATAATTAACGAATCTGGCAATGCAACATTAAGTGGAAATGATGGTGCAGGAGAATTTACTGAATGGTTTAAAGGGCTTTTAATTACCACAGATAATACATCCCCATCAGTTAATAAGGGGAGTATTTATTATACAGATCTATTGAGCTCTTTTTCGAAAATATCACTGTATTATAGAGATACTTCTGGTTTGTTAACTGAACATGACACTATTCAATTTGATTTTAATTTGAATTCGAACTGCGCAAGATTCCACTCTGTTGATATTGATCATAATAGTTACCCTTTAGGAGATCAGCTTCTTGACTCTACTTTAGGTCAAGAAACTTTTTTCATACAATCACTTGGTGGCTCAAAAGGTAAAATCCAATTTCCTTTTCTTGATTATATAAGCGACAGCTCATACATTATTAATAAAGCTGAGCTTATCCTTCCGTTTCAATATTATTTTCTTGACAATTATCTCCCATCAAATGTTTTATACCTAACCTCTGAAGATGAAAATGGAGATGATTCCTTTTTACCTGACTTTTTTGAATCTAATCATGGTGGTATCGCTGATTTTGATAATCATTACTATAAATTCAATATCACCAGATATGTTAATGATATTGTAGCTGGCAACGCTGCTAACCTTCCCTTAACTATTATTTCAAGCGGTTCAGGAATAAGCGCAAACAGAGTAATCTTAAATGGTAATAACACCTCAAAAAAAGACAACCCAAGATTGATACTTACTTACTCAAACTACTGAAAAATGTGTGGAATCGTTGCGTATATTGGACATCAACAAGCATATGGTGTTATCATTAAAGGATTAAAAAGATTAGAGTATCGTGGTTATGATAGCGCTGGAATAGCATTACACAACAATAGCGCTTTAACGATTTACAAAAAACAAGGAAAAGTTTTAGATCTTGAAAACCATATTAATGGACAAGACGTTAGTGGATCTATAGGTATTGGCCATACAAGATGGGCGACACACGGCCCTCCAAATGATGCAAACGCACATCCTCATTCATCTGGAAATGAGAATTTCTCATTGGTTCATAATGGCATCATTGAAAACTATTCAATCATAAAAAAAGAGCTCATTCAAAGAGGTCATAAATTTAAGAGCGACACAGATACTGAAGTGCTTATTCATTTGATTGAAGATGTATATGAAAAAAATGAAGGAACCTTATTTGATGCTGTTAGACTCGCTTTAAATGAAGTAATCGGTGCTTATGCAATTGTTGTAATCAACAAAAATGACCCCACTGAATTAATAGCCGCCAGAAAAAGCAGCCCTTTAGTTGTTGGAGTAGGTGATGGAGAATATTTTTTAGCCTCTGATGCGACTCCAATTGTTGAGTTCACTAAAAACGTTGTTTATCTAGAAGACAATGAAATAGCTCATATAAGCCTTAATAAAGGTCTTAAATTAAAGACTATTAAAAACCAAGAAAAAACACCCTACATACAAGAGCTAGAATTACATCTTGAAACTCTTGAGAAAGGTGGTTATGAGCATTTTATGCTAAAGGAGATTTATGAGCAACCTCAATCGATTCTTGACAGTATGCGTGGTAGGCTAAAGCCAAGGAAAAGCTTGGTGGCTCTTGGAGGAATTAAAGACTATGAAGATAAGATTGTCAATGCAAAAAGATTGATATTTGTAGCTTGCGGAACCTCTTGGCATGCTGGCTTAGTTGGTGAGTATTTATTTGAAGAATTGGCAAGAATACCTGTTGAGGTTGAATATGCCTCTGAATTCAGGTATCGAAATCCTATTATCAATGAAGATGATGTAGTAATTGCAATCTCACAATCTGGTGAAACAGCTGACACGCTTGCTGCCATAAAGCTGGCAAAAGAAAAGGGTGCTACTATTGTAGGAATTTGCAATGTAGTAGGAAGCTCGATATCTAGAGAAACACATTGTGGCTCTTACACACATGCCGGACCAGAAATTGGCGTTGCATCAACAAAAGCCTTTACTGCTCAAGTAACTGTCTTAACGCTTATGGCGTTAATGATTGGAAAGAAAAAAGGCGCCATTCCTGCAGCTCGTTTTAATAGACTACTGGTTGAATTACAGTCCGTCCCAGATAAATTAAAAGCTGCATTAAAACTAGATGCAAAAATAAAATCTATTTCTGAAAAATATAAAGATTCTACAAATGCTCTTTATTTAGGCCGTGGCATTAATTTTCCAGTTGCTCTAGAAGGAGCTCTTAAGCTAAAAGAGATCTCTTATATTCATGCTGAAGGATACCCTGCTGCTGAAATGAAGCACGGACCCATTGCGCTTATCGATGAGCAAATGCCTGTTTTTGTTATTGCTACTAATGATTCAAGCTACGAAAAAGTGGTTTCTAACATTCAAGAGGTTAAAGCAAGGAAGGGAATTATTATTGCTGTTGTTACTAAAGGAGATAAGGATGTGAAAGAAATAGCTGACCATGTTATTGAAATTCCCAGAATTGATCAAGTTTTAGTCCCTTTAATTGCTACAGTACCCCTTCAACTTTTAAGCTACCATATTGCCGTAATGAGAGGGTGTAACGTGGATCAGCCAAGGAACCTGGCTAAGTCGGTTACGGTGGAATAGTCACTAAGGGTATTTGTTTGATCTAACTGACCTAAAGCTCCTCTGTTACTTTTCTAGATATATTTTTTTCAGGCTTTGATTCTTTTACTTTAGTTCTTTTTCGCTTTGTATTTGATCTGCTCTTATTTGAGCTTGACATTGATGATGGTGGTGCTTTCTTGTCCTCTGATTTTTCTCTACCAAAAGTTAAATTAAATCCAAAATGCACCTGAGTATTCTTAACATTTTCAGGTAAAAATGCTGCTAAAATATTATCTGTCATTAAAAAAAACTCTGCAGGACCTGCATTAGCAGAAAATCCTAATCCAAGATTAGAATAGCTTCTGTTATATATGGAATAACTCGCTGTAGCAGAAAGCCAGTGCCTAAAATGATAGTTGTAAGCAAGGCCTATTCCAATACGAAACCTATTTCTTATAAAAGAGGAATACGTTGTTAGAGAAATAAAATTATTATGATCTACAATATATTCCATTGAAGCATAAAATTTAGTTCTAAGACTAGTTGAGTATGTAGGGTTTGAGTAAGTAAAATTATTTCTTAATGCATTTTCTACAGAGTCTTCTAAAATCTCCTTTAAAAACTGAACGCTAGTCCCAGACCCACCAAAAACCTCAACAGGGTTCTCTATTCCTGAATATGTATAATTCCATTGAGTAAGACTGGAATTACTGGTATAGCTTTTCCATCTGATAAAACCAATATCTAAGAGAGAACCCTCTAATAAAAGCTTATCGTTTATATGATAATTAAAACCTATATCAATCCCAACCCCTCTATTTTTTCTTCTAAAAAAATAATTATTATAAAATCCCTGCTCAAATCCAGCATCTTGATTCATCTCACTATTGGATACATCAATTGCTCCTATTCCTTCAGTAGAATCATCTATCATTAACAATGGTAAACCTGAAGTTCTAAATTCAAAATTCATATCAAAAGCCAATGCATGCGTCTGTTGATCAGTATGCATGCCCATATTACTTATCTGAGTGGTAAAGTTTTCCATACCATACAAATATTTAATTCTAGCACCATAAGAAAATTTATGATTTACATCATGTGCCCAATGAAAAGCATACTCTCTCCAATGAGTAAAATCCATTCCTAGCCCATCAAAGCTAGCCCTTCTTCCAAGTAAGTTTCTACCATTACCTTCAAGAGCCATTGTAACCAAATCTTCCGGGTAATTAAATGTATAATCTATTTTTTCTGTGACGTTAAAAGAATAATAATCTTTCTCATGCCTAAAGCCAAGAAAAAGTAAATCTGTGCTAAAATTTAAAACTAGAAAATTACTGGGCTTCATTTTTTTAATAGCATTATCCATGTCTGCCATAACAGAACCTGATGGCGTTTTATAGAAAAGATCATTAAATGAAAATCCAGTATTAAAAACAGACCCATATACTCTTGAAATAATAGGCAGCCCTATATCAAGCTTAGAGTCGGGTATAGATGCAGGGTCAACTTGAGTTATCTGAGGAATGGAAGGCATGTGATACATCACAAAATCCTGTTGCGCATTTGTTTTAAACAAAGACAACATTACAAAATACAATATAACTATTCTAACTTTCATTAAGCTCCTAATACATTCTTCCTGAGATCAAAAGTGCCATTGACACCCCAAGTTTGTAATCATTATAAATTTTCACTGCTTGCTGATTTGTATATCCTACTGTTTGGGCAGTAGCAGAAATAATCACATGCTTAGTACTATTCAATAAATCTACACAGGCAGAATTACAGGGGATCTCAGTGTATTTGACAGTTGATTCAATGACCTTCCCATTTGCATCTAAAATCCCAGATTCAATTACAATTTCATTATCTACCAATGAATAAATATTATTGAAATTACTGTCTAATAAATGAATAGATAAAGATGTTTCTAAAGGCCACCCATTGGTTGTAACAAATTTCACGACTGCTTCATCAATTTCAGTTCCATCGGCCCATAGATTATCAACTTCAAAATCAAATGGAAGCGTATCAGACATATTCCAACCTCCAGCATATCCTTCGAGAGGAATCTCTACCTCAGTGGAAATATTTAATTCACTTGTGTTTAATACAAAATTATTATTTATTAAAGAGCCTGGGTTTGTCTGTGCTGAAGAATTGAAAATTAAATATTTTGGAGTGGAATTAAACAATGTTGCTATGTTGCTGTTTGTTGAGTTTAATTCAATATTTGTTGTTTGTGTATTCCCTTCAACGGCTGGCTGATCAATAGCAGGAAAAGTATATGGTGGTGTTTGAGAATTATATTGAATAACATCAAGTGTATTACCATTTAAATCCGTTGAATAAAATTGTGAAAAAGTTAATCCAGCATTAAACCCAAAACTATTTTCTGCAGTAATACGAATAGTTGGGTCTGTAAACTGAAATGAACCTGCACTGCTTGTTGACTGAAACATATTTAATAATATTGAATCTTCTGGGATATTTAACTGCTGATTCTTTATGTCTCCATGTACTGCACTGTATTCTAATCCTGCTAAATCCATTGCTACACTAAAGGCGTCTGAAGAGGAAATATTTGCACCAGTACCAATAATAGTTACCGATAATTCAACCTGTAATTCATTATATCCTAAAGAACCTTGAGTTAGATCAACAAAATATCCATTGAGATCCTGATGTAGAGATCCTGTAGAGTTTGGAGCAATATT
>PVBE012839811.1_pt1 | contig 15507 bp, 17 predicted proteins | sample 1631181 | NCBI WGS metagenome assembly PVBE01 (sample SAMN08397723, study PRJNA350692) | Marine metagenome, whole genome shotgun sequencing project. | isolation source: water | place: Pacific Ocean | collected 2012-04 | reverse complement strand
CATTTCTTCGCTCCCTTTAATCTTTAAAATAAAAAGTTTTGGTGCTTTTTTCTACAATATATTTGGAAAGTTTTTTCATTATTTCCTTTAAAGAACTCCATGTTCTCTCCAATTCATTAGGATCGTTTGCTAACATTTTCCAAAAATTTGGAACTTCTGTAATTTGTCTTGCACTTTTTATCTCATCAAAAACTTCTTTAACTTTTCCTGTAGCTTCGTTTTCTGGGATTGATTTAAAGATTGGCATTTTTTCTCCTTATTTTTTTATTTAAATTTAATATCACTCCTATTATCAAAAGCACAAAGAAGGATGCTGTAAGCACACTTTTAACAATAGTCATCACGCTTGCAAACGAAACACTTGCTTCTGACACGTTTGGATAAGAGGTAAGAATGTTAACGATAAATATATTTTCGAAGTAATCAAACAGCCCTGCAGCCACAGGAATATAACAAAAGTAAAATAATTTAGAGTTCGTTTTCTGGGTTGTTAGAAAAAGCCAAGATAAGAGCAAGCTGCACGATCCTGCAAACAACCCCGGATAAATGAAATCTAACGGTAATTGCCTGTATAGATACAGCTCTCTACCATCACTACCCAAGGTATCAAGTAGTTTAATTGCGTATTCAAATGAATATCCTGTGGGTGATAAATCAAATAGATTTATTCTTGGTGCATATGTTGAGACTTGAGGAATTGTATATAGCAACATTATGAAATATACAATTATTGCTGGAATAATGAACACAAGCACCACCTTGCCAGTTGATATGCGCTGCATAAATAATAAAAGTTTCATATATTCACTTTATTCCCACTCGATAGTTCCTGGGGGTTTGGATGTAATGTCTAGGACTACCCTGTTGACACCCCGAACTTCACCAATTATACGGTTTGAGATCTTGCTAAGAATGTCATATGGAATATGAGCCCAGTCAGCAGTCATAGCGTCTTTGCTAGTTACCGCGCGAATTGCAATTACGTTTTCATATGTACGCTCATCACCCATCACGCCTACAGCCTTTACCGGAAGAAACACGCCAAATGCCTGCCATACTTTATCGCACCAATTAGCTTTATTGAGTTCTTCTAGAATGATGGCATCAGCCAGCCTTAATATATCGAGTCTTTCTTTAGTAATTTCTCCTAGAGTGCGTACCGCTAGTCCGGGACCAGGGAAAGGGTGGCGCCATATCATCGACTTTGGTAGCCCTAACTCTTCTCCAACGGCACGAACCTCGTCTTTGAACAGTTCGCGTAAAGGCTCTATCAGATCGAGGTGCAATCGATCACCAAGCTCTAGATTATGGTGTGTTTTAATAACGGCTGATGGGCCCTTGAAGCTAACAGACTCGATGACATCCGGGTACAGCGTACCTTGGGCCAGAAAATTTATATTGTCCAGTTTATTGGCCTCGTCAACAAACACATCGACAAAAGCAGGACCAATAATCTTTCGTTTCGCCTGTGGGTCATCTACGCCTCTTAGCTTTTCAAGGAAAAAGTCGGAAGCATCGACCATAATCACTTTCATTTTAAAATGCTTTGCATACGTTGACATGACCCTTTCAGCCTCACCTTGCCGCAACAGGCCGTTATCAACGAATATACATGTTAGCTGGTCCCCGATTGCTTCTTCCAAAAGCTTGGCTACCACCGAACTATCTACCCCACCAGACAGGGCACACAATACGCCGCCGTCTCCCACCTGGTTTTTTATCGATGCAATACTGTCTTTGACAAACGAGCGCATGGTCCAGTCACCTGTTAGGCCAGAGATATTGAAAAGAAAGTTTTCAAGCATTTTTTTGCCGTTAGGTGTATGGGCAACTTCCGGGTGGAATTGTATGCCCCAGATTCGTTTTTCTCGGTTCTCAATTGCAGCATAATGGGAGCCGTCCGTACTGGCACAGCCAGTAAAACCGCTTGGCGTTTTTTCTATCCTGTCCCCATGGCTCATCCACACGTTTTCTGTTTTATCAAGCCCGTGGAATAAGTCACATTCTGGGTTAAGTTCCATTTTGGCATGTCCGTACTCTCTTTTTGCAGAGGCTGAAACTTTCCCTCCTAGCACATGGGTGGTTAGTTGCATGCCGTAACAAATACCTAAAACTGGAATGCCGAGATCATAGACTGCCGTGTCGATTAAGGGAGCATCGTCTTCGGAGACATTTTTTGGTCCTCCGGAAAGGATTACGGCGCTTGGTTTAAACTCGGTTATCTTTGTTAGATCGGTGGTACAAGGGTAGATTTCGCAATAGACATGAAGTTCTCGAACACGTCTTGCAATAAGCTGGGTGTACTGCGACCCAAAATCTAATATTAATACCTTTTCATGAATTGTATCGCTCATGTCTGCGAATAGTTTGGAGCTTCTTTTGTTACTTGCACATCATGAACATGGCTTTCTTTCAACCCTGATGATGAAATCCGCACAAATCTACTTGTTTTGCGGAGTTCATCAATGTTAGCAGCACCGCAGTACCCCATACCAGATCGAAGTCCGCCGATCATTTGGTGCACCACAAAACCCAAATTCCCTTTGTAAGGAACACGACCCTCTACTCCTTCTGGTACCAGTTTTACTCCATTTACTGTACTCTCTTGGAAATACCTATCGGAACTTCCGTGGCTCATGGCACCAATAGATCCCATACCTCTATACTCTTTGTAAACCCTTCCCTGGAAAAGTATCTTTTCCCCGGGGGATTCCTCAACTCCGGCAAAGAGCGAGCCGATCATTACGGTGGATGCTCCTGCGGCCATTGCCTTCACAATATCGCCTGAATGCTTTATCCCACCATCGGATATAATCGGTATTCCATCCTTATCAGCTTCGTTTGCGCAGTCGTTGACTGCTGTAATCTGTGGGATTCCAACACCAGCAACAATACGTGTGGTGCAAATCGATCCTGGGCCAATACCTATTTTTACCGCATCAGCTCCTTTATCGATAAGATCTCTTGTCCCTTCGGTTGTTGCAACATTTCCGGCAATAATTTCAACATCGAGCTTGGATTTAAGTTTTTTTACTGTATCAATAACGGTTTTTGTGTGCCCATGGGCAGTGTCGACGACTAAGAAATCGCAACCGTAATGGACAAGCTCTTGTGCCCTTTCCAGGCAGTCTGATGCCACTCCAACGGCACCACCGACCCGAAGTCGTCCCTTTCCATCCTTTGTGGCAATGGGGTATTGAAGGGTCTTTTCGATATCCTTTATGGTCATTAAACCGGTAAGCCTGCCTTTTTGATCCACAAAGGGTAATTTTTCAATTTTGTGACGCTGCAGGATTTTTTTTGCTTCGTCTAGAGTTGTTCCATCTGGTGCTGTCTCCAACTTTTCTGCCGGTGTCATTACTTCTGATACTTTAAGTGACATGTCATCAATGAACCGAATATCCCTATTTGAAAGTATCCCCACCAACTTTTCTCCGTCAGTTACTGGAAACCCAGTAAAACCATATTTTTTAACCAGACTAAGCGCGTCGTTCACGGTATGATCTTGCGAAATTGTAATTGGGTCTACAATCATCCCTGTGACATATCGTTTTACTTTGTCGATTTCTTTTCGTTGGCGCTCAATCGATAAGTTTTTATGAACTACTCCTATTCCACCCTCCAAAGCTAAAGCTATGGCCAGGCTAGCTTCAGTGACAGTGTCCATTGGAGCAGAGACTAATGGCAGACTTAGGTTTATTGTTTTCGTTAGCCTAGCGTTGGTATCTACATCTGCAGGCAGAGTTTTTGAATAGTTTGGAACCAAGAGAACATCGTCGAATGTAAGTGCGAGTCGAATATTATTAAACTTGTCACCCATCGCCTTATCCTACTAATAGTTGGACCGAATAGTCCGCGCCGGTCCTACTTCGCGGATTGTAAGGCTATTACTTATAATTAATACTGACAAATAGCGCAAGTACTTAGCATTGAAATAATTGACTAATAAGATGTTGTAGGATTTGAAACTGGCTTGACATTACTAGTAAACTTGGAATAAAACTGGCGCATGGTTACATGTAATGAGACATTATGAGTATTTTGTAACGTACATAAAGAAGGTAATTTATACTCAGAAGTACTCAAAGATTAATTTTTTAAAGAAAAAGGATCAAGATTGTGAACGTTTTTGTTATCCATGGACCTAACCTAAATATGCTTGGCAAAAGAGAGGTGTCTGTTTATGGAGACGTGGACTTGGAAACAATTAATACGACAATTATGGCTCGTTCTGAAGAGCTGGGCTTGGTCACCCGAATAGAGCAGAGTAACCACGAAGGAGCTATCGTGGATCTTATTCATCGTGAAAGCAAGTGGGTTGATGTATTGATAATTAATCCTGGTGCCTATACACATACATCCATCGCTATACGCGACGCCCTGCTTTCCATTGACAAACCGGTAATAGAAGTTCATTTGTCCAACATCTTTAAGCGGGAGTCGTTTAGGAGCAATAGTTATGTATCCGACATTGCAGTCGGTTTAGTTTCAGGATTTGGATTGCATAGTTATACAATGGCTCTTGATGCGGCGGTGTCAATAATCAAGGGTTGATATTATGGTTCTCCAGTCACCAGAGAAAGCTGTGACATTTTATCTGGCCCGTCGAGAAAAGCTAATAGGGAAGATGTGTGCGGAAGAACTACCAGCTCTCCTTATCACCGATTTGGCAAATGTCCGTTACCTATCAGGGTTTACTGGGTCTAGTGGGCACTTATTGGTAACTCCCGAAACTATATGGTTTATGACAGATTCCCGTTATACCACACAAGCTGAAAAACAAATCTGTGATGTGAAAATAGTTGAGTATAAAGAAGAAGTTAAGAGTATTGTCGAGGTTTTGGAAGACAATAATATTAAGGAAGTTGGTTTTGAATCAGAACATATTTCTTCAGCTAAATATGATGAGCTCTTATCAAAGCTTGGAACAATAAAGCTCAAACCGACCAAGAAGTTAGTAGAAACAATAAGGATAACCAAAGATGAGTTGGAGATGACGGCTATCCGTAAATTGATTTTCATGTTGGAACAAGTATTCCCGCATGCTAGAGATCTGGTACAGCCTGGAACTGAAGAAAGACAAGTGGCTATAGAACTTGAATACAGACTTCGTAAACTTGGTGCCGACGGCCCAGCTTTTGACTTTATTGTTGCTTCTGGTGAGCGCTCAGCAGTTGTACATGGAGTAGCTTCTGACAAAGTAATCCAAAAGGATGAGATAGTGATATTGGATTGGGGGGCGAAAGCATGGGGATACCACTCAGACAATACGAGAACACTGTCCACCGGGGAAGTTGGTGAAGAACTAAGGGATATATACAAAATTGTCTGGGAAGCAAACCGTGCTGCTATTGAGTCTGTCAAACCTGGCATAGAATTAAAAGCCATAGATGATGCAGCGAGGAATATTATCAAAAAATCTGGTTATGGTGAGTTTTTTGTCCATGGAACTGGACATGGGGTTGGTTTGAATATTCATGAGCAACCAACTGTTTCATGGAAGGGTAATGCCGCAGCTAAACCTGATATGGTATTTACCATTGAGCCTGGAGTTTATGTCCGCGGTACAGGAGGCGTGAGATTGGAGGACATGGTTTTGGTTACAGAAACTGGGTGCGAAGTTCTTACAGGGCGAATAGCCAAACCATCAGTGCTAATCTGATAAAATTAAATGGTGTTCTCTCTCTACTCTCTACCTCTGCTATTCTGTCCAGCCAATCCAAAAATTGCCCACTCCAGTCATTCTGAAGGGTTTGCTGCAGTTTGGGGAATAAAAACCTCTGACCTTTCATGAAACCTTGCGACTGGTGAATGTTTCGAGTAGTCTTGAGCTAATCTGATAACCAAATACGAACTTATTTGAAGTGAAGAAACTTATAGCGGTATATCCCGGGTCATTTGATCCAGTTACTTATGGACATTTGGACATCTTACGCCGCAGCATCAAAATTTTTGAGAAAATAGTCATTGGGATAACAGATAATCCACGCAAATCCCATCTATTCAGCATAGAGGAACGGATAGGATTTTTGGAGAGGGCCACAGAGGATTTGACAACTGTTTCAATAACTCACTTTAATTGTTTGCTGGTCGATTTTGCCAGCCAGATTGGTGCTAACGCTATTATCAAAGGGCTTAGGGCACTGTCAGATTTTGACTATGAACTTCAAATGTCTCTAACAAACCGCAGGCTCAATAAGGATGTGGAAACCTTTTTCATGATGGCCAGCGAAGAGTCCTCTTTTGTTTCATCAACAATGATAAAAGAAATAGCCGCACTGCAAGGTGATATCAGCTCGATGGTGCCAGATTTTGTTGAAGAGGCTATCGCAGACCGATTATCAAAAAAACCAGGCGATCAGTAGGTATTACTACTTTATTAACCTAATTTGGTTGAGGAAAAAATGAGTTTATCCGAGCGAGTCAATAAAATTAAGCCTTCTCCTACAATGGAAATTACAGCTAAAGCTAAATCCATGAAAGAGAATGGTATAGATATTATTGGCTTTGGTGCAGGCGAACCAGATTTTGATACACCAGATTTCGTAAAGGATGCTGCAAAAAAAGCATTGGATGAAGGGAAAACAAAATATACGGATGCCCCCGGTTTGCCAAAACTCCGTGACGCTCTTATTGACACCTATAAACGTGATGAAGGATTGGATTACAAGAGAAGTGAATGCATTATTTCTCTGGGAGGTAAACATGCCCTGTACAATATTTTTCAGGCAATTGTTTCAAGTGGTGATGAAGTTATAATTCCAACTCCTTACTGGGTTTCTTACCCCGATCAGGTTCTTTTAGCTGATGGGGTTCCTATATTTCTCGAAACCAGAGAAGAGGATAACTTCCTTTTTACCGCAAAAGCGATAGAAGCCTTGGTAACAGATAGGACGAAGGCTATTGTAGTTAACTCCCCTTCGAATCCGACTGGGAATGTATATGACCAAGCAACATTGGAAAGTATTTGCCAAGTAGCAATAAAAAATGATTTGTGGGTTATAAGTGATGAAATATATAAAGATGTTTACTATGGTAAAAACAAACTTCGCTCATTGCCGGCCATTTGCCCGGAAGCTTCTTCAAAAACACTAGTTTGTAGTGGTCTTTCCAAAAACTTCTCAATGACTGGCTGGAGGGTAGGTTGGACGTTAGGTGATGAGAGTGTTATCAAAGCAATGATCAAGATTCAAGGCCAATCCACCTCAAACCCTGTCACTTTTGCCCAGTATGGTGCAATTGCAGCTTTAGAGGCTGGCCCTGCCCATGTTGGTGAATGGCTTAAAGCATTCCGTAATCGTCGTGATACTCTGCTTAAAGTACTAAAGCAAATTGATGGTATATCTTGCCTCAAACCAGAAGGGGCATTTTACCTCTTCCCCAACATTTCTGGGCTGTACGGGAAAGAATGGAGTGGAGGTAAGATTATGAACTCTTATGATGTCACACGGTTTCTATTAGAGCAGGCCAGAGTTGCTGTGGTGCCAGGTGCTCCATTTGGTGCTCCTAACAACATACGCTTTTCCTATGCCTTGAATATTGATGATATAAACAAAGGTATAGACCGAATAAAAGAAGCTGTGGCTTTGTTAAAATAAGTCTCTGGGTTAACAGTTTTATTGGGAGGTATTTACTTATGCTGAAAGAAGGTGGAAAAGCTCCGCTGTTTAATTTACTCGACCAAGATGGAGAAAAAAAGTCGCTTAAAGATTTTGATGGGAAAAAAGTCGTGATTTTCTTTTATCCAAAGGCTAATACCAGTGGATGAACTGTAGAGGCATCCGAGTTTCGTGATGCTATAAAGGAGTTTAAAAAGAAAGGTGCTGTTGTAGTAGGAATAAGCAGAGATAAGCCTGAGGCTCAAAAAAAGTGGGCAGACAAGCTTGGTTTACAGTTTCCTCTGCTTTCTGATCCAGAAGGTAAAGTACACCAAAAGTACGGGGCTTGGGGCGAGAAGAATATGTATGGGAAAAAATCAACCGGGCCTCTACGGTCAACCATTATCGTGGGAAAGAACGGGAAAATATTAAAAGCGTCTTATAAGGTAAAAGCAGCTGGTCAATCAGCAAAGGCTTTAGAGTCTTTATAAAGCAAATTTATATTTTGCTGTCTTGCCCTTACGCGTTATTTGGATCGACCCTTAGCGGCTTTGCCGTAGACTATGTTTGTGTGGAGATAGAGAGCGTATGCCTTTGGAAAGCTTTTACTTATAACGGTAGGTTATACGACCTCTGGTTAAATCGTATGGGCTGAGTTCGAGGCGAATTTTATCACCCGGTAGGATGCGTATAAAAAATTTGCGCATCTTACCAGAAACATGTGCTAGCACCTCAAAATCGTTTTCCAAGGCAACTTTGAACATGGCATTTGGAAGTGACTCTAAAACAGTTCCTTCAGCCTCGATAGCTTTGTCACTTCTATCTTTTTTTGGCCTATCTTCTGTATCGCGATCGTCGGCACCAAACACCTTTTTCTTTCGCTTCTTGGCTCCTGGTTTAGCCATACTTTTATTATTCCTATTCTACTATCGTCGCACAAAACGCAGGCGAAGAGTCTAAACTATACCTAACGTAAATTCAACTTTCATTTTGATTTCACGTTATAATATAGAAAGTAACTTATCCCTTAGTTTATACACGGTGAAGCTTAATAAAAGTTTAAGCCGAAGACAACAAATATGAAGTTAAGCAAGTTTGTCACTGATGATGAGGTAACCATCCTTAGGATCAGTGGTAAAGTGATCTCAAATTATCTGGACCAGCTAAAAAGTGGACTAGACTCTGAGATCGACGAGGTTGCTCGAAAAGCACACCTCATAATTAATTTAAAGAATATAAAAGTGATTGACTCAATATCCGTTGGTTTGTTTATTAGCAGGTCTCGATCTGTGAAAAAGCGGGGAGGGAAGATGCTTTTCTGTGAGCCGCAACTAGCAACAAGAGAACTATTCGCCATGGTTGATACAGAAAATTGGCTCGAAGTACACAGCACAGAAGAGCAGGCTCTTATTACAATGAGAAATGGCGAAGACTGAACTAGGTAGTCTAGTGCAAACCTGCCAACAGTAAAACTTGAAAAAAACTTAAACTAGATGTGGTATTGGGTAAGTCAGGAAACTTAAAGAGCTACGTCGCCTCTCTCGCCGGTTCTGATTCTCATCGCCTCTTCTACCGGTACAATAAAAATTTTTCCATCACCTATTCTCCCGGTTTGAGCTGATTCAGATATGGCCACAACCACGTTCTCTACCATGTCGTTGGGCACCACAACCTCTAGCTTAATCTTTGGCAGAAAATCTACCACGTATTCAGTACCTCGGTAGAGTTCTGTGTGGCCTTTTTGCCTTCCAAACCCTTTCACTTCAATGACAGTTAAACCATGGACTCCAATTTCATTAAGCTTGTCCTTAACCTCATCGAGTTTGAAAGGTTTGATTATAGCTTCAATCTTTTTCACTTTTTCCCCTGATTTACCCTTCTTTGAAAGGTATTTTGCGTATACCTTTCTGCTTCCAATGGATAGTTGAAAAAACTAAAAAGCGGCGAGCATGTTGACCCGCCGCTTAACTAATTAGAGTTATCACTTCAATTCGCCATCGCAACCAAAGCAACACCCAATTCACCCTCGAGCTCTTTTATTTTGGAGATCTGCTCCTCGCTGAGCATTGCCGGTTTAAAGTCGTGAATGGTGTAAGCAAGCAAAGTATTCCCAAGCTCTTTTTCAAGATCTTGTACCGATTGCAGACTCTCATCCTGAAGGCTAGATAGGCTAGCTAACATGGCTTTTCTCCTATATCAATTCCTGATTTACCGACATTTTATCACATATAAGGATGACTACACAATGCGACACCGTAAAAAAAGAAAGGAAATTCCTATCAACTTACGAGGTGCATTTAACAAGAAGGAAGACCTGTTCTTTATTCATTTCCGAAGCTGACGGATGATATCGAATATATCGCAGAGGGAATGTCACTCACTGCTACTATATTTAATAGCGTCTCCATAGCCAATGAGCGAATTCCAACAGTTATCTAATCAATTGATGCCATCTTCTGCACAGATCACGCTTTTAACATCATCTGTTCCAAATCTTCTTAGCATAAAGAATGCTGTGTTGTGATATGACGATTAATAACTTTGTGCCAGGGTAATATTGTTTGAGGTGCTTGGCGTTGAACACAAGGCGCTTAGCAAAAAATGTGCTCTTTCTAATTTGTGACTCTGGAATTTTCGATTCCTCTATTTTTACCATACAACTTCTTTTGCCAAGTCTCGAAAGGTATTTTGTCAGCCACTGTCTCATGACAAGACTCACATTCCTGTTTTAGATTATTTCCCTTTTTATCTACCATGCGTTGATTGTGACATCGAAAGCATCCTTCGTCTCTGGAATGTTGATTTTGATTTTGATAATAATCCCAGCCAATGTTCATACGGGGGTAGAGGTATTTCCTTGCTTCCGCACTTATAAATTTAATGATGTTATCCGCCTCTTTCTCGTGGGGCCACGCAGCCATAATTTCGGCAGTAACCTTGGTCTCTATGCGATCCTTAGGTACGCTGGAGGCACCTTCGAGTGCTTTTATTGTGACGAGTTTGGCATATGGCAACGATTGATCCACAACACCCTTTAGCAGCAATTCATTGGCCAATCGCTCAATAGTTTTAAAATTGTGGCCAGTTCTGTTATGGCAGTCCACGCAATCCATTGCGCGCATATTCCCATTGCCTTTAATCGTGTATATAGGACGGCCCTTACTGGTCCTCCTTACCTTCTCGATTGTTGGTGGAGTTTCTCCTTCTTTTGACCATGTTCTGGTCTCACGAGGAGTTATGGCTTCGATCCAAACAATATTTCTTCGATCTGGATCAGTGGTGTAATAACGTACCTGAAGGTCTTTTGAACCATGCGCATGTATACCTCTCGTCGCGCCTTTTTCGGAGGATCCGACATTCAGCACAATGGCTGATATAAGCTTGTTACTACCCTCGTTATCCCTATAGGTTGTGTACAACGACATTCTTTTCGGATGTGTCCTCTTGGTGTCATGGCAATTCTGACATGTGTCTTCGGAGGAGGGCAGCGATTCAACCGGTGCTGGAATGGGCCGTTCGAATTTATCAAGTGCCAGTGATATTATCTGCCAGGTGCCACGCATTTTTGCCACGAAAGCCCCTTCGAGTCCTTCGCCCACATGGCAATTGACGCACTTAACGGTTGCATGACCCGAGGCTGCGTGGGTGACTGCCTCAGGTTCCATAACGGAATGGCATGTCTGACCGCAAAACTTTGATGAATCCATAAAAGTTGCCGCCTGAATGCTGCTTATGGCAACAAAAGCTACAAAAGTGAAAATGGCCACACCAAACAGTATAAGCGCTTTCCTCTCATTCCTTATATTGAATTGGTCAACCCAGAACGGCTCCTTTCCAACGTTCCCTTTGAAAATGAGTTTACCGATAACAACCAGGCCTATCCCAGCAAAAGGAATCATGGGCAGACCTAGAAATCCCATGGCTCCTACATATGGATTGATGGACTCCGCGCTGGTCATATAGATCAAGAGAAAAAAGATACAAAGGATGATTCCGCCAGCCGTCAGCACACCTCCGATTGCGCTTACCGGATTCGACGCAATCCATATCAGTGCCGACCGCAGCTTGCGGTTAAGCCATGAGCTGGGCATCATACTCCTCTAAATAAATTAACGGCATTAGCTGCTTTTGGAAGTTCACCTGTTCTTTGGAATCGGGTCATTTCTTAGCATCTAGTGTTTGCTTTAAGACACGATTCCATGGTGGTGTGGACAGCCCCCGATACAATTTCGCCGCTTCCCCTGATTTGAGCGATTTTATCGTTTCTTTGTTGGAAGCTGGCCTAAACCACTTATGCCAGTCACTCTTAAGCAGAGTTTCGATATAAGCGGTTGCTTTCTTGTCATCGAGTTTCAGGACGGCTGGAATGAACTTCATGTAGAAGTGTTTTCCGACCTCGTACATGCCGTGCCACCACGCATAGTCCGGTCCCATCATGGCCGCTCCATGTCTTGCCCTGCGTCCTTCGTGATGCCACAGTTCCCAGTAAATCCACTCCACCTGGTTGCTGAACTTAGCTTTGTTCTTGAGCGAGCCGTTCCTTTTCAAAATGGTCATAATCTCCTTGGCGGGCAAGCCAAATTTTTGGTCATAGAGATTCACAAGACTATCAAACTGGTAATAGAATCCTTCGACGAAACGCTTGCCATGGCAAGCCTGACAGACGTCTAGCATCTTGTCCCGCTTTTCCTTCCCATTTTCCTTTGGTTTGCTGATGGGAGGTCTTAGATTCCAGGAGATGCGCGCACCCACGTCATGCGTTGGTTTCTGTTTCTGTGTGGCACTCATGTGGCATGTTGCGCAAGTTGGCGCTTTAAAATAGTCTACTCCAACAACCCATTTATCCTTTTTCATGTTCATTTCGTCGTTATCTTTGGCGGCACGATAGGCTATGCCGTGTTTAGATTCCTCATAGATCTCTTTTTGAGGATGATCCGGTCCTAGGTGGCATTTACCGCAGTTTTCTGGTCTTCTTGATTGCTCTTTGCTAAAAGCATGTCTGCCATGGCATGCGTTACATGACCCTTTGGAACCGTCCGGGTTAATCCTTCCAATTCCACTATTTGGCCAACTCCCCTTCGCAAGTTTGTTAGGACTGGTAGGGTCTATCTTGACCTTGGAGCCATGACAGCCCTCACAGCCTGTTGTCACCGCCGGTTGGCCAACCATCACGCCAGCCAGGTAGTTATCCAGCGATGCCAGTATTTCCCCCGCTTTGGCATGATGCGACTGCGCGACTTCGTCTTGCTGTTTTTCATGGCATTTACCGCAGTCCTTTGGTGTCACGAGAGTTGCGATTGTTAACCCCTCATGCATGAAAGCGTCCGGGTCATCATTTGCTGCCTGATGACAGCTGTAGCAGGTCACGTTTCGCTTGCTATGGGCAGACTCGGCCCACTGATTGTAAAGACCGGGATTTTCCTGCTTGTGGCATGTCATACATTTGCCTTTTAACTTTTCAACCGTCGCTTCTCCGGCATGGGCAGGAGAAGTTAATGCTAAGAGCGCAGAAAAAATTATTAAAAGACGTTTCATGCGTACAATCCTTTCATTCAGACTAGTTATAGGGGCTTTCGCAATGTTCTGCTTGATTCAGTCCGATGACTTCTGAGTCAGGATCAGGGCGAAGCCCTACAAGCAGGTCCACTACTTTGAGGATGATCGCGCTGCCCACGAAGCAAAAGATCAGCGTCGCTATTGTCGCTTCTATCTGAATCCATAGCTGTGCCGGATTGCCTTCCAAAAGCCCCCTGGCCCCGGTTGGGCCTGTTATACTGGTCGAGGCGAATATCCCCGTGGCGAGAGCTCCCCAAGTTCCCCCAACTGCATGAATGCCAAATACGTCGAGTGCGTCGTCATAACCCATTTTGTGTTTGTAATACACCGCGAAATAGCATAGAACACCGGCTAATGTGCCGATCACAACGCTTGCCATAGGCGTTACAAAGCCTGCCGCAGGTGTGATTGCCACCAGCCCAGCGACTGAACCTGAGGCTATGCCTATGGCTGTGGGGCTTTTACCATGAATCCACTCAATCCCTAGCCAGCTAAGGGCAGCAGCAGCAGCAGCAGTATTGGTGGCTAAAAATGCGCTTGCCGCCAGCCCATCGGCCGCGACTGCTGATCCTGCGTTAAAGCCAAACCATCCGAACCATAACAAACCTGCTCCTGTGACCACCATGGGGACGTTGTGGGGAATGATTCGCACGTTACCATAACCAATTCGTTTCCCCAGATACATGGAGGCGGCCAGCCCCGATATGCCTGAGGCAATATGCACAACCGTTCCACCAGCAAAGTCAAGGGCTCCTATCCGCGCCAACCATCCACCGCCCCAGACCCAATGGGCCAATGGAGCATAGATGAAAGTAACCCACATAACGGAAAACAGAATGAATGCTCCAAACTTGAATCGCTCAGCATAGGATCCCGAAATGAGAGCAACGGTGATTACTGCGAATACGCCCTGGAACACGACGAATAGCGAGTCGGGGATTGTCAACCCCATGTTTATATTTGGGGCCACTTCAGATCCTGGCAGGGGAATGCCGCTTAATCCAAGATGCGCGAGGCTGCCAATGACTCCGCTAATATCTTCACCAAAAGCTAATGAGTAGCCCCAAAGAACCCAGACAATGCTTACAAGAGCGAGGCTTGTAAATGAGTACATGATGGTGGAGAGCACATTTTTTGAACGGCTCAGCCCTCCATAAAAAAGCGCAAGCCCAGGCAACGTCATCAACACAACCATGGCCGTGGCTGCCAATACCCAGGCGACAGAGCCGGAATCAATTGCCGGGAGTGCCTCCTCAGCAAACGCGATGTCAGTGTTTAAAAGCAACCATATTGATGATATGAAAAAATAGATTAATAGATTCGTCATTTCCTTCTCCGTTAAATAGCTTCTTTGCCGCGTTCGCCGTTGCGAATGTGCACCATTTCTTTAGTTGCCGAGACAAAAATTTTGCCATTTCCTTTTTTTTCCATTGAGACCGCCAGCATTATTTTTCTATGGCGCTCTCAACCGGCTTTTCTTTAAGAACCACATTGTTTTCCATTTTGGTCGGAAACCGATGGTATGCTAGGTGTCCTTTCTGCTCTGCCTCCTAATCTTATTCCTACAAAGTTTGTGCCAAAAATAAATACCTAACATATCAGTATGTTACAAGCAAAAGGTTGTGCGGTTAAGACAAAAGTGACACATATGACAAAGAAAAAAATGACACTTAAGTGTTATAATTGTTAAAGAGATAAAAGAGTGCAGGCCTTAATAAAAACATAACTTCCAACAACAGGTATCTGGAGTTTTTCTTTCAGGCAGGGCAACCGTATTTATATACAACTATTGGACTCAACAACCCTTATATTGTTTTCTCACACATTCTCGAGTAAGTTTCTGTGCAGCAGAAATTTCGGCTGGGGTCATTTTCTTCGCAACCATATCTCTGTTTTTAGCTGCATTCTTATCCCCAGAAGATACGCGATGTTTACCCACATGTAAGCATAAACCATATTCTCTGGAACACCTTGTCCATTGTAGTAATTACCACCAAGGTTGTTCTGGGCGCCGGCATACCCCTGTTCGGCAGAAAGTGTCAACCACTTAACAGCAGTCTTAAAGTCTTGCACAACACCTAGTCCATTGTAGAACATCTCACCGAGGTTGTTCTGGGCATCGGCATGCCCCTGTTTGGCAAGTGGTTTGAATTCACGCAGAGCAGTTTTGTAATCACCTCTTTTATGAGCAGCAAAACCCTTATCGAGATCAGCACTCCAACTCACCCCCGCACTTCCTAAGAGTACGGCAAGGGTAGTCAGTAAAGTAATCGCTGTGCGTCTCATAAAAATAAGTTTAGCTGGTATGGGAATAGTTGCAGTCAAGATAAAATGGAGAAACGGTGAATTTTTT
>PVBE012286560.1_pt1 | contig 15507 bp, 8 predicted proteins | sample 1631181 | NCBI WGS metagenome assembly PVBE01 (sample SAMN08397723, study PRJNA350692) | Marine metagenome, whole genome shotgun sequencing project. | isolation source: water | place: Pacific Ocean | collected 2012-04 | reverse complement strand
GCAATGACAGGTCCTGCTTCTATTGAAGGAGTATTAGTTCCTGCAGGTACTTCAACTGTTTATGACCAAATTCTTGGTACAAACATTAGACGTCCTTTCTTACATGTAAGATATAGAGCTTCTCAAGCTGATGATAGAAGAATGAAATCATGGCTAACTGGTTCAGTTGGTGGTGCATTTACATCTTCTTTAGATGCAATGGAAGTTAACTTCTTATCTGAAAGATGTTTAGTAACTCAAGCTAGAAACAACTTTGTATTATTCAAAGGAGTTTAATTACTTTTAAAGATACGGGTGCTTCGGCACCCAGTGTCTTTATTTAACTATTTAATTATATTATATTATGTCAAAAACAAAAGAAAATAAACTTTCTTCTCATGCAGAAGAAGGTTGGGAAATAAAAGATAGACATTACTTTTTAAAAGGTAATCAAAAACCTTTAACGCTAACAATTCCATCTAGGCATACTAGGAAACATCCTTTATTATGGTTTGATGAAGAATTAGGGGCGCAAAGAGAATTAAGATATGCTACAAATCAACATTCTGTATTTGTAGATGAACAAAAAGGGGAATCAACAATGGGTCATATCACATTTGAAGATGGTGTGATGCATGTTCCTAAAAAATATCAAAGTTTGCAAAAAATGCTTTCTTTATATCACCCTTTGAAAGGGCTTAAATATCAAGAGCATGATGCGGTTGAAGTTGCTAAGGATGAATTAGTTGATTTAGAATTAGAAATTATGGCTTTAAATGCTGCAAAAAATATGGAGATAGAACATGTTGAGGCTATTCTAAGAGTTGAAAGAGGTACAGTAGTAAATGAAATGACTTCTAAAGAATTAAGAAGAGATATTCTTTTATTTGCTAAAAGAAATGCCAGACTATTTATAGAATTAGCTCAAGATGAGAATGTCCAATTAAGAAATTTTGGTATTAAAGCTGCTGAGTCAAATATTATATATTTATCTCAGGATCAACGTAGTTTTCATTGGGCATCTAATGACAAAAAACTTATGACAATTCCTTTTGATGAAAATCCATATTCAGCCTTTGCTGCATATTTAAAAACTGATGAAGGGGTAGAGGTTTATAAGTCTATTCAAAAGAAAATGAAATAACAAATATTGTAATAAAGTAGCCATTTAGGTGGCTACTTTGTTATTATCATAATATAACTAACATGGCGATAAACGTAGATAAGGTTTATAAAACAGTCTTATTAATACTAAATAAAGAACAACGAGGGTATTTAACGCCTTATGAGTTTAATAATATAGCAACTCAGGTTCAATTAGAAATATTTGAAACCTATTTTGAAACAATAAATCAACAGCTACGTGTGCCCCAAAATGAAAGTGAATATGGGGATCGTTATAAGACTGTAGAAGAAAAATTAGATATTTTTAAAGAATTAGGAACAGGTACTTATACTCCAGTACTTAATGGTGAGGATATTTTCAAAATTCCTACTACTTCCAACACACCTGGTGGCACACAAACCTTTGCCACTGTCAACGGGCAGACCGCCTATACTCTAACAACAATTACGCAAGCGCAGGTAGCTACAAGTAGTGTAGTAGTAACTCTAGATGGGGTTGCTTATACTAATTATAATATTACTGCAGGAGTATTTAATTTAACTGCCGGTGCTATTGCCACAGGTTCTACTTTATTAATAACTCTATATCCTCAAAATTTTTATAAGTTAGGGACGGTATTATATAAAGATGATAGAGAGGTGCAAGCAGTTCAAAGAAATGAATTGGCACAAATGAATATGTCGACTATCACTAAGCCTAACGCTTACTTTCCTATATATCTATATGAAAATAATGAAATAATAGTATATCCTCAATCAATAAATGCTGATATAACTATGTCTTATGTAAGGAAACCTAATGATGTATCTTGGAATTTTACTTTAGGAGGCTCTAATCAATATGTTTATAACCCTACTACTTCAGTAGATTTTGAATTAGATGTATCAGAGCAAAGCACAGTGATATTAGAAATATTAAAATATACTGGGGTTACAATTAAAGACCCTTCAGTAATACAAGCTGCAGGACAAGAATTAGCAGCTAATGAAATAAATGAAAAACAATAATAAATTATGGCAAGTGTAATACAACCACCTAATAGCGGTTTAATAACTGAAACAGCACAACAATATTATCAAGGCTCACAAGGCTTTAGAAGTACAGATTCAGCTCTTCCTAATCAGACTTTTGTTACAACATTTAATACAGATTTATATTTTGGTAGTTGGAATCCGGCTGATGAAAATTATTCTTTAAATAATTTTAAAATTTATACTAGTGCTACTGCTATACCTGGCAGTTGGTCTGAATATACATCTGCTTATACTGTAACCAATAATACCATTCAAATAACAGGCGCGTTACCAGCTAATACCTATGTAGTAGTACAATTAAAAATATTAAGCGGTGGTAAATATGGAACCACAGAAGCAGAAAAAGCATATGGAGAGGCTGTAGAAGATAATTATGGGGGATACCAGTATATTAAACTTAATGATATAGTTAGTAATTTTCTAGTAGGATATGTAGGGCAAAATAAATTATTACCTAATGCTAAAAGAACAGACATAATTTTCCATGCTAAAAGAGCTATGCAAGAATTTAGTTATGATACGTTAAAAAGTATCAAATCTTCTGAATTAACTATTCCCGCTAGTTTAACATTAGTATTACCACAAGATTATGTAAATTATGTAAGAACCTCTTGGGTAGATCAGCAAGGAGTACAGCATATTATTTATCCTACTAATAATTTAACTACAAGCCCATATTATACACCTGCGCAAGATGCCGCAGGTATACCTACTCAAGACAATTTTGGCAATGAAATTGAAGGTACATCTATCACACAAGAAAGATGGCATACAGCTAATGATAAACTTATCAATGGTGCATTTGTATTAGATGATTTTACTAATGATTTATGGGCATATAATTGGGATTATACAGGTAATTGGATGGGTGCTAGTTGGGGACAATTATATGGACAAAACGCACAATATGCTCAAGCTAACGGGTGGTTTAATATTAATGAAAGAGATGGCTTATTATCTTTTTCAAGTAATTTAGCGGATAAATTAATAGTATTTGAATATTTATCTGATGGATTAGCATATGATTTAGATAGCCGAGTGCCTAAATTAGCTGAAGACGCAATGTATGCTTATATATTATATGCTCTTATCTCTACTAGAATTGGGCAACCAGAATATATAGTTCGTAGATTAAAACAAGAGAAAAGTTCTAAATTAAGAAATGCTAAAATAAGATTATCTAATATTAAACTTGATGAAATAGTTCAAGTGATGCGCGGTAAATCTAAATGGATAAAACATTAAATTAAATGGCAGAATCTAAAAATAGTTTTATAAGATCCAAAATGAATAAGGATCTTGATGAAAGATTAATCCCTAATAATGAATATAGAGACGGACAAAATATTGCTGTATCTAGATCAGAAGGAAGCGATGTTGGTGCATTAGAGGCTATTTTGGGTAATACTTTAATGTATGCAAATGCTAATTTAGAAATTATAGGAGTTCTTACTGATGAAGCAAATGGTTATATATACTATATGTTAACTAACCACACCACTAGCTCTATTATTAGTGATAGTGCTGGAATATGTCAGATTTGTAGATACAGCCCTAGTAGTAATGAAAATATTATATTAGTAGGTGGAACAGCTGCAGGTAATGGAAGTTTTTTAAATTTTTCAACCCAATCTCGTATATATGGTATTAATTTAATTGAAGATTTATTATTTTGGACAGATAATAGAAATCAACCAAGAAAAATAAATGTTAGAACTGCTGTATCTAATCCAGGGGCGACTGGATATTATCAAACTGAACAAAGTGTTTCAGTATGTAAGTATTCCCCTTTTTTAGCTCCAGCTGTTATTGATTTAAGGGTTCAAGCGCCTATGTATTCTTCTGCGATTATTAGTCCTTCTACTATGTCAGATGCGCAGGATTTGTCATATGTGCGTATTAATTTACAAGATTGGACTACAGAAAATTTAGATGTTACAAGATATAGAAATGGGGATGAAATAACACAGGCTACAACAACAGGGGAGTGGACAGCAGCAAATGCAGCTAGTACTGGTGCATGGTGTTATTATGATTTTGAATTAGCTAATGGCGTAATTTATGGAAAACTTTATAATAAATATGCTGTAGAAGATTCTAGAGGATTGGCGCCTTATGGATATAGTCTTCCAACTGATGCAAATTATACGTCTCTTATTTCAGATACTGGGGGCGGTGCAGCTGCTGCTAATGTCCTAAAGTCAATTGAATATTGGGATACAAGTGGGGGTAATGAAGGAGGAACTAATTCTTCTGGATTTGATGGATTACCAGCCGGTGAAGTTGATTCGAGTGGAACTTTTAGTAAAATAGGAGGAACTGCTACGAATACTGCCACTTTTTGGACTAGTAGTACTTCAGACGATTATTTAACATTGCCCGCAGATAATACTACAGGGGCGGCATTAACATCTGGAGGGTCTACCGCAGCTGATATGGGCGTGGGAAGATCAGTAAGATTATTAAGAGATGCGAGTTATAAAGGATGGAATGGAGACCCTGAATTATTAAAAGATAAATTTGTAAGATTTAGTTATAGATTTAAATATGAAGATAATGAATATTCATTAATAGCCCCATTTACACAAGAATGTTTTATTCCGCAACAAAGCGGTCAGTTTGTTAATAAAGATGAAGAAGATGCTTTTAGAACTACTATAATAGAATTTATGCAAAATAGCATAAATAATATTGTTTTAAATATTGAATTACCATCTTTAGATATTATTACAGATTATAAAGTAACAGATATAGAAATTATATATAAAGAATCTGATGCTTTAGATTATAAAGTATTACAAAGCGTTCCAGTAAATGCTAGCTTTATAACTAATCTTAATAATACTAATATTTATCAATATACTTATCAATCTACTGTACCATATAAAACATTACCAACAGACGAAACTACTAGAGTATATGATAAAGTACCTGTTAAAGCTTTAGCGCAAGAAATATCTGGGAACAGAGTAATGTATGCTAATTTTACCCAAGGATATACTCAACCTACAGGATTAGATTACGCAGTATCTACTAGTACTAAAGATAATCAAACAATAGAAGAATATCCTCAGCATTCTTTAAAACAAAACAGAAACTACCAAGTAGGAATTGTATTAGCAGATAAATGGGGAAGGCAAAGTGATGTTATATTATCTAGTAAAGATAATATATTAGTATCTGGAGGAGAACCAACTGAAGGTTCAAATTATTTTACCACTTATAAAAACTCTAATTTTGCTTCAAGTGTGGATTCTTGGGGCGGTGAAGAATTAGATTTAAGATTTGATAGTGTAATTACTACGCCAACAGATTTATATGCTAATCCTAAAAATTATTTATTTGAAGAACCTTATTCTAATCCATGGGCTGGGTTCTGGAATTGGAGTACTCAAGAATTAACAACCGTAGCAGCTCAAGCGGCTTATACATTTACTAATTTATCTTATCAAGATACTACTACATTTACTTTATATTTAAATCAAGGAGATGGATGGGTATTAGTTGATGCTAGTACTTATGGTACTACTGATAGCGGAGATGATGAAATTGTAGTAACATTTACATCAGGAACCCCAGCGACTAGTGGGTGGATTTTAAAAGGTCAAAATTTATATAATACTACTCAATTTAAATATGAAATTCTGCAACCAGCCTTAGATGCTGATTTTGCGAATAATGTAATTCCTAATACAACAGCAACATTTGGGGCAGGCAGATTTTTAAGAGGAAAATATAAAGATTATGTAGAGATTAAAAGCTTTTCTCAAATTAGTGATTATGATAGATATCTTATATATACAGAACATGAGATTGCAGATAATTATATGTTCCAAGGAGATACCACTGTAACATCTAATACAAGTACTAGGACAGAACCAAAAACAGATCAAAATGTAAATAACTCTACTTATTCTTTAAATCAATTAGGTTGGTATTCTTATAGAGTAGTAGTAAAACAACAAGAGCAAGAATATTACAATGTTTATTTGCCTGGAATAATAAATGGCTATCCTTATGAGGATGCAGATACACCATTAGAATTAGACGAAACCGCATTCTGTGTTTTAGTTCATGATAATATTAATAAGGTGCCAAGAGATTTAACAGATATTGCGCCACAAGATGTTCAGTATAATAGTAATGTAACATGGTACGGACGAGTGCAGAATAATGATGTAGCTAGTGTATTTAATACTCAATATATTCCTACTACTAGTCCAGATGCAGTAACATTATTAGGAACTTCTACTAATTTATTTCCTGGAAAAGATTATACAGGTGGTAGTGATAATATTAATCCATTCTGTATACTAGATGTAGATCAAAGACCAGTTATGGCTAAAATTGCTACACAAAACAAAATAGGACTAGTAGAAACAGATTTTGTAACGCCAGTTGCGGGCAGTGAATACCCGCGAGCTATGGGTCTATCTGTATATGAAACAAGCCCAACTATAAGTCAATTAGAATTATTTTGGGAGTCCACAACATCGGGATTAATTTCGGATTTAAATACAGCTATTATATCTTCGGGTACAGCTATTAATGGAATAACCGATCCTACCGTATTAATAGAAGAGGATGATTGTGCAGGCACACAGATATCAAGTGTATTTTTCCCTACTACACCAGCTGGTAATGATTTAACTACTACAGCTACATTAGAGGCTGTAAGAGAATATAACGCAGACGGGTCAGTAAATGACCAATCCAATAGATTAAGTGATTTTAGTTTAGTGGCGGTTACTGTGGGTGCTAACCAAGGTGGTTATTATTTAAGATTAGACAATGCGCAATCTTGTACTCCAGCTAATTATACTTATACTCAACATTATTGGTTCCATATAAGATTTACACAGGCTGATGGTACTATAGCTGACCAGTATATAGGGGATTCTTCTACACAGTTACAAAATAAACCGCCAATTGTTGAATTAGGTCTCTCTCCTAATCTATTAACTACGGCAACAGAAATATTAAAATTAAATTCTACTTTTAACTTTGGAGGCAATAATGCAGGATTTGTTAAGGGATGGAATGGAAGTTGTAATACATGTGAGGCTACATCTAATCTAGAATGGATAATTCATAGTATAGAAATAGCAGATGTTAATGGTGGCGCAGCTATAAGCGGCACACAAACTGGTAATGCAGCTACAGTTAGTGATATAGATTATTATTTTTATAAATCTGGGGAAACAATTCCTGCTGGATTTGATTGTACCAATGTCCCTCCTGATAATTATTGGGGAATGAAATTAAATAGAAGAACTACTTACGATTGGAATCCGGTAGAACATCAACTTAATTTAAGACTATATGATACTAATGGGTCAGGCGCATGGACAGGATTAACAGTTATATTTACACCTAGTGATATTAGATATGATGGTAGTGTAATTTATTCTTATTATCCTAATTATACACCTGGTGCTGGATTTGCACAATCTACAAGTTTAACCCAAATGGGGCCTGGGTGTCAAGATCCTAGCACGCCAGTAAAACCACATTTTGTCGGTGAAGTTCAGAATTGGAAAAATACTGAACAGTATATATGGTTATATACAGATTCTACAGCTGTATCTGGTACTTCAGTATTAGGATGGATTGCAGGGGGTAGCAATACAAATGGAGCCCTTAATTCTCCCGCAAACGGCGCGGGCGCAGGGAATGATTGGATAGGAACTTCTACATTCCCAATTACTGGTAGTTATGATGTAGCTAATCCATGGGCTGGTGATTATGTATTTTTAGCTAAATTAGCGGCATTTAATCCAACAGCTACTCAAATAAATGATGGTGTAAAACCTGGGGATAAAGGGACAGATAGTGCCTCGCAAGCATATGATTTTAGTAAATGTGTAATGATTAATTTAAGTCTACCAGTAACGCCTATAGAATGTGGTGAAGGACAAACGGTTACTTTAAAATATTCACCTGGAAATACTCCTCCAATAGCATATTCTAATGTACAACAAGTAAATCCTACAACTCCACCAGTAATTGGAACATCATATCCATTTAGTGGGCCTTGGCCTGGAGCGTAATTAATTAAAAAAACAAGTGATTATAAATTATGGCTACTACTATAAATGTAAAATATTTTAACACATACATTCTAAAGAAAGTTAATTTAGTATCAGCTGCAGCCGCAGCTTATAATTGGTATGTAGAAGAATCTCGTATAAAAGGGGATTTTAATAAGCCATTTGCTGGAATTGCACCTCGTGCCTATTTAGTCACTGAAAGCTCGGGAGAACAATATTTAAGTAATACTATTATATATTCTGGTATATTTAATTCACGAACTGGTATTAATGAAACTAATCAATTTTCGATTGCTAATGATATAACTAGAACAGTAGATCCTTCGAGGGGAAGTATTCAAAAACTTTATGCAGAAGATACTAATCTAATTATATTTCAAGAAAGGAAAGTCAATAGAGCTTTAATAGATAAAGATGCAATTTATTCTGCAGAAGGACAACCGTTAACTACAAGTACTAATTTAGTTATAGGCCAAATCCAGCCTTATGCTGGAGAGTTTGGTATTGCTACACATCCACAGTCTTTTGCAGTATATGGATATAGAAAGTATTTTTCTGATGCTAATAAGGGTTCTATTATGAGATTATCTCAAGATGGGTTAACTGAGATTTCTAATTATGGAATGTATGATTGGTTTAGAGATACTTTGTCTACTGTGGGTACAGGAAATGTTATAGGTGGATGGGATATTCATAATAAAGTTTATACTCTTTCTATTCAGCCTGGAGTCGGAGTTAGCCAGACATTGACTTTTGATGAAAGCGTGCTTGGGTGGCCTAGCTTTTTCAGCTATACACCAGGATTTGTATTTAGCTTAGGGAATAATTTTTATAGTACAAATGGCGGAGATATATATAGGCATTATGATACAACTGTTAATAGAGCTAATTTTTATGGTACAGATAATTCTTCCAGTGTAATAACTATATTTAATACTAATCCATCTTTAGTTAAGAATTTCCAAACTATAAATTATGAAGGTGGAAGTAATTGGGAATTAACAGCTTTATCAACTAATGAAGATACAGCTAATGCAATATCTATTTATACTCTTCCTACTAGTTTAACTGATTTTGAAAATAATTATTTAAAAAATACATTTAAACCAAAAGAAGATAAATATTTTGCTAATATAATTAATACTAGCCCAGTAGCCCCAGGCGAAGTTACATGGGGTAATTATATGTCAGGTATTAAAGGTTTTTATGCTTTAGCGCATTTTACAGCAACTAATACAGCAACCTCAGGGACAAATGAATTATTTGCGGTTTCTACAGAATATGTAGAATCATCTTATTAAAATAAAATTAAATGGAATTAAATACAAGACAAATCCAAAGCAATGATTGGGAAATGCTTTGTGATTGGTGGAGTGGACACAAGTTCCCAATACCATCTAAAGATGCTTTACCTGATGAAGGAAAAGGTGGATTAATAGTGGAAGAAAATGGAATACCAGTTATAGCTGGGTTCATATTTCAAACTAATACTAAAGGGTGTTGGTTTGAATTTATAATATCTGACCCCAATTATAAAGGGAGTAGAGATAAAATAATACAAGAACTAGTAATTAATGCAGAAGAAGTAGCTAAAAATTTAGGTTATAAATATGTATTATTTGTTGGTAAAAGTAAAGGTTTAATTAAAAATTTCGAAGAATTAGGGTGGTTTAAAGATCCAGTTCCCTCACACGAAATGATGAAAAAAATACAATAATATGGCAGCAGCAACAGGAGCTATAATCGCTGGTACCGCGCTAAGTTTAGCGGGTGGAGCGGTAGCAGCTGGAAAAGCAAAAAAAGCAGAATCAAAAGCAAAACGCCAACAAGATATGGCAGCGGCACAAATGGCTAGAATAAAATCTAGAAGAAGACCTATTATAAACCCCTATGCTAATAACAGAGATTTATCTGGTATAGTAAGTAACATGACTGATATGGTAACTAATCCATTTGCTAATTTAGGAGTGGCCACTATGGCTGCAGAAATGCAAGCAGAACAGGCTGATATAGCTTTAGCTAATGCTTTAGATAATCTAGCTGCAACGGGTGCCAGTGCTGGTGGGGCAACCGCTTTAGCCCAAGCTGCACTTCAAAGTAAAAAAGGCATTGCTGCTAGCATAGAAAAACAAGAAGCAGAAAATACAAGATTAAGAGCACAAGGAGAACAAAATGCTCAAAAACTAAAGATTACTACACAACAAATGTATGATCAAATGATGTTGCAAGAAGGTCAAAGACTTCAAACACAAGAAGCAGCTGGGGAGCAATTCCAAATGCAACTAGCTGAACAAAGAAGTATGGCTGATTTAAATCATGCAGCAGGAAGAGAATTACAAGCAATGCAAAACCAAGCTTCAGCCGCTCAGGCACAAGCACAAGCATGGGGAAGTGCAATTTCTGGTGTAGCAACCGGCGCTTTTAATGTTGCAGCAGCTCAAGCAAAACCTACAGGGTAAATAAATTAAAATATATAAATTAAAATGGGAGCATACGATAATCCAACACTAATACAAGACATGCATGGGGCGAAAGCCTGGGCCGACGCAGCTACTATGCTTAGCGGTGGCATTGCTACAGGCATGAATACACTTGCAGAGGCAATTAAAAAACAACGTAAAGAAGCTGATGATGCAGCTAATTTATGGAATTTGGCATTTAACGAAGCATCATTAAATGAAAATAGAAAATTTAATGAAGTAATGACCACATATAGCACGGAAGAATCTGATAAAAATTTAATTGAAGAAGTAATGCAAATTGGGGTTGGCTTACTAGAAGGTACTGATGGAGAAATGGGTGCTATTGAAGCCAGAACATTGTTAGCTACTAAAAATGATTTAAGTAAAGACGAGAGAAAAAGATATCAAAATATTATTAATATTTCGGACCGATATCAAATGAATATAAAAAGAGCCGCTGGTGTTGTAGCCGGAGATGTCGAGGTTATTACTAATGTAAATCAAGAAACAATTAAAGATCATTATTGGCAAGGAAACACTATGGAAGAAAAAATGGCATCTATGTTTGCAGGTAACAGATTGGCTGGTTTTGGATTTGAAGGTGTTAGTTTTGAAACTGATGTAAGAAGAGAAGAAGGAGCAAGGGGATATTTTTCTAATATTCTACAGGTAAAAACTAAAATTAAAAGAAATCATAAATTAATTAAAAATATAGCAGCTTTCCAGGATGAAAATGAATATAAGGCAGATGAAGATGGTTATATAACTATAAATTGGGAAAGAGATTTAAATAAATGGGACGGTGGATTATTAGAAGAGTTAACAGCAACCACTGATTATGATAAAATAAATAAACAAACCAATATAACTAAAAAAAATGGAGAGTTGTCGCCAGGTTTAGAAGTTAACTTAGGAATTGCTTTTGAAAATTTGAGCGACGGCAAAATGAGATCAGTAGAGAAGATTTGGTTAAATAGGGGTAAAATGGAAAATGCCTTTTTAAATAGTGTAGATTTAGATGGAAGAATTGCTGAATTAATGACATTAGGGCCTAGCCATTTACAAGCTTATATAGAGCAAAGATTAAAAATGGGGGCTGAATTTAAGATTGATGAATTTCTTAAATTATCACCTAAACAACAAGAAGCCCAGTTAAGAACAATGGAATTAGAAAGATATAAAGAAGAAATGGGTATTAATCTAGGTAGTGATAATATAGAAGGATTTGGTTTAGAAACACAAAAGCTTACAGCTGATAGTATTGCAAAACTACAAGCACAGGGTATAGATACTACTAATATGGTAGAATGGGATAAGGGAATGACAGAGGAAAACAATCCTAACGCTTATGGATATTTTTATGTAAAAAGAAGCAACCCTATGACTAACCCTAGTTATGTTAAACCAGGTAGTAAAGATGCTTTAAATAAATCATCTTGGTCTAATTGGAACAAAGTTGCACCAAAAGAAGGCTGGGGAGCTAATGCTATATTTAATGGTGAAATATTGGCAGGAGAAAATAAATTATCTAGAAGAATTATATGGGATGATACTACAAAAATGTGGAAACCTCAAATTTGGGTTGGCACAGTAGGAACTTATATGGGTGAAATGACGAGTAGCACTGGCGGAACCCAAAATTTAACAGGATTGCAGCCATCAGCTAACAAAGCTGTTTTCCAAAATTGGTTATTCCCTAGTAGAACAAATTAAAATAAATTATATGTTATATAAAAATTTTGAGACTGGTGAAGTCTTTGATCAAGGTACGCTAAAAGAAGCGGCTCAGCTTGAAGGTATAACTGTAGATCAATATATTACAAATTACGATTTACAAATGGTTCCTGATTTCGGCAATACAATTTCTAATGAAAATTTTCAACCGGACACTACAGAGGAGATTGCGACTGCAGTGTCAGGAACGGGTGTAAGCAATCAAAATATTATGGGATCCAATTTGGAAGATATTTCTTTGGAATCCATGTACGTAGAGCAAGAAAGTGAATTATATAAACCTTTAAGAGAAGCTGAAGCAGAATTAGAAAGAGTTACTAAAAATTTTACAGCCTCTCCATTATTTAATTTATCACGAATTGAAAGTGCCAAGAATAAAGTAAGAGAAGAAAAAAGAAAATTAACTAATGCAGACTCGGAAATTAATTTTGATGTTCCTGAAACTGTTATAGAGAAGAGCTCTGAGCAGGTATTTGAGGCTTTAGTAAAAGAATATCCTAGTATTAATTTTAATAAAAAAGGATTATTTGATTCAATACTTGCGGATTTAGGTGGTGAAGTAGTCACATTAAACTTAGATCCATGGACTTCAGTAGGTGAACAAGAGGCATATGAGGTATTAGAAAAAATAAAAAAATATGATGCCAGATTAAGTGCAAAAGAACGATTTACCGGAATTACAATGGGTCTTTGGAATGCTCTTGAAGTTGGAGGTCCTAATCAAAAAGATAATATAAATAAGCAATTAGATATAATGGGATTAGAAATAGTTCCTTATGAAAGAGAAGGGTTTACTGAAGGTATGGCCAATAGAGGTTATGCTTTGGTAGATAAAGAAACACAAGAAGTTTTAGCCGAGGATCAAGGTGGACTTGGGCGCGCAATGTTAATTGGCGATGAAGGTAATATACAAGCATATTTAAGAAAAAATTTAAAACCAGAACAAGAAAAAGCTTTATATGATAGAAGTTTTGAAATATTAAGAGAAGTCACAGAAATTAAAGCTTTAACTAAAAAAGAACAAGAGGATTTAATAAAAAATAATCCCAAGTCAACATGGAAAGCTTATGCAGAAAATGGATTTAATAATATTGCTAATCTTGCTCGTTTACAAAAAAACCCTATAACACAAGAACCATTATTTACTCAACAAGAAATAGAGCTTTTAGAAAGCGGTTTAGATGAAGCAGCAGCATGGATGTTCCAAAAAGGTGGAGCAACACCAACATCCCCTACTACGGGTATTACAACTAGTTCAGACACTCGTCCTACTCCCTTAAATGATTACAAGGGCACAATAGAAAGATATTTATCTGGTGATGAATTATATGCTTATGGGCGTGGGGTAGTAAGAGCATTACCTAAAGAACTAGTAGATAAATTATTACAAGGAAATTGGTTAGAGACGGGTTTAAAACATGGATTACAAAAAACCCAGGAGCAGCAGCTAATTGAGGTTACTAGACCTTTATATGAAAATATTATAGGTAATTTAGGAGATGATAGGACTTTATTTGATTTAGCAAAGCGATGGGAAAGCTTGCCTACAGATGCGTTAAATGACGCAATTGAAGATAGGGTAAAAAAGGTTAAACAAGCTAATCATAATATTAGTGAATTAATAGATTATAAATTAAAAGATATTTATAGTAAATTACCAGAAGGGTCTAGATTAAATTATGTTGATGTAAGCGGTAATACAGTTGCAGAAATAGCATGGGAAGGTGAAGGAAAATTATCTAAAGAAGAGCAAAAAGTTTTTGATGAACAATCTACCGAGTTCTATAAATTACAACAAACTATAGAGCGACTACAATCAGATAGAAAAAAGTATGTAACAGATATATTATATGATACTAAGCTTATAAAAGATTATAATGAAAATGTAGACCATGAATTAACTGATTTAGGTTTTAAAGAATATGATTTAGGAACGCTATTTCTTAAAGATTTCTGGCATGGAACAAAAAGTATTGGCCTTACAGTGCCTACTTTACTAGGGTCTGAATGGGCTAAGAATGAGCAAAGGCTTATGAACATGGACGAAAAATACTACAAAACCATGGTGGCTCCTGAAATGAGTTTAGAATATATTTTAAGAACTTTAGGCCAACAAATGCCTAATGTAATTATGGCTATAGGTACCGGTTCTGTGGGTAGTAAATTTTTATCAGATACTGCTGTTAAATGGGCTATTGCTGGTACATTTGGATTTTCTTCTGGAACAGAAAAATTTAGACAATTAGATATTCAACAGGATCTTCATAAAATAGCTCTAGATCAAAGGCGAGTATTAACAAAAGCATATGATGAAGGGCGAATAGACCAATTTAATTATGCTATAGCATTAGAAGATATAAATCAAACATTAGCATTTTCAAAAATGACTGATAACCAAAAAATAATGTCTTCTGTAGCAAATGGTATAGTAGAAGGTACAGTTACAAGATTTGTAGCAGGTGCTCCGAATACTATGAAAATATTAAAAGATTTTAGAGGTAGTCCAAGTATATTGAAGCATGTAGGTAAAACTCCTATTCAACAATATGGTTTATATTTTAAAGACTATGGTGGTAGACTTGGATTAGAGGTTTTAGAAGAAGAAATAATATATTTTGGTCAACAGGGTATAGGCGAATGGGGTATATTAGATAGAAAGTTTGATCTTAGCCATGCAGATGATGTATTTTGGGCTACAATAGTAACAGCAGGTGTAAGTCAAGCACCAGGGATTACTTATTCAGCTATGAATAATATGGTTGCATATGCAGATTGGAAAAAAGACGTTTCTAAATTAGTAGGAGAAAGTAAAGAACTTAATGCTTTAATGAATGGTAATCTCCCGTCAGATCAATTAAATATACTAGTAGAAAGATATGCAAGTATATTGCAAGAGGTTGCAGCTAAACAAAACGCATTAGGTGTAGATGTAATCGGATTAGGTCCTAAAAAACTTCAAGAATTAATAGAGCTTAATCTTATACAATCAACTTTATATGAAAAAGCAGGTGTAACAGCTGAAATGAATGAGACTGAACGAGACGCAGCTTTAAAAGCATATAAGGGTACTTTAACTACTAATCAGAAAAAAGCTTTTGAAGACCAATTAAATACTATTGATG
>PVBE010594800.1_pt1 | contig 15509 bp, 16 predicted proteins | sample 1631181 | NCBI WGS metagenome assembly PVBE01 (sample SAMN08397723, study PRJNA350692) | Marine metagenome, whole genome shotgun sequencing project. | isolation source: water | place: Pacific Ocean | collected 2012-04 | reverse complement strand
GTACAAAGTGAATCTCCGTAATTTTTCAGCAATTTAGAAACGTCCCCTATGTTTGTAGCTACAGTAGGAACCTTGCATGCCATATATTCAAAAATTTTGTATGGGCATGAGTATTTTGTAAAAACATTTTCTGTGTTGGGCAAGACAGCAACGTCTGCCGCATTAATGGCTGCAACAACATCTTTTCTTTTGGGTAGTGTCTTAAAGATTATATTTGGTTTTTTTATATCTATATTTTTATCTATTTTTCCACTTAAAAGAAGATATGTATTTGGGTATTTTTCTTTTACAATTTTAAATGCTTCATACAGAATGTCAAAACCTTTTATATTGGATATATGCCCGATATATACAATTATTTTAGATTTGGTGGGAAGTTTCAATATCTTTCTTGCCCTAAGTTTAGGCATGCTTTTAAACAGATTTATTTCCACGCCGTTCTCAATTATATAAATTGGTTTTTTTCTGAATTTCTTAACCTTACTTTTAAGGATATTACTTACGCATATAACTGCATCAGCTTTCTTTGTTACATATTTGTCTATATATTTGAAAAATGGGGTTTTATAGGCATCATAAATTTCATAATTATCTTGCAAGTCATACAACAGTTTTATTTTATACTTTTTAGAAAAAAAATAAGAAATAAATCCTATTATTGGTGTGGTGGTTGCAACAATAACATCATATTTTCTTTTTTTTAATATTTGGTTGAAATCTTTTAGAAAATTAAAAGGATTTGTAATGTTAATAGCCCTTATATAAAAATCCATATTATGCAATTTTACATCTTTATTTTCTTTTTTTGTGTAATCTGGGCAAAGAAAATCAATTTTATGCTGTTTTAAATTTTCAAATAATCTTATCTGTCTGCCAAAGTCCTGTATAACCATGTCTTTGTTTGCGCCAAACCTCTTCATAACAACTAAGATTTTCATTTTAGAACTTAGTTTTTTAAATAAGCCCTATACCAGTCTAGGGTCTCCCTTAAACCTTCATCAATATTATGTTTTGGGGTCCAATTCAAAAGTTTTTTTGCTTTCTCTATAGAAAGGTATTGTCTGTCTATTTCATTTTTAGCCTGGCCAAGTATTTTTGGCTTTACATCTTCCTTTCCCATTATCTTTAATATTTTTTTGAACAAATCCAGAACGCTTATTTTTTCTTCACTACCAAAATTAAAAGCTTGCCCAATTATTTCTTTTCTATGCAGATTTTCTGCTAATGTTAGATATGAGCTAACTGCATCTTTAATAAACATATAGTCCCTTTCAAGGCTTCCATCACTCCTTATTACTGGCTGCTTTCCTTCAATTACAGATTTTATGGTGTCTGGTATGATTCTGCTGAAGTTCATATCTGCAGGACCATAGGTGTTCGCATTTCTTGTTATAGCTAATGGAATGCTATAAGTCTTGAAATAACATCTTGCTAAGATATCGGCACATGCCTTTGAAGCGTCGTAGGGATAATATCCAAGCAGAGGAGATTCTTCAGTATATGGCAAATTTTTTTGTTGTCCATAGGCTTTATCGCTTGATGCTACAACAATCCTTTTAACATTACCGTTTAGCCTGCATGCTTCCAGTATATTCCATGTGCCTTTAATATTTGATTCAAAGGTTGATAATGGGCTTTTATTTGCTGGGCCTACTATAGCCTGTGCAGCAATATGAAAAACAGTATCTATATTGTATTCATTAATTGTCCTGCCGCAATTATCATAATTTACAATGTCTCCAAGGATTATATCAATATTATTTTTTATATTTAATATGTCAATATTATTCTTTTTCTTGATGTCCCTTACAATTGTAATTACATTGGCATCTTTCTCTATTAAGGTTTTTGCCACCCAGGAGCCTATAAAACCATCTGCTCCTGTCACCAAAACATTTTTACCATTCCAAAAATCTTTATTTTTCATTTTAAAATATTTTTTAATTGATTTGACTTCCACATTTCATTAAGTTCAATTACATCTTTTAGTGTGTTCATAGATTTCCAAAATCCTTTGTGTAAAAATGCGATTATTTGGTTTTCCTTGGCTAATTCTTTTAATGCTTCTTTCTCTAAGTCATAACCTTGCTTTAAATAACTAAATATTTTTTTATTCATTACAAAATAGCCTCCATTCATATAATACTCAAGCTGCGGTTTTTCTTTGAAATCTATAACCTCATTGCTGTCATTCAAATCCAAAATTCCGAAGGGCGATTGCAGCTGGACAGCAGTTAATGTAACTATCTTTTTGTTCTTCTTGTGATACTCTGATAAATTTTTTATATCTACGTTTGATAAATCATCACCATAGGTAAGAAAGAAATTTTCCTCTTTTATGAAATTTTCTGTTTGCTTTAGCCTATCAGCCTTGTTGGTTTCCAATCCTGTATTAAGGAATGTTATGTTCCAATCTTTATTTTTATTTTTGTTGAAATAATCCCTTATCATGGTCCCTTTATACCCCAGGCAAAGGATAAAATCTTTATAGCCATGGTTAGAATAAGCATTCATTATATGAAAAAGAATTGGTTTATTGCCTATCTCTATCAGAGGCTTTGGTATTTCCTTGGTTAGCTCACTTAATCTTGTACCCTTACCACCACACAAAACAACTACTTGCATAAAGAGGAGATATCAAATTTTATTTAAAAACCTTTGGTTACAAAAATCAGCTTAATAGAAATATCTCTTAATTATCTTTTTTATTAGACTTAAGTTTACTCCAACCTTTCTTTCAACAGCGTTAAGAACTACAATATCATGCTCAGAAAAGCACCTAAATACTATTAGTAGTATCCCATAAATAATTAAATAGCTAGCAAACACGAATATTTTGATAATAATTGGTATCTTTATAAAATACAGTGAAACTAAATATGTAAAAAACAAGGGTATTATGGCTGCAATTATAAATTTAGTATAGGTCTTATAATTAAAACTGAATTTCAATATTTTCTTCAATTTTCTGAATTTTATGAGGTGGAAAGAAGTTATTGATATGACAGTTGCAAAAGCCGCTCCTATTAGACCATAAAGTGGAATTAAGATTATATTAAGTATAATGTTAACAATAGCAAACATTGTTGTGTAAAAACCAACAAATTTTGTCTTGTTATAAACATGTAAAACAAAAGTTGTAGGTCCCATTATGCTGGACAGAAAATATCCTATTGCCAGGATGACTATTACATTGAAACCAACTACATACTGATAGCCAAAAAATGCTGAGATAAGATGCTTTGGAAAAACAACTGCTATTAAGAAAAAAGGCAATGTTGTTATAAAGATCCATTTTGAGACTACCTCAAACATTTCCCTTATAAGACGGTGCTTGTTTTTTGAATGCAATTCCGAGGATATAGGGTAAAATATATCTCCAAAAGAATGCAGGAATATCATGAGACTGCTAGCAAGAACATACGCTACATTATAGATTCCAACATCAGCCTCAGTTTTAAATATGCCTATGAAGATTGTATCTGTCCATCCCATCAAAATTGATAAAATTCCGGTAAAAGCTATTGGGAATGAAAACTTAAATAACCTGGGAAGGTCAAATTTTGCCTTTGCTTTTTTGCTGAGAATGCTGAATACATTTTTTTCTAGAATTAGGAATCCTGCTACAAAGGATATTATTAAAGAAGCCAAGTATACATAACTAATACCCAGTAAAGTGCCTCCAAAAATTATAAGTATTATTGTTAAAATTAAATTTACAAATTTTTCTCCAAAAACATCGCTAAACAAAATAAATTGGGGTTTTTTAAAAGAAATAAAAATAAACCTCAGCATCTGGGTCAGAACAGAAAAAGGCAGTGCAATTGAAAAAATTTTAAGCATAGGCTGCAAATCAGGCATATTGAAGATTTGCCCTGATATTTGCCCGGAGTAGAGATAAATGATTACTGCAACAACTATGCTGGCTATTAATGGAAAAAATAAGCTTGAAACAAGAATTCCTTTGGTTCTGGAAATGTCTTTTCTGGCCATATAAAATCCTACAAATTTACCAACACCGAATTGAAGTCCTAGCATGGCCATTACTGTAGATAATTTCAGAATAGTTATAGACAAAGAAAGCAGGCCGTATCCTGAAGGCTCTAAATACCTGGCAGCTATAATCCTATAAACAAAGACAAAAACATAAATTAGTATGGTAGATACAAATATTATGCCAGCGCCTTTTGCGATTTTTTTTAATGCATAATCTCTATATTCTCCCATTTTATCTTAATTTTTTAGCGACTACTCCAAGCCAGGGGCTTAGGCTGGGTATAGAAGAATAAGGGAAGGTATTTGCACTTAATTTTAACACCTCGCATCCTTCTTTTTCAAAAAATTTTTTCAGATCGTATGGGTTTGCTATATATACCATATCTATATCATGACTTATTAATTTCTCCCCAAATATATCTGGATTCTTAAAAATATACCCTGGAGATATTAACTTCTGGAAAGAGTAATAAATGCTTTTCAGCAGCCATCCAGTAATCTGCAATCTATTTCTCCCAATTGTCTCAAATCCCTTTGGATTTATAAGACCTTTTACTGCCCTTAATGGGCTAAACCAGCTTGGAGAAACTAATATTATCAGACCATTTTTTTTTGTTACTCTTAACATCTCACTTAAAACTTCATTGACCTCTTTTATATGCTCTATAACACCGCATGCTGAAACAACATCAAAAGTTTTATCTCTAAATGAAAGTTTTCTCGCGTCTTCTCTTTTATATTTAACATTTTTAAAGTGTTTTTTTGCATAGCCTATAAAGGGTCTAGACGAATCGGCTCCAATTACATCATAATTCTTACTCAATAAATACGATGACAAGCCTAAACCACACCCCAAATCTAATATTTTAGAGTTTTTTTTTACATTTTTTCTAACAAATTTAATATAATATTTCAAGTAAGAATACAAGGTTCCATTTTTCAGCATTTTAACAAAAGTTTTAAAATACCTGTCGGTTTCGTAATGAGATTTTTCTTTTTTCATCTTGTTAGTTTCCATATCTAGTAGGCCATCTCTTCTTTAATTCATGATATATGTAAAAGAATTCGTCAAAATTGGTTTCTTTTTTATTAATTTTCTGCATTATCATGGTAAATTTAAAATTTTCGTCATTAGTCCTAAAATACTCAATAACGTTAAAGCCTATGAACTGAAAAAATGTCTCGTACAGGCTGCTTATTATGCTGCCATTGCTATGTATGCTAAACCCTGTTTTTTTGGTAATATTTGCAAATAATGTGTATAACTCAAGCCCTGAAAATACTGCTGTATGTTTTTCATACTTAATGCTGCTGTTTTCATCCATGAGTCCGTTGCTGAAGGTTATATCATATTTTTTATTAAAATAGCTTTTCCAGTTTTTTAACTTAATAACATCGCTGCCTGCAGCAGGAATATGTTCTGTTTGATCTGAAATTTCAGCTCCCAGTTGCCTTAAAAAATCCAAATGTTCTGTCCCTTTTGGATTAAACTCAAATAATGTCAATCCAGAAAGCATTTTATCATGAAAAAGCATCTCTTTAATTTTTTCACTTTGCAAATTGTCTATTTTAAAGGTGTTTTTATTTTTGTCAAAAACAATTAAAGGCTCAACAACCTTGAAAAAGTCATCCAGTTTATCTTTGAGTATATATGCTGCATTTATAACAGCGAATATAGTGGGGTCATAACTTGTATCCATAAATTTTGGAAATTGATTCTTATCAAATACAAGAAAATTTTTTCTCAGTTTGCTATTAAACCATTCCCGTTTACTAAGGTTCTGTAACATTTTATAAACTTGAGAGAATTTTTCTTTTTTATAAATAACTTTTGCTTGGGATGTGGTTTCTATTCTATATTGAAAATAATTAAGATTTCTTTGGTTTTCAAAACGTTTATATCTAGAGGGTAATTATTTAAATAACGTGAGTAAATGAAAGTATTGTTAGTTATTCCGCCAAACATTGGAAGGTTCATTGTTGCTACTATTCCCCATGCTGGAATTGCTTATTTGGCTGCTTTTCTTGAGAGAGAGGGTCATAAAGTTGATTTAGTGGATATGAGGCTCTATTCTGATAATGAAAATCTCTTCCAAAAAATAAGAGATTTTAATCCAGGCCTTATAGGCATTACAACAGCCAGCATAGGCTATAAGATGGCTTATGACATAATTGACAGGATAAAAGAGAAATTTCCAAACATACCTATTGCAATAGGAGGCTCTTATGCATCAACAGTGCATTCAAAGATACTTGATGACACTAAAGTGGATTATGTCGTTTATGGTGAAGGAGAGCAAACTTTTGTTGATATTGCTAACGGAAAATATCCTAAATCTGTGAATGGTCTGATATACAAAGATGAAAATAATGAAATAGTTATGAATCCTCCTCACAAATTAGTTCAGGATCTGGACAGCATGCCTTTCCCCAAATACGATATCTTTGAGTTAAATAAGGCGCTTGAAAAAAGGATTCCTTTGGTATCTTCAAGGGGCTGCCCAAACAGATGCACTTTTTGCTCAATCCAGTTGGTAATGGGACATCCATTTAGATGCAGGAGCCCTGAAAATGTTGTAAAGGAGATTGAGTATTGGTATAATAAGGGCTATGACACTTTTGAGTTCAGCGATGATAATTTCTCATTCAATATTCCCAGGGCTGAGCAAGTATGTGATAGAATTATAGAGAAAGGAATGAAACTGAAGATTATTTTTGGTAATGGATTGAGGGCAGACAGGGTCAATGAACATTTGCTGAAAAAGCTGAAAAAAGCTGGAACTATATGGATTGCTTATGGCCTGGAAAGCTCTAATGAGCAGATACTTGAAAATTTTAAGAAAGATCTAAAGCTTCGGACTCTAAAAGATGCTGTCAAAATCACTAAAGATCTTGGAATTGAGACTCAGGTAAATTTCATCATCGGAGGTCCTGGACAGACATATGAAATGTTTCAGGAAGATTTGAAGTGTGCGGATGAACTTAATGTCCAACAATTGAGATTCTATAATCTTATACCTTACCCTGGAACTGAGATGTACGAATGGATAAAGCAAAATGGAAGATTTCTTTACCCATATGAGATTTACCTAAACAATTTTGATTATTGGGGGGAAGAGCCTGTCTTTGAAACTGATGAATTCTCGAAAGAGGAGAGGGTCAAAGCTTACAGGCAAGGCCAAGAAAAGATAATGCAACTATTCCTAAGAAGGCATTTTGGAAAATTTATTGGAGGGGTTGGGCTTAAGATATGGAAAAACCATTTTGTCAGGAAATATGGAATGGGTATTGCAACAAAGTTTTGGATTCTTTTGAAAAGGCTTAGAATAAAGCAGGCTTAAGCTATAGACTTAAAAACTTTTGTGAATCTTTTTCCGATGTTTTTCCAGTTATAAAGTTCTTTTATGTGTTGGTAGGCGTTATATTGTAGTTTTTTTCTTAATTTGTTGTCTGAAATCATCTTTATTATTGCTTTGCTCAACTCTTTTGGGTTTTTCTGCTCTACTAACAGCCCTGTTTTATTGTTTTTAATAATGTCCGGTATTCCTCCTACATTAGTTCCTATGACTGGAATTCCGGATGATATGGCTTCCAAAAAAACAATGCCCAGGCCTTCTGTATCACCGCTTTTGGTTGTTATTGAAGGACCTACAAAAATATCAGAAGATGCATAATATTTTGGAAGCTGCTCATTGCTCATTTTTCCAAGAAAAATTATTTTTCTGTCAGGATCCAGTTTTTTTGTTAATTGTTTAAGCTTGTTCTCTGCAGGGCCTTTTCCTATCACTAACAGCTTTGTGTTTCTGAATTTTCTAATCACCTCTGGCATGGCTTTAATTAGATATTCTAATCCTTTTTTTTCTGCAAGTCTTCCTACAAAAAGGATAATATGTTTGGCTTTGAAATTTCTTTTTAGAAAATCAGATTTGTTCTTTATGTTGAAGTACTTGAGATTTACTCCCATGGGGATAACCCCAATTCTTATGGTTTTACCTATATTATTAACAGCTTTTTTAGTATAACTGCTATTTACAGTGCAATAAGAAGAATTTTTTAATGTTGCTTTGGCTAGTTTTTTGAAAATATTATTTTTAAGAGGAAATACATCTCCTGCGTGTGCTGTAACTACATATTGTTTTTTAGTTAATTTATTTGCAACATAAGCCAAAAATCCCTGCGGGATTATCCAATGTGCATGTATGATATCTATATCTTCTTTTTTAAGCAGCCTTAAAACAGAAATAAGTTCAAAAATTGTTAGAAAAGGTATTTGGAGCCTAGCAATAAAGCTTCTTTTCAGGTTTTCCAGAATACCGCCTTCGTAGCAAACTTTTTGAAGCGCTACAGGAAAAAAATACCTGAATCTGTAAATCTTTATTCCACCCATTATCTCATATTTTTTTGCTTTCTTATAGTGCGGAGCCAAAACAATTACATTGAAGGATTTTTTTAACTCTTTGCATAGATTTAATACAAATGGAGGTTCTGAATCGTTCTTCCATCTAGGGAAAGTTGTAGCAGTGACTAAAATATTGCGTTTCATGGTTATTCTGGCCATCAGGAAGTCTATTTAATTTAAAAAACATTCTGATTCTGCTTAAAGAATTCTATAGTTTCTTTTAACCCGTTACCCAGGGTAAATTTAGGTTCCCAATTAAGAATTTTTTTAGCTTTGCTTATATCCGGGCATCTTACCCTTGGGTCGTCTATTGGCAGATCCTTAAATACAATTTTACTTTTGCTTTTAGTTATTTTCTTTATTTTTTCAGCAAATTCAAGTATTGTATGTTCCTCTGGATTTCCAAGATTAACTGGCTCATTGATATTCGACATCATTAGCCTATAAATTCCTTCTATTAAATCGTTAATATAACAAAAGCTTCTTGTTTGTTTACCATCTCCATATATTGTAAGAGGTTTGTTGCTTACTGCCTGAGTTATGAAATTTGGTACTACACGGCCGTCATCTTTACTCATTCTAGGGCCATAAGTGTTAAAGATTCTAGCAATTCTTATATCAACATTATGTATTCTATGATAGGCCATAACAAGCGCTTCTGCAAACCTTTTGCTTTCATCATAGCATCCACGGACCCCTATAGGATTAACATTGCCCCAATAAGTTTCTGGCTGTGGGTTGACTAAAGGATCCCCATAGACTTCGGATGTAGATGCAAGAAGATATTTTGCCTTTTTTGTCAAAGCTAATCCTAGAGTATTGTGTGTGCCAAGGCTTCCTACCTTTAATGTCTGTATTGGAATTTTTTGGTAGTCTACAGGACTAGCAGGGCTCGCAAGATGAAGGATATAATCAAGATTTTCATTAATTGTAATATGTTTGCTTATATCCTGGTTAATGAATTTAAAATTCTGATTGTTGCTTAAATGTTCAATATTTTTTTTATTTCCTGTTATTAAATTGTCTACACAAATGATTTTGAAATTTTTGTTTAACAGAAAATCACACAAATGGCTTCCAATAAAGCCTGCGCCTCCAGTTATCAATACAGTTTTTTCCATATTATCCTTTGAAATTCTTATTTGCCTCTTCCAGCTGCTTGAAGCTTCCTATGTCGTACCATGTTTCATCAGTAACATAAGCATAAACCTCAGCCCTTTTATGCAGCCATTCAATGAAGCTTCCGCTTTTATCTGTATTATTTCCTTGATCAATATATTTTTTGATTAATGGTAAAGTTTTTTTTGGGAATAAGTAAATTCCAGTCGATATAAGGGTAGATTTTGGACTGACTGGTTTTTCCTCAAAGTTAACAACAGTCCTATTTTCGTCAATTTGGACAACTCCGTAGTATTTTGCCAGTTCCATGCTCTTAACATCGTGGAGTACAACCATATTTTGTTTCTTCTCATCAAATATTGTAACAAATTCTTTTAATGACAACTCAAAAAGATTATCTCCAGCTATAACAATTACATCATCATCTATATTTTTTGTGTTTATTGTATAATTGATGTCACCCAAAGCACCCAATCTGTCATCATTATTTTTAGTTCTGTCATTGACTATTTTTATTGTTTTTTTTGCATCGAAATTATTAAGCCAGTCTACAAAATCTTGTGAAAATTTATCATTTGTAACAATGTAGATATTATCAACAAGCTCCAGTTCTTCAACTTTGCTTATTATATGTTCCACTATCACTTTCCCTGCAACTTTAAGCAAAGGTTTTGGAGTATTCTTTGTTAACGGATACAGTCTTGTAGCGTAACCGGCCGCAAGTATAATACATTTCATCTAAACCACATGCTCTCTTCCTACGCTTATATAGGTAAATCCTTCTTTTTTAATGTCTTCCGGATTGTAGATATTCCTTCCATCAATAATTAAAGGAGTTTTCATCAAAGATTTTATCTTCTTTAAATCCAATTCCTTAAATTCATTCCATTCTGTCAATATAAGTAATACTTCAGAGTCTTTAGCAATCTCATACGGATCTTTGCCGAATTCAACATCACTGAATATAGTTTTTGCTTTTTCCATAGCCTCTGGGTCATAAGCTTTTATTTTTCCGCCTTCTTTCTGGAGCTCTTGTATTATGTATATACTTGGAGCAAACCTCATATCATCAGTATTTGGCTTAAACGATAAACCAAGAATCCCTATTTTTTTATCATTTAGACTGTTTAATGCTTTTTTGACCATTCCAACAAAATGTTTTTTCTGATCTTCATTTATTTCGTTAGTTGCTTTTAATAATTTGTAATCATAGCCGTATTTTTCTGCTATTTTAACAAATGCCTGCGAGTCTTTTGGAAAACAAGAACCTCCATAGCCTATTCCTGCATTAAGAAAATACCTGTTAATTCTTTTGTCATACCCCACTCCATCTGCTACTTTCTCAACATCAGCTCCAGAAAGCTCACATATCCTTGCAACTGAATTAATGAAAGATATTTTCGTCGCTAGAAATGCATTAGATGCATGTTTAATTAGTTCTGCGCTTCTAATGTCTGTTATTATTAATGGGGCCTTGATGGGGCTGTAGAGCTTTTTCATTATCTCTATCGCTTTTTTGCTGTCTGCACCAATAACAATCCTGTCTGGCTCAAGGGTATCTTCAATTGCGGTTCCTTCCCTTAAGAATTCTGGGTTGCTTACAACATCAAAATCAACATTTTCTTTTATATTATCTTTAATTATCTTTTTGACTTTATCACCCGTTTCAACAGGAACTGTACTTTTGTGCACAATAACCTTATATGATCTTATGTTTTGTGCTATTTCTAAAGCCACGTTTTCAACATATTTCAGCTCAACCTCCCAGTTATCTTTTGGTGGAGTTCCAACACAGATAAATATAACATCTCCGTGTCCTATCACTTCTTTATTGTTGTGTGTGAATCTCAATCTCTTCTCTTTTACATTCCTTTCCACCAGCTCCTGAAGTCCAGGCTCAAATATTGGCATTATTCCATTGTTTAATTTGTCTATTTTATCTATATCTATATCTGCGCCTATTACATCGTTGCCAAGCTCTGCAAATACTGTTGCTGTGGCTAAACCAACATATCCTGTGCCTATTACTGATATTTTCATATTACTATTGAAAATAGAAATTCATTTAAAAACCTTCCCCTAATTAAAAATTGAACTTAAATAAGAAATATACAAAAAGGTGGACAGCTTTCCTAGTTTCCCATACAAAAGTACAGTACAGCTAGAAACGGAGGCTTGCTTAACTTCCGAGTTCGGAATGGGATCGGGTGAACCAAGCCCCTATGGCCGTCCAAAAATAAGTAATGTTTACTAATTTAAAAAGCTTATGGAAAAAGTTTTTATATGAGTAGTATCATAAATTAATAAATGCCATCCGAACCATTGCCCTTGGCCATGAAACTTGTGCAGACATTAAAGGATGAAGGGCTAAATGACAAATCTATAGAGACTGTATTAAAAGGAACATGTCTTCCAATAGATTTGCAACACAGAGTTGAAATTCTTTTTAAACTTAAATCAGAAGCACCTTCTCATAATAAACAACCCGTACAACATAAGGAACAGTTGTATCAAGGACAATTAGAACCTAGTCCATATCAACAACAACTTGCTTATCCTTTACATCCACATCCTTAACAACCTTATGCCCCTTTAACTTCTTTTTAATATCTTCCCAAGAGTATTTTTTGCTTGCTTTGTTTATTTCATCCAAAATCTCTTTGATTAGCTGATAATTCTTATAAATTAATTCAGCTTTTTTCCTGTTTTCAGTTTCTTTTACTTTTAATCCTTTTAACGTAGCTTCCTGCTCTCCCATAATCCATTTAACCTCATTAATTTTCTTTTCATGGCTGGAATCCTTTTTCTTCGATAATTTCAATTCATAAGTAAAATATTCTTCTAAAGCTTCGCTATAACTGGAAAATTTCTTTTTTTCATTGCCATTATAGAACTCCAAATCAACTGGAACAGCATCCCTTGCTTCTCTATTTTCATATATTATTTGAGGCTTTATTTTTTCTTTGATTATTTTTTTTATTGAGTTGATTATTTTTTTTATTTCGTTGTCATTGATTTTTTTAGGTATTGTATTTTTATTAATGCCGCTTGATAAGCAAACTTCCTCTGAATAAACGCCTCCCAGCCCCAATCCTGTAGCAATGCTGGTAATAACTTTGTCTTTTTTTGAGTTTTTTAATAAATTTGTAAGCTGGTTTTTTGTTATACTAAATAGATTATATTCCATGCTAGGGTATTTATACTTCTCCTTTGGCAGGATTGAGCGGTCTTTGAATTTGTGCTTAATTGAACAATCAATTATGACATCATCATTATTGCATAAAATTGTATTGCCCTTCCCAAAAAATTCCAGATAAATTTTTTTTATTTCATCTTTAGACTTAAAAACAAGCTTCAAAATCCTTTCTGATTCTAATTGTTTGATTGTTTCCAAAAATTTTCCTTCTAAATGCTTCCTCAACAACATACAGAATCCAGAGGGAGTTTCATCTACATTCTTTGCTTCAGCAAGAAATATAGCCTTCCCAACAACAATCCTCAATATTTTCCTGCCAACATTGCTTTTATGGAATTGGATATAGATTTCTTCCTTGCCATTGTTGTATATCTGGTCTACTCTGGAGTTTTCCAAATTCTTTAATTCCTTCAACAGAAAATTTATTTCCAAAGAGCTTAATTGTTTAACCATAAACAGAACGAGTAAAAGATCTTATTTAAATTTAATTATAATTCTTAATTTTGCCTTAATCTTTCCTTAAGCTTCTCATGCTCTTCCAATGCCATTCCGACAGTTGCATCTATTTCCTTTCCTTTTGCTTCTGCTGTCTGTCCCAAAATTCCTTTTTTCGGAAAGAATATATTTTTGCCTTTCTCTGATAACATACTAAATAAATTAGGATTATTTTGTTTTATTTTCTCGTTTAACTCTTCAGCTTCTGGATTCATTTTATTTTCCGGGAAATATTTTCTATATTTAAACCCTTTGTTGTGTCTATAACAATCACTTTATGCCTATTTTCCTTGGCCTCATTTAAGCAGACATCAAATATCTCTGCATCTAAGTTTTCTCTAATCTTGCTTTTAGAATATTTTTTCTTCTTTAATCTATTTTCCAGCTCTTTTAAGTTGCATTTAGTAACTATGCATAAATCAACATATTTTTTTGGAAGATGGTGAGAAAGATGGGAGTCTATAATTATTCCTTCTTTTGATTGTTTAAAATTTCTTATTTCCTTGGTTAAAGCCAAATTCAGTTTTTTTGTATCGATAATTTTTGTATCTCTTTTTTTATCATATCCTTCTGAAATATTATATTTTTCTATTATTTTATTTACATCTAAATAATGAAAATTCAATTTTTTTGCTAGCCTTTTTGCTAATGTAGTTTTGCCTGTACCGGGGGTACCACCAACTATTATTGTTTTCATAGAGGGCGAGAATAAATGATTGTTTTTAAACATTATCTATACTACCTTGTCAAAAAGAAAAATATTTAAAATTGGATATTACCAATCTTACTCTAATGCAAGAAATAATCGCAATCTCGACATCAAAAAAGCAGGAATTGGTAGATATAACAGACAAAGTCAATGCTATTGTTAAAAAATCAGGGATAAAAGAAGGTTTATGCAATGTTTTTGCAATGCACGCAACTGCCGCTATAATAATAAATGAGAACGCTGACCCAAATATCTGTCTTGATACTATAGATGCGCTAAACAGACTGGTTAAAGAAGGTATATGGAGACATGATGGTATAGATGGTAATGCTGCTTCCCATATAAAGTCTACAATATTAGGACCTTCTGAAACAATACCTATAAAAAATGGAGAATTACAATTAGGTGTGTGGCAAGCTCCTATGTTTGTAGAATTGGATGGCCCAAGAAAAAACAGGAAAGTTACTGTTACAATAATTGGTGTTTAAATGAAATGCGACATGTGTGGTTCTCCTGGAAAATTATACAAAGCAGTAATAGAGGATGCTCAACTTGCTGTATGCCATGAATGCAGCAAATTTGGAAAAGTAACTGGTGTTGTTGAGCAAATTCCTGATAAAACAATTCAAAAGGACGCAAAAAGAGAACCAGAATCAGAGGTAATGGATATTATAATAGATGGTTACGCAGAAAAGATAAGAAAGAAGAGAGAAAGTTTGGGTCTAAAGCAGGAGGAATTCGCAAAAAAGATAAATGAGAAAGAGTCCTTAGTACAGAAAATAGAATCTGGTCATTTTGAGCCTTCAATAAACCTTGCAAAGAAGATTGGCAGATTTCTCAAAATAAGGCTGGTTGAAGATTACAAAGAAAGCCACGAAAAACAGACTAAGACAAAAACAAACTCGTTTACAATAGGAGACTTAATTAAAATAGGGAAAAAATAAATGTAAAGTTTTAAATATACAGTTATATAAAGGTATGTTCAATAAAATGGATCCCGGTTACACGATATTGGTTTATATTGTATGGTTTTTATCCACTTATTTTATTGTAGTTTTCCTGCTGGCATTATTCAGAAACAGAGATAGGCTTTATGATTCTCCTGAACTTAACGAAAATAAGGAACTGCCTAAAGTAAGCATAGTTATATCTGCCTATAATGAAGAGAAGAAAATTTCTGAATCCATAGAATCACTAAAATCAATTGATTATCCCAAAGAGTTATATGAAGTTATTATTTTAAATGATGGTAGTGTAGACAAAACAAGCGAGATCGTAAAGAAATATGCTGATGGAAAACATATCATTTTTGTTGATAATGAAAAAAATAAAGGCAAGGCTGCTTGTTTAAATCAGGGAATTTCTTTAGCTAGAGGAGAGTTTGTTGCATGCATGGATGCTGACTCTATTGTACTGGAAGATGTACTAAAAAAGACTCTCCCTTATTTTGAGGATAAGGAAATGGGGGCTGTAACAGTTTCTGTTGAGGTAAAGAATGCTAATAATTTTCTACAAAAGATAATACAAATTGAGTACATACTTGGGCTTTCCCTTTTTTTTAAAGTTTTTTCATCCTTTAATTGCATCCATGTTAC